>Ga0207693_10000039_pt1 | contig 108357 bp, 95 predicted proteins | sample LARL81metaG_FD_184347 | JGI IMG/M metagenome (GOLD analysis project Ga0207693, IMG submission 184347) | Corn, switchgrass and miscanthus rhizosphere microbial communities from Kellogg Biological Station, Michigan, USA - LAR L8-1 metaG... | ecosystem: Host-associated > Plants > Roots >...
CGCTCTGCAACGCATAGCGAATAACCGCGAATCGCTAACCCGCAACGAAGCGCGGACCGTCATGACCGAGATTTTTGCCGGCAAAGCCTCCCAGGCCCAAATTGCTGCGTTGCTCGTTGCTCTGCACATGAAAGGCGAGACAGTCGAGGAAATCGTAGGTTGCGCCGAGGCCATCCGAGCGGCAGCCGAACCCTTGCCGGTTCGTGAAACCGACACCTTGGTTGTAAGCGGCACTGGCCGCGAGGCGCTGGTGGATACTTGTGGCACTGGCGGAGACGCATCGGGAACCTTCAATATCTCGACCGCTACGGCGTTTGTGGTGGCAGGTGCTGGGGTTCGAGTGGCAAAGCATGGGAATCGCAGTCTCAGTTCGAAGTGCGGTTCTGCTGATGTAATGGAAGCTCTCGGCGTAAAAATCAGCTTGCCATCCGCAGTGCTGGCTGCCTGCCTCGAAGAAATCGGCATGGTGTTTCTGTTCGCGCCTTCTATGCACTCTGCGATGAAGCATGTACAGCCAGCACGACGCGAAATTCGCTTGCGAACTATCTTTAACTTGCTGGGGCCACTCACGAATCCAGCCCACGCAACGGCGCAGGTGGTCGGCGTATATTCGGCCACTCTGGTGGAAAAACTGGCGGAAGCGCTCAGCATGCTGGGGCTTCATCGTGCTCTTGTCGTGCACGGCCTCGATGGTCTGGACGAAATTACGATCACGGGGCCAACCCGTATCGCGGAAGTGCGTGACGGCAAAGTTCGCACTTTTGAAGTGACACCAGAAGAGTTCGGAATCCCACGTGGCCATCTCGAAGATATCTCAGGTGGAGACGCTGAAACCAACGCCGCCATCGTTCGTGACATTCTTGCGGGAACAAAGTCAGCGCGGCGGGATGTGGTTTTGTTGAACGCGGCGGCCGCCCTTGTGGCGGCTGGTAAAGCCGATCACCTCTTGGACGCTCTTCCGATGGCTTCCCACGCCATTGACTCCGGCGCGGCGGCAGCAAAACTGAAAGCAATAGTGGAGTATACAACTACCTATTTCACGTGAGCCCGGCGACAACGGATCTCCCACGCCAGCAAGGTTCCGGGAATCGAAAAGGTGTCTCAGCCCTTCCCCTCTTTCTTCAATCTTTCAATCTGCGCTAGGTGGCTCGCGCCGTGCGTGCCCATTGTTTCGATCAATTGAGCAACGGTGAAATCTTTCTCTCTCTCGGGATGAAAGGCCGACTTTGCGAGGTCCCCCGGTTTGAGCCGCCGCAATAATCGCAGGTTGGCGTGACGGTTTAATCCGTACAGCGCAACCAGCTCCGCAGGAGGCGTTTCAGTGTGCCCGAGGTTGCGCGCCCAATCATCCCGGTCCATCGGCGCGATTATTGGCTTTCTGTCGGCGAGCATTTGACGAAGGCGGTATCCATAAACAATCTCAATATCAGCCAAGTGCCCAAGCACGTCGAGGATGCACCATTGGTCCGGTGCTGGCTTAAACCGCAATATCTTCTCCGACAGGCCCGAAACCGCCGCCGCCACCTGCTTGGGATTCTGCTCTGCTGCCTCAAGGTGCTGTTTCACTTCGAATTCCGTCATGAGGGCTCCAAATATCAAACATTTGTCATCGAACAATCAAGATGGATTCCAGGACCGCAAGCAACTAGTTAGGCTTCTCCGGCATTTCGATCTTGTATAGGTTATTGCTCATTTCATTTTCCGGCACACTGCCATCGTTGACTTTGACTTCCATCGGAGCCGAAGCGGCTTCGAGACGAATGACCGCTTTTGAATTTGCGCGCACCTCGAGCCTCTTTACGACTTGCCCCTCCACCATAGTCAGCGTCACGGGCACCTCGGCGCCGGCACCTCCGCGATTCTCAATCGTCACAGTTACGACGTAGTTATTGCCAACCATCTTGCGAGAATAGGCTGAGGCTACTTTTAGATCGGGGAGCCCGGCATTTCGATAAACCCAGTCGTCAAAAAACCATCCCAGATCACGATTCGCTTGCTTCTCGATCAGATGCTGCATGTAGTCAGGCGCGGTATCGTCATCCGAGCGATAGGTCGCCAGTGCCCGTTTCAAGGCGTCTTCACCAATCATGTCGCGAAGCATCCACCATACGTACATCGCCTTGCTGCGATAGAACTCTTCAATGCTGGTGTCGATCAGCGAGTCGCGTTTCTGCAAAACGGCGTCCGAAGTTGTAAGCAGTGCGCCATCGGCATCTGGATTTGGTCGCCGCGTCTCAGCGAGTGTCTTCTCCGCGTCCGCCACTGCGGCTCGGTGAAGACCCATGAAATCAAGCGCTGCATCGCGTCCCGCATCGCGTTCGCGGTACTCAGACTGAGCAAAATGCGCAAGTCCCTCGTTAATCCAGGGCCGCGGCGAGTAGAAGGTAGCATGCGTCAGTTGGTGGACGGCCTCCAGCTGCGCCATCTTGGAGTCGATGTTGAGGGGAGTGAGAAGCATGCTGCCGCTTTCATATGGCGCTGCCTCCGGATCTGCTAACTCGAGAATTTCGGCCTTGACTGCTCCACGCCCCCTGGAACTTCCAAACCACTCAGCGACAAAGGGAGCCGCCAATTGCGCCGCCACAGCATACTTCTCAGCGGCAGGCTTATGATCGGGAAGATACGAAATATTGATTGCTTGTCGATCAAGGCTTTCATAATTCCCAATGGCAAAGAGTGGTACGGTCTCCCCCAGAGGTTTGAACGCACATTCGAGAGTGCTTTCGTAAGCTCGATCCATCTGCTGATCGGATTTCAGGCCGCCAGCTTCACCGTTGCACATCAAAATCGGAGGAGTACCTTCCCCGGATTGGCTGAGCTTAATCTTTGAAACCGCTGCAGCCTCTCGCGCCTTCCACTTTGCGACCCTCTGAAAAACGGTATTCCCTTCCGAAAGATTCGCTGATTCTGTGGCCACGGGGTACCAAACCACGTACCCGATACCGCGAACCGCGGTGAACGATTTGTCGATCCCGTCCCAATCGCTGTGACGTGCGACATCAGCAGGCACTCCAATTCGCGTAAGACGGGTCACAGCGACGGGAATGGTGCCCTCATATCCAATTTCCAGTTCTACCGATGCCTTGGGCGGGATCTCGGTCGGCAAGGTGACGACAGCTTCCGACAAGGATCCCGTGTGATCGATATCCGATGTGTATGGCTGAGAAACAAACTGCACAACTTTGCCCCCGGCCTGAATTGAGCGCCAATCCAGCGTCGACGAAATCTGGAGACAGAGATTTCTCTGCGGCGAGGTCGAATCATTTCGTAACGTGATAATGCCGCGTGCCGCCAGCCTCTGTTGCTGAGGTTCTAATCGAACGTCGAGCTCGTAGTTAGTGAAGGTGAAAGCCTCGCGATCCAAAGCATGGGATTGATGCAGCAAACCACAAACCACAAAGACGATGGGGAAAAACTTCATTTCGTTTTCGTCGGCCGTTTCCTGCGTTGCCGCACGATTTCGTACAACATCACCCCAGCGGCCACGGACACATTGAGGGATGACACTTTTCCCAGCATCGGGATGGAAACCAGGAAATCGCACTTCTTCGCGACCAGGTCATGGACCCCTTTTCCTTCCGAACCCAGGACGATTGCGCAGTCCATCTTGTAGTCGAGCGCATCATAATCTTGCTTGCCACGCTCATCCAGGCCGACAGTCCAAATATTCTTAGCCTTCAAATCTTCCAATGTCCGGGCAATATTAGTGACCTTCGCGATCGGAAGGTGTTCGCTGGCCCCGGCTGAAGCCTTAGTGACGGTCGCCGTCACTCCAGCCGCACGACGCTCAGGAATGACCGCGCCGTCCGCGCCGGCAGCATCGGCGGTCCGCAAGATCGCACCCAGATTGTGAGGGTCTTCGACTCCGTCCAGCACGACAATCAGAGAATATTCTCCGCGCTTTGCTGCCACTACATCATCGAGGTCGTTATAGTGTTTGGCCGAAGTAATTGCCACAACGCCCTGATGCGCGTTGTTCCCCGCCATACGATCGAGTTCCGCACGTCCCAGGAAGCGCACCGCCACGCCGTTCCTCCGGCACTCCTCGACAATGCGCTGCAAGCGCAAGTCATGGCGTTCCTTCAGCACTCCCACCCACTCAAATGACCGGCCCCGCGCCTTCAGCGCTTCGGCAACGGCATTGATTCCATAGATGTAATTCATCGAGCGTAAGTTTACCGCCTTTCGGTCATCAGGCGCTGAAAACGGGCAGAGGACAGAGAGCGCTATCCATCGCTTTCGCGCGCGCGTGATGGCTTAGACGTGCTGTCGAAGAGTCGCCACCTCTGCTTTGTTGCGTGAAGTCCGACGCCAGGCGGTGGCACTTTGATTCACCACTCGATATACTTTTATTGCACCAGCATAGGAGAAGGAATGTCTTTGTCCGCCGTCATTGTGGACGATGAACAGCTTGCTCGCGACGAACTTGCCTTTCTATTGAAAGATATCGGAGACGTTGAAGTAGTAGCTCAGGGCAAGAACGGGATTGAAGGCGTCAACCTTATCCGCGAACACAACCCCGATCTGGTCTTCCTCGACGTACAAATGCCAGGGCTCGACGGTTTCGGTGTGCTCAAAAAGCTGTTGGATCGTAAAGTCGCTCTGCCGAAAATTGTCTTCGCCACGGCGTTCGATCAATACGCCGTAAAGGCATTTGAGGTGAATGCGGTTGATTATCTGCTCAAGCCTTTCGACAAAAAGCGAGTCGCGCAGTCGGTTCAGAAAGTGCGCGAGAAATTGGATTCGGGCAATACCTCATCGGACAAACTTGAGACCCTGGTCCGAATGCTGGAGTCGCAGAAGCCCCAGGCTTCAAAACTCTTGATCAAGTCCGGCGGAAGGCTTTTCCTGGTGAATCAGAAGGACATTGGCTTCGCTTCTATCGAAGAGGGCGTCATAACAGTTGTGACAGCGGGTGCAAACGGTATGGAAGGGCAATCTAATTGCCGCACTCTTGAAGAGCTGTTGGAGAGTCTCGATCCCAACCTCTTTTGGCGGGCACACCGTTCCTACCTGGTCAATATCAACCGCATCAAAGAAGTCGTTCCCTGGTTCAAGAGTTCTTATCAACTACGAATGGACGATAAAAAACAAACCGAAATTCCAGTCAGCCGCGCGCAGACCAAGCGCTTGCGTGAACTATTCGGGTTATAAAGGGTTTTACGCCACCTTCCTGAATAGGGAGGCAGTTGTTCTGAACTCGAGCCGTCGCAAGGCTAAAGCGCTTCCTGGCTTTGCCATGCCCAGCCTGCTTCAGCGTGGAACTCGAAATGACTCTCCAAACTCAAATCAGCACTAGCTCCTCCTAGCTCTCGCGCAAGCCCGCGAGAGTATGGGCGATCGGTTACGAACCAATCGATATTTTTCTGATTGTGTTCCTAATTCCGGACAAATCGTTCCGCAGATGTTTGCGTGCATAGCTCTGTGGAATTCGGATTTTCAGAACAAGCCTCGCAGGTCGGGGACGAATGCAAAAAATGAGGACGAGGAAAATTAAAGCATGGCCGAAAGCTTGGACGCCTCCGTGGGATGTTGCAGCAACGCCACTTGCCCCGCCAAACTGCTGAGATGCTGGTAGTTGTCCGCTAACTTGCCATATGAGAATTGCGCTGCGGGCGTTGCCATCCGAAGGTAAAGCTGGAGTGTCGCCAGAATAGCCAAAGTACGAAGCCGTAATGCGGTATCAACTAATTCTCTGCCTGCCTTTGCCACACGAGGATCCGGACTTTTTGCTGCCGCTTCGCCCAATCGCGTGAGACAGGCCGCATTGTGGCTGGTATTCCGGATGTAGTCTACGGCAGACCTGGCACGCTCCCTTTGAGCCACGCGGAAGTCGGAGGGGCGCAGATTCATGCGCAAGAAGTCGTCTTCTTTCGGGTCCACGAGATTACGGAACGCCTCGATGTCAACCGGCCGGGTCTGTCCGGCCAAATCTCCGATATGGCGAACCGAAGAGAGGTGTCCACCTTCGAGATATAGCAGGAGGAGTAAAACCACTAACGCAACCGCAACCAGAACGTAGGCAGGAATCATTGCAGTAGCAGCCGTTGGAGTTCGGCATTCCATTCTGCAAGATTGTGTTCGGGCAGTTCCCCCGGCAGCGTTGTCAACGTGTCAGAGCCCATCAGGTACACCAGCCAGACGAGCACACAGCAATGATACGTGGCCATGGTGACAACATCGAAGACATAGCCAGCAACGAAGCCAGTCCACGTGCGCATTGCCTCGGTGGCCAGGTCGACGGTCGAGAAGATGCCCAAGCCAAATGCAATGCCAGATGGAAAGCTTCTCAGCGAAAGGCGAAAGTAGGCACTGAAAGCAATCAGAAGCAGCCACAAGCCGCTCTGCATCACATCCACGCTCAGGTCAACCACATGAATACGGGAATAGATGTGGAGCGTTCCGTCCTCGGGTGTTCTTGCCGCGACTGTGGTGGCCAGCAGCAGCAAGACTACGATCGCACGACGGAATACTACGCGGTTCAACCGCTTGAGTCCGGGATAGTCTTTGAAGATGTTAGAAAAGACTTCCCACAAAATACCGAAGCGCAAACTGATACTGGTAAGCGAAAACAACCAGTAAACGAACCAGTACTGATGCGCAGAGATTGCGCGATCGCGGTCAAGTATGAAAAGAATTCCCTGCTGTAGAACTTGAAAGATCGAGTAGCCAAAAAAGATCGGGAACGCGCGAAACAGACGATTTCGCAACATCACTGCGAGGATAATCACCAGGAGGACTCGAGGTGCTATCCACAAATAGTTCCACAGGAAAGAGTGAGGATACATGGCAGTCGCCGGAACTATAACCCCGTTCCCCGCCAGCAGCAAACACTATTCCCCAGAACAGCTACTCAAATCCTCCTGCGGAAGCCCATCGGTGTTAAAGAATTGCCGTAATGAGCAACCTATGGTTTGCAGTCGTGCCCTGGGGGACACTGCGGCCGTGGGTCCCCGTCAGCTCTGACTTGGATTGGACTTGAGAGTGTGCCTATAAGCAGCAGAACGCCGGTGAGTACAAGCATGAATTTCTTCACGGTAGATCTCCTTTTTTTTGGGAATGGATTGAAAGGTTCAACCGTGGTAAGTTGGGCTTGAAGTCTGTGGAAACCGCTCTAGTCGCAAAGTTGTCGCGTGTTGTGAAACCAGAAAAATGACATTGCAATCAGCACTCGAAGACGTGATGGGAACAACCCTAGCCGGCGTCAGCGGAATTGTGGGGAAGATGGAATATGTCGCGAGCTTGCGCGACGCTCAATCGGGAGGCTATTTGCACTGGGGGTTGAGCAGGGCCTACGGGGAGCAGGCGGCGCAGGAAGCGCTGGCCCAAGTACATCGTCAGTTATTTTTCAAAATATTGCGCACACCGCTGCGGGTATTGTGCGATGACGTTGTGCTTTCGAGCCAGGCGGCGCAGATGACGGCGGAGGAGTATTTGAAAAAGGTCCAAAGCCAAATGCCGAGGTTATTGCCACAAGACATGAACAACGGTTCTGCTCGACATTTCAATTCAGTGCTACACGCTCTTTCGCTTCTGCTTTCGAATCCGGCAGCGAATCTGCAGGCAGCCACTCGCCAAGTTTAAGCGCGATACCCACCACTTGACCGATAACTTCCGCCTCCTGGGGATGGCGCATGACTCTCGCTGTGACCGGCGACAGGGGATGTGGCTGCAGCACGATCTGGTCGCCTTTCAGGTTGCACCAGCAGCAAACATAGCCTTCCCGAGTTTCCACGAAATAAATGGGTCGCTCGTATTCCGAACGCCAAACTCCCTGCACCACCTGACTCTTGCTCTCGTCCACTTGAAGAAAAGTTCCGGGTGGCAACAGAGGATACATAGTGAAATCCTCGCCGCCCACGTAGCCGTAGATATATTTCTCGTCACTAAAGTTCGACAGGTGGGCGAGCGGCACCAGCCCCCACTGTTCGACCATGCGGCTGAGGTTGGAAGTGCGACGGGGATCGAACGCGGGATCCAATCGTGTCGGGATTTTCACGGCGAAGGCGCCCTGCAGAGTCTCAGTTACGTGCGATCTAGGCGGAAGGCTAAGGTTTAGATCGGCCGCGGAAACCGTGAGATCGATGCCGTACCAGGATAAAATTTCGCGCACGTCGCAGCGATAGATCACCGCCAAGGCATAAAGGCGAAAGATGCTGGGAACGGATCCCTTGGTCTCGATGTCAGAGAGGCGGCTGGGACTCACCGAAAACTCATCGCTGCCATGCCGTTCCGCAATACGGATACTGGCAGTTTCCACCTCGCGCATCGTAAGACCAAGCCGTTCACGCAGAGACCGGAGATTTGCTCCGGCCTCGAAAATGGCAATCTTGCCTTCAGGAACTTGCATTAATCATCTCGAATCTTGCAGGATTCCTCCGCCTTTCATGGGGCGCGCTGCCCCCGCAGAGCAGCGAAGAATAGCCCATATCTCAATAGCTTGCAAAGAACTTTTATCGAAAGTCAGATTTAGCGACGTTTTAATTCTTGATCACCATCGAGTATAGGTTTAAGTCATCGTTAACGCCGTGCTCGCAAAACCCAGCAAAAGCTATAATTAACTTCATGGCGCGGGGGTGGGAAAGCAAGTCCGTAGAGGATCAGCAGGCAGCTGCCAGCACAAAAAACGAATCAAAGCAACGATTTACGGCGGAGCAAGCTGAAAGGAAGCGGCAGGAAGAATCCATTCGCCTGTCTCGCCGCCGCCTTCTGGAACAACTTCAGGCGACCCAAAATCCTCGCTACCGTCAAATGTTGGAATTTGCGTTGTCTGAACTGGATGACCGCCTCGCACGCATGGGCTAAGTCTATGGTTTGGTTCAGGGTGAATATTTTGCAGTATAATGCTTCCAATCCCCCATGAAAGCTTACGTATACGTGTCGCTTAAGAAAAGTGTCCTGGATCCGCAAGGTAAGACCATTCAGGGTGCTTTGAAGAAGATGGGATGTAAGGGTTTGGAAGAAGTTCGCCAGGGCAAATATTTCGAGCTTACGCTCGATGGCGGACTGAATCGGAGCGAGGTCGAGGCGGAAGTCACAAGAATCGCCCGCGACGTCCTGACCAATCCGGTAATTGAAGAGTTTCGTTTCTCCCTCGAAGATCAGCCGAATTCCCCGGTTCGGTAATTGGTAGTAGTCCTGCAAAGCAGGATTCGAAAGCTGGTAGTTACATCCCGGATTAGCCGGACTTTAACTCAAAAACACATCTTCGGTCTCTCCGCCGAAAATAGGAGCGTTCGTATGTGCGGCATAGTGGGATATGTTGGCAAGAAGCGTGTCGTTCCGGTCATCATCGAAGGACTTCGAAAACTGGAGTATCGCGGCTACGATTCCGCCGGGATCGCGGTTTGCGGCAACGGCGATGGTCTGCAGATTCGCCGCGCCGAAGGCAAACTGAGAAACCTGGAAGAGGTCATCCGCCTGAAGCCGCTCGATGGCACTTACGGAATCGGTCACACTCGCTGGGCGACGCATGGCCGTCCCACGGAAGAAAACGCTCACCCGCACCGCGACTGCACGGGAAAGATCGTTGTTGTTCATAATGGAATTATTGAGAACTACGTCTCACTGAAGCGCAAGCTCATTGAAGAAGGCCACAAATTCACCACCGAAACCGATACAGAAGTTATCGCCCACCTGGTGGAAAAGTATTTCCTGAAAACGGCTAATGGTCATCGCCCGACGCTCGAAGAGTGCGTTCGCAAAGCAGTTGGACAGCTGACGGGCGTCTTTGCCCTGGCGGTTATTGCCGTGGATGAACCAAACAAGATTGTGGCCGCACGCAATGGCCCGCCGGCGGTCATTGGCCTGGGTAAGGATGAATATTTCGTTGCATCCGACGTACCCGCAATCCTTTATCACACTCGCGACCTGTTTTTCCTGGGGGATGGCGACCTGGCGGTGATTACGCCAGAAGGTGTGCAGTTGACCGACTTCAATGGACAACCGGTCGTCCGCCAGGTGCAGCACGTCACCTGGGATCCGATCATGGCAGAGAAGGGCGGTTTCAAGCACTTCATGCTCAAAGAAATCTACGAGCAGCCCCGAGCTGTTCGTGACACTACCCTGGGACGAGTTTCGCAGGAAACCGGCCACGTGTTCCTCGACGAGATGGAAATCTCCGATGCGGAATTCAATGCCGTGAAGAAAATCAACATTGCCGCCTGCGGAACCAGTTGGCACGCCGCTCAGGCTGGCAAGTTCATGATCGAACGCCTGGCGCGGATTCCGGTCGAAGTGGACTATGCCAGCGAGTGGCGTTATCGCGACCCCATCATCACTCCTGACACAATCACCATGCTGATCACCCAGTCGGGTGAGACCGCGGATACCATCGCCGCGCAACGTGAAGCCAAAGCGAAAGGCTCCAAGACTCTGGCGATTTGCAACGTAGTGGGCGCCATGATTACTCGTGAGGCCGCTGGAACCATCTACACTCATGCTGGCCCGGAAATCGGAGTTGCCTCAACCAAGGCCTTTACGGCCCAACTTACCGCGCTTTATCTGTTCGCTCTTTTCCTCGCCCAACAGCGCGGCACGATGAGCGCGGACCAGGCTAAAGCCGCGATTCAGGAACTAACACGCATCCCCGGCAAACTTGAGCACCTTCTCACACACGAAGAAAAGTGCGAGGATCTGGCAAAGGAATACGCACGCGCGCAGGATTTCCTGTTTCTTGGACGCGGTATTCACTACCCGATCGCGCTAGAAGGAGCACTCAAGCTGAAAGAAGTCTCCTACATCCACGCTGAAGGTTACCCCGCCGGAGAAATGAAGCATGGGCCGAACGCGTTGATCGACGAAAACCTGCCAGTGGTGGTCATTGCCACGCGCGATCCCAAGGACACGCTCTCGATGACACGGTACGAGAAGACCTGCTCGAACCTAAAAGAGGTGAAGGCTCGTTCCGGTCAGATCATTGCGCTGGCGACTGAAGGCGACGAGGACATCAAAGAAGCCGCTGACCACGTGCTGTACGTTCCGACGGCACCCGAAGAATTGTTACCGATTCTGGAAATCGTACCGCTTCAGTTACTCGCATATCACATCGCGGTGCGGCGCGGCTGCGATGTCGACCAGCCACGAAACCTGGCGAAGTCGGTGACGGTGGAGTAAGGCAGCTTTTTTGCCATCAGCTCCTTTTTTGACCAACCAAGGCTCATTCGCTTTGCGGACGGGCTTTTCGCGTCCAGGAACCCGTTGCATTCATCTACATAACTGATGTCTCCCTTTCAAGCTTTCGCGGCGCAACTCGTTCGTTCGGTTTCTCTTTCTGTCCAGACCAAGCACCTCGAATTCGAGGTCTCGGGCAAAACGCGCTTCGGTTTCGTCGCCGGGCAATGGCTTTCGTTCAAAGCGAACAAGCCTGATGGCGAGGAAATCACTCGCGCGTATTCCATCGCGTCACCGCCCGGAGACGACAATCGGTTCGCGCTGTGCCTGAATCGGGTTCAGGACGGGTTCATGTCGAATTTCCTGTGCGACATGAAAGAAGGCGAGGAACTCAGTTGCCAGGGCCCGTTTGGGGACTTCATCCTGCGTCCTCCGTTGCGCGATACCATTTTTATAGCGACGGGAACTGGCATCGCGCCATTCCGCTCCATGCTCCACTGGTTGCTAGCTGATCCTACCCGGCATCAGAATAAGAAGTTCTGGCTGGTTTTCGGCAATCGCACCACGGACGATATCTACTACCACGACGAGTTTCGTCGCCTCGCCGAGCAGCATCCAAACCTTCACTATTTGCCGACTCTAAGCCGCAGCAGCCCGGAATGGTCTGGGTTACGAGGATACGTACAGCAGCACGTGCCTAAGATTGCCGAAGGCCACTCCGAGATGCACGCCTACATTTGCGGTCTGGACAAAATGATCAAAGCTAACCGCGAATTGCTGAAGAGCCTGGGATGGGACCGTAAATCCATCCTCTACGAAAAGTACGATTGAAATGTGGACGCGAGCGTTCCAATGATATTAGATGGGCTGGCCGTGTTTTACCGCTAGTGTTACCATCGCTTTGGAAACCAGTTTTTCTTCAGAATTCTTCTCCGCAAAAACTTCGGCTTCACAGACTACCAGCACCTTGCCAGCCCGAAGGACGCGGGCCCGGCAGCGCAGCCGGTCGGCGACGGCGGGGCGCAAGAAATTAATCTTGAACTCGACACTTACCACGTCATCGGCCAGAGGCACATTGGCCCGCGCCGCGCAGCCCGACGTGTGGTCCGCCATGGTTGCCATCACGCCCGCATGAATCAATCCGTGTTGTTGACGGTGGCGCTCCGAGGGGAATAATACGGTTTCGCAGTATTCGTCGTCGACGCAGATGAGTTGCATGCCGATATCGCGCACGAAGTTGGCGTTATCGAAAATGTACCGGACGCGGCTTTGCGTAAGTTCATCCATGGATTCAGTCTGGTGGGAGTTGCGCTTGACGAGAGTTGGGCGTTACCTCAAAAGCAGGTCCCTCCACTGCGCTCGCTTCAATGCGCTCCGGTCGGGATGACGGGGTTGTATACGCTGACGCCTTAGCACCCTAGTACGCCCAGCGCAATAACGTTGCGCCAACGGTAAATCCTGCTCCAACCGACGCCAGTAGCACCAGGTTGCCCTTCTTCAGCTTCCCTTCCTGAAGAGCCGTAGCCATGGCGAGAGGAATCGTTCCAGCTGTAGTGTTTCCGAAGCGGTCGATGTTGATGACTACACTTTCCGGCTTCAGACCCAGCCGGTCAGCGGTGGCGGTGATGATCCGGCGGTTGGCCTGGTGGGGAATGAAGGTGTCGATGTCAGTACCTTTCAAGCCATTGCGCGAGAGGATTTTCTCGCACAGCTCAGCTTGTTTGCGAACGGCAAACTTGAACACCGCCTGCCCGTCCTGATGGACATAGTGCATGCGCTTGTCCACCGTTTCACGGGTGGCGGGATGGAGACTTCCCCCGCCTGGCATGTAGAGCGAACAACCTCCCGCTCCATCCACTTCGTGGATGAAATCGATCAGCCCTTCGGAGTCGTTTTCAGCGGCTTCCAGCAACACAGCGCCCGCTCCATCACCAAAAATTACACAGGTGGCGCGATCTTTGTAATCGATGATCGAAGACATTACGTCCGCGCCAATCACCATAACTTTTTTATGCACTCCAGTGGCGATAAACTGCGCGCCGGTCTGAAGCGCATAAACAAACGCCGAGCAAGCGGCTGAAAGATCGAATCCCCAGACTCCTTTTGAACCCAGCTTGTGCTGGACCAGACAGGCAGTGGAGGGGAAAAACATGTCCGGTGTCACTGTAGCGACGATGAGCGCGTCGAGGTCTGATGGCGCCAATCCCCGTTCGACTAGCGCAAGCCGGGCAGCCTCGGTCGCAAGGTCGCTGGTAGCGACGCCTTGATCGACGACATGGCGTTCACGAATCCCGGTGCGCTCCACGATCCAATCGTTCGAAGTCTCTACCAATTTCTCCAGGTCGTCATTGGTAAGCAAACGGGGTGGGACGTAGGTTCCCAGGGCAGTAATCTTGGCGCGCACGAGCTGACTCACTCTATGAGTTCTCCTGATGTGGGATGAACCCGCTATTTTGACGCACCCATGCGGCAATGTGCAACTGTAGCTGGCCTATAGCTTTGTTGACTTGTAAACAGCGGCTGCGCGGCATTTTAACGAAGAGATTGGTTGTCCCCATGAGCAGCAGCGGGTACTCGTCATACCAACAGGTCCGATCCGTGCTGGCGCTGCCGCAGTCAAGCTTGCGTCCGATTAATGCTCCGAGCGCCGGCTCCTTCGGATTTCATTCGAAGCTCCCCGAGCTGCAGGCCCTCTTTAATCAGAAACACTTAGCGGTGTTGGCAAACGTCGGGACTCTGGTGCGAGCCACCACGCGAACGCAGTTCCGTGGGGGCCAGGTTACCGTTCCGCAAAATCTGTTTTCTCATGAGGACCAACAGGCGCAAATGCAAACGGCATCGCTGACCGGCGATGGACAGACGGATGGGCAGGACGGACAGCGGACAAGGTTCAGTCCATCTATGGCGGAAATTTCCCCATTATTATTTCGCTGGCGGGCACGAACATTTTCTGTGAAGGTCGGTCCGCGCGGTCGATCGAGTCCAGTGGCAATCCGACAGGGTTACTGGCAGGGTTCGGCGGCTCGTCTGAATCGCAGAACCGGATGTCAGCCTTACAAAATCTGCTTACTTTTGACACTGGCGTGTCATTGATACAAGCAGCGAGCAGCACAACTGCCAATGCGCTGCAGGATAGCAAGTCCCTCGCCGATGCCATCGCCGGAGCCCCTGCCCTGGCAACGGCTTTCCCCAATAACGGACTTGCCGGTCAACTCAGGCAGGTGGCGCAGATTATTTCCGTGCGTGCGTCGCTCGGACATGCAACGGCAGATTTTCTTCGTGTCGCTTGGCGGTTTCGACACCCACAGTGACCAACTCAACGCCCAGAACAACTTGTATACGCAGCTTAGTCAGGCGTTGAATGCGTTCTATATCAGGCGACCGTGGAAATTGGCGCAGCATCGCAAGTTACCAGCTTCACATTGTCGGATTTCAGCCGCACGTTCCAACCCGATAGCACTTCCCGAAGCGATCACGCGTGGGGCGGCCATCACTTGATTATGGGAGGAGGAGTCCACGGCGGAGATTTCTTCGGGACGTTCCCCACGCTGGCGCTTGGCGGCCCTGATGATGCTACAAGCGAGGGCCGATGGATCCCAACGACGGCACTGGACCAGTACACCGCTACCTTGGCAAACTGGTTTGGAGTGCCGACAGCGGATTTGCCGACCATCTTCGCGAATTTGGCGAACTTTTCCTCTGCTGAATTTTGTGGGATAGCAAAATTGTTGCGAATAAGCACGGGCCGTCGCGTCCGAAGGGAATAGGGCGGATGTGGAATTCTCCGGCGGAGGCACGAGGTGCCTCCGTGTTCTGACCGTCAACTGAGCGCTCGGCAAGCTGACTCACAGCTGTAGAGGCGTTTCGGACAGGATGACAAAAGCCAGACACCGGGACCCCACTGCACACACAAGAGCCCGTTACCGTTGCTTCCTTCCGGACCTGGCGGGGTTGGCGGGAATGCGTCGCGTAGGACCGATGCCTGACCGAATCTGATTCTAACATTGCGGGTCGGTCTGCTGTGCCCCACCCAGAAGGCAGTTCCGCGGTCTACAATCCCGGAATCGCGCTCGATGCTAAAGAGCAGCAGATGTCGAACCCGAGCCGCGAATATAGCAAACCGCCATCGGAGCACCTCGAGTACGAAGGAGCAGCGTCGGCTGAACTGGCCGCTAAGGGTACTTCTCCTCGTGGTAGCCTTCGTTGCTGGTTCCTTCGGACATGCTTCTTGCGAGTGGGCCCAGCCTATCGTCACGGCTACCGCTGTCGTGGTCGTTGTGATTTCTCGAGTGGCGCCCCAAGTTCAATGGCGAACGCACCTAGAAATGCTCCCCATCAGGAAGGCGGCAGGAAGCTAAAGTTGTGTAGATTCTTCAGGACGTTTGTGAAGCCCGTTCAGCGGGTCCAAGTGCCCAGTGGAGGACGATCCCACTGAATGCGCTTTGCGAGACCATTCTGGAGGCTGACTGTGCCAGTATAGGTTCCGGTTCCATTCCAGGTGATACTGATTTTGTACGGTCCAATGAAACGCCCGTACCCTGTTCCCGCCGAACCTCCCGTGACCGTCAATGAATCAGCGGATTGTTTGAACGCATAACCACCTGACCAGGCTTGGCCAGCCAGGTTGGCTCGCCCTCTATTGATTGAAGCGCAGTATTTGTCTTCGAAGCATTTGCTCTGGGCGGGGCCGTTTGAACATTGTTCGGCGTAAAGACGCTCGTGAGGAGCACATAGTTCGCGATTGTCTCCGCCACAGGCGCTGTTCCCGGTGAACTGGCACCCGGGATCCTGTGCGCGCACGGTCGTCAGGAACATAGCCACAATCCCGATCGCAAATACAGTTTTTCCGGAACCACGCATGAATGCTCTCCTCAAGTTACTGAATCCAGCCGGACACGAAGCGAGATCCAAGTAAACTCTCCTCTACCGTTTGCGTTTATGATTTTAGCTCTGTGGTTGGCGTTGTATGCTCCTTCTGTAGATATTCCTACAAAGCTCGGTCATACCCTCAGTACTCTTTCTTTTATTGACAGTTTGGCGAACAATGAACCCATTCATGTCTTCTGCCGATCCATCGCCTCCTCCGACACGATCCCTATCAGTCAGCATGCATCATCACTTTGAGATTGCTGTGTATCTGACGGTAGCAATGGGGTTTATCACTCTGGCGCTTACCGGAGACCTGGGTGTAATTGCGGTCATTTTGGTGAGCCTCGCACTATTGCTCCGTGGCTATTTGCTGCTGACACGTCGTATTTGGCTGATCTCCGAACATGCCACGTCATTTCTGACGCTGGGTTACCTAGGCGTCTACGCAGCGGACTTTTTTCTTCTTTCGCGTGGATTTCTTGACGCGACAGTTCATCTGGTTCTGTTCGTCATGGTGGTGCGGTTGTTTTCTGCGCATCGCGACCGCGACTATTACTTCCTTTCGGTCATCGCCTTTCTGATGGTGCTCTCCGCCGCGTTGCTCACCGTGGATAGCACTTTCCTCCTGGCTTTTGCCTGTTTCACACTATCGGCGGTCGTCACATTCATCCTGATGGAGATGCGGCACATTTCACGCAAGGCAGCCATCCGCACGCAACAACCAGATGACGAAACGTCTTCTCGACATATAGCAACGACGCTGGCGGCAGTTTCTCCGGTATTAATGCTTTGTATCCTGCTGACGGCGGCCGGCATTTTCTTTGTGTTGCCGCGTGTCTCCGCTGGATATTTGAGCGCATACGCACCCGGAGGCGAAATTTCCACCGGCTTCAGCGACCAGATTGAACTGGGACGGATTGGCGAAATTCAACAATCAAGCTCGCTGGTGATGCACGTTCATATCGATGGCGACGACCGCGGGGCTTTCGATTTGAAATGGCGGGGGATTACTCTCCGTAACTTTGACGGCCGGAATTGGTCGAATAACCGGTCCCAGCGTGTCCTTTTTCAGCGGCCTGGCGAGGGCTTTATTTTGCCGGAGCCTATAGCTGGCGTTCGTGACATTGGTCGCCGCCCTATTCACTATCGGGTGCTAATGGAGCCGGTGGGTATTAATGTTTTTTTCCTTGCGGCAAGGCCGGAGGAGTTAGAGGGCGACTATAAGAACGTCGGTATGGACGAAGGCGGCGCAATATTCAACGTTGATCTGCAGCATCCGGTGAACCGATATCAGGCCAGTTCCGATATTGCGCAACCAGCGCCAAGCGTGCTGCGCCGCGCTGGCGGCAATTACCCGCCTGATCTGGATGCCGGCTATCTTGAACTTCCCCGCACCCTTGATCCTCGCATCCGAAGTCTGGCAGAGCAAATTACCGCATCCTCGGATAACCGCTACGACAAGGCCAGCGCCATCGAAACCTACCTTCGGACTCACTTTCAATACACGCTCCAGTTGTCGCGCACGGTGCCGCGCGACCCCTTAGCCAACTTCCTGTTCGAGCGCAAGCAAGGACATTGCGAATATTTCGCGTCTTCCATGGCGATCATGCTCCGGACGTTGGGAATTCCGGCCCGCATCGTCAACGGATTTCACAGCGGCGAATTCAATGACCTGACTTCGCAGTATGTCATCAGGGCGAGCGACGCGCATTCCTGGGTGGAGGCATTCTTCCCCAATTACGGCTGGATCTCGTTCGATCCCACGCCAGGAGTGTCCACGTCAGTCCGCGCTGGATGGAACCGGGTAGCGCTGTACGTCGATGCGATGGCGTCATTCTGGCGCGACTGGGTGATTAACTACGACGCCGGACATCAGCAGGCGCTGGCGGTTAGCGCGAAAAGCGGCAGCCAGCAACTGTTTTCGAACCTCAAAACCTGGTGGCGCCAGCACTACGAGTTGCTGCTGAAGACTGCGCGCCGCAGTGAACGGGTCGTTGATCGGTCCCCGTGGAAGTGGGCGATCGCCGGATTCCTAATCGCGATGTTGCTGATAGTAGGGGCCAATGCAGGACTATTGTGGCAGTTGCTTGCACGACGCCGGTTGGCGGCGAAGCCAGAGAAGTCTCCTCGCGTTGCGGCAAGTATCTGGTACGAGCGGATGATAGGAATGGTGGGACGCCGGGGGTGGCGAAAATCGCCCACCCAGACCCCCGAAGAATTTATCGAGTTGATCGATGACGATGCGGTCCGCGATAAGGTTGCGGAATTTACCCGTCACTACGAGAGTGCCCGCTTCGATGCGTCAATCGAGGATGTGCAGCAGCTGCCTCGTCTGTACGAAGAAATCTCCGCAACCCGGCGCTAAGTTTTTAGAAGTCCGGACTAGGCCACCGCCGACACTCATCCGGGGTAAAATGCCCATCCCGGGGAAAGACTTGCCTGCGTCGCCGGTGTGACACAATTAACCGGTAGTTGCTGGGAATCAGGTTCAGTTCAGAAAGCACATCTTGATAGAAAGTGACGGCAAACGGCACCTCGACGGTCGGCCGACCATGCCGAACTCCATCAGGCGCCGGCCATAGTTGCCTTCAGACTAAGACTATGGCTTGAATAACGAAGGGTCGTAACCGCATTCACACCAGGACGGTCCGATCGCTCACGAACGTTCGACCCACCATCGCGGCGAGCTCGTGGTTCCCTGACCCGGCCACCCACGGCGCTAACACCATGACAGACAGCAGCCCTGCCACCGAAAATCGTCGAGAATCATCCTTGCTCCTGGCTCAGCGACTGAAAGTGTTTGCCGGTTAGCATGCGGAAGCAGCAGCGGATTTCAGTAGCGACACCAGGCTTGGTGCACGACCCTCTACAAACCCGATGTTGCAACAGTGTTAAAATCAATAGATTGCATGCCTACAAAGACCTCAATATCACCACGCGAGAGTGCAGCCGAGCCGACCGGGCCGATGGCTGGCGCATCGACGAAAGTGGGCTTTGTCAGCCTGGGATGTCCTAAGAACCTCGTGGACAGTGAGGTAATGATGGGCATGCTGGCGCAGGCCGGCGCCAGGCTGGTCTCCCGAGCCGAAGAAGCCGACGTAATCGTCGTAAACACTTGCTCATTTATCGCCAGCGCTCAGCAGGAATCGGTGAATACCATTCTGGAAATGGCCCGCCACAAGACCGGCGGTCGTGCCCGGAAGTTGGTGGTGGCAGGATGCCTGGTAGAACGTTTCCGCAACGAAATTCAGCAGAACATTCCGGAAGTTGATGCCGTAGTTGGCACGGGTGAACTTGAAGGCATTGTGGCGGCTGCAGGTATAGGTTCCGCACCAGCCCCAAATCCTCTTTTCAATATTCTGCAATCGAGACCTGAAGGAGATGCTCGCGCCGAGAGGGGCCGATTTTCGCGTGAAACATGGGACGGCGCCATCGCTGATCTGCCCAATTATCTCTACGATGAAGCTACTCCTCGTCTTCTGGCCACGCCAAGACATACGGCGTACATCAAGATTGCCGAAGGCTGCGATCATCCGTGCACATTTTGCATCATCCCCCAATTGCGCGGAAAGTTTCGATCGCGGCGGTTCGAATCGATAATCGCGGAAGCGGAAAGATTAGCGCAGGGAGGCGTGCGAGAAATCACGCTCATCGGACAGGACACAACTTGTTACGGCGAGGATTTCGGCGTAAAGGATGGCCTAGCCCTGCTCTTGGAAAAACTGGCGGGAATTGAGCCGCTGCGCTGGGTGAGATTCCTCTATGCCTATCCCAACAAAATTACCGGGCGTCTGCTCGATACCATCGCCAGCCACGAAAAAATCTGCTCGTACATCGACGTGCCGCTGCAACACGCTTCTCCGACGGTGCTGAGGCGCATGAAGCGCGGAGCGGGCGCCAATATCTTTTTGCGCTCGCTCGAAAAGATGCGCCGTACGATCCCTGGAGTCACCTTACGGACGTCGTTCATCGTCGGCTTTCCTGGAGAAACCGAGCCGGAGTTTGAGGAGCTTTGTGATTTCGTACGCGAGTCCCAGTTCGACTGGATGGGCGCGTTCGGATATTCGGACCAGGATGGCGCAAGCGCATTTTCGCTCGAAGAAAAGCTGCCCGAACCTGAGATCGAACGTCGCCGCAAGCGGTTGATGCAGATTCAGCGGAAGATCAGTAAGCGTAAAAAGAAAACTTTGGTGGGACAGGAATTCGATCTTGTTCTCGAAGGCATATCGGAAGAGAGCGATCTCCTGCTCGAAGGGCGCACTCCAATGCACGCGCCTGAGATTGATGGCAAGGTATTCGTAAACGACGTACCAGAGGGTCTGGAACCGAAATTCGGTGAGTTCTACCGATGCCAGGTCACTGAAGCTCACGATTACGACCTGGTCGCAAGGATCGTGTAGGAAGCAAATGGTTCGCAAGCGCAACATCCAGGTAAAGTGTCCCATCTGCAAAAAACCGGTGAACGTTGCCGAAGAGGAATTCCCTTTCTGCTCACCACGTTGTCGCCTGATTGACCTTGGAAAATGGGCCAGCGGTGGTTACGTCATTTCGTCTCCCGTGCAGGACATGGGGGAGGGTGAAGATTTTTCCCGGGAGCCTGATGAAGAATCGTAAGACTAGGCGGCCGACGTCTGTCGAGGGGCTGGCGATACGAAAACGGGAATCCGCGGCGTGAATCCCTCCACTACTCCTGCCCTTCGCGGTCCTCAGTGGGCTACGCAGGTTGCAACCCTATTCGGTGTCGGGCACTTACGTCCAGGGCCCGGAACATGGGGATCGGCGACAACCGTCCTTCTCTGGTGGCTTGTGGCGCGATGGATCGCACCGACATGGCAGCCTTGGGTAGCAGGAGTTCTCGCGGCCTTCGTCGTGCTGGTTGGCATTCCTGCCGCCACGCGGGTCTCTCGAGCTAGCGGCTTAAAAGATCCTCAGTCCGTAGTGATCGACGAAGTTGCCGGCCAACTTATTACCCTGATTGCAGCGCCGGTCGCGTGGCAATCTCTGTTGCTGGGCTTTATACTTTTTAGAGCGTTCGATATCGTCAAGCCGCCTCCGGTACGCCAACTCGAACGCCTACCTGAAGGAACAGGCATCCTGATCGATGATGTGGGAGCGGGTCTATACGGCTTGATCGTGATGCAGACCGTACTGCATTTTGGTCTGATACATCGATAGCCGGGCTGCGCTTTCAGTTAGGAATCTGGAACCCATGAGCATTTCCGACCGATTGCTGGGAAAGAAAAACGTTAACGGCCATCCGCATATTGAGGCGGTACTTCCCAGCGCTGCGTTACCGGGAGGCGAAGTGCGCATTATTGGGAGTAGTTTGCGGCCAAGAGAACTGCGCCGTCCACTCGTCCGTTTCGGCGACGTCGAGGGAGCAGTGGTCATCAGTTCAGATGAGTTTCTCATTGCCCGCGTTCCCCCCGGTGCATCGTCAGGGACGGTCGTTGTCTCCGCCAACGATGCCTCCAGCAATGCCCACCAGATAAAAGTTGCAGCCCTTATTGCGGAGAACCTACACCCTGTGACCAACCCCGCGGTCGATGCCGAGGGAAATATTTTTGCCACTTTCTCAGGATCGCGCGGTCAGAAAGTGCCGGTCTCCATCTACAAGATCGACACCAACTACAACGTGAAACCGTTTCTTTCGGATATGACCAACGCCACGGCCATCACCTTCGACCGCGCGGGACAGCTTTATGTCTCGTCGCGATTTGACGGTACGGTATATCGGGTAGCTCCGAACGGCACCATGTCAACGTATGCCGAGGGTATGGGAGTTGCCACCGGAATGGCTTTCGATGCGGACGAGAATCTTTACGTCGGCGACCGTAGCGGCACCATTTTCAAAATCGGCAAAGACCGTCAGATTTTTGTTTTTGCCACAATCGAGCCCAGCGTTTCCGCTTATCACTTGGCCTTCGGTCCGGCTGGAGACTTGTTTGTGACCGGACCGACAACTTCAAGTTTCGATTCGGTTTACAAGATTGACACTCACGGTAGCGTTTCGACCTTTTTCCGGGGGCTGGGACGTCCGCAGGGTCTGGCTTTTGATGTCGACGGCAATCTTTACGTCGCGGCCTCGCTTTCTGGTAGGCGTGGCATCGTCAAAATCACTCCTGACGCAAGAGCCTCGCTCGAAGTGGCCGGCCACGGTTTGGTTGGCCTCGCCTTTGCTCCAGGGCGTTCAGCCGTTCTCGCGACCACAGGCGCCGTCCACCGGCTTTTGTGGGATGTGCAAGGAAGTCCGTTGGTTCCTGATTTGCTCACTTAAGCTGGACACTGGGGTCGTTCGGTTTCTTGCCGCCGCCGAAAGCCTCCCTCCCCGGGGGGTGTGTTCGCCCGAAGCTTCTGCGCTTTCATTTACACTCTTAGCTGTGAACGCCGAGATCATCGCTATCGGCTCGGAACTGCTGACCCCTTTCCGTCAGGACACGAATTCCCTATATCTGACCGAAAAGCTCAACCAGCTCGGGGTCGACGTCATTTTTAAAACTATCGTCGGAGACAGCCGCGAGCACCTTACCGGAGCCGCGGCATTGGCCTTGTCACGAGCCGATATCGTGATTTTCATGGGCGGCCTCGGGCCGACCGAGGACGACCTCACGCGCGAAGCAGTGGCCGATGCTTTAGGACTGCAATTGCATCGCGATCCGGAAATTGTGGCGGGACTAGAACGGCGTTTTGCATCGCGCGGCATGAAGATGTCGCTCAATAATCTCAAGCAGGCGGATGTGATCACTGGAGCGGTGGCCCTGCACAATGCCAACGGAAGCGCGCCCGGCCAATGGATCAGCGGCAAGTATGAAGGGCGGGAAATCATGATCATGCTGCTCCCCGGCCCTCCGCACGAGCTCAAAGCCCTGTTCGATGAGCAATGCATGGGTCGCTTGCGAGCAAAACTGCCGGTGCAGTTCATCGCGACTCGAGTTCTAAAAATAGGCCTGATCGCGGAATCTCAGGCCGACGCCCGAGTCGCGCCCATCTACAAGCGCTATACCGATGTCCAGACTACGATCCTGGCGGGCGCGGGAGAGATTCAGTTGCACCTCAAAACCCGAGGTACATCCTTAGAGGCAGCGCAGTCACGGGTCGACCAGCTTGCAGAAGAGGTTGAAGAAGAACTCGGGGATTCGGTCTTTTCGGACAATGGAGATTCGCTGGAACAGATTGTCGGTTATTACCTGCAAATGCGGGATACCTCCCTAGCCGTCGCTGAGTCCTGTACTGGCGGGCTCTTGGCGGAGCGCATTACATCGGTGAGCGGCAGCTCGCGTTACTTCCTTGGAGGCGCGGTCGTGTATTCGAATGCTATGAAAACTGTCTTCGCCGACGTTCCGCCCGATCTGATCGAAAGACACGGCGCGGTCAGCAGGGAGGTCGCAAGCGCCTTGGCGGAAGGAATTCGAAACCGATGCGGCGCTTCACTGGGCCTGGCTATTACGGGCGTGGCCGGCCCAACGGGCGGCACCGAGCAAAAACCGGTGGGACTCGTATTTCACGCTCTGGCGTCCGAAAAAGGAACTCAGGTTGAGGAGCGGAAGTTCCCCGGGGACCGCACGCGAATCCGCTGGTATGCCAGCCAGCAAGCGCTGGACATGGTCAGAAGAAAATTGACGTAGAGGGGGTTTCGCTTGTCAGCATATCGGTCGGCTCGGCTGACATTTGAACACCCATCACTTATAACCTCCATGCGGATTTTCGTTGCTCTCGATATCGACCAGGTCATACGCGAGCGTATCGAGCTCTTTCTGGACGGCGTGCGTGGATTCGCACCGGACGCGCGATGGGTTCGTTCAGAGTCGCTGCATGTGACTCTGAAATTTATCGGGAACAAGCCGGCGGAAGAAGTGGACGCAATCCGGGAAGTAGTTGCCCGAATTCGTGCGGATATCGTTGAAATCAAATTTCGTGGTTACGGATTCTTTCCCACGCCGAAAGCAGCCCGCGTTTTCTGGTTGGGGGTTGATGCCGATTCGCGGCTCGCGCTTCTCGCAAAATCGGTTGACGATGTGACCGCTACTGTTGGAGTACCGGCAGAAAAGCATGCATTCGATCCACACCTCACTCTGGCGCGCAGAGGAGGAGGATCGGATGCGCCACGACGGCAGAAGAGTAACGGGTCTAATCAAGTATTTCAACGCTTGCAGGAGAGGTTGAGGGCGTTGCCAGTTCCCGAGTTCGGTACGATGACAGCCCGAGAGTTCTTCGTGTACGAAAGCCAGCTCGGAGGAAGTGGTCCCCACTATAGGAAAATAGCTTGCATTGAACTGAAATAGGCTGGCGGAGCGACTTCATCATTCATGAGTATTCTGCTCACTGCTGCGTTGAGCTACCTCCTGGGATCGATCCCTTTCGGCTTTCTTCTCGTGCGGATTTTTCGTGGGCAAGATATTCGGCGAACTGGCAGCGGCAACATCGGAGCCACGAATGTCGCGCGTTCGTCTCCGATTCTGGGTATGCTCACATTGCTTCTGGACGCGCTTAAAGGGCTCGCTGCGGTGGCACTGGCTCGTACCTTTTTTCCGGGGCAGAGTGGGCTGCTGGAAATCGCCGCTCTTTTCGCCGTAATTGGCCACATATTTCCTGTCTGGTTGAAATTTCGTGGTGGGAAAGGCGTAGCTACGGGGCTGGGGGCATTTGCAACTTTGGCGCCTTACACTATTTTGGTCATGGTGGGACTTTTTGCAGCGGTAGTCCTGGTATTCCGTTACATATCGCTTGGATCGATCGTGGCGGTAACCCTATTTCCCTTTCTCGCATGGTTACTCCACGATTACGGTGACGCGGTGCTCGATCTTGTCGTGATGGCAATTGTCGCAATGCTTATTGTCGCCAAGCACCACCAGAATATTCATAGACTCCTCTCCGGCACAGAACCACGTTTTCAGCTTAAGCACGAAAGTGGACCGGCATGAGCCGCATCGCAATCATCGGAGCGGGCGCATGGGGCACGGGCCTCGCCATCGTTCTTGGCCGTCGAGGAGACCATCGGGTGCAGCTTTGGGCGCACGAGCAGGAGGTCTGCGATTCGATTTCCCACCGGCGGGTGAACGACTTGTTTCTTCCGGAACAGCTCGTCCCGGAAACCGTATCTGTCGCTGGGGATCTGCAAGCAGCGCTGAGCGAGGCTGAAATCGTCGTCAGTGTGATCCCATCCCAGCATTGCCGAAGTCTATTTCGGCAAATGCAGCCCTACGTAACTTCAGAGATGATTTTTGTGAGTGCAACCAAAGGCCTGGAAGAGAAAACTCTGCTGCGCATGACGGAGGTCGTGTCCGAAGTTTTGGGAAGCTCTCCATCCGGCAAAACGTTTTCACCGCGTATCGGCGCACTTAGCGGGCCGTCTTTCGCGAAAGAGGTGGCGCGCGGCGACCCAACGGCCATCACGATCGCTTCGAAGGACGCGGATCTCGCCGAGATCGTGCAGCGCGAATTCAGCGATCCCCGCTTTCGCGTCTACACCAATGATGATGTTGCCGGCGTCGAACTCGGCGGCGCTCTGAAAAATGTTATTGCCATTGCCGCCGGCGTTTGCGACGGACTGAAACTAGGACACAATTCAATCGCAGCGCTTATTACGCGTGGTCTGGCGGAAATTACGCGTCTGGCGGTGGCATGCGGAGGCCGCCCCGAAACCATGGCTGGACTGGCGGGTCTTGGCGATCTGGTGCTCACCTGCACCGGAGGACTTTCCCGTAATCGAACGGTGGGCGTAGAGCTTGGACGAGGACGCAAACTTGACGAGATTATCGCGGGCATGCACGGCGCCGTCGCTGAGGGCGTTTTTACGACGCAGGCGGCGGTTGGACTGGCCCGTGACCGCGGGATCGAAATGCCGATCATCGAACAAATGGATGCGATTTTACACCGCAACAAGCCTCCCGCCGATGCAATTCAGGATCTAATGACGCGTAGCGCCAAGAGCGAAATTGTTATTTAGGTGCATACTCCGGGCAAAGTCGCTGACTTGATCTGCCGATCTTCAGGCATGCCAGCTGATTCCACGGGTTCGTTCGCACTTCGCCGCCAGAAGTCGCACGCACTTTGGTAATGGACTGAGGCAGTGATTCTGCGTTCTCAAAGTCAGCCTTCCAAGTAAAATTTCAAGGGAGTCTGTAGACGTCGACTTGCAGCGAAAGTAGCCCTTCGTCCTTGAAATTGCCCCTGCCATCACGCGTTCCAATCCTGTACGTCATCCTGAGCGTCCTTGCGCTCATCAGCGTGGTTCCGATGTATTTCTATTCGGCACAGGTCGAATCGATCAATCGCGAACGGCTGATCACGAATGAACGCCTGCTTCAGAACACAGTGACGCGCTCCCTTGCCGACGATATAGCACAGCATCAGGAATCGTTGCGCATGATGCTGGCGAACCTTTCTTCCGCTCTCCAGGTGGCAAGTGGCGGCGACGTCACGGCGGAGCACGTGGAAGCCCCAGAGTTGCGCGCCCTGTTGGAACATTTTGTGTCCTCCTCGCCGGACCTAGCCTATGCAACGCTGCTTAACTCCGATTCGAAAGGAATTTCAGCGGGCCGGATCGCTCCTGATGCGTTCCTGCAACGCGATCTGTTGCGCGCCTACGACGCCGCGAGTGAAGGTCGGGCTTATAGCGGACAGGCGCTGGTTGTGGGCAGCGGCACCTCGGCCCGAACCGTGATGCTGGTTAGCACACCGGTGATGTACGCGGGCCGGTTTCTAGGAATGATCGGGGCGGTTGAAGACTTGAGTTTCCTAATCCGCCGCCTGCAGGAGGTTAACCGCGGCGGGCTTACGCCTTACGTCGTCGATAGTGAAGGGCGACTGGTGGCCGGGGCGACCCCCCAATATGCGACCGGTCAGGACATGACCAACTCGGAAATCGTCCGCAACTTTCTAGAGCAAGGTGGGCAAGCACAACTGGTTGCCGCCACTCGTGAATTCAAGGTGACACAGGGGAAGAGCAGCACGCAAATGCTTGGTACGTATGGCCCAGTGGGCAATCTGGACTGGGCAGTGATCGTTCAAAAGCCCCGCGATGAAGCTTATCGCGGCGTTTTTGAGATGCAACGCACGGCCCGGCTGTTAGCGCTACTCGCCATCCTGTTGAGCATTGCGATCAGCTTCTTTGCGGCGCGACGCATCACCAACCCGTTGGAAGTTCTCACTGCTTCCAGCCGGGCCATTGCGCGCGGAGATTTTTCGCAGCGCGTGCAACTTGCCAGCCGCACCGAAATTGGCGAGTTGGCCGCGACCTTTAATACTATGTCGGAAGAGCTCGAGCAATTCGTGCTCGACCTCAAGCGGGCAGCTACAGAAAATCGCGAGCTGTTTATGGGCTCGATCCAGATGCTCGCCGGTGCAGTCGACGAAAAAGATCCGTACACTCGTGGACATTCGGATCGGGTCACGCGCTATTCCATGTTGATCGCGAAAGAGATGGGCCATCCCGAGGAGTTTCTGGAGATTGTACGGGTGTCGGCACAGTTGCACGACGTGGGCAAGATTGGAATTGAAGACGGAATTCTAAAAAAACCCGGCGCCTTGACTCCGGAAGAATTCGACATCATGAAAACTCACACCACCAAAGGCGCGAACATTCTGCGCCCCGTGGCTCAATTGAAGGACATGATCCCCGGCATCGAACTGCATCACGAATCGCTTGACGGACGCGGCTATCCCCGTGGTTTGAAAGATTCCGAAATTCCTCTGCTGCCCCGCATTATTGCAGTGGCAGACACCTTCGACGCATTGACGACGAATCGTCCGTACCAGCAGGCGCATGACCCGGAAAGCGCTTTGCGAATCATCCATAATCTCTCTGGCAAACGACTCGATCCGACCGCGGTGGCAGCCCTCGCAGCGATTTACGGACGGGGTGAAATCCGCATACAGCAACCCCATGTGCAAGTTGCCTCCGCTGCAGCGGCGGCAGGCGTTCCCCGGTCTACCAGCAAGGCTCCCGTTACACCGTCTTCCGCGCCAGAAGCGCGTGCGGATGTCATGGCCGCGGCCGTCGAAATAACAGTGAAATAATTCCTTTTGAACGGCTTTTCAGAGTCTCTATACAACGCTGGCACTTCATCTCGACGAAGTCCATGGCCAAATAGCTCTTCGTCGGCAAGAGCAAACCGAATTCGCCGTAGGTAAGCATACTCACCGGCAGCGCGACCGCTATAATTGAGCGGGGGGTTTTTACCCCGACATTTACATGATTCAAACCCTTTTCGGCAGCCTGGACGAACAGCAGAAACCCAGTTTCCTCGAACGCATGAAGGAAGCCGTTACGCGCACTCGGGAAAGCCTGAGTGAACGTATCGAGGAAGTGGTTTCGTTTGGCAAAGAAATCGACAGGGCCACGCTCGACGACCTTGAAGGCATCCTTCTCAGTGCAGACTTGGGTACGAGCACCACGCAAGAAATTCTGGGAAAGCTTCGAGAGAAAGCGGACTACAAGCAAATTAGGAACGTGGCCGAACTGAAAGGTTTGTTGCAAGAAGAAATCCTTACCATTTTGGCTGCGGTTGATTCGCAACCCGTAACCAAGGTGGACGGAATGCCCGAGGTGATTCTTGTCGTCGGGGTCAATGGCACCGGCAAGACCACTACCATCGGAAAACTGGCGCAGGTTTTGCGTTCTGAGGGCAAGACGGTTTTGCTTTGTGCGGCCGATACGTTTCGTGCCGCGGCGATTGAGCAGCTTGAAGTCTGGGGACAACGCTCAGGAACCGAAGTGATCCGCACCAAGGCGGGAGGCGATCCGTCGGCCGTGCTTTACGATGCACTCCAGGCGGCAACCTCACGGCACAGCGATTACGTCATCGTCGACACGGCCGGACGTCTTCACACCAAAACCAACCTAATGGCGGAGCTGGAGAAAATGCGCCGCACGGCGCAGCGGATCATCCCTGGAGCGCCCCATGAAACCTTGTTGGTGATGGACGCGACCACGGGTCAGAATGGCCTGCAGCAGGCGCGACAGTTTACACAATCGGCAGGCGTGACCGGCATAGTACTCACCAAGCTCGACGGTACGGCCAAGGGCGGCGTGGTTGTGGCTATCTCTCGCGAGATGGGCGTTCCCGTGCGATACGTAGGGGTGGGAGAAAAGATCGGAGATCTCCTGCCGTTTGATCCAAAGGATTTTGTGGATTCCTTGTTCTCGTAAGCCACCACTGCATCAAACGAAGCAAGGTTCCTTGAACTTCGGAAAACACGATTCAGATTTCAAGTCTATAAGATTGCATCTCGTAAAAGATGGCGTCCAAGAAAACAGCCGGTCGCGACTCGCGGAAACAGCCTCGAAAGGCGTCAATCCCTGCTCAAGGCGCGTCAATGGGCAGCCGGGAACAAGACGAAGCCTTTCTTCGGCGGGCGCTGGATATGGCACGCCAGAATGCAGGTTTAAGCTCGCCCAATCCTTGCGTGGGAGCTGTGATTCTCGATAATGAAGGCCGCGTGGTTGGCGAGGGCGTCCACACCTTCGCAGGGGTCAAACACGCAGAGGTTCTTGCCCTGGAGCAAGCGGCAGAAAAAGCTCGTGGGGGCATTCTGTACATAAACTTCGAGCCCTGTTCGCATGAGGGCCGCACTGGGCCTTGTGCCGATGCGCTCATCGCCGCTGGAATTCGCCGGGTAGTCGCGTGCATGCAAGATCCTAATCCGAAGGTGTCCGGCAAGGGCTTCGAGCGTCTGCGCAACGCCGGCGTTTCGGTAGCCTCGGGCATTTTGGAAGAGGAAGCGAAAGCCTTAAACGAAGCTTTCGCAAAATATATCCGTCATCAAACACCGCTGGTCACCCTGAAAGCTGCCATGACGCTGGACGGGAAGATTGCCCCTCCACCGAGTGAGTCTCACCACTCCAATGCTCTCGGAGGTGGCGGCGCCACCGGGGGCTGGGTTACCAGCGAGATTGCGCGCGCTCACGTACAGCAACTGCGTCATCAGAACGATGCCATCATGGTGGGCGTAGGAACGATTATCGCCGACGATCCACTGCTCACCGATCGAAGCGGCCTGCCTCGACGGAAGCCTCTTCTACGTGTAATTGTCGATTCGCGCCTTCGGTTGCCTCTGAAATCGCGCGTAGTCAAGACCGCGCAGGATGACGTGCTTGTGCTCTGCTCCTTCGCCGAAGAAAAGCGAAAGCGCGAGTTGCAGGATCAGGGAATTCGCGTGGAGCAGGTACCGGTGGGCGTGGGCGACGGCCGTCCAGATATGAAGGGAATTGCGCAACGACTTGGCAAGATGGAGATCACCAGCCTCCTGGTCGAAGGTGGTGCCATGATCAATGGCGCCGCTCTGGCTTCAGGTATCGCAGATAAAGTGTTTCTCTACTATGCGCCCAAAATACTCGACGGCATGGGATCAGTGCCGTTCGCCTTGGGGGTAGGATTCGACCGCATGAGCGATGCCGCCTACGTGAAATCGATCAAGCTGCATCGCTTTGGCGAAGACTTTGCGGTAGAGGGATATTTGCGCGATCCATATGGTGAGTGAGCGGTGCGCAGTCCGTTCTCACGAAGCGAGATGGGTTACCAGGGTCACAATTTAAATGTTGAAATGACGTACGGCACTGCCGCGTAACCGTTAACGCCCGAGGTTGAAGGCTGAGTGCTAGTCAGCGTCTGCGGAGTATTTATGTTCACCGGCATTATCGAAGAAGTTGGTCGCGTAGCCGAGATCGGCGAGCAGAACGGCAATCGCCGGCTGACCGTCTCTGCGACACAACTGACAATCGAGCTGAAAAAGGGGGACAGCATTGCCGTTAGCGGCGTCTGCCTTACGGCGGTCGACATTAGAACCAGTTCATTCGCAGCGGATCTGGCCGACGAGACCTGGAAACGCACGTCCTTCTCGCGCATCAAACCGGGCGCTCTGGTCAATTTGGAACTCCCCATGCGTGCTGACGGACGCTTCGGTGGTCACATCGTGCAAGGCCATGTGGATGGAACAGGCAAATTTCTGGGGCTTGATCGCATCGCCTCGGCCGACGATTACTGGATGCGCCTCGAAATTCCACCCGAGTTGGCACGGTATGTAATCTTCAAGGGATCCCTTTCCATCGAGGGCATCAGCCTCACGGTGGCCAACATCGCAGGGACCATAGTCACCGTCGCCATCATTCCTCACACCGTACAAATGACAAATCTGAAGTCGCTCAAACCAGGCGATCCCATAAACTTGGAAGTGGATATGGTGGCGAAGTACGTGGAGAAGATGTTGAAGGGAGAGTCGGCGAATTCATCGCTGACAATAGATCGTTTGGTGGAACAGGGCTTCTAGTGACAGGGGGGAAAAGGTCTTCCATTCACTTCATCGACTCACCTCAATCGATGCCTCTATACCCGGCTCGTCCAGCTTTAGAAATTCCTGCACGATGGGCTCATCGCATTTCTCCATCTCCTCATAGGTTCCAAAGAAAATCGCTTTAGCTTCGTGAAGAAACACGACCCGGTCTGCCAACTTCTTGGCCAATCGCATATCGTGAGTTACGACAACGCTGGTCAAGTGCAACTGAATTTTCAGGCGCTTGATCAGATCTCCCAATAATTGAGCCATCAGGGGGTCGACCATGGTGGTCGGTTCGTCGTATAGAACACATTCGGGTTGTGCGGCCAGGGCGCGCGCTATCGCGACGGATCGCTTCATGCCGGTCGACAAATCCGAAGGCAGCTGCTCGCGCATTTCCTTCACGCCAACCATATCCAGCAAACCATCTACGATCTGGTAAATCTGTTCCTCCGAAAGCTGGCGGCGTTCCCGCAGCGGAAACGCCACGTTTTCTCCGACGCTCAGCGAATCAAACAAGGCTCCGTTCTGAAAAACGATAGTGACCTTCTTGCGGATGCGCTCCAGATCGGCTTCACCGTAGTCCGTGATGTCTTCACGCGCTACAATCACGCGGCCGGAATCCGGCTTCAAGAAGCCCATGATGTTCATTAGCGAAACCGATTTTCCCACGCCGCTGCGACCCAGAATGCAAACCGTCTCGCCGGCCAGCACGCTGAAGCTGACGTGGTCCAGCACCCGATTGTCACCGAACGCCTTAGAGACGTCCTTGAATTCAATATAAGGTCCCGGATGTTCGTTCGAGTCCATAATCAGGTGGTGGTCATCAGCAGTCGATCTTCACCGAGACTTGCTTCAGATTGCTTGCCAACATAAGGCTCACTAAGTTTTTATACTGGTTCTGCCGTCCGTTTTCTGGCCTTCCGCAAGGGTTCGTTGTCTGGCGTCTTCCCAATCGCCGGGGGTATTCAGATTGCGGAACATTTCCTTCGCAAATCCGTTCCCTTCCAGTTCCTCTGGTTCAATCACTTCAATCGGTACTCCTGTAAATAGAGCATTGATCTTATTTCTGCCCGCGCGTAAAGATTGTTCCGCCGTGTCCATGAAGCTGCGGCGATAAGTAGCGCACAGTGGTTGTAATCCGTCGCTCGTTCTTGGCAGCACAACCGTGGCACGCGTCTCACGGGCCCGCGAAACAAGATATCGCAGAAAGCGGGCTTCGACGAAAGGTAGATCAACGGCGAGCATCAGATTCAAGTCTGTGCTGGTCTTGCTCAGCGCCGCGTGAATTCCGCCCAGTGGACCGTGACCTAGATGGAGATCCTCAACCGCCGACCCGTAGTCAGCAAATTTTACGGAGCTTCCCACGACATGAGTCTTTCCCACGGCGGCAGCCGTTTCCAAGGCACGGGTCAGAAGCGTCTTGCCCCCCAGTTGCAGAAAGGCCTTGTCCTGACCCATACGCGAACTCTTGCCACCGGCCAGCACAAATGCAGTTACAGGATCCATAATCTGATCATACACGCTTAAGTTGTTGCTTCTTTGGGGGGTTGACGGCATCTACCCAATTCATTCGCGAGACGCAGCACAAAATCACGCGAATTTCCAGAACGTTCGGGGACGATAATTTTAATTACCCGAAAGTAACCTATCGCAACCATGAACAGTCGTTGGATCATAGCTTGTCCCGGCCCCCTCCGGAATAAAGCCATGCCGCAAAAGTTAATGGACGTGCTCATGCTTGGCCGTTGCTCACACGAATTTTCCTGGCCCCGGCGCTCCGCCGATGGTCACTACTACCAAGTGTGTTTGCTTTGTGCTGTAGAGTACAAGTACGACTGGAACACCATGAAGCGCGTAAAACGCGTGGACGGTGAAAGTGAAATGGACTCTGAAACTCCGCGAGGTCGAATTCAAAAGAAACCGACGTGGGTACCACGCGCCCGGCGGTTAAGCCTGCATGCGCCGCTTCGATATCGTGCCAAAGGATTGGGAACCTGGCACGAGGGAACGGTCGAAAACCTCAGCCAGTCTGGGGTTCTGCTGATTGGTCCTCAGCAACTGCCAGAGAATACCCTGGTAGAGATGGTTTTCGAGATGCCGGAGGAGATTTCCGGCCAGAAAAACAGCTCGGTACTTTGCCAGGGTCGCATCATTCGCCGCAAGGAGATGCCCGGCTCGGAAACCATCGGTTTGGCTGCTTCGATTCTTGACTACAAGTTCCTGCGCCAGAACTGACTGCCGACCAGAATACGGCAGTAGGTCCAACGTGATCGATTCATTGGGCTTTTGGTTGCCAAATAGAGACCGCTCATAGGAAACTAACTTGTATACTCGTGTCTTCTTGGGCTCGATAATTTGCCGAGATCGGTATTTTTTCTGCATCTAAATAGTGGGATGGTTTCCACCACAATCAGGAGTGACCTATGAAGGCGAGATTTTCTCTTTACATCGGCGCCCTTGCGATTCTGACGGCTCTGGCGCTCGGAGTGGGCTGCACCAAAGCCCCAAATGACGCCCAGCTTACGAGCGATATCCAAAACAGGCTAGTCGCCGATTCGGGATTACAGGGCAAACAGCTGGGCGTTAAAGCCGAAGAAGGAACCGTCACCCTGACCGGCACCGTCGATAACGATGCTCAACGTGATGCCGCAGCCCGTTATGCCGCTGCCGAACCCGGCGTAAAGCAAGTCATAAACAACCTGCAGGTGGCTGCTCCGCCGCCGCCGGCTGAAACCGCACAGGCCACTCCCGCACCCGCTCCGCCGCCGGCAGAGACGAAACCCTCCCCCGCGCCTGCTCCGGCTCCGAAACCACGTCATCGGGCTCGGGAGCGAAGCGTGCCACCTCCATCTGACAACGACAACTCTTCCGCTCCGGTCGCTGCGCTGACGCCACCGCCGACCGTATCCGTACCGGCTACTCCGCCGCCACCGCCTCCGCCGCAAAGAGTCACGATTCCTTCCGGAACAACCATGGCGGTACGTTTGGTCGATACGATTGACTCCGAGGTGAGTCAGCCGGGCCAAACGTTCCACGCCACCTTAGACTCGCCACTTGCAGTAGAAGGCGAGACTGCACTTCCCTCCGGCTATGACGTTGAGGGCCACATTGTGAATGTTCAGAGTGCGGGCAAATTTGCGGGTCAATCTCTGTTGGTTTTGCAGCTCGACCGTATCTCAGCCGGAGGAAAAACCTACAACATCCAGACTGACCAGTATTCTCGTAAGGGCAGCTCGCGCGGCAAAAACACTGCCACCAAGGTTGGGACCGGCGCTGGTATCGGAGCCATCATTGGCGCGATCGCGGGAGGAGGCAAAGGGGCCGCCATCGGAGCGGCAGCGGGTGGCGGGTTGGGTGGTGGAGTACAGGCAGCAACGAAAGGTCAGCAAATCAAATTGCCGTCAGAGACCGTGCTCAATTTCACTCTGCAAGCTCCCCTGACTGTGATTGCCACCAACAAAGGTCCACGAGAGGGCAGGCACCGCCTGCCTCCGAATCAATCTAACTCAGATCAGTCAGGCCCGAGCTCCACACAATCGGACCCAAATCAGTAAAGTTTTGTAAACCGAAAACTCGAATAAACCCAGCCTTTTTGGCTGGGTTTTTCGTTCTTGGGCCGACTGTTCATCAGGCCCTTCGACCGGCGCCGCCAATCTGCATTCCGGGTTAGCTCGGTAACCGAAAATTTACACCGTACCATTGAATTGATTCATCCAATATATTTCGAGAGATAGTCCTCAAGAGGCCCCCATGTGGATTGTTGCACTGGCGCTGCGCCGGCCGTACACGTTTGTCGTTGTCGCCCTGCTCCTACTGATTCTGGGGCCGATTGTGATCTTCCGCACCCCGACAGATATTTTCCCCAACATCGATATTCCCGTTGTCAGCATTTTGTGGAATTACACCGGTCTGAATTCGCAAGACATGGCGAATCGGATTGTGACCCTGACGGAACGCACTCTCACGACCACGGTCGACGACATCGAACATAGTGAATCGCAATCTCTGAACGGGATCGCAGTGGTCAAAGTATTTTTCCAGCCGCACGCAAACATTGAAAAAGCTATCGCGCAAATCACCGCGATCTCTCAAACACAATTGCGGCAATTGCCGCCCGGAACCACGCCTCCGCTGATCATCACCTACAACGCCTCCACCGTTCCCATCCTGCAGTTGGCACTTTCGGGACAAAAACTTTCGGAGCAACAACTTTTCGACTATGGCGTGAATTTTATCCGCACCCGCCTGGTTACCATTCCCGGCGCGGCGATTCCTTTCCCCTACGGTGGCAAGCAACGGCAGGTGCAAGTCGATCTTGATACTAACGCGCTACAGTCGAAGGGTTTGTCGCCGATGGATGTAGTGAACGCCATCAGTGCCCAGAATCTGATTCTGCCCTCTGGAACATCCAAAATCGGGCAGTTCGAATATGACGTCGATTTGAATGGCAGCCCGCAGACGGTGGCGGAGTTAAACGATCTTCCCATTCGAAAGGTGGGGAACACGACGGTCTACATCCGGGACGTAGCGTTTGTGCGGGACGGTTTTCCGCCCCAGACCAATATCGTTCGCGTAAACGGACAACGGGCTTCCCTGCTGACCATCCAGAAAACGGGAAATGCTTCGACCTTGGATATCATTTCGGGGATCAAGGCAATGCTGCCACGAATTCAGGCACAGTTGCCGCCGGAACTGCAGATCAGGCCATTGGCCGACCAATCAATCTTCGTGCGGGCTTCCATAGATGGCGTATTGCGAGAAGGTCTGATTGCAGCGGTACTCACCGGATTGATGATTCTGATCTTCCTCGGTAGCTGGCGCAGCACGTTGATTATCGCGGTTTCGATTCCCCTGTCGATTCTTACCTCCATCATCGTCATGAGCGCGTTAGGCGAGACGATTAATATCATGACGCTTGGAGGTTTGGCGCTCGCCGTCGGCATTCTCGTGGACGATGCAACGGTCGAGATCGAAAACATCAATCGAAATATTGCCGAGGGCAAAGAAATCCAAAAAGCCATTCTGGACGGCGCGCAACAGATTGCCGTGCCCGCCTTCGTTTCGACGCTCGCCATCTGCATCGTGTTTTTGCCGATGTTCTTTCTGACCGGTGTGGCGCGTTACTTGTTCGTTCCTCTGGCCGAGGCCGTCGTATTTGCCATGCTTGCGTCTTACCTGCTTTCTCGAACTCTCGTTCCGACGATGGCCAAGTACCTGCTGCGCGGCCATGAACAGGAAGCGGGACACCTAAACACAACCAGCCGGAACCCGCTGGTCAGGTTGCAGGTGAAATTTGAGCAAGCTTTCGAAAGATTCCGGGACCGTTACCACGAGATGCTGCACCGTTGTCTGCACTACCGCAAAGGTTTCTTGTGGGGCTTTGTGATTGTGTGCGTCGCTTCATTCGCCCTGCTGGAACCCTGGTTGGGCCGCGACTTCTTTCCCAAGGTGGATGCGGGTCAGATCAAGCTTCATCTCAGGGCGCGCGCCGGTACTCGAATCGAAGAAACGGCGGATCTTTGCGATCGCGTGGAAGGCTTCATTCGGGGAGAAATTCCGCCCACCGAAATCTCCAGCATTATCGACAATATCGGGCTGCCTTACAGCAGCATTAACCTTTCATACAGCACGTCGGCTCCCACGGGACCGGCCGACGCCGACATCATGATCGCATTGGCGCCCAACCATCGTCCCACCGAAGAATATGTTCACGACTTACGTTTAAAATTAGAGGACCAATTTCCGGGGGTCGATTTCTCGTTCCTGCCTGCCGACATCGTCAGCCAGATTTTGAACTTTGGATTGCCGTCGCCAATCGATATTCAAGTCACGGGATACGATCTTGAGGCCAACCGTCAGTTTGCAAACAAGCTGCTCCGCCGTGTTCAGACCGTTGCCGGAGCTGCGGATTTGCGCATTCAGCAGCCCTTCGATGAACCCTATCTGCACGTTGACGTGGACCGGACGAAGGCGCAACTTGCCGGCTACACTCAGCGGGACATCGCAAACAACCTGCTGATTTCTCTTAGCGGGAGTTTCCAGACCACCCCGACCTATTGGCTGAATCCCAAAAATGGCGTCAGCTACTCAATCGCCACTCAGACACCTCAGTATCGTCTGGACTCGTTGCAGAAACTCGAAAACATTCCGATTACCGGCGCGGGTAGCGCAACGCCCACCATTTTGGCCACTCTGGCTTCCATCAAGCGGGGCACCGGCATGGCCCTGGTTTCGCATTACGATATCCAACCCGTGATTGATATCTACGGGTCGGTGCAGAGACGCGACCTCGGAGGAGTGGCCGGCGACATTCAAAAGATTATCGACGACAGTCGCAAGGATCTGCCGCGCGGTTCTGAACTGGTCACGCGGGGGCAAGTGCAGACCATGAAGACTTCGTATTCCGGCCTGATTTCCGGACTGGCCTTCGCTATTCTGCTCGTGTATCTCCTGATTGTGGTGAACTTTCAGTCATGGCTAGATCCGTTCATTATCATTGCGGCGTTGCCTGCCGCTCTGGCGGGAATCATCTGGTTGCTGTTTGTCACGCATACAAACATCAGCGTACCGGCGTTAACCGGATCGATCATGTGTATGGGAGTGGCGACCGCCAACAGTATCCTTGTCGTCAGCTTTGCCAAGGAGCAGATGGAAGAAGGTAAGGATGCTCTATCCGCTGCGCTGGCCGCTGGATACACCCGCTTCCGGCCAGTGTTGATGACTGCCCTGGCCATGATCATCGGCATGGTACCCATGGCGATCGGTTTGGGCGAAGGTGGCGAGCAGAATGCGCCACTAGGCCGGGCCGTAATTGGGGGCTTGATTTTTGCCACGGCGGCAACCCTGTTTTTTGTTCCGGTTTTCTTCAGTTTGCTGCATGCGCGGCGAGGGCAGGCGGTACAACAAGAGAAACTTGAGTCTGGCGATTAAACAAGGTCATCTGTAATACATTGATTTAGCAGGGCCAACGTTATAAGAACTGCTATTGGGAGATGCAATGAGGGTTGAAAACGACGATCGGAGGTTTGCCGACACTACGAGCGAAATAGCGCCGCCATCACCTGCACACGGCCCCAGGAAACGTCGCCGATCTCAATGGTGGCTTGTCCTGCTCGCGGTCGTGGCTGCGGCAATCATCGTCGTCGCTGGCATTCTACCCCGGATCCAAGCTCGAACGGCCCTGCGAAAAGAAACCGCGGAGATGGCTGTGCCTGCGGTCGTCGTTGTACAACCCAGGCGTTCGGCGCCGGCGCAGGAAATTGTTCTTCCGGCCAGCGTTCAAGCCTTCACGGACGCTCCGATTTACGCCCGCACCGCCGGGTATCTCAAGAACTGGTATGTGGACATCGGCAGCCAAGTGAAAGCAGGACAACTCCTTGCCGAGATCGATACTCCCGAAGTAAACCAACAGTTGCGGCAGTCACTTGCAGACCTGGCGACTGCGCAAGCAAATCTGAATCTGTCGAGAATTACCGCAGATCGGTATGCCGGATTGTTGAAGACTGATTCGGTGTCGAAACAGGAATCCGACAACGCAGCCGGTGACTTCGAAGCCAAACAGGCTACGGTGCAAGCCGCTCAGGCCAATGTAAAACGACTCCAGGAGCTCCAGTCTTTCCAGAGGATTTACGCTCCATTTTCCGGCGTAATCACAGCTCGCAATACCGACATTGGCGCCTTAATTGATACCGGGAGCGGGGGCGGAATCAGGACGGAACTCTTTCACATCGTGCAACCCGACAAGCTTCGTGTCTATGTCAGCGTCCCGCAGGTCTACTCCCAAGCCGCCAAGCCGGGGCTCACGGCGGATCTGACTTTGTCTGAGTTCCCTGACCGGCGTTTTCAAGGAAAGCTGGTGCGCACGGCAAATGCGATCGACCCGAGTTCTCGCACACTTCTGGTGGAGATCGCGGTGGATAACCCCACTGGTCAGCTTTTCACTGGCTCTTACGCCGAGGTTCATCTTGAGCTGCCGACCGCCGCCTCGACCTTCATTCTCCCGGTCAATACCCTGTTATTCCGTTCAGAGGGATTGCGGGTGGCTGCGGTTGGAAACGGTCAGAAAGTCGAGCTTAAGCAAATCACCCTCGGCCATGATTTTGGAAGCGAGGTTGAGGTGGTTGCTGGCCTGGATGGAAATGAGAAGATCATCATCAATCCGCCGGATTCGGTGGTCAGCGGAGAAACCGTGCGCATTGTCCGAACCGCCCAGGGGGCACAGTGATAGAGTGGAATTCCGACGGTGTGCGCCAGACCGCAGATCTCGGCTCAAAGCCCGACATTTTACGGCCGAAAGCCGATGTCCGACTTGCGTTCATTGCCCTGCTCGCTAGTACATTTCTTCTTACTGGCTGTGCGGTTGGACCCAAATACTCCAAACCCTCCATTCCTTCGCCTCCGGCTTACAAGGAAGTGCCTCCAGAATGGAAGTCAGCTCAGCCTGCCGACCAGATCGCGCGAGGCAAGTGGTGGGAGATTTTTCAGGATCCGCAACTGAACTCGTTAGAGGAACAAGTCAATGTTTCCAACCAGAATTTAAAGGCGGCAGATGCGGCCTTCCGCCAGGCACGAGCGTTGGTCAGATTCGATCGTGCCGCTTACTATCCTTCGGTGACGGCGGGTGCATCAGTGGTGCGTGAGCACCTCTCACAGAACCGTCCACTGGTTCCTTCTTCTACCGCAACCAATGGAACTGATCTGGCTATCCCCTTCGACGTGTCATACGAAGCTGACGTGTTTGGCAGGGTTCGCCACACGGTGGAAGCCGCGCGCTCGAATGCCCAGGCCAGCGCTGCCGATCTTGAATCATTAAGCCTCAGTCTGCATGCCGAACTTGCACTTGACTATTTCCAGATGCGCACGCTTGACGCTGAAGAGCAATTACTCAACTCCAACGTCAGTGCCTTTGAGAAGGCGTTGGAACTTACCCAAAACCGGTATGCGGGCGGAGTGGCGTCCGCCGTCGATGTAGCCCAAGCTCAGACTCAATTGGAAAACACTCGCGCGCAAGCCATTGACGTGATGATCCAGCGGGCCCAGAACGAGCATGCAATTGCGGTTCTCACCGGACAGAATGCTTCCAGTTTCACTGTTCCAGCCATGCCTTGGAACACGCCGCCACCGGTAATTCCTCCGGGATTGCCCTCGGATCTGCTCGAACGGCGTCCGGATGTGGCTGCCGCGGAACGACGCGTGTCCGCCGCCAACGCACAAATCGGAGTGGCGCGAGCCGCTTACTTCCCCGTATTCAGTCTGAGTGGGACCGGGGGTTTTGAAAGCACTTCGATTACGACATTGATTCAAGGACCGAGCGGCTTCCTGAGCGTCGGGGCATCGGCCGTCGTAACTGTCTTCGACGTAGGTCGCCGCCGCGCAATTTCCGAGGAGGCAAAAGCTGCGTATGACGAATCCGAGGCTAACTATCGACAGGTTGTTTTGACGGCGTTGCAAGAGGTCGAAGACAATCTCGCGACACTAAGGATCCTCGACGACGAAGCCAAGGCGGAACAGGCCGCCGTGGCAGCTGCCGAGCACTCTCTCGCACTGTCCACCAATCGCTATAAGGGGGGAGTGGTCAGCTATCTGGAAGTGACCACGGCGCAGAGCACGGCTCTGGCTGACGAACGAGCCGCCGTGGACATCCTGCGCCGTCGCATGACCGCCAGCGTCTCACTGATAAAAGCTCTGGGCGGAGGATGGAATTCTGCCAATTTGCCCTCGGTAAAGGTCGAGGCGCACCCTCAAACTGCCAATGGTCAATAGAGTCGGCCGCGAGTAACTTGCAGGGTCTAGCACCAACGTAATCGGAAATCTAATGGATGGCGCGGTATTCCCGATCGCGATACAACATCTAAAGATTTAGAAAATTCATTTAGGAGTTTGTACGATGTCCCCCAATTGCGCCACCGAGAACGCCAGATTCGCAGCCGAACTGAACCATCTTGGCCAATTCAACGATTTCATTTCCGAGATTGCAGCCGCTATCGTCGCCAGTGATCAAGACTTTGAGAGCGTTTGGAGCATAGCAAACCGGGTGTACGATCGCCATGCCAGACCCAAGCTAAGATTTATAAAGCACGCCAGTTTTGATCAATCCAAGACCACGGCTCTTAGCGCATAACTCGTTTGGCGTATTTCCAGGACACGGTCGCGGGGGAGCGTCGGTCGCATTGCGCGAAAGCGCGAAGCGAATGTATGCTCTCCCTCGATGACTCGCACCCTTCGTCTTATTCTCACCAGCATTGTCTTTCTGGTCGCAGCCATTTCAAGCAACGCCCAACAGCCCTTTCTGACTGCCGACCAGTGGGTCAAAATTCGCGATGAGGCGAACGGCGCCGACCCCTATGAAAGCTTGCGCTACATCACGCGCCTGCACCGTGTTCCTGCGACCGAGGAATTCGATCAGGCAGCACAGTTCATCCTGCAGCGCGCCCGTCAGTACGGTTTATCCGACATCCAAAGCGAGGAATTCCCTATCGACGGGAAGGCTTCTTATGGTTTGATGCGCTCATATCTGGGATGGAAAGTCGAAGCCGGCCAACTATGGGAAGTCCGGCCGCAACATCTCCTCCTTGGAGATTGGGCCACAGATCCGATCCGGCTTGCCGATTACAGCCATTCTGCAGACGTTGAAACAGCGTTGGTGGATGTGGGCGATGGGACGCGCGAAGGCGATTATGCTGGCAAAGATGTGCGCGGGAAAATCGTGCTCGCGGATGGTGTGCTGGCTCGAGTCCAGGGGATGGCTGTTATGGAGCATGGAGCCGCGGGAATCGTGAGCGATATGCCAAACCAGTTTACCGCCTGGTCCGGACTCGATCGGACCATCATCCGTTGGGGCCATCTTGAAGCCAGGCAGACGACCGGATTTGCTTTTATGGTTTCGCGCGATACCGCAGCGTCACTGCGAGCACGTTTGGCTGCAGGAGACCCTATCGTCTTATCCGCAAAAGTAAAAGCCGAGGTCGGCCCCGGTCACTGGACGGTAGTCAGCGCCGTCATCCCCGGTTCCGATCCAAAGAGTGGGGAGATCGTTTATAGCTGCCATCTCGATCATCAGCGACCGGGCGCGAACGACAACGGAAGCGGCTGCGTAACTATTCTCGAATCGGCTCGCATCTTGGCACGACTCATCGGCCATGGGTCGCTGCCGCGTCCGCTACGTACATTACGATTTGTCTGGGGACCCGAGGTCGAAGGTACGATGGCGTATCTCAGCCGGCATCCGGAGATCCGCAAGCAATTACGCGCCGACATCCATATGGATATGGTGGGCGGCGACCCTTTTAAGAACAAATCCATTTTCCACCTGACCGGGACACCATGGTCGCTGCCAAGTTTCGTTACCGACGTAGGTGCTGTTCTGGCCGAGGGCATAAAGGCAGGAGCAACTAACTATGCGGAGACTGGTACGGCACCGGAAGCAGCGGTAATCGAGAACCGGGCCGGAGATCAGGGAACACGCGATCAATTCCTGGCTGACGTAACTCCCTATTCTGCGGGCAGCGATCATGACGATTATGACTCGTCAACCATCGGCGTTCCCTCACTCTATTTGCGCGATTGGCCTGATATTTATATTCACACCGACCATGACACTCTTCAGCAAATCGACCCCACCAAACTGCGTCGTGTCGCTCTGTTGGGCGCCGCAGCTGGATACGTCTATGCCACCCTGGATTCTCAGCGAGTGCAAGCCTCACTTCCCTTCCTCACTGCCCAGTCTGAATCGCGTTTGGCGAAATTGTTCCAGCAAGCGTATGGTCTGCTGGATGAGCCGGCGCTGGATCCCAACTCCGCCTGGTACGAATCGCGTAATCTGATGCGTCAGGGTCTACGTCGAGAAGTGGGCACTTTGCATTCCCTAACGAACTTCACCCAAGGAAACAGCTCTGACGCCGGCAGCGAAAAGGTCCTCACCGATCAAGTGACGATTTTTTGCTCATGGATCGATGGCGAAGCTAGAGCACGCGGGGCACAGGGCTCGGAACCGAAAGCACCCTGGTCAACACAACCTTCGGCAGGTAAGGTTCCGATTCGCGTGGGAGAATTTGGACCACTCACCTACCAGAATGACAATGTCCTCAAGGCCCGTCTGTCGCCCGAGCGAATGGCAAAAATCAAGTTGCTTAATAGCGACGCCACTCCCCTGCTCAACGAACAGGAGCTTTCTGAACTCTATGCTTACGAAATCGTGAATTTTATCGATGGGAAACGCTCCGTGGGAGAAATTCGTGACGCAGTGTCAGCCGAATACGGGCCGCTGAACATCGATTTGGTCAGCGACTATCTGGAGGCCTGCCATGAGGCGGGAATCGTTCAGTGGAAATGAAGCTGGACGACCAGGATCGACCGATCTCAACGCAATCCATCGTAGGGTTGCAAGTATGTATCTACAGCTATCAGTGATCCTTCAACCAGCCGAACTCACCTGCTCTGTGGATGAAGGTACTACCCAGGTTTCAGGAAGCTTTAGATGAGGCATAGGAGCTGCCGCGAACAGGCGCTGGCAGGGCTTAGCCAGCCAACGGGCCCACTGTGCGGACCGCGATACCCGGGCACTATCAGTCGCAATGCCGGTATCGGCATACATCTGGCGATAGATTTTCGAGATCAAGACGAACGCCAGGCGAGCCCGCATCGACTTGATAAACCCGGAACGCGCCCAGATGTATTTGATGCTGTAAAAAGTGTCCCAAACCGACTGGGTCCGCTCTCGAACTTCTTCCGCGGACATGGTTGGATGTTCCCAGTACAGTTTCGGTCGCAGGGCCGGCGGAATAAGCCAGCGCCTGGTGATCGGAATGCCTCCGACAAGCACTGGGGATTGCGCCATATCTTTTTCCCACCGATTAAAGTCAACCGTACCCGGATACGGCGTCAGCATCACAAATTGAGCAAACGCAACCTCCGCCTGCGCGGCGGCCATTGCGGTAGCATTAAATGTTTCGGGACGATCGCTGGGCAACCCAAAGATAAACGAACCGAGCACGTACACGCCGTGGCGACGAAACGTTTTTAGCTGTTCTACCAAATCGTCTCCGGAAGCGTTGAACTCCTTATAAACGTCCTTGAGCCCTTCTGGAGTCACCGACTCAACTCCCACCAATGCCCCCTTTATGTTTCCCTTGCGCATAGCGTCCAGGAATTCCGTGTCTTCCGCCGCTTCCATCGTGATTTGAGTGAAGAAAATCATGTCCGATGGAAGTTGGGCCAGACGCGCCATCAGTTCGAAGCGCTCTGCTCGAATAGCCTTCAATTCATTCAATCGAGCGGTGTTGTTCTGCTGCTCCGCCAGACGCAGATCAGTCAGTGTCACAGGATAAAAATTGTCGTCGGCCAGTGCAATGAAGCGAAATCCAAGCCGCCGCAGCTGTACGATCTCCTCAATCACAACATCCGAGGTTCTCTGTCGCGGACGCTGCCCGTCAGTTCGCCAAACCGAACAGAACGAACAATGTTTGGGGCAGCCACGAACGGTTTGTACGGAAGCCCACATATAGCTCTTGCGCGGAACCAAATCCCAGCGCGCCTGGAGGAATTCGGAAGCCTCGATCCGACCACCCTCATAAACCTGCAGTGGCGCTCCGTTTGAACAGTCTGTCAACACTCTGCGCCACACCACGTCGCCATCCCCTTTCACCACTGCGTGGGCGCCCCCCAGTTCATGCGCCTCGTTCGGATAGAGGGTGGCGTGAATACCGCCAAATACCACATAGGCGCCGCGCTCCCTAGCCACTTTTCCTATTACATAACCACGTAGCGCATTCGCCGTATGAATACCAATGCCGACGATGTCTCCCGCTTCGATGCTCAGTGGATCGAGGGCTTCCAGAGTTTCGTCAACTAGGATAGGATCTCCGAAAGTAGTGGGCGTCGCGGCCGCCAAAACATAAAGCCACCGCGGAGTAATGACAGCCGTGCCAAAGGACACTTCGCTAGGATTAATGAGATGAACGCGCACCCGGTTGCGCCCTCCTAAGGCGGTACTTTATGAGCTGGGAGAAAATCGCGACTCGGAGTGAATAGGTTGGATATCGTTACGATCTAAGATCAGCCCGGCGGTCTCTCGCCCCCAGTGGCGTGAATTCACGGGATTTTCCTATTTTTAGGGGGCTGAATACTGGTCAATAGTGAACACTTATGGGTCAAGGTCGGCGGTATTCTTGCGAAAAGGAATGAAAACCCCTCTCCAACGAAGCGCCTTTGTACTGCCTATCTTGATCTTTTTGGGCGTGTTACAGATGGCAGGTGTGCAGCTGGAAACTCCCAACGTCGCTAAGAAGGCGGTACCGCTCAGTGCTGAAGAAATTGTCGGGAATCTGGAGCGAAGAAACCTCGAGCGTTCCCGGGCTCTAGCTGCCTACAAAGGTACACGAACCTACCGATTGGAATATCACGGCTTTCCCGGCCCCCGAGCTGCGGAAATCGTGGTGGACGTCAACTATGACGCTCCTGACAAAAAGGAGTTTACTATCCGGTCTGAGAACGGCTCCCAGCTTTTAATCGAGCGCATATTTAGACGCATGTTACAGAGCGAGAAAGAGGCAGCCCGCGCGGATAACCAGAAAGCCGTTGCCCTGAATCGCGACAATTACACCTTTTCTCTGGTCGGTCAGGAAACGACCTCGAGCGGTTTGGCGTACGTTCTTTCCGTCGAGCCACGAACCCAGAACAAGCTCTTGTATCGAGGACGGATTTGGGTCGATGCAACAGATTTTGCCGTTGTGCGTATCGAAGGAGAGCCAGCCAAGAATCCCTCCTTTTGGATCAAAGAAACACGGATCGAACAGGAGTACACGAAGGTGGGCGACTTCTGGCTCCCTCGATCGAATCGCAGCACGACCGCGGTTCGACTCGGTGGGCATGCGCAATTCACGATCGATTACGTCGATTATCGGATTACCGCAGTCAATCCTGCCGGAAAGCCAGGCGATAACATCGCCGGATACAAATAGCGTTCTCACGACTGCCTAGTCCCGCTGGCGATTTCCGTTGCTAGGGTTCTAACTCGCCCGCGCCGTACCGGATTCTTTGTAATGCAACCTTATGGTTGCATTTTGTCGCATCCTGTCCTAATATGCAACCTGGAGGTTGCTTAACATGGACGATCGTATTGAGAAGCGAGTTGAGCTGAAGGCGGCGGTTTCGCGTGTCTGGCGGGCGCTTACGGATTACCGCGAGTTTGGCGAATGGTTCCGGATAAAACTGGACGGCCCGTTCGTACCCGGTCAGATCTCTCGCGGACATATTACTTATCCTGGGTACGAACACCTCAAATGGGAGGCGGTGGTACAAGCGATGGAGCCGGAACGGCTTTTCTCTTTCACCTGGCATCCGTATGCCGTCAATCCGGAAATCGATTATTCAAAGGAGACGCCAACTCTCGTCGAATTCAGGCTTGAAAAGACGGCGACGGGTACGCTACTGCTGCTTACCGAATCGGGTTTCGACAAGATTCCCAGTGACCGCCGGCTCGAAGCATTCCGTAGAAATGATGGCGGCTGGACGGAACAGATGAAAAACATCGAGAGTCACGTGACGAAAGCAGCTTAGCCAGGTGGCGCAGCGACACCAAAATCGAGCACCACTATTTGCCGCGTTGGGGGATGAGACTCGCCTGTTACTGGTTGCGAAGCTTTGTAGCGGGCAGTCTTATTCGATTTCCCAACTCACCAAGGGTGCGAAACTTACCCGGCAAGCCGTTACCAAGCATTTACGAGTCCTCGAAGAGGTGGGTATTGTGAACAGTGTCCGAGCCGGGCGGGAGAACCGGTTTGAACTGGATCCCAAGCCCATAAAAGAAATGACAGACTATTTAGGTTTTGTGTCCCAGCAATGGGACCAGGCACTATCAAGACTCAAGACGTTGGTCGAAGACTAGACAATTGAGTCACTTTTACGGAGCCCGATTCCGCGCTCGCAAGAGTGCGAAAGCAAACGGACACAATTTGGGCGTAACCTACCGTACATTCAGAAATCCATGGGATAGAATCATCGCCGGACGGAATCCAGCGTAAGAATCAGAAAACCACTAAAGAACGTGTTATGTAAGAGAAATGCTACTCTAATGCTTTCATGGGTTTAGCTGTCCTAGGGGCGGGATGAAATACGCTACCGTAGGCTTGAAGTGGTCCATCCAAACAGGTAGACTCGATGTTTAATCACTTGGAGGCAATCATGACGGAATTCGTTACCAGTCGTATTGCGTGGCCTACCTACGAAAGCAAAGCAGCATCCATTCACCAGGAACGCCGGTCCGAAGAATTGCAGCTGGAAAGACTCAGGCTCCGACTGCAAGATATGATGCAGGACGTTGAGGCGCGGGAAAACGCATTAACCGCAGCCTGATTTCTACTTGTTCTTGTTTTCATCCGCCAGGCGATCGGCGCTTGAGTTCATGTCTTAAACTACGGCCTTCCACCAACTGGAAGATTTCTTCCGCTAGGTTCTTGGAGTGGTCTCCCGCCCGCTCAAACGCCTGTGCAATAAAGAGCAAATTCGCGCTGTATTCCCGGTCGTGACGCTCTGTCTTGTCCAGATGCCGGCGAAACACTTCGCGGCAGGCTTCATCGATGTGTGCGTCGGTCTGCAATACCCACCCCGCGGCCTGAACGTCCCTGTTTAGGAAGCCGTGATGGATTCGCTCCAGCATGCTTTCCAATATGTCGGCCATTGCACCTACCTCCCTGTTGTCTTCCTTTGAGAGCTGGGTGCCCAATGTTTGCAGGCGTTTGGCCGCCGACCATAGCAAATCTCCGATCCTCTCCAAATCGATGATGAACTTAAGACATGCAAGAAGCTCGCGCGCCTCAGCTTCGCTCACCGCAGTGATCGCGCCGGTGATGCTTTCATCCACGGTGCGCTCGATACGGTCGAGTTCTTTCTCGCAGTCTTTGACGGCGAGGAATGCCATCTTAGAAGAATCGCGGGTATATTCACCGACGTTGAATGCGGAATCCTTTGCGACCAGGCACGCCTGGCGGATCAGATCGATCATTTTACGGATGGATTCCGCGTGCTTTGGAGATACCCGTTTTATGGATTTTTTGCCGGACGGGCGATGCAAGACAGGACTCATTTTGATGTTGCCCTGCATTTTATCACTGCGATTTGCGTAGCGAAATAATACAGCTTTCAATCATTGGCTCCCGTTCGTTCTACTCCTCTTTTTTTCGCGGCTCGGCTATTTGCCGGACTAGTTTAACCTACGTCAGACCAGCCCATGCCAGATTAGCCATTGAACCAGGCGAGGCCAATGTCGAAGGGAATTGCATGGACTCAAGCGCTTTGCTTGTCATCACTCGGTCGAGCAACAAGGGGACCTCAAAAACTGCGTAATTTTCGTAACGTCTCACATTGTCACGCAGCTCAGAAAGCAATGAATCCTCAATTAACTGCTTTACCGCTGATTCGATGTCATCGAAGTCCGGCACCACCATTCCGAGCCGGTTCTCCATCAGCCAGGTTCCGTTGTAGCGTTCCTGTGGCATGGTATGGGAGTTTCGCTCCACCACAACCGGGAGACCGAAATGAAGAGCTTCGCTAATGCTGCCCGGGCCGGCTTTGCCGATAAAGAAATCCGCCAGCGACATGAAATGGTCCACACGGTTGGTAAATTCCTCGACTACAACAGGCATGGTCAGGCGCAAGTCGCGGAGCTTTGCCGCCAGTTCGCGATTATGACCACAGAGAAGAATCAACTGCACTTTACTGGAACCGGCGTCCAGCTTTTTCGCGATGTCAAGCATAGCGCTCGAACCATGACCTCCAAACATGACGATGCCGGTCGGGAGGTCCGGGTTCAGTTTCAGCTGAATTCTTTCCTGATGGCGATCTGAATTCGCCGTGCGGTAAAAAGAGGGTTTTAGTACCATCCCCGAAGTTTTGAAAACACGGTCGGCACTATGGCCCATAGAAAGAGCCTGTTGTCGAGCAAGCTCGGTGCCGCAAACCAGGTATTCTGAATTGCGTTCAATCCAGAAACCTGGCGGGTAGTCCGCCAAATCGGTGAGTACCGTAACAAACGCTGCCTTCGGAATCTCCTTCTGGATGCTTTCTGCCAAGCAGGCGTTGAAGTGCGGGATCACCGAGAGAACCAAGTCGGAGCCATGCTCTGACCAGTAATTCCGCAGAATGCGCAAAATTCTGGAGTGATTCAACCGGATCGTGCATTGCAACAACACCAGGAGCTGGGGAGTAAGCCGGGTCCAACCCTTTCTCAACAGCAAATTGTATCCGTCCTGAAGCCGGTGTCCGGTGGCCCGTTGGATCAGATCAAGTGGTTCCAATAACTCCTGCAAGTTCAGAAGAGATACGTTCCAGGGATCGCTCTGCTCTTCAAGAACCGTCTTCAACGCCAAGGCGGCGTTACGATGCCCACCCCCAGCATCGTGGAAAACTATCGTGAGGTTTCGCATCAGCAACCTCCAACTCTTAGAATGTGGCCACTTTTAGAATGCCGGGTCACCCTTAACGACAGATCAACAGCTCATTAATTTTCCGTGAATATAAGGAAGAATGAAGCGCGAAGGTTACTGAGGTTACTGAAGTTACTAGATCGCTTCTTCTTGAGCCGGACTAGGGTGTGGTTTTCTCGAGAATCGACTCTGAATCCCCAACGGGGACAGCAAGTCCATTGTTCCGAATGACATCACGGAATAACCTGGCACTGCTCCGCAACCTCCTCTCTTGGGTTTCTGGATCCAGGGCGACTAATCCGAAGCGGAGCTTCCATCCCTCATTCCACTCAAAGTTGTCGGTGAGCGTCCAATGCAGATAACCGCGAATATCGTGCCCGTCTTCGATCAGTCCGTGCAATTCTTGCAAAACGTTCGCAATGAGCCAGGGCCGAATTCTGTCTTCGGCATCGGGCACACCGTTCTCCATGATGAAAATCGGCTTGCCCATTCGAGCCGCATACTTTACTGCGTGGGCGATGGCCGGAGGATACGCCTCTCCGTACGGATTCTCCACGCCGTGATCGCCCTGGGGTACGTGCGCCGGAACAAAAAGCCGGGTGAACATAGTGCTACGTCGATGAATATCAAAGGTTACGTGGAATCGACTATAAACATTTAGCCCGACGAAATCGCAGCAATCTGGGGCATTGCTGACTTTGGCGGTGAGCAGGTTAAAAGGAAAGGCGAGACGCCCATCTTTAATCAGGTCAAAAAATACGCGATTGAAAAGACGATCTAGCAGGTTCGCAATCCAGCGGTCCAATATCGTGTAAGCTGGCTGGAAGATGACGTAGTGCTGCGCCCAGCCGACTTGCGCCTCCGGAATGATTTCGTGAATGGCACGATAGGCTAGGACATGAGCCTGCGCCTGGAGGGTGTTCACTCGCAGGGCGTTGAGCAATTCACCTTTACGACCGGGCGGGAATTCACCGAGCACATAACCGCAGGCGGCATAAACATTAGGTTCGTTGAATGTTACCCATACCCGGACCAGGTCACCGACGGCTTCCGCCACTTTGCGCGCAAAACGCTCGAACAAAAGCGGCGCATCTAGCCGAAGAAATGCTCCACTCTTCTCAAACCAGCAAGGGTGGGTAAAATGGTGGAGGCAAACGACCGGCTCAATCCCTCGCCGATGCAAACCCTCCAACATCTGGCGATAGCGATCCAGGACTTGAGCGTCAAAACGATTTTCTTCCGGCTCGATCCGGCTCCACTCGAAGGAAAGCCGCAACGCGGTTAATCCAAGGTCGCGCGCAATGTCGAAGTCTCGTTCGGCATTCTCCCACCAATCACAGGCTTTACCGCAAGAATCACCCGACTTGATCCTGCCCGCTTGTTCCCACTCGGACCATTGATTGCAATTGCCGCCTTCGACCTGATGGGCGGCGGTAGATACACCCCAGAGAAAACCTTCAGGAAATCGAAGAAACGATTCGGAACTCGCGGCGCGGAATTCCTGTTCACTCATGATCTGCATCATACGACATCGCTAAATGCGGCTATAGAGGCAAAGCTTTGAATCGGGTGCATACGATTGATGAAAATGGGCCGTTTCATGAGTTCTGGCGACGCGCACTTGCTCGCAGCGTTATTTGGGTGACTTCCGGGGGACAACCGATACGCATTGGTATTTCGATGGTTCCGATGCCCACATTGGTATAAAGAGTGAGTTGGCTTATCTGTCGCAGGCCCCACGGATATTTTCGGGCAAGAGGTGGTAGATAAGGAGCACCTAACAAAGGGATTCGTATCTGTCCCCCATGCGAGTGGCCAGAGAGTTGCAAATCGACGGGATGTTTAGCTACATAATCAGCCCAGTCCGGCTCATGCGCTAGCAGCATGACCGGCTCATCTGGCGGAATTCCTTTCATCGCGACATCGAGCTTGGGTTTTCCATGAAGAATGTCATCGACGCCAGCGACCCAGAGTCTTTTTCCGCCGCGCTCAAGGGTGTGCGATTGGTTACGCAATACCTGGATGTTTTGAGATTGAAGGACCTCGACAATATGGGAAGGATCGGTATCAACGTCGTGATTGCCGAGAATGGCCATCGTTTTGAAACGAGAGCTCAATTGAGCCAACCATTGCGCACAAGGCTCAACCGCCTTAGCTGCTTGCACGGCAACCCGCCGGCGGGCCCGGCCGCGAGAGGTGACAAAGTCTCCCGTCAGTACAACCAGGTCAGGCTGCAACCCCGTGATGATATCGATTGCTTTGCGCAAAGGGACAACTGAAAAGTGGTCGTCGTAGTGAAGGTCGCTGAGCTGAGCGATTCTGTATCCGTCAAATGATTCTGCGAGACGAGCAAGGGCAATTTCAATCGACACAAGCCTGGGGCGGTTAGCCTCGAAGAGAGTGCCATCGCCGGCAATCGCCAGGGCGCCGCAGGCGGCCCCAGCCGCACTTAATTGCAAAAATTTACGGCGCGTCGGGAACAAAGACAACCCAGCACTTTCTCCTGTGATCCCGCACACCGGCAAACTGCCCTGGCAGGTTTTGATAACTAGTCGTCAGTCTTCCGCCTTGGACTGAACGCATCTCTCGCACGAAGACAGGCAACTGATTCGGCGGGACTGATAGCGATTTCCGGCATTCGCAAATGCCCACAACCGGAGTGGCCACAACTTCATGGTCAGCGATTGCGATACCACTCAATCGTCCGCGTCAGCCCTTCTTCAAAATGCACTTTCGGTTTGTAGCCAAAGTGCTTCTCGGCCAGCGAAATATCCGCCAGCGAATGTTTAACGTCGCCAGAACGCTCGGAGGCAAACTTCACATCGCCTTGATATCCCGTAAGCTTCTTCAGCATTTGAAAAGTCTGATACAAATCCGTCCGTTGCGCGGTCGCGACATTGAACACTCGTCCTGCCACGTCATCGCCCTTCGCGGTGGACGCCAGAAGGTTAGCTTCGACGACGTTATCGACATAGGTAAAATCCCGGCTTTGCTTTCCATCTCCAAAAATAGTTGGTTGCTCGCCGGAGAGCATTTGTGTGATGAATTTGGCTAGCACTCCTGAATAAGGCGATGACGGATCTTGACGCGGTCCGAACACATTGAAATAGCGCAGGCATACAGTTTCCAGACTGTAACAACGATAGAAGCTGCTCATGTAGAATTCGCCCGCTAACTTGGCGGTAGCGTAAGGTGAAATGGGCCTGGGCAACATGTCCTCGCGCTTAGGGAGCGTAGGCGTGTCACCATACGCAGACGATGAAGCGGCATAAATAACTCGTTTCACCTTCGCATCACGAGCGGCCACCAACAGATTCAGAGTTCCATCCACATTTGCCTGATTGCTCGCCAACGGATCTTTTACCGATCTAGGAACAGAAGGTATCGCGGCTTCGTGAAAAACGTAGTCCACTCCGCGGCAAGCCCGATGAAGCGCGTCCAGATCCAGCAAGCTGGCTTCATGAACCTGTATCCGATCCGTTATCTCGGTAAGGTTTTCCCGCTTTCCGGTCGAAAAATCGTCAAATCCCACCACTTCTCCGCCCTGTTTCAACACCGCACGGGCCAGAGTCGACCCTATGAAACCCGCCACACCTGTGATGAGATACGTAGCCATAGAAACTCTATGATACAGGATCAAATGAGAGAAAAAATTTATGCCACCTAACGGAAGTCACTATCACGAAGGGAAATGCTTTCTACTCGCCGAACTGCGTTCTCTTATTAAAACAAACTGTGATTTGAGCCAGATTGTGAGGATACGGGTAGACAAATGAGAGGCCTGGCCGAGTCGACCAGACCCCTTGTGGTTTCTAGTGGATGTGCATTTCCTTGCGTAGCGGCAGAGGCGACTCTGTTACGTGCTTCCTCTGAACAATGTAGGCCGGTGTGGGCACTCGCTCAGGGTGCATTTCGACTTTGACAACCGCTGCAGCCGCGCCTGAAACCTGTACCCAGCTCGCAATCGACGGTGTGCCAGACTTGTTCACCAGGAAAAGCATGTAGAAACCGGGGGGGGCGATGTTGGAATCTGGCGGGCCGGTTACAGTAAGGGTGTTCGAACTCGCCGCACCTTGTCCGGTTGCGAAGGTTAGACCAACAAACCGTTGATCCATGTCGAATGAGTGGGTCACCGAACCGGCCTTCATCAGAACGACAGATGCGATATTAGCTGCGTCTGGAGTCGGGACAGTGAATGACTGACCATAGCTAATCGATCCGGGGGTGCCAACACCGATGGTAGGTCGCGTGGCAGCGCTGCCATCCGAGTTGAACAGATAGGACGGCTGGTAGATCTCGATGTGATTCTCATAGACACCCTGATCAGGGTTCCCGCCAGTCAGTGCGACGGTCCCATCTGGCAGGAGCAATTGGGTATTGTGATACAGCCGCGGAAAAGTATTCGAACCTGCGGGCGAGAACGAATTGCTTACCGGATCATAAATCTCGGCCTGCAGGCTGGCGGTCGTCGCGTCCTCGTCTTTTGCTGAACCTCCATCGACCAGCAACTTGCCGTTTGGCAGGATCGTCGCTTCCATTTCAACCCGCTTCTGCGACATCTTTGGCCCAGCAACCCAGCAGGGCGCATACATCGGGCAGGCGGCGGAAATCTGAGCTCCGGCAGAGCTGAGGTCGATGAGCTCTGTGGTATCCGTGGCCGGGTTGTCTCCGCCCATGATGATCACTTTGGGGCTGTAGTTATTTTGGGGAGTCAGCGGCAGTAGTATCGAGGTGCCGTAAGTTCGCTCTCCGTTGGGATCGTTCTGTCCCGGATAGATGGTCCAGGCAATCAATGTCCAACTCTGAGTGGAAGGGTCAAAGTCGATCGTGGCTGATGAAGGGGAAGAATAGAAGACATGCCCAGTCGGCAAGAGGTGCATCCTGGGATAAAGCGGAAACTGAAATGTCGGAAAGTCCGTGATGTGCGGATTTCCTGGAATCTCAGCCCCCCATTGCTGACCATCCCATATTTCACTGGTGTTGTTGTTATTGCCATCCGTGTCGTTCAATCCGGATGTGGTCATCATGCGACCGTCGTTAAGCTCGGTCATGGTTGGATACCAGCGACCGTGAGCCGTTGGAGCCACGTCGACGAACGACTCGGTGGAGGTATCGAAGATGGAAGTGTTTGCTAACCCTGTGAAAGGAATATCGCCCTGGACACCAACCACCGCAAGGGCTCCGTAGCTTTTGGTGCCACCGTTAATCAGAACTCTGCCGTCTTGCATGATCGACATACCATTGCAGAACATATCCCAGCTCGTAGGCATCGTGGTGATGGTCTTGCTCGAGAGGTCCAGAAGTGCAGCACCTGCCGGGTACTGAGGTCCCTGCGGGCATCCGGCTTGTTGCGGCGGACAATTGCCCGAACCAGCGATCAAAAGAATCTTTCCTGTGTGAAGAAGTGCCGCGTGGATCGGGTTGATCGGCATGGTTGCGGGCAGCGTGCTCCACATGCCTTGGGGATGGCCCGTAGAACTATTGCCGGCCGGCGGCGGCGGGGTGGAAGTGGAAGAGGGCGGGGTGGGAGTAGAAGAAGGTGGGGTGGGGGTGGGAGTGGAAGAAGAAGAAGAGGAGGAGGAGGAGGAGCCTGCACCGCCTCCACCGCATCCTGCCAGGGCGAACAAGGTCACTGCGATCAGAGCCAGCATCAAGCTTTTACGATTGCTTCTCATGACTTTCGTTATCTCCAGATTCAAGCTTCGGGTGCACATTTTTGTTTGTTACAACCTTCAGTTCCTGCCCGCTACCAAAGTCGTTATTTCGCTGAAGCCGTCTGTACTGCTCCGCTGTTGAGCCGGGAGAGATAAGGGAAGAACGGTGTTACCTCGAACGGCATCTTCTCTTGCGGGGAGAGCAACGCCACCGGCCTGCTCTTCGTCATCTCGAGACGATTGCTCCAGGGATCCAATTTCACTCGGCCACCCAGCGGAAGCGCGGCAATCTGGTCAATGCTTTGTGTTTCCAACGGAGGAGCGCTGGCTAATAAGGCCGACATCCGAATGGTCTTTCCGGTGCCCATGCGGTTACCCAGATGAGGACGGATCAGGCTGCCGAGTGCGGGAGCGCGGCTCTGCAAGGCGGCCAGAAACAACGCAGCATTTTTGAGTTTGTCCGTGTAAGGCGAATTCGCCAGTATTTGCAGCGCTTTGGCGTCGGCAGCTTCTTCTTCTGCGGAGTCACGAGCAAAATCCATTCGCTGAAACGTATTTGTGTCGGGGAAAAAGAAGCGATCATTGAAGGCAAACTTAGTGTCGATGCGATGGCCCAGAGCGATATGGCTAAGTTCGTGGGCCAGAGTCATCGCCAGCGAAGCTTCGTCAGGAAGAACATCGAGTAACCCTCGGCTAACTACGATTGTGTGACCTATCGTGAAAGATTCAAGCGGCGAGGTCAACAATACGCGGCAGCGAACCTCGGGAATAATTTCGAGGTTGTTGGTGACGATCAGATTGTTAACCACAGTTTGCAGAATCTTGTCGACACTGCCCAAGGGTGCCAGGAGTCCAACTTTTTGAAGATGATCTAAAGCGTTATCTTCCGCGGTGCGTTCCCACATCCGTTGGGCCTCAACTGGGCCAGCTTCCTTGGCGGCATCGGTCTGATCTTGGACGGAGTCAATCTGAATGTCCGCAAATTCCTCGTTGTGTTTCAACGGCTCGGGATCATAGCTCCAGAGACGTGTCTGAGCCTTGAAGTGCAAACCGGGAAGCAATGGACCAACGCTCTTGAAATTCGACTCTTCGATGAACACATAGGAAGGCAGCCACAGGCCAGCTTGGAGGTTCAGGCGCCAGCTGTCGAAGTGCAAGTAGTAGCTGTAGCGGGAATGAGGAGAATACGTACCGTTGAAGCGGACAATGTTGTATTCGCGATCTTCAACCCAGATCCGGCCGACAAACCTTCCGCCGGCGTTGTCCTTAGGCTGGACATCCATCACGAAGCAGCGGACTTCGCCAAGGAATTCCTGGCGAACAAATTTGAAGTCGTAATTCTTCTTCTGGAAGTCTTGGTCGAGTATGACCATCTGGGCGAATCCGACCGGCAGAAACTTCCGAGTAAAGATTCCGGGGAACGGATTTAACCCGTGAAGGCTAAGGCCCGTCTGCTTTTCGAACAACTGATCTTCCACGCCGTTGCTTAAATCGAGCCGGCCGAGGAAGTATTGATCACTGGACGGAACCACGATGGAGTCATGGCCCATCTTGAGGTTTTGGATATAGGTCTCGGCAATCGGGTGGAGACGTTGCATCTGCGCCACCAGCGCGCGCTCACGATCGATCACGCGGTCGGCCACCTGATCGATAGACACGCGCGGCATCACGGATAACGATTCGCTCCTGGTCGCGCCGTAGTTTCCGTAGATGGTGACGGCGGTCGGAGTGTTTGCACTCACCTCGAAGGTCGCACTGGTTGCACCGGCTGGGACTTTTACGCTGGCCGGCACCAGGGCCGCGCCCGCAGGATCAGCCGCCAGCGAAACGGCAACGCCGTCGCCGGGAGCCGCCATATTTAGGGTTACGGTGCCCTGTAACGAATGTCCCTCGGTGACACTGGTCGAGCTCAAACTGATTGAGGTAAGAGTTAGCGGTGAATTTTGAGCCGAAACGGATACCGTCACGCCCAAACACACAAGCATCGAAAGAAGAATTGTTCCAAGTACTCGCATAAGACTTTTAGACCTCGCTACGTCAGGACCTTTGGCTAACATGTGAATGATGGCTGAGATACTTCCTAATCCGGGAACTGGCATGTTATCGCCCTACCTTTCGGCCCAAGAGATTCCAGTTGAAAGAGAAATTGGTAAACACCGATAGACCGTGGGCCGACAGACCCGACTGGAAGCGTGTCTCGTGGAGATACGCGACGCCCACCTCGGTGTAAATCTGGTCTCGGGGGATGATTGCTTTTACACCGCCACCCACCGTGGCGCGATTGTCCCAATCGAATCCCTGGCTGTCGCGAAAAATCGTGGCATCAACGTAAGGCACGACTGTGGCCCGGCTGAACCGTTTGGCAACGATGCCTTGGCAGATGTAACCCAGTCCGAGGATATTGCCGCGTTCGACAGGAGACAGATTCCCGACTTCAATCCATGAAGATCCGGGAAAGCGGCTCGACTTATCGGCAACCGGCTGCCAACCAAACCAGTCCTGTACAAAGAAAGTGAGCCCGCTGCTAGTGAAGCTCTTGAAGCGGTCTTCGTAGGAATAGGCCGTTCCAATGCTTACCACTCCCTTGCGAAAGTACTTGTTCGCCTTCACCCCGAAGCGAGGCTGAATCTTGTTGTTCCATTCGTAGCCCTTCGTATCCAGAACCACTCCCAATCCAACGAACGGTGTCACGGTCATAGATCCCGAATACGTGGCGAGAATCGCGGCGCTCTGCTCGAAATAGGACTGCGTGTAGAAATTGTTGTGCTCGATCGGACTCAGGTTGCCAACCGACGTCCACCCCTGCCCGGGCAGCCCGACTCCGTCTACCAAGCTTCCTTCCAGGGCCGATTTGGCACCCTGAGCGGAGGAGAAAGTCGTCATCGTAAGAACCACGAATATCGCGAATAAGGACTTCATTGTCATAGGCCGCTTTTCTTGTTAGTACCGTTTAACTGCAAACCAACCTCTTACTTGTTTTTTCCGAATCACAATCTTCCAGAAGCTGTACACAAAGATCGAACAATCCAAGAAGCGCAACACCGGATAAAACAACGAATAAACGCAAACATCGGTTCGGCGATCGCACACCGCGCAGAACATCGACAGCACAACCAGAACCACCATATCCATGCCAACTGCGTAAAGGGCGACTCTGGGTGAGACCATCAGCCAGAGCGGCAGCAGTAAAAACAATGTCGCGAAGATCAGCCCTTCTCCCATCAGCAGCTTGTACTCGAGATCGATTTTCGAAAGGCCGGACAGCATCTCGTACTTCAGGCCAACCTGCCAGGCACCTGAGTGCCACCGGTACATTTGCTTGATGTAATCGCGAATCGTGCGTGGATCCTGGGTCGAGACCACGGCGCGCTTCTGATAAATAATCTTGCCTAACTTCTTGCGATGGACCTGAATCGTGCAGTCCATGTCTTCGACAATGGTGTCGCTGCTCCATTCCAGTTGCGCGAACACATCTGCACGAAAGGCAGCAGCGCAGCCTGGGGTGACAGTAATCACACCCATGTTGCTTTGTCCGTCTTTGTAAATTGCATGCGAAATCCAGTAAGCCAGGCAACGGTACGCGGTCAACCAGTTGTGCGGAGTGCTCTTGGCGCGCCCACAAACTGCCGCTACTCCCTGCTCCTCAAAGCTCGATCTGACGGCCTGGAAATAGTCTCTTGAAACCTGGGTATCCGCATCCATGAGGCAGATGTAGTCGTAACGTGACGTCAAATCGGAGACTGCGGCGAGGCGCGCGAGGCTGTGGGCTTTGCCGATATTCTTGGGGTTTCTCACCACGTTCACGTCGAACGTTTTGGCGATGTCCCCAGTACCGTCGCTGGAACCATCGTCGATTACATAGACGTCGGACGGTTGGATTCCGGCCCGGAGAATGCTTTTTATCGTTTTAGCTATGCCCACAGCTTCGTCTTTCGCTGGGAGCAGCACGCAAAGCTTTTTCACAGTTGACCTTTCACAACCAACTCGCGTGAATCGAACGAAACCAAGAACACGCCGTCTTTGTCTCTATGCAACTCATGTCCTGCCTGAAAGAGACGGGCACCGGAATTTTTCCCAGCCACCTTTAGAACCACTCCGTGTGGAAACGGGATCGGAACTTGCCAGGTAAAGGTGGTTTCACCGGCGACGGTTCGGGGTAACGCGGCTTCCACAATCCTTTGTGCCCGGAAGTAAGCTGCGACGTCGCCAAACGGCGCCACCCATAACCCTTTGCCTTCTGCCTTCTTCAAATAATCCAGAAGATCGATGAATGTGTTCGTGGGGATCGGTTCGAATCCGGTCGAAGGATCGCCGATGCCATGGATCTGAAGGGTTGTCCATGCGTTCATGGCAAGGTCCTTGTCGACCCATCCGCGATACGTTGCGGAGTCATACTTGGCGTAGCTGGGTTGGCTTGGCACCTCATACCAGTCGGGTTGCTGGTTGGCCGTTACATAGACGGCGCTACCATCCCCGCGCCCACCGCGCGCCGCGAAGTCATACCTTTTCACCCAGTAAAGCAATCCGGGAGAGACTTCGGTAAAGGGATACGCGAAAGTAAGGATCTGCGCATTGAAGTTGCTGTCCAGGAAATTCTTGGCATCTTCTACCTGGAGTTCTTCAGTTGCCTTGGTCAAATCAGCCGGGTGCTCGTGGCTGATGGAGTGATTGCCGATCTCATGCCCTTGAAGCCGGGCCTTGCGCCATTCATCCAACCGGGTTGTCTTGGCAACGATAAGGAAGAACGTCGCGTGCAAGTGTCGCTTATTCAGCTCGGGAATCGCCAAGTCGAGGTGCACAGTCCGTGAATCGTCGAAAGTGAGTGACAAGGCGGCTGGATGGTTATTCCAGGGAAGGACCTTGATCGCCGGCGTCTGCGCGAAGCAGCAACCTGTAAGCAAGATCACCATCAAGATCGCATTGACACTTATTTTCATGTTCCGGGTGTGAACTTTCACCAGGGGATAGTGCAACCGCGATGCCAACACAATGCGAAGACAATGCATGCGGGGGTGAGCACATCAATTCCACCGCGACGCAGCGTGGAATTGCCGCCACCGCTTGCACTTAGCGGGATCCAGTCGTCCATAAGCCTTGCCAGAAGGGCGATTCGCAGCAGGCCCCGTAACCGTCGATTGATTACTGCATTCGATTACTTAAGTAATCTCCGCAGCAAAGATCGAAGGAATGGGATTCACCTGGAGAGGAAAACATCTTCCACTGTCGCAGTAGTTGCGCACAGACGTTTTGGCGCCACGAAAGTGCGAATTCCAGAAGCCACGTCTTCACGAAAAGAAGCCAGAGAGTCATTAAGACAGCGAAAAAGTTCCTCGCCGCGACAGTTCCAAACTCAACAGGGCCTTCCGTAACGCCAGGCTTGAGCCTAGGGAATGTTAAGTTTTGATTATTAAAAGCTTACCCAGCACTGATTACTTTATCCGTCGATTCTCGGTGCAGTGGTGGTCTGACGGGGATGTGCAGTTCTATCCAGAATTAAAGAGACTTTCATGTTGAGAATATCGGTTCTAACACTGGCTCTCTTACTTCTTGCAGGATGCGGCGGGGGCACTATGCCTTCTACCCCTACTCGTATCGGGCCGTCGGGTGGATCATCTGGCACTGGTACTTCCAGTAATTCGTCGTCTGGAAGCGGCACTGCCAGCGGATCTTCTGGAACTGGCACCAGCAACAGCGGGACATCGGGCTCTGGATCAAGTACTGGCACCACCGGCGGGGGAACTTCGAGCACTGGCTCTGGTGGTGGCACGTCTAGTACTGGATCCTCAGGCGCGAATGCTTCTGTGACCGGGCCGACTGAATTTACTTTTGGCGGATACACCTGGGAAACACATGGCGGCTCCGCTCCTCCGGTCGGCAACGTGAATGGAAATGTAGGAACGTTTGACCCGATGAACGTATCGGTCGGATCGGATTTGGTTTTGTCATTGACTCAAACTCAGAATGGCAGCCAGATTCTGTCGAGCGGTTCGGAAGTCATGACGAAGCAACAATTCACCTATGGCACCTTCGAGTTCACCTCCAGAGTCGATAACGTTCTATCCGGTTCCGACTCGTCGGGCTTCTTGTACGCTCCCAACTCTTCGACCGAAATTGACATGGAGCAAGTCGGAAACAAGCCAGACGCAGTAGATTGCACAAACTGGAAGGGAGTCTCAGACTTTCAGGATACTGAGGTAACAGGCTTTCATCAGGGGAACACGCACGACTTCAAAATTGTTTGGACCTCAACAAATGTGGATTGGTACGTTGACGGCCAGCTGGTGGTATCTCACACCCAAGCGGTGCCAAATACCGCTGCTCCCTTTCTGTTCAACATGTGGGGAACGAATAAGTCCACATGGGGTGGCCTGGCAACGGTCGGACCGACCCGGTATATGTACATCAGCAACTTCAGATACACGCCGTAAGGCGGGCCCTTCTTTTCAAAATTTAATTATCGCCACAGCATTTTTAGGTCCTGCGATGCCAGGAAGGCCTTCAGATTTCTTCTATACGGAATCCGAAGCCAGCGGTAAATACACCTGGAAACGAGTGTCCCCCGGCTTTGAGATTACCTGGATATTTCCGCGATGCTTTTTCACGATCCGCTGGACGGTATCGAGGCCCAGCCCGGTTCCCTCGCCAACTCCCTTGGTGGTAAAAAACGGTTCGAAAATATGGTTCCTCACTTCCGGCGAAATTCCGGGACCGTTATCTCCGATCTCCACCACAACACATGGGTCTTCGCGATACGCGTGCACTCTCAACTCGCCATTCCCACCCATCGCGTCAATGGCATTGTCGATAATATTGGTCCACACCTGATTCAGCTCGCTTCCGAACGAGTTAATGAGAAGAGGAGTCTTCGGGTAGTCACGCTGCACCACGACCCCGCGCTTTAGTTTGTGATTCAAGATGGTGAGCGTGATCTCCAGGCCCTTTACGATATCCACGTTCTGAACGGGCGACTGGTCCATGTAGGTATATTCCTTGATCGCGCGAACCAGATCAGAGATTCGTGTGGTGCTGTTCTCAATTTCACCCAGCAAACCCGCCACTTCTACCGAGGCCGCAATCCTCACCAAGGCCGCCCGTGCGGTATCCGGTTCAAGAATGGCAAACAATGATTCCAATGCGTCCGGTTTGACGTTTTTTCGAGCGAGATCGGCTGCGAGTTGCCACAAATCGTTCTGGCCATGACTGCGTAACAGCGAATCAATTCGATCTTCCAGGTCGCTAATAGTCAACGCATCCGCCGGCGGGCCGTCCTGCTGGACAAACGAAGCTTCCAACTTCTCGATTTCAGCTCTTTGAGGGGGCGTGAGTTCACGTCTTCCGAGATCGTGACTGGCGTCGCGGATTTTTTTCAGCAACTCGCGCAATTGGCTGGTGGCACGCTTTGCCGCGGACGCCGGATTATTGAGTTCGTGCGCGAGGCCGGCGGAAAGTTTTCCTAAGCTGGCCAGGCGGTCTTTTTGCTGTTCCAGCCTTGTGGTCTCGCGGATTCTGTCAGACATCAAACCTACGAGACGTTGGGCCAGTTCGGGCATTTTCTGCACCAGTTCGGGGAACAGCGAAGCTGGAAACCGCAGGATGTGGCCCTCGGTAATCGCCCTGGCGGTGACGGTGGAAAGTTTCATTCTCGAGAAAGGAAGAACTCCGGTGACACTCCCTGGGTTTATGGCAAAAGCAAAGATTTCGCCGTTGATCTCACCACGCGCCTGAAGCGACCCATCGAGAACCACGATCATATATTCCGCTGGTTCGCCGGCACGCATGTAAATCTCACCGGCCTTGAGGTGCATCTCCTGCGAGTGGCTGAGAAACCAGTCGATCTGGTCGTCGGGCAGATTAGCGAACGGCGGGACGCGAAGTAGATCCGCTTTATCGATCATGATGATTAGACTTTGCTCAGGTACTGATGGATGAATTGCACCGCAACAGATCCTTCGCCAACTCCGGATGCCACCCTTTTTACCGAGCCATGACGCACATCGCCTACGGCGAAAATCCCGGGAACGTTAGTTTCCAAGAGAAAGGGGTCCCTTTCCAGATTCCATCCTTTCGGATGTTGGCCATCACGAATGAGATCGGGACCGGTGAGTATGAAACCCCTTTCGTCCCTCTCTACAAGATTTCCCAACCATGCGGTGCGAGGCAGGGCTCCGATAAAAATAAAGATCGAACTAGCCGGAACGCGCTCGATCTTGTTCGTATCGGAACAAATCACCGATACTTCTTCCAGATGTGTTTCGCCATGCACTTCGCCGACGCTGGCGTGTGCCCAGATTTGAATATTGGGCATCTCTTTGATCTGATCGATCAGATATTGAGACATGGTGCTGGCAAGAGAATCGCCACGAACCAGGATGACCACCCGCTCCGCGAACTTGGCGAAGTTCATGGCTGCCTGGCCAGCGGAGTTCGCGCCGCCCACGATGTAGACAATCTCACCTTTGCAGGACAGGGCCTCAGTTGCACCGCCACCGTAGTAAACGCCAGAGCCCTGTAGGCGATCGATCCCGGGCGCTTCCAGACGACGCCATTGCACGCCGGTCGCAATCATCAGAGCGTGACAGGAGATTTCCAGCCCGTCTGCCAGCCTAACAATGCGGTACGAACCCTCTGTTCTAATGCCCACAACCTCCTGCGGCGACAGTATTTCGACGCCAAATCTGCGCGCCTGTACCACGGCCCGCCTGGCCAAATCCCCGCCACTGAGTCCATTGGGAAATCCTAGATAATTTTCAATGCGCGAACTCATGCCTGCCTGCCCGCCAGGAGCCTCGCGCTCAATCATTACGGTGTTTAAGCCTTCAGAAGCTCCATATACAGCAGCGGCTAATCCTGCGGGTCCTCCACCTACGATCGCCAAATCATAGAAGCTGGTTTGAGCACGAGTTCTTAGCCCAATCTTTTGCGCAACTTCGGTTAGTGCACCTTCGAGCAGTTTTGTGCCGTCAGGGAAGAGTACGACTGGAAGATTTGAGATCTCAGGCCCTAAGGCTTTCAAAAGTCGCCTTGTTTCCGGATCGTTCGCTGAGAGTTCCACGTCGATCCACTGATACGGAACATGGTTTCGAGCCAGAAAATCTCGCAACTCGTAGGATCTACGAGACCAACGCGTCCCTAAGACCCGGATTCCATCGTAGGCAGGACGATAGGAAGCTTGCCAGTCATCAAGCAGATCGTCCAACTGTGGATATAAATTCTCTACGGGCGGGTCCCATGGCTTCATGAAGAAGTAGTTGATATTGGCTTGATTGATAGCGCTGATAGCAGCGGTGGTGTCCGCATAGGCAGTTAGGAGTGCGCGCTTCGCATCGGGAAAAAGGCGCGTTGCTTCCTTCAGAAATTCCACGCCGTCCATGTGCGGCATCCGCTGGTCGGCCAGCAACAGGGCCACGCTGTCATTACGAACTTTCAATTGCTTGAGCAGGTCGAGCGCGCCATCGGGAGAATCGCTTCCTATCACACGATATTCCGCGCCGTATTTCGAACGCAGGTCGCGCTCGATCGCCCGCAATACGTCGGAATCGTCATCTACGCTAAGTAAAATTGGCTTGGCCATGACTGATCTTTCGCTGCACGAAACAAATCAAAGCAAGTTGCGGACGTTGCCACATTAATTTATTGTTTGAAAAGATTTCTATCGGGTCGCACAAAGCGGCACTCATCCACGAATGAGCCTTTTCGAAGTTCGGCTTCGAACCTCGTGCCGTAAAAAGTCTTTGATGCGGGAAGTCTCATTAAAGACTCCGGCGTTCCTGACATTTCTGAATTTTTCCGTTAACGAGGGGCGCGATCAGCAATAATGATGCAATGGCACGTAGGCATCGACAATTAGTGGCTGATCTGTAAGTTGGCTTCACCGTCCGCCGGAAAGTCGATCGTTAAAATATGACTTTGGGCATCAACCGAAGTACGATTGACCGTCGGCTTGCCATTCAGCAAAACTTTGGACGTATTCGAGTCCCAACCGAAAACTTTAAGTTCATATTCCTTCCACCAGGCCCGGTGAGCACCCTCCTGAGCTCCAATATGAATGCTCAAGGAATTGTTCGTCACTTCGCAGGAAAAATTCGTTCGCAGATAATCACCTTTCTTGTAATCCAAGGTCGCGCCGTCATCCTCGTAGATTGTGCCGCTGCAATTTGGGCCTGGGTAGACTCGCAGGGTGAGGGGTCCTTCAGGTATTTCGTCGGTACTTTGCGTCAACCCCTGCAGAGGAATGACTGAGCCCGCGCGAACATATACCGGTAAAACATCGAGACGAGGCTGAATTTTTATCCGCGTCAAGCCGGGTTGCTTGGGATTCACCGGCACGCGGCTTCCAGTCCAGTAGTCAAACCAATCGCCGGGTGGCAGTACCAGTTCGTAACTATCAAGCTCATCCGGATAGTGGAAAGGCGCAACCAGGAGACTGGGACCGAACAGGAATTCATTCGGGGCGTCCAGGTCGAGAGGATGAAGGTCTTCGGTGGCGGAAGGAAATTCCAGAAAGAGCGGCCTCACAATCGGCATACCGTTGCGAGTCATCTCTTCCGCCGTCGTGTACAGATATGGCAGCAGGCGATAACGCTCTTCGATGTAACGGCGCCGGATGGCTTCGTGCTCCGGACCGTGAACCCAGGGTTCCTGATCGCCGGTATCTTTCCCGGTATGGTCTCGATCGATGGGCTGGAAACTTGCCAACTCGATCCACTTCGTTAGCAAGTCCGGTTGCGGCGTTCCCGCAAAACCACCGACATCGGCGCCACTCATTCCGAAACCGCTCAGTCCCAGACTCAACAGCATCGGAGTGGTAAGGCGGAGATGGTTCCATGTGCTGCTGTTGTCGCCAGTCCAGGTGGCGGCGTAACGCTGGCCTCCAGCGTAACTGGCGCGTGTTAGCACAAATGGACGCTGGTTGGGCGCCAACTTCAACAGGCCTTCATACGTCGCACGTGAGTTTTCCATTCCGTAAACGTTGTGAATTTCCAGATGACTCGCCGTCCGTTTTGTGAACCGGGGTTCATCAATGCGATGTTGGGTTTGGGGAGGCATGGTCTTTGTAGGAGTAAGGAAGACCGAAGGCTCATTCATGTCGTTCCAGAAGCCGGAAACTCCCTGATCGACAAAGTTTCGGTAGAGCTGTCCCCACCATTCGCGGGTACTTTGCCGCGTAAAGTCTGGAAAAACCGAAGGGCCCGGCCAGACAGTGCCTACATAGACGGAACCATCCGGATTCTTGACAAAATTATCGCCGGCCATGCCCGTGTCATATGGCGCGTAGTTACTGTTGGGCAAGTGTGCAATATGCAGGTCGGTGATTGTCACCAGGTGAAAGTGTTGCTTTCGCAGATCCTGAATCATCCCGGGAAAGTGCGGGAATCTTTGAAAATTGACAGTGAAAGGGCGATTTTGTTCCTGATAGTCGATATCCAGATACAGAACGTCGGAAGGAATCTTGTCGGCTCGTAATTTTGCCGCGATCTCGCGAAGGCGAGCCTCCGTCTCGTAGCTGTATCGCGACTGTTGAAATCCCAACGACCAAAGTGGTGGTAGAGGCGAGGTACCAGTGAGCCATGCATACGTGCTCAAAACGCGTTTCGCGTCAGGACCATAAATAATGTAATAGTCGATCGGACCGCCATCCGCCCCGAATGAATAGATATTATTAGTTGCTCGTCCAAAATCGAACTTGCTATACCAGGTGTTGTCGAGAAACACGCCGATCGAACGGCCTCTCCTGACAGCAAGAAAAAAGGGAATACTTTTGTAGATGGGATCGGTTGATTCCTGAAACTCATAGGTATCGGTATTCCACAGTGCGAAAGACTGTCCGCGCCGATCAAGCGGCCCAACCTTATCTCCGAGACCGAAATAGTGCTCATCATCCGGCATTTTTTTGTAGACGCAGAATTCCTGACCGTGGAGGGTGACTGGCCATCCTTCAGCGTCTTCTTGCAGAATGTTGCCGTTGAGGTCCAAGACCGACAGACGCAGATCGCGTCGCCCGATCTTCACTCGTAGTGATTGGGTGCGGAAGCCGACCGAGTCGGCGCTGTCTTCTGCGGTCACCTTCACGGAACTCTGATGAGCGTCAGGAAGCACTGCCCAGGAAGCATCTTCAGGAAGATTGCCGTTGGGGCCAATCCGAACTCGGATCACGTCGTCTCGCAGGGCACGTACATCAAGAATCGCGGTGCCGCTCTTTACCTGCAAGCCATTGAGCATTGGCGTGCTACCAGAAAATAGCGTTAGCGCACGCGGAACATTTTGGCTATTAACCGGCTTGTTGGGAGCGACGTCCGAGGCGAGAGCGCCGAGACTGAGAGTTTGCAAGATGCTGATTATCAGAATCCAGAGCCTGGAAGAGTTCCAAGTCATAACGGGTATTTCCAAGGTTGGATGATGGCACTAAATAGAAAGCCCTGCAAGCGGGGCACTATCTAAGGCCATCTTCTGATCCGAGAATTAGACACCAAAAGTGCGCGCTCTAAGGAGTCTCGGCGACGGCTTTTTCGAGATCCTTTGCGGCCTGGTTTATACCCGCTGCGGCATGTTCGATCAAAAGTGAAACTTGTGGAACTTGAGCCTCTGCCTCCTTCCATTTCTTTTCGTCCATGTATTCGCGAACCGCCGCAACCGGCTTCGCGCCATAGCCCGTATACGCCCCAGGGGCATAAATTTGATTCTTGAACCACGGGCGTTCGGGCAGTCCTTTTTCATTCAGAAACATGCGGGGAACTGCGATCAGATCAGAATTGATCAACGCAAGAGACTGTGGAGAAAGCGCAGGCGACCCCTTCGCGCGCCAGTCAGATAGAGCCTTCGAATAACGTTCCGAGCTCTTTTTTAGCAGATCAACGGCATTCTTCATCGGCGCAAAGTTCAAAAACGGTGGCACAGGTTCAGCCGGCGGCGGCACAGAGGGCTTTCGGGGATCCGCGATGGCCTGGAATACGCCCTCTCTTAGTTCCAGCTCACGCTCGGCAAATTCTTGTTGCTTATCTTTAAGAAGCTTCTCCAGTTCAGCCTCGTATTTGACGATAGCGTCTGCCTGCGGAGAATAGTCCGTTGGAATCAAATCGGCATTTGCCAGCCGCATCATGGCTGTGCCAACCACCTGTGCCAGGGCACGCCCGTAAGCAAAATCGGTATCGATAAAATGCGTGTACCAATAAAAGTCATCGTAGATCGAGTGATATTGGTCGCCATCCTCTTCCCCGCCGAACTCCAGGCTTAAGGTTGAGATGCCCGCAAAATCCTGAAAGGCCGTATAGTCTGAACCATCTCCAAGCGCATTGATCAACAGGTCGCTCCGCTTGCGAAGATCACTGCGTTCTTCCGCATCTTTCGCCCTCGCAATACTGACCAGATGTGACCGCTGAAAGACGGACATATGGGTCTCAGGGTCCGGAATGTCGCGGGCTACTCCGCTAACAAAAGTCTGCAGATCCTGCGTTCCCCCAGGATGGAGAAATCCCCTCTCGTTAGTGTCAGAATTGATATACGCGACCGCATGTTTTTTCAGCTCATCGACGTGCGTCTCAACCCATTCAACAGAACCGAGAAGCCCCGGTTCTTCTCCATCCCAGGCACAGTAAATGATGGTGCGTTTTGGCGACCAACCCTGCCTACGTAATTCACCCAGCATGCGAGCCTCTTCCAATAGTGCGGCCTGACCGGAAACCGGATCGTCAGCACCGTTAACCCACGCGTCGTGGTGGTTGCCGCGGATCACCCATTGCCCATCATCAGAACCCCGCAGTGTCGCAATCACGTCATACACAGGCTTGAGGTCCCAGTTGGAAGTAACTCTTAAATGAACCTTGGCTGGCCCAGGGCCGACGTGATAGGTCAGAGCCAGAGCCCCTCGCCAATCGTCTGGGGCAATGGGACCCTTGAGGGCGGAAAGTAACGGAAGCGCATCCCCGTACGAAACCGGCAGCACGGGAATCTTGATAATTGTCTTCGCCTCCTGGATGGAAAGCCGTTTAGCGTCAGCCGTAGCGCCAATACCCGGTGTAAGAGGATCGCCAGGATAGTCGGTGTCCATTACACTGCCGCGTTGAACCCCTTCTCGCGGTCGCCATCCTCCCGACGGATAGTCATCGCCCTTGAAATATCCGTCTCCCTCAGGGTCTGAGTAAATGATGCATCCAACCGCGCCATGCTCCGCTGCGACCTTCGGCTTGATACCGCGCCAACCATGTCCATAACGAGCAATTACGATGGCACCCTTCACTGAAATTCCCAGACGATCGAGCTGCTCGTAATCTTCCCGATTACCATAGTTCACATACACGAGAGGGGCGGTGACGTCGCCGTCCGCGGAATACGCGTTGTAGGTGGGAAGCTGCTCAGAAGTTTGATTGGACGTGGGATCAGCGACCAGGGAAGGTTCCTGCAATTTGGCCTTGTAGCGGGTGGGCTCGATTAATTCGAGGACACGTTCTTTCGGAGTTGGAAACAAAACGTTGAATGTCTCGATCTTCGCGTCAAAGCCCGATTCCTTGAATCTCGCCAGGATCCACTGCGCATTGTCTTTGTCATACGGAGAGCCAACGTGATGCGGGTGCGCAGTAAGGCGGCGCATGTTTTCGCGAATGTTGCCGGGCACGATGCCCTCGTTGAACTTCTTTTCCCAGCCGCGCTCATCCGCTGACGTTTGCGAACTGAATCCTGCGAGTGGAGGATTTTCGGTCGCGGGAGTTCGATTTGACTGAGCGAAAGTCATCTGGGCTACCACAAGCAGGCCACAACATATCGCGCGCAGCGTCATGAATGGGTTCTCCTCAACCTGTAACTGACGAGACGAGGGCGGGAAACAACGACGGTCCCCGTGCAGGCTGGTCAGTTTATCACTTTGGAGAACGGCAGTGATCCGATTCGATCGGTACTCACACGGCGCTGAACGCCCTGTGACATGCCGGACTGAACGTGACGCTATAATCTGCGGCGGAGAAAGCGAATGTCGAAATCACGCAGGCAGTTTCTCACGCACTTATCTGCCAGTTTTCTGGGCGCCGCGGCCTTGACCTCTTTAAGTAAGGCTCAGCAGACCATAGAACCTCCTGCGGGAGCGCCTCCCGCCTTCGGTACGGCTCCACCCGTCGGGCCCGACGTGACCACCTCGACCTTTGCCGAGGCCGAAAAGTTGATGCAGTTTGAATTGACCGGCTCCGAGCGCAGCCAGGCTGCCGGTAACTGGCGCAGCGCGATGGCTCCTCTCTATGAACGTCGCACCGGTCCGCGGAAAGTGATAATCGAACCGACTCTACCGCCTTATTCGCGATGGGATCCGATATTGCCTGGTCAAAAAACTCTTCCTCAGCGTGATGAATTTATCTGGAGCAAAAGTGATCCCGGCCCGCTGCCCTCCAAAGATGAGGACGTTGCTTTTGCTCCGGTGACTCAGCTGGCGCGCTGGATCGAAAAGCGACAGCTAAGCTCCGAACGGCTTACAAAGATATATCTAGGCCGCCTGAAACAATTCGACCCCAAATTGCGATGTGTAATCACTCTCACTGATGAACTGGCGCTCGCTCAGGCGAAGAAAGCGGATCAGGAGATCGCATCCGGCCATTATCGTGGAGCGTTACATGGCATTCCGTGGGGAGCGAAGGATCTGCTCGACAGCGCTGGGATCCCCACCACTTATGGTGCCGAGCCTTTCAAAAATCGCATTCCCGCTGCCGATGCGGCTGTTGTCAAACGCTTGCACGAGGCCGGCGCCGTCTTGGTGGCAAAATTAAGTCTGGGCGCGCTCGCATTGAACGATATCTGGTTCGGAGGCCAGACCATGAATCCGTGGCTTCTGGAAGAAGGGGCGTCGGGATCGAGCGCTGGTCCAGGCGCCGCGACTGCGGCCGGCCTCGTCGGTTTTGCGATCGGCAGTGAAACCGGCGGCAGCATCGTTGCCCCAAGCATGCGATGCGGTGTTACCGGATTGCGTCCCACTTACGGACGTGTCCCGCGTACCGGAGCAATGACCCTATGCTGGTCCCTCGACAAGCTTGGCCCCATGACCCGCAGTGTGGAAGACACCATGCTGGTACTGCACGCCATTTCGGGTCCTGAAGCCGGTGATTTCTCTAGCGTGCCCAGTAAGCTGGACTACGAGGCGAGTGCTCCTGTGAGAGGACTTCGAGTCGGCTACTTTCCGGAGTGGATGAAATCGAATCCCGCTACTGATGTTGATCGAGCTGCGCTTGCGACAGTGAAGAAAATCGGTCTGGTTCCGGTTGAGGTTTCGATACCAGACTGGCCTTATGACTGCCTTGACGTAATCCTGTTCGCGGAAGCGGCCGCGGCTTTCGAAGAACTTACGCTCAAACATCAATTGGACGAGCTCAAAGCACAGGTACCCGACGCCTGGCCCAACACCTTCCGGCAGTCGCAATTCCTCTCGGCAGTCGACTTCGTGCAGAGTGACAGGTTGCGGCGGAAAGTGGCAAACGAGATGGCTCGCATTCTCTCTGAGGTGGATTTGCTGTTGGTGCCTTCCCTGCGCGACGAAATGCTGACCATCACTAACTTCACCGGACATCCTTCACTTACCATGCGGGCAGGTTTCGTTGATGTTTCTGAGGCCCGCAGTGACTGGGCGCCAGATCCAAACAATCCCTTGCCGAAATTTTCGCCGCCACGTCGCGTTCCCCATGGCATAACACTGATTGGGCGCTTATTCGACGAGGGCACGCTGGGGCGTGTCGGCCTCGCCCTGGAACGTAGTTTCGGAGTTGTTCAGCAGCGGCCGCCGGGCTTCTGAAACGTTTGTTTCGCGACGGAAATACGGTTGGTGCGTCAGAACGCAGTAACCTCATATGTAAAGAAATGTAAGCCGAGAAAATCAACGGCCCAGGTTGTCGACCAAGGGTTTCGCCTTTACACTCATCGAGACATACGGTGACTCTTCATGGAAAAGTTGGAAAGTTTTGGTAAGTGCAGGTTTGGTGGTGAAGAAAAGACAAATTCCTTGCTTGGTGCCGTCCTCTGGTTCTTTCTGCTCTGCACCACTTGCGTGACTGGCCACGTAGCGGCGCAGACTGCCAGTGCGTCGCAATATCCGGAGCTGCCCAGCGAAACGCCTGCCAAGTTCGTCCCTAAGATGGACAGTTTCGACTACGCAAGGCGAGTGGTGATGATTCCCATGCGCGACGGCGTGAAACTCCACACCGTCATCCTGATACCAAAGGGCGCAAGGGACGCGCCCATTCTACTTACACGCACGCCATACAGCGCAGATGAGCTAACCAGTCACGATCCCCGTGGCGGGCAAGAAAATAACGCCGCCCCCAGCAAGCATCTTGGCCCCATTTTGAATGGTTATGACAATGCCACGGAGGTAATTGTGGAAGGCGGTTACATTCGCGTTGTACAGGACGTCCGAGGCAAGTACGGCTCTGAGGGCGATTACGTGATGAACCGTCCACTTCACGGGCCCCAGAATCCAACTCCTGTCGATCACTCCACGGACACTTACGACACCATTGATTGGCTGGTGAAGAACATCCCGGAAAGCAATGGGAAAGTCGGTATCCTTGGAATTTCCTATGATGGTTTTCTTCCGCTCATGGCGCTGGTCAATCCGCATCCGGCTCTTAAAGTGTCAGTACCGATGAACCCCATGGTTGATGGTTGGGTGGGCGATGACTGGTTTCACAACGGCGCTTTCCGTCAGCAAAACATGCCCTACATTTACGAACAGGTGGCGACGCGTAACAACTCGGCGAAGTGGTGGAGCAGCAACTTCGATGATTACGACATGTTTATGGAGGCAGGCTCTGCCGGCGACCTTGGGCATAGTCGCGGCCTCGAACAAATTGGATTCTGGCGGAAGATTCTTGAGCACCCCAGCTACGACGCGTTCTGGCGCGACCAGGCGGTCGACCAGATCCTGGCGACTCAACCGCTGAAGGTTCCCGTAATGCTGGTCCACAGTCTATGGGACCAGGAAGATATCTATGGCGCACTCGCAGTATACAAAGCGATCAAACCGAAGGACACCAGCAACAACAAGGTCTTCCTGGTCGTGGGCCCTTGGCATCATGGTCAGGAAATTGATGATGGCAGTAGCCTGGGAGCTCTGAAGTTTAAAAGCGACACAGGCCTTTACTTCCGGCAGAGAATTTTGCGGCCATTTCTAGATCAGTATCTGAAGAATGGTGCGCCGCAAGCCGAGATTCCTCCGGTCAGTGCATTTGAAACCGGGACGAACCGATGGGAACGGCTTCCTTCCTGGCCGGCAGGATGTTCCACTGGATGTGCGATACATTCCAAGCCCCTCTATCTGAAGGCCGGGTTGAACCTGTCATTTTTAGCTCCAGCTCCCGGCGACACGGCATTTGATGAATACATATCTGATCCGGTAAAGCCCGTACCGTTTCGTGCCCGCCCGATTCAGCCTGTCGGTTACACAACAGGATATACGTGGGCGGAATGGCTGGTGGACGATCAGCGAGAGGCGTCGGGCCGCCCCGATGTTGTGAGTTTCGTCTCGGAGAGTTTGACTGCTCCGGTCAAGATCAGCGGGCAGCCCGTTGCTAACCTGATTGCCTCCACCAGTGGCACTGATTCCGATTGGGTGGTCAAGCTGATCGACGTTTACCCCGACGAAGTCACGGGAGATGCAAAGATGGGCGGGTACCAATTGATGGTGTCAGCGGATATTTTTCGCGGGCGGTATCGCGAAAGCCTCGAGACGCCGAAGGCGATTACCGCCGACCAGCCATCGCAATACCGCTTTTCGCTGCCCACTGCGAACCACGTATTTCTTCCCGGGCACCGGATCATGGTTCAGATCCAGTCGAGCTGGTTTCCCCTGTACGACCGCAACCCGCAAACATTTGTGCCAAATATTTTTTGGGCGAAGCCGGGAGACTATCGCAAGGCCACACAACGCATCTATCACGTCGCTGCGCACGCGAGTTTTATCGAACTGCCTTTGGTCGAAAATCCTTAGCGGAAGTATTTACCTCAGTGCCGCTATTTGGAAGTGACATCGGCCGGCGGTGGCAGGTTGCGATTCTTCAGCCATTCAAGGCTGATGCTCTGAGTTCCCTTCCCCTTTTGACGCATGTCGTCGAGATCGGGCATGAATATTTGCAGCCCGGCCTGAGGCGTCATTCGCGTATATCCATTTACCAACTGGTCTTGATAGTGGTTTAGATCGAGATCAAACCAGGCGTCATCCGAAAGATCAATCATGATCAGATCAACGTTATGCATGGTGAGCTTTCCAAAGTCGATCGTGCCATCGTTCAGGCGCAGAAAATTGCGCCACTGTTCCACCTTGGTGAGTGCCTCTTGCGCATTACCATAAATTTCTTCAAGATCGGGGTTTACCACCCGAACCCCTGTCAATTGCCCGCGAATGTGCGGTGGCGGCACAAGTTTCTGCGTATCGAAAAATATGTCGTTGCCTGCTACCTGCATACCTGATGATCCTTCGGGGTGAAAGAGGTCGGAGAGGGTCACTTTGAGTCCGCCAAGAATGGCTTTCATCGGGATTTTCAGGACGCTGAGTTTCGTTACGTGAAGCTGAATATGGTTGTTTGGGGCCGCGGAAATCGTGCCGGTCAATTCAATGGGTACCGGAATGAGTTTGTGTAAATCAGCCTGGAGTTTGACCTGATCGCCATCGCCGGTAAGGCGTATGTTTTTTAACGGAGAGCCGGGAATCGTACCGGCATTGAGGAAGTTGTTGAGGTCTCCCATGTTCGCACGAATGACGCCTGTCTTGATATCAAGCACAAATGACTCGGGATCGTCGAACGACGGGTTGATTTGTCGATTTGTACGAACCATCTGTCCCCGCAGCCAGCGGACATAAATCCGAAAGTCGGGTCCCTTTCGCAGCATCAAATTGTGCGCGTACACATTTGTAGAACTGGACTCGGAAGATACGGACGAACTTGCCGAGGTGGACAATGCACCCGACATCGCGCCCGTGGACGACCCACTGGCCGAAGAAGGAGTCGCTCCACCGTGTTTGGCCAAAAGCAACCACGATAGAAGCGACGCTAGTAGAATCACGCCCACCAGGACTGCGATGCGAATACGCATGACAGGCCTATTGTAGAGGGATCGCACCTTTCACGCCCAGGGGCGGCTCCCGAAGGGGTCGCCGGGCCAAGCCTATTTTGGGACACTTTGAGATGATCGTGGCAATGGCGAGGTGTTATTAGCGATTTGCAGCCGCGAATGCAGCGTCCTCAATCACTTCAGGATTACGATAGCCGAACAGTTGGCGCTGTTTAACCATTTGCGCCACTTCAGGGGGCACCATACCCTCCCATGAGGGATCGTTCCCACGAATGCGTTTCAGCACGTCGCGAGAGAATATATGCATCACGCTTTCATCGAAGTTATCCAATTGCTTGATTCTGCCGTTCTCCACCATGTGCCGAAACAGATTCTGCTGTGTTCCGGGTATTTCCATATTTTCTACGGTTTTGAGCGAATGCGCGATTTCATCGCGCAGAGGATATACGTAGAGTCGCAAGTCTTTGGTGAAAAGCTTGCCGAAGGCTTCCAGAATACCGCCCTCGAGCTCGGTGTAGTATTTTTCGTTAAACAAATCCAGAAGGTTGGCGAGTCCCATGGTTACCGCAATGGGACCGGCTGTGTATCTGGTCAGGTAGGCTGCGAGCCGATAATATTCAAAATAATCCGAAATCAGAACGGTCTTCCCGACTGCGCCCAGCGTGTCAGCCCGTGCCAAAAAATCGCTGAGATCGATCTCGCCCGCCGAAAGGAGGTTGCGCATGGTGATCTCCATCAACTGGACGATCGGTTCGTCTTTCACCTCCGGTTCGCTGGCAAAGCGATCATGCGCGGCACGGACCATGTCCATATTCACTTTGGTCACCGGACGGAAACTGCCTCGCTCGACGAGTATCGCACTTTTGCGCAGGAGCTCTGACGGCTGCAGCACTTCGCCCGTGGGTCCGAAGATCGCGGCCCCGCTTAAGCCCAATTGCACCAGCTTCAGGCTCATCACGCGATTATCAACGTGGCGAAATTCAATACCGGAAAACTCCACCATATCGATTTCCACGCGGTCAGTCGTGAGGTTATCGAGGAGTGATTCAAGCATGAGATGCGGCTTGTGATGCAGGGCGAAAGCGGCATAGAGGAGATTGACCCCTACTATTCCAAGGGCCTCCTGCTGCAAGCCATTCTCGTGATCGAGCATCCGCACATGGATAATGACCTGACTGTCTTCATCCCGGGGATGAGTCTGAAACTTTACTCCCATCCAACCGTGGCACTCATTAGTCCCATGGTAGTTTCGGGCAGCCACCGTGTCGGCGAAGGCGAAGAACGCTGTGCTGCTGCCACGCGACGACTGCAGTCTCTCCATATTTAATCGATGCTCATAATCGAGCATGCTTTGCAGACGTTCACGGGATACATACCGCTTGCAACGGCCATAGATCGCATCGCTGACGGCCATGTCGTAGGCTGACATGGATTTGGAAATTGTGCCGGCCGCCGCACCTACTTTGAAGAACCAGCGAGCTACCTCCTGTCCGGCACCGATTTCAGCAAAAGTGCCGTATCGCAGCGGATCGAGGTTAATCCTGAGCGCCTTCTGATTCGTGCTCAGCTTCGGGCGATCATCAGCTGCATTCGAAGTCTCGTTTAGTAGGTTCGTCATAAATGAGCGTAGCCTAGGCAGCAACCTAGATGAGGTAATTTGGGAAACGAGGCGCCGGAATCAAGGCTTGAAGCGGGTAAGACCGCATTTTGGGCAAGGGCCTGAGCGCCGGCAATGCTCAAAAGAACGACGAGAAGTACCGATTCAGTACGCATGATTCCAGTCTCCGGAGACAGGCAGATATCCTTAACTTCCAACCTTGCGGGCCATATATCGGTACTTTGGCGGGTATTCTTCACTGAATACTGACGACGGCGCCGGAGGTTTGGTTGACTCAATTGCACGGCGGGAGAAGCTTGCAGGGCCATCACGGCCAGAGAGTCTGCCTTGTTTGAAAAGTCATCGGTGGTTATGTATCGAGTAAGGCACTCCTAAGCGGCCGCTCCATCCTGCTCTGCTCCGCCATTTCCAATTTTCGACCCGAAGGGCAGTTACGGACGCATCCTTAAACCAAGATTTATCTCTCATCGTTACGCACGCCACAATCGCTTCCATAGAACTTCACGACCGCCCGATGTCGCGCTATCAGCTCTCCAAGATTTTTGTGAAGACAGAGCGAATTGAATTGGGGAGCAAACGTCGGAATTCCGACGCAATGTTTTTCTGATCGGCTGTGTCTAGATATCTTTGGTACGCTAGGCAACTTAGTATCTGCACTACCATGGACGAACCTAATATCCCCAAGCTTCTTGCCATCGATGATCAACCCCAAAGTATCAAACTGATTAAAGAGGCTTTGTTGAACAGCGGTTTGGAAGTTATTACCTCGAGCCGAGTCGATGAAGCTCTCGAGATAATCAAAGGTACCCGGCCGCGAATCGTCCTCCTCGACCTGATGATGCAGGGCGTTCGTGGAGCGACCATGTTGGCATCGATCTTGGCCATCGATCCCGGCACCGAAGTGATTCTGATGACTGCTCAGTATTCCGCCGAGGCGGCGGTTGAAGCGATCGAGAACGGGGCATGTGACTATCTCAGCAAGCCACTCGATGTAGCACACCTCCGTCGCCGGATTGCCCAGCTATTATCCGAAGCCGAGGAACGACGAAGAACCTACCGGCTCGATCATGAACTCATTCAAGCCTGCCAGTTTGAGGGAATTGTCGGTCGGAGCCCGGTGATGTTGGACGTGTTCGCCAGAATTCGAAGAGTGGCCCCGCATTTCGGCACCGCCCTGGTCACCGGAGCGACCGGCACCGGCAAGGAATTGGTGGCCCGCGCACTACATCGTCTAAGCCCTGGCGCGTCACACCCCTTCGTAGTCAGCAATTGTTCAGCGATTGTCGAATCGCTGTTGGAAAGCGAACTGTTCGGACACGTGAAGGGAGCATTTACCGGTGCTACGCAGGACAAACTGGGTGCATTTGAATACGCAAACCACGGAACCGTTTTCCTGGATGAGATCGGCGAGCTACCGTTGACGGCGCAAAGCAAACTGCTGCGGTTTCTACAAAATCATGAGATCCAACGGGTTGGATCGCCTGTTCCGAGAACGGTGGATGTACGTGTGATCGCTGCGACCAATCGCAACCTGCGAGCCATGGTAAAAGATGGCTCCTTGCGCGAAGACTTGTATTACCGCCTAGCGATGGTCGAAATCAAGCTGCCGGGGTTGGCTGAAAGGCGAGAGGACTTGCCTTTGCTGGAAAGATACTTTCTGGAGAAATTTGCTGCAGAGTACAAGAAGCCGGTAAGCGGCATGACCCGCCGGGCGCAAACCCGAATGGCGATGTATTCCTGGCCCGGAAATGTACGCGAACTCGAAAATGTTATCGGGAATGCCTGCATGATGGTCGATGGAATCGTGATTGACGTCCGTGATTTACCGGAGCCGATCCGCTTGCAATCGAGGGAGCTCAGTGTTCCAGATGAAACCATGATTTCACTGGAGGAATTGCAAAAGCGGCACACCATGAAGGTTCTGGAACGCGTCGGTGGAAATAAGTCTCAAGCAGCGGAAATTCTGGGAATATCGCGGGCCACGATCTACCAGCTGCTAGCTCAGACTAGAACTGGGCGCAGCGCCTGATCGACAACCTCATCACGATTGCGTAGCCGCCATAGTGGCTGGACCTTTTGACTCACCAGCAAGTTCATTGTGGGCGTCGCGGAGTTCCACGGAGTCCGGGAAAAGCGCAATTCCACGATCAAGCACTTCCCTCGCTTGTTGAGGCTGTTGAGCATGCACTCGAATACTGGCGGCGCGAAGATAAGCTTTGGCGCTACCCTCAAGACGCGCCAATATTTCCGCCTGCTCCCCTGCTTCCGAGAGTGAACTGATCGCGATAAAGGCTTTCATCAGCCTTTCGTGTACTTCGGTTACTTTCGGGGTCTTGTCAGCCGCGTTTTTGATTCTCTCAATCCCACTTTTTGACCGACCGAGGCGCACTTCTGTATATCCTAACTTGCTGTTCAATATGGGATCGTCTCCAGAAAGCCTGACCGCGTGGGAATAGGCCGTCAGAGCCTCCGGCAGACGGCCCAGGTTGTGGAGTGCATCGCCCCGCAAATGCTGGCGTAGTGCCTGGCTGCGTTCATCAGGGAAAGCGGCGTCCAACGACTCAATCGCCAATTTTTGCTCGCCGAGATCCAGGTAAATCATCCCTTTGAACAGTGCGGCCTGGGTCGCTTTAGGTTCCAGAAGCAGAGCGCGATCGAAACAGCGCAATGGCTCGACCGCCTGACGCGAGCATTCATATTCCTGAAGACCGAGCTGGATCCAGGACATCGCATCGTCGGGCGAATCCTGAACCTTCAGGCGCAAGAGGTCGCGATAAGCGGCAGCTTTCCTGTCCCTCTCCTGTTCCTCAGCCAACTGGCCAAAGTGATGGATGCAGAATTTCGCCATCGGCAATCGACCTCCGACTGCACATATCCGTGGTTCGACCAGCTCATGCACCCTTCCCACGAAGTAGACTTCTGGATCGCGGCGAAACAAACGACAGTTCTCGTGCACGAAATATGCGGGAGCCGTCCGCGCGCGGGGATGTGAGTTGCGATTTGGCTCAGCCATACGATCCCATCCTCGGCCACTAACCGTCGGGATATAGTTGCGAATCGGAACCAGATATCCGCCGGCGTTCGACTTTTTCAATAGTCTTGGAATTTGCTGTTTGGCCTCATCGTCCAGTTCTTCGTCCGCGTCCAAAACCAAAACCCAATCCGTTTCCATCAAGCGAAGTGCGGCGTTTCGCGCTTCCGCGAAATGATCTGCCCAGGGAATCTCAATTACCTGGGCTCCCAACTGACGGGCGATCGTGCCGGTTCCATCGATTGAACCGGTATCGGCAATGACGGTCTGGCTGACAACCCCTGAGACGCTGCGCAGACACGCCGCAATCGTCTTCGCCTCATTCTTCACGATCATCGATAAGCCAACGGTAGACATCTCTCCTCATCGCCCGCTAATTTAGCGAGCTGATCCGGGATGATGACAGCAACTTCTTCGCCAAGCTCTTTTGGGCAACTGGCATCGTTTGGACTGCATTCGAAGCCGTGCGAACCACCTGTAAGTACCAGCGCACAAGGCATTTCGGCAAGATATCGCCATTCTGAAGATGGGCTGCCGGGTCTGCGTTCCTATTAAAAAAGAATGAGGATAGAGAATTGCAATGCCCTTTGGGACCCATGACCGAACCCAACGACGCAATCCTGGCTTTGCGGGACAAACGTGCAACGGAACAACTGCGCCCGGGTTTGGATGACCATGTGACCGAACAGTCTTCCCCTGACGCTCAGCTTCTCGGCAAAGAAGGACCGTGCAAGGTTCTGGTTATCGCTGATGGCTTCCCGCATACGAAAAGTGAGGGCTTTGACCGGCAACTGGTCTGTCTGCTCCGTGGCTTGCGCGCGCAAGGCGAAAGCGTAACCTTTATCGCCCGCGAAGCTGGCAACCTCAGACAATGTGAGCCTCTCCTGCGTGACGCAGGCGTCCATTCTTTCGCAGACGATACGGAACGCATCTCAATATTGGGGCGGGTAGCGCAATCACCTCAGTGGTCTTTCCGGGAAGTCGTAGAGCAGGGACGATTCGACATTGCGATCCTGGTACAGAGTTTTAAACGTGGCATTTCCGTCCCAGAGCAATATATCGACGATTTGCGGCGCTATTCCTCAAAGACAGCAATTGCAGTTCTTGCTGACGAATTGCATGTCTTGCCTACCCGAAGCGAAACTTTAGACCTCGCGGACGGCGAAAGGTTGGAAGATTGGGGGGCCCGTCAGTGGGAAGTCTTCGAGCGTGCGGATCTGGTGCTTGTTCTAACCAAAGAGGACGATGAAAGGCTTCGCCAAGGCGGCAGAGAGCTGAAGATTGAGGTCATTTCAGCGCTAATCGCTCGCCAAGTACGGAAAATCCTCGTGTTCCAGACCGAGGCCCGGTTGGCCGAGTGCTGTTCCGTGCTGTTAGTAGAGACTCTTTTTCAGGAGTGGCTGACGCCGAGATCCGGTGAGCAGAGGGTGCTAGGACAACTTGAATGCTACGTGCGTCTCACCGATCGGTTGCTCCGCGAGAATAAGCCGCAACAGGCGCTCGAACAGATCCGGCACGTCTTCGGACGATTGGAAAAGCCGGTGCGTATGGGCTACTTCGCTTCGCAGGTCCTCATCATGCTGAAGCGTTGCTACGAACAATTGGGCGACGAAAAGATGGCGGAACGTTGCGCGGTGGAGGCCCGAAGCTCCATAACCGATCAAATTCCGGTGACGTCGCCTGGCGTGCGTCGAGGCACAAACGGCCCGTTGTTCTCGGTAATCGTGCCAACCTACAACCGCCTGCCCATCCTAAAGAAGTGCCTGAATGCTTTGGAATCTCAGACTCTCGCGTCTACTAAGTTCGAAGTGATTGTGATTGACGATGGATCCTCGGACGGAACCGAGCAGTTTTTAAGCCAATACCACTCACCTTTCCGCTTCCAGTACTTACGGCAAACGAACTCCGGCACAGGGGCGGCACGACGCAATGGAGTAGCTCACGCCCATGGCGACTACCTACTATTGATGAATGACGACACAATCTGCGATCCCAATCTGCTTGAAGAACATCTGAAAGTGCAGAGATCGTATTTACCGCAAAGGTGGGCGGTGCTAGGACAGTTTGAGTATCCTGCGGCGGCTAGACAGCGGGCCCTCACACAATATTTCTGCGCCGAGCCCTTCATGTTTCCACAAGTGAGTATGGACGCGGGCTGTCCTTACGGATATTCGCATTTCATCACCTGCAACCTCAGCATCCGGCGAGATGCCGTTGTAAGCGCCGGGTCTTTCGACTCAACCTACAAGCTCAGCGAAGACACCGAACTTGGCATTCGACTACATGAACGGGGATACCGGGTGCTTTACCATCCCGCCGCCCATGCCTTTCATGACCACCTTCCTTACCCTGCCCGTAATTTGATCCGGCGCGCTCGCGTGTATGGCGCGGATTACTTTTACATGTTCAGCAGACATCCCCGGGTGATCAAAGAATGGGCTATGCCCGTGAAGTTGAATGCTATCGACGAAGAAAACGCCATTCGCATTTTGGACTACGTAGACCATCATCGTCCGGAAGTTGAGCAAGCGGTCGTAGCTCTGGAGCGTTGGGACTCCATTGACTTCGAGCCCTTTCTGATACATCAGCAAGAAACAGCTTCAATGGTGCTTCGCCTCTTTCAACAAGCGGTTCCGGCGATTCACTGGTTTTATTTATTCGAAACCATGCTGCACACCATGATTAAAGAATTAGACCTCGGCCACCTGGCTACCAAGCCCGCTCTGGCCGCCGCAGAGAGTGCGGGAGTTTAACAACGGCATGAATCAGGCAACCCTCAACTCGCCAGAGATTGCTCAAGCAACGTTGCAAGGACCACAAGGTGCGTTCCAATTCCATCTTTTCAAAACGGACGCGTCGTTCCAGATCACAAACGACATCCTGTCCGGCCTGACCTATCCGATCGTGCCTTTTGTATCAGACGTCAAGACGGTGGTTGATATTGGAGCCAATATAGGCGCGGCGTCAGCCTATTTTGCGATTGCATACCCCGATGCGCGGGCTTATGCCTTCGAACCAGGAAGCGCTCCATTTTCGTTGTTGCGGCAAAATGCGCAACACTTTCCTAATGTTCAGGTTTTCCCTTTCGGCCTTCACTCGAGTGACCAGACAATGAGGCTTTTTCACGGCAAGCAAGACAGCATGGAATCTTCCGTATGCCCCACGAATCGGACGTCAGACGAAAATGAGCAAATACGAGTGAAGAATGCAGCGCAGATTTTCGTCGAAAATGGCATCGACCGAGTGGATGTATTGAAAATCGACACCGAAGGCTGCGAAGTGCCGATCCTTCAATCATTAAAGAATTATTTGCCCGAGGTAAAGGCGTTGTACGTGGAATATCACAGTGAGCGCGACCGCCGGATGATCGATGCAATTCTGGCGGACACTCATGTCTTGTGGGCAGGTCATGTCGCCCTTGCCTATCGCGGAGAGTTTTGCTACCTCAAGCGCGATTTACTGCCGGATGAAAGTGGAACTTTCGCGTGTGAGATCTTGTTAGGTTTGGAATAAAGACAAAGAGAGATTCGTAAATGTTCGCGATCATTGGAATTCTGGTCGTATTCGGCGCGGTCGCTGCCGGATACTTGATGGAGCATGGCAACCTCAAGGTGCTGATGCAACCGGCCGAGCTCGTCATCATCGGAGGCGCCGCGATCGGCACGGTTTTGGTCGCTAACCCTCTTCACATTCTGAAAAAGATCGCTGCCGGATTCGGTGGGGTTTTCGGTGGAAGCAAGTTCAACAAACAAAGATATCTGGAAACGCTGAAGATGATGTATGACCTCCTGAACAAGGCCCGGAAAGATGGGATGGTGGCCCTCGAAGCCGATATCGAGGATCCCGCCAAGAGTCCTATTCTGTCGAAGTACGCGGCCTTCGTTAAAGATCATCACATTCGCGATTTTGTGTGTGACACCATGCGCATGGCGGTCAGCGGCGGCTTGGAACCCTTCGATCTCGACCAGATGATGGAACTTGATATGGATGTCCATCATCACGACGCGACCCAGCCCGTCCAGGCATTGAGTACCATGGCCGATTCCCTTCCAGGCTTGGGGATTGTCGCGGCCGTGCTCGGCGTCGTGATCACTATGGGTGCTCTTGGAGGGCCGCCGGAAGAGATTGGACAAAGAGTCGCGGCTGCGCTGGTTGGCACATTTCTGGGCATTCTTCTTTGCTACGGTCTGGTAGGGCCATTGGCCGGCAATATGGCCAAATTAGCGGAAGATAAACACGCTTATTATCACGTGCTGCGCGTGCTGATTTCGTCCTTCATCAAGGGAGCGCCGCCGATCATGGCGGTGGAAGTGGCTCGACGCGCCATTCCCGGTCACGTGCGGCCAGACTTTAAGGAGCTGGAGAAAACCTGTCGCAGCAGTGACAACGGGGCGGCAGCGGCCGCCAAAGCCGGAGCATAGTTCATGCCGCCACTAGACGAAGCCAAACGCCCCATCATTATCATCAAAAAAAAGGCCGGGCACGGCGGGCATCACGGCGGTGCCTGGAAAGTAGCCTATGCGGACTTCGTTACGGCCATGATGGCTTTGTTCATCGTGCTTTGGCTGATGAATAGCAGCAAGCAGATTCAGGTCGCAGTGGGCGGCTACTTCAAGGATCCAACCGGAACTTCAAAAAAAGTGGGCAGCAACCTGATTGGGTCAGGAGAAAATTTCACACTGACCAAGGACGACATGCCCAAGCTCAAGGAAGAACTACAAAAAGCTGTCCGGCAGGTCGCCAATTTCGACAAACTCAAAAACCAGATCGAGATGACGATTACGTCGGAGGGCCTCCGTATTGAACTTCTGGAGTCATCGTCTGGCACCTTTTTCGAGAGCGGCAAACCAGGACTGAACGACGATGGCCGAGATCTCCTAAGAGCCCTCGCGGAGCAGCTGGGCAAACTGCCTAACCACATTTCAATCGAGGGACATACAGACGCGAAACCATATGCCACAAACCGGGACTACAGCAACTGGGAACTCTCTTCTGACCGCGCGAATTCCGCGCGAAGACTGATGCAAATTTCAGGACTTCGGTCGGATCAGATTTCCCAGGTACGGGGATATGCCGATCAAAAGTTGCGGGTGCCTGCCAATCCGCTGGAGCCATCCAACCGCAGAATTTCGTTGATCGTTCAATATGTAGTGAAGAATGACGACGAAGAGCCTGTACCAATTACTGCCAGTGCGACTGAGTCGAAGACGACCGAATCCCAATCCAAATCCCCAGCATCCAAAGTACCCGAATCCAGGACGACCGAACACGAACCGGCGCACCACTAGAGCATGTTGCCCAAGCCACTCTGGCCGTCTTCTGAGGTTTTATGAGATCGATCGGATGAACTCTTGGACCTGCTTTTTCTCTTCCGTCGAGGAATACACAAAAGTCAATCCGCAATGAAGGTCCTGGCTGTATTCAACGGTACCTTGGATGTGTAAAGGAGTGGCGTCGCCGGGAAGAAGCATGCTCATTGTCACTGGTGTCTTGGGAGCCAGCGGCCTAGTTACCTCAGCCGCCAAGCCGTCTTCGCTTATGTCGGTGCACACTGCCTCGCAGCGGTCCCCGGTTTCGGTTACTTCCAACAGAAAATTGAAATTGGCAGGCACTCGTGGTGCGCGAAAACCAAACGATCGCACAGAGTCGAACTTTTCGTGGCTTTTCATCGGCGTGGATTAGAATTTCCCCTTCCCGCCTTAAAGTCTGGTCAGGCGTTTTCCAATAATCAGACACACTGTTCAGAAATTGTACGCTGTCATCAATCGCTCAGCGCCAGAATTAGCGTGAAATTAAGCCAAATCCTTTTGGCATGGCAATTGCATTAGAGGAAGTGCTTCTCTTCCGGGAAGTATGGACTTGGGGCGGCATTGCGAACTTAATGTTCTCGCGTGCTGGAGTCTTTCGGGAATCATATCGGCAAACACGTAGAACTTCTTGAGGAGACTTAGCTGGTTGCCCACAGCGAACCTCAATGCGAGAAGCGTTGTCCCAACTGAAAAGCTGTGTAGTGGTGAACTAAGAAAGGAACTTGTGAACACGGAAGCGCTGCATCAGAACAAGTTAACTCCTCATGTGCTGGTCGCGGAAGATGACGGGCCGCTCGGCAACTTTCTCCGTCGACATCTGGAGTCAGAGTCCTACAACGTAGACCTTGTACAAGATGGTGAGTTGGCCGCGGAGGCCATGAATCGGGACAAGTATCACTTGCTCATCCTCGATCTAAACATGCCGAAAATGGACGGTCTCGCGGTTCTGAACCATGTGCGTCCCAAGCAGCCGCAACTGCCAATCCTGGTATTGACGGCTCGCGCTCAGGTGGAGGATCGAGTCCTCTCGCTCGACAGCGGTGCTGACGACTGCCTGTTGAAACCGTTCTCATTTTCAGAGCTTACCGCAAGAGTGAGGGCTTTGCTGCGGCGCAACCCCTATCTGCCTGGCAGCCCGCTGCAAATCGGAGACTTGATTCTTGATAATCGCGAGTTCCGCGTCGAGCGTGCCGGCAAACGAATCAATTTGTCAGGCAAGGAATTTGCGCTGCTGGAATATTTGATGCGGAATGCACGCCAAACCGTGACGCGAGCCATGATCATGGAACACGTCTGGAATATGCCTTTCGACAACTCTACCAACCTCGTCGATGTGTATGTCAAGTACGTCCGCGACAAGGTCGACAATGCCGAGTTTTCCACGCAAATGATCCGTACCGTTCGAGGCGTAGGTTATGTGTTCTCTGACAATTAAGGAACCGGTGCGCGCTTACTCAAACCAAACTTTGTCGCAGGAAGCGTTTCTCCGCACTCTCTCGACCAGCATGCACGAGATGGCGCAACCGCTTTCCACCATCCAGGCTTCCCTGGAGCTTGCGTTACTGTCTCCAACCACAGCAGAGCAATACAGAGGCCTGGCGGAAGATGTGCTGGTTAACGTCCAACGGGCGGTAGATTCCATGCAATTCGCCGCTCGTCTAGCGAGGTTTCAGCAACCTGCCTCGGATGTCCAAAACATATTGCTAAGCGGTGCCGTCGATGAAGTGATTTCGGATCTGCAATGCACCCTGGACTCCGCTCAAATCCAACTTTTCCTGGTGCGCTTTGAGCTCGAGCCATTGATAAGAATTTCTGCTGCTCGTCTACGGCAGATGCTCTTCTACGTACTTGAGGCGGCGCAAGTCTGCTCGCAGCCGGGTGATCTTGTTGAAATCGAAATCAAGGGTGAGCTGCCGGGCTATCTGAGCTTGCGCATCGAGCTTCGCCCTGGCGAAAAGCAAGCTGAACCTGGTCGGATAGCGCAAATTGAGGCAGCCGACAAGGGTTTGGCGTTGGCGTGTGCCATTGCGAATAACGCGTGGGCAAACTTTACTGTCAGAAAATCTCCGCTCCTGATCGTTGTGGATTTTCCTAGCAGGAGCGAACGCAAAGCTCGCGCTACCCGAAAAGTTAAGGTGTCTGCATTCTTGAGTTCGCGGACGGCAACTGCTTCGCATTGATGATCGAGCATTACCGGCGAGCAAGAAACGTTCGCCCTGAATAAACGAGGATTCCAGAACCCTATGAGCATCGTCCCCATGCCTGCGTGTGACGCAGTCTCCGGTGTGTTGATTGTCAGTGCCAACGGTGAGTTACGCCGCGAATTGATATCGCGTGTGAAGTCATCGCGCTGGCGATTGACCGAAGCGGTGAGCGGAGCTCATGCTCTGGGCCAGCTGGAGTCTGAGGACTTTCAGCTGCTCCTGCTCGATCCTGTTCTTCCGGACCTCAATTCCAACGAGTTCCAGAAACTGGTACGAGCTCAGTTTCCACATCTGCAGATCCTGCCCCTCGACCGGCAGACTGGTTTGCCAGTTCCTACTTTGGCGGGGGCCCCAATCGGCAACGAACTGACCGGGGCATTGGGGAACGATTCGGTAATCACCGGTACACCGGAAATTCTGAGCCACCAACATTTATCCCGCACGGTCAGCCCTCTGCCGGGAATGATCGGCAACTCGGCCGCCATGCAGCGCGTGTACCATATGGCGCACCTGGTAGCCTCTCGCGACACCACGGTATTGATTTTGGGCAACAGTGGAACTGGAAAAGATTTGGTAGCACAAGCGATTCACAACTTAAGTCCGCGACGATCGAACCCATTTGTCGTGATTAATTGCGCTGCTATCCCGGAAGCCTTGCTGGAAGCTGAACTATTTGGCTACACCAAAGGCGCATTTACGGGGGCCGTGCAATCCCGCATTGGACGGATTCATGCAGCCCAGGGTGGCACACTTTTCCTTGATGAAATCGGAGATTTGCCTTTAGGGTTGCAATCCAAACTACTCCGTTTTCTCGAACAGGGCGAAGTTCAGCGTTTGGGCAGCACGGAGAGTTTTAAGGTTGATGTAAGGGTGGTAGCGGCGACCAATGGCAATCTACGCAAGCTGGTGCAGGAAAAGCAATTCCGTGAGGACCTCTACTATCGTCTGGCCATATTTCCAATTGAATTGCCCCTGTTGAAAGATCGCATGGAAGACTTGCCCGCCATGGCGATCAGCTTTCTTGATCGCTTCAGCTCTCGCCGTCTTTCTCTGGGCTCGGAGGCGACCTTTCATTTACTGCAACACACCTGGCCCGGGAATGTTCGCGAGCTTCGGAATGTCATGGAGAGAGCCACCATCCTCGCACACGACGAGCGGCAGGTCGCGGCCAAGCATATCGTGATTTAGTTCTACACCGTTCCGTAGGTTACTTGAACTCGGCAGACATCAGTTTTCGCGGATTCCGGTTGTCAGCCGGCCTGCCCATTTGGTCTCACGCCGTATGGGGTAGACCATTTGCTCAACTTTCAGCCAACTCTTTCCTCCAGTTACTGCCGTCACAACATCTTTAAAATTAGAACGCTTTGGCCTTTGCGTTGCACTGCAAGTAGGCATATGTTGCCTACTTCTCATCCCGCTCCAATAATTCCGGCGAGCAGCATTGCGAAAGGCACACTCGCGGAAGCCTTCAACGCATTTGTAGCCACCGCTGGCAGGATGGAGAACTCCTACAGCCAGCTCCAGGCTGAAGTCGCTCGGTTGCGACGCGAACTCGAAGACCGGAACGCAGCTCTCACATCGAGCCTGGCGGAAAATAAGAACATCCGAGCTGCGCTCGCCCGCATTCTTGACGCCTTGCCGTGCGGACTCGTCGCGATCGACGCGAATGACACCATCGTTCTCGTGAACCCTGAGGCATGCCGGCTTCTTGGGGCCGCGTCCAATTCCGTCTCCCTTGAAGATCTTCCTGGCCAAGTTCGACTTCTAATAAGAGCAGCGATTGCACGCGACGACGAACACGAAGTCAATCTTGTCGTGGACAAGACAAACCGTTGCCTTTCTATCCGCAGAACCGCGGTTCATGTGGAGCCTTCGAGTGACGACAAATTTGGGCCGGACCAATTCATCCTTATTTTGCGCGATGTGACCACGCACAAAGAAGCCGAACAGCAACGCGAGTCATCTCGAAACATGCTTGCCCTCGGAGAAATGGCTGCCGTCCTGGCTCATGAAATTCGTAACCCCCTGGGCAGTATGGAGCTCTGGACCAACGTCTTGAACAAGCAGGCCGCCATCGGAGAAGAAGGAAAGTATTGCGTTGAATATCTTCAGGCGGGAATTCGGGCTTTATCGGCGACAGTCAACAATGTTTTGCAGTTCCACGACCACGGATCGGCCGGTCACATTCCCCTGAACCTGAAGAGGGTTTTGACAAACGGAGCTGCTTTCATCCGCCCACTGGCGGACCAAGCGGGGATCAAGCTGATTGTCAAAGCGGAAGTCGACGATCTTGAAATCGAAGGCGATCCGAATGGTCTGCAGCAAGTCATTTTGAACCTCGCAATCAACGCCTTTCGACACACCCCGATGGGTGGTTCTCTAACTATTTCCGCGCATGTTCTGGAAGAGCGAATCGCGATTGTCGACTTCGCTGACACAGGTGAAGGTATCGCGGAACAGGACCTTCCGAAGATATTCAACCCCGGATTTAGCGGAGCCAACCAAAGACCGGGCCTCGGACTTACTATCTGCAAGCGAATCATGGAACAACATAACGGCAAGATCCTGGTTCAACGCCGCGCCTGCAAGGGCACGCGATTTTCTGTGGAGTTCCCGGTTCGATGAATCAGCCAAAAACAGTTCTGGTGGTCGACGACGAACCGGGAATGCGCATGGCCCTAAAGGCCAACTTTGAGCGCGATGGCTGGCATGTTGAGACCTCAGCTGGCGCGTCGGAAGCGGTTCGCAAGTGCACACAGATTCACTTCCCTCTGGTCGTGACCGATGTCCGGATGCCCGATGGCGACGGGCTGGAACTGATGCGCCGGTTGAGAACCTCCAATTCTTCTACCGCGATAATCGTACTGACCGCATTCGGGACGGTTGCTCAAGCGGTCCAGGCAATGCAAAACGGCGCCTGTGACTATCTGACGAAACCATTTTCTTTTGAACAATTACAGTCGACCGTCGAACGGGTCATGCGAAATTCTGGCAACGGACCAGGATCCAAGACACCACAGACGGAAATTGTTGGTCACTCGCCGGCACTGATGCATGTACTGGATCGCGCCCGTCTCGCTGCGCAGACCGACGCCGATATCCTGCTAGAAGCTGAGAGTGGAACAGGAAAGGAATTGTTAGCCCGTTATATCCACGAGGCGAGTCATCGCCGCGAAAAGCCTTTCATCGCGGTCAATTGTGCCGCGGTTCCGGAGCAATTGTTGGAAAGCGAGCTGTTCGGCCACGTGCGTGGAGCATTCACCGGCGCCACGATCGCAAAATCCGGCAAATTCGAGCTGGCAAACGACGGGACTCTACTGCTCGACGAGATCGGTGAAATGCCATTGGAGTTACAACCGAAGCTGCTGCGAGTTTTGCAGGAGCGCGAAGTCGAAAGGTTGGGGGACAGCCGCACAATCGCCGTAAATATCAGAATCATCGCGACCACCAACGTTTCACTGCAAACGATGGTTGATCAGGGGCGGTTTCGAGCCGACTTGTACTATCGCCTCAATGTAATTCCTTTGACTCTTCCTCCACTGCGCGAACGCCTCGACGATATTTCTGTTCTTGCCGAATACTTCGCGGCAAAGTTTGCTAAACAAGCCGGACGCTCTGTGCCCAGTCTGCATCCTGACTTCGTAAATGGCCTGAAAAAACATGTCTGGCCTGGGAATGCCCGCGAGCTATCCAACTTCATGCGCCGCGTAGTCACCATGAGCGGTGACAGTAATATCGGACTTGAACACCTGACTGCCGAGTTTTACCGTCCGCCAGCAGTAAAGGCGTTTCCTGGTCATGGGATATTGCAGGCTGGAACTCCGATACGTGAACTCGAGCGCCAGCTTCTGGAAACGACCTTGCAGCTTACCGGCGGCAATCGCACCCATGCGGCCGAGATGCTGGGAATCAGCCTCCGAACAATTCGCAATAAGATTCGAGAATTTGGGTTGCCGCCGCGGAGGTTTGCCTGATGAGTCAGGTACCCATAATCCAGTTTTTGGAACGCTTCCTGAATGTCACCAATGATCGCCAGTCTCTGGTGATCAATAACATGGCGAACATTGACACGCCTGGCTATCGAACACGCGACGTTGATTTTCGGGCTGAGCTGGACCGGGTAGTCGGGTCCCCCGAACAGGCAAGCATGGCTCCAGTCGCTCACAAGGTAGCAGGATTGTTGCAACGTCCAGACGGAAACGACGTGAGCATGGACCGCGAGGGATTGCTGTTATCCGAAACTCAGATGCAATTTCGTATCGGCGTTCAGTTCATTCGGAGCGAATTTCACCGCTTGATAATGGCGATTAACGAGGGAAAAGACTCATGAGCATGTTTTCAGCAATGGAAATCAGCGGGTCCGCAATGGGCGCGGAACGTCAACGGGCTGAAGTCGTGGCTACGAATATGGCCAATGCCGAAACCACGCGCACCCCATCGGGCGGACCCTTCCGTCGAAAGGAAGTGGTTTTTTCAGGCGCGAGCAATTCTCCTTTTCAACTGATGCTTGCCGGCTTCCGCCGCTTTACCGGGCGGTCTGCGGTGCACGTCTCCAAAGTGGTCAACGATCCCTCTCCTCCGGTCATGCGCTATGAACCCGGCCACCCTGACGCGGACAAATCCGGTTATGTCGCATACCCGGCGATCAACCCCATCGAGGAAATGGTCGACCTCATGGGTGCTGCGCGCGCGTATCAACTGAATGCCTCGGCGGTCAGTGCCACTAAGCAGATGATCCAGGGAGCGATGGACATTCTTAAATAGGAAACATCATGAATAACCTAATTACTAATCTCCCCGCATTTCCAAACCTCGATCAGCTGGCTTCTACGCCCGGTTCGGACTCGAATGATTCTGACGGCAATTTTGGCTCGGTGCTTAAGACCGCCATCAACCAAGTCGAACAACTGCACGGCAGTGCGGAGCAACAAATGACGGACTTGCTGAAAGGCGATCGCAGCGACGTTCACAACGTCATGATCGCCGTAGAGAAAGCGGACATTGCGTTTCAGATGATGATGCAAGTACGAAACAAGATCGTGAGCGCGTACCAGGAAGTCTCGCGCATGCAATTTTAGTAAAGCCGAAGCTTCGCATACACCATGGCATCATTCAGTCAGATCGTCAATCAGGGAAAGAACGCCCTCGCGGCATTCGATACCAAACAACTCATCGCGTTGGTGGGCGGAGCTGCCCTGGTCATCGGAGTGATGTTTTTCTTCGGACACTTGATAATTGCTCCAGACTTCAAACCGCTGATGACTGGAATGGAAGCCGCTGACGCACAGGCCTTGGCCAGCAGGCTCGCGGCTAAAAGCATTCCTTATCAGGTCAGTCCGGATGGAAAGACGGTAAGCGTTCCGGCCGATCAATTGGATGCCAGCCGCTTGGAAGTAGCCAGCGAGGGTATGCCGCACAGCGGACGGCTGGGTTTTGAATTATTCGACAAACTGAATTGGGGACAGACCGAGTTCGATGAAAAGGTTAATTATCAGCGTGCCCTGGAAGGCGAACTCGAACGCACCATTCAGACGTTGCGCGATGTCGAAAGTGCCCGCGTTCACCTGGTGATGCCGAACGAATCTGTTTTTCTCGACCGCGAGCGCGAGGCAAAAGCATCCGTCATTCTTCGCCTGCGGTCGCGCCAGCTGTCAGAGGACACGCAACGATCTATCGCGGGTCTGGTTTCAGGCGCGGTGGACAAACTGAGTCCGCAAAATGTGACCATCACTGATGCCGATACCAACCAACCGTTCTTGTCGCACCGGGGCGGATCACAGTCCGACGCCCAGTTGGAGGAGCAACTTTCCAAGCGACTGGTCAGCACATTGGAACCTGTAGTCGGGGTGCAACGCATACGCGCCAGCGTGAATGTGGACTACGACACCAGCAGCAGTGAGGAAAATCAGGAAATCTACGATCCCAAAAGCGCAGTAGCGGTAACGATGCAAACTTCAGAGGAGAAGACTTCTGGCGGAGAAACAACCGGCGGCGTGCCGGGAACAGCCAGCAACGTTCCCAATGCTACCCCTCCAGCCAAGACGGATGAAGACATTGATGATACGGTCCAGTCCTCTAAGACCCAGAATGCAACCTATGCGGTCGACAAAACGGTGCGCCGGATATTGCAACCGATGGGAAGAATCCGTCGCATTTCGGCCGCCCTGTTGGTGGATGATGCCGTCGAGGTGCAGCAGACGAACGGAAAGACCTCCGAGACACGAAAGAAGCGGACGCCGGAGGAACTGAAGCAGATTGAAACTCTGGCATCCGCGGCGATTGGCCTTGATGAGAAACGCGGCGACACCCTCGCGGTTCAGAATCTTTCGTTCCAGCAGTTACCGCAGCAGGCGCTTGCCGCACCCAGCAAGGTGGATCGGATTCGCCTGGTAGTAAATGACTGGTCGTCGCTCATTCGATATGCCGTCATCTTCCTGCTGTTTTTGTTGACATACCTGCTCCTCTTGCGTCCGATCAAGAAACAAGCGCTCAGCGCCTTCAGCCAACTGCCCGACAAGTCGGCCGCCCAGTTGAAAGCGCAGATGGCAGCCAGCCAGATTTCCAGCTCCGGTGAAGCGGTGGCATTATCCGATGCGGAAAAGCATTCATTGGGACTGCAGAAACAGATTGCCGAGCGAGCAAAGAACGAGCCCGCGGTAACTGGGCGCCTGGTTCAGGCATGGTTGCATGAGGGAAGTCAGTGAGTGGGGCGCGCGCCAAGTCCGTCCTCAGTGGTCCTCGCAAGGCGGCGATTCTGCTCACTGTGCTCGGTGAAGAAGCTGCGGCTCTTATCTGTCGTCAACTTTCCTCAGCCGATATGCAGCAAATCGCGGCAGAACTCGCGTCGCTGGAAACCATCCCGCCGGAGCTCGCGCAACAGGTTCTGGAAGAATATCAACAGCGGGCCACCGCTCACCGCTTCGTGATTCAGGGCGGCGCCGAGTACACCACTCGATTGCTGAAAAAGGCATTCGGTGAGGAAAATGGAAAAGAGCTCGCGCAAAGAGTCACACTGATAAAGCAAAGCGGTGCTGGTAAGCTCGACTGGTTACGGAACACCAATCCGCAACAGTTGGCCGCTCTTCTCGAAAAAGAGCACCCGCAAACCATCGCGCTGATTATGGCTCACCTCGAGCCACAACATGCGTCTCCCATCCTCTCCAAACTCCCCGGCGAACTTCAGATTGACGTGGTCAAACGTGTTGCGCAGATACAAACATTTTCGCCGGAAGCAGCCGAAACTATCAGCAACGTTCTCAGTCAGAAGCTGAAGCCATCTAGTGGCCCGAAGAAGCAAGCACCTACACCGGTCGATAGCGTCCCCGGATTAATGAACCAACTCGAACCTGCTACGGCAAAGGCAATTCTGGATGCGATCGAGAAAGATAACGTCGACTTGGCCAACAACATTCGCAATCTGATGTTCACGTTCGAAGATCTAATTGGCGTCCCGGAGACTGCAATGCGCGATTTGCTGGCGGCGATCGACAAGAAAACCCTGGCCATGGCGCTCAAAGGAGCGAGTGAACCAGTCAAAGATCACATTTTCAAGGTAATGTCATCCCGTGCGGTCGAGATGCTGAAGGAAGACATGGAAGTGCTGGGCCGGGTTCGCGGTAAGGACGTTGCCAAGGCACAACAAGAAGCGATTGCGAATGCGCGGCAACTGGAAGCAGAGGGGAAGATTGTATTAAGAGCGGAGGCGGATGATGAATTCGTCGCCTAAGCGGGCGGTCGCGGCATTCGAATATCAGGAGCCGGGTTCATTCGAAGCTGGGTCATCAAAAAAAGGTGTTTCTGAAGTCGCGGCCGCAGGTCAATCCGGACCGGTCAATCGTGACAGCGCGGAACAAATTGAATTGAAACTGGCTGCCGCTCGCGCCGAGGGGATTCGTCAGGGTTTACAGCAAGGCCAGGAATCACTGGAGAAAGCGATCACCACCGAACGGTCAAAGATCGCGGAGGCCATAGGCGCTTTTGAACAAAAGACCAGCGAATATTACTCCCGCGTCGAGGTCGAATTGGTGCATCTATCACTCGGCATTGCGGCCAAGGTTTTGCATCGCGAAGCCCAGGTAGACCGCATGCTGGTGGCTGCATTAGTGAAAGTTGCCTTGAACAAGCTGCAGCATGGGACCACGGCCACAGTTCGAGTGCGCCCCGAAGAGGTCGCCGATTGGAACCGGTATTTCGAAAGCGACGGTACCGCAGAGATCCGTGTAGACATCAAGCCGGACGCTTCCGTAACCGCGCATAACTGCATTTTGGAAACAGAACTCGGAACCACTGAGCTTGGCCTCGATGCCCAATTGAAAGAGATCGAACAGGGCTTTTTTGATCTGCTGGCACAGAGGCCAGACAACAAATGACAGATGCGATCCTCGGGGCGTATTCCCAGTGGCTAAATTATTCTTCGACCTTGCGGTGGAAGGGGCGGGTGACGCATGTCGTCGGAAACCTGGTCGAGTCCGCGGGTCCTTTTTGTTCCGTCGGTGAATCCTGTGAGATGGAAGACTCAAACGGAAATTTGTTCCCCGGAGAAGTGGTCGGATTTCGTGGTTCGACAGTGCTTTCCATGCCACTGGATAAGCCCGCCGGCATTCGCTACGGCGATCATATCGTGGCATGGGGAGCGCGCCCGTCGCTGCGAGTAGGTCCCGGTCTTTTAGGGCGGGTGATTGACGCACGCGGCAACCCTCTTGATTCTCTCGGTGAATATCGAGCAACTCGAACCGTCCCCATCGACGGCACGGTCCCGCTGCCCATGAGCCGGGTGCCCATCAGTGAGCCCCTAACATGCGGAATCCGCGCCATCGACGGCTTTGTGGCTTGCGGCCGCGGCCAGCGCGTCGGGATATTCGGAGGCAGTGGCGTGGGCAAAACAACCCTGGTCGGGATGATGACCCGGGCAACCGCTGCCGATCTCACCGTACTCGCACTGGTCGGCGAACGTGGACGCGAAGTTGGAGATTTTCTCAAAGCGTTGGGCGAAGAGGGCCGTCGGCGTTCGGTAGTGGTGGTATCAACCTCCGATCAGTCGCCGCTGCTGCGGATACGGGCGGCTTTGGCCGCTACCGCCGTGGCGGAATATTTCTCGTCCCGCGGAAAACACGTTTTGCTGGTACTCGATTCGCTCACCCGATTCGCGATGGCGCAGCGCGAAATTGGGCTGGCTGCCGGGGAGCCGCCCACCGCGAAGGGTTATACACCCTCCGTTTTAGCCATGATGGCGCGCCTCATCGAACGGGCTGGCCGGTTTTCGACAGGAAGCATCACCGGTTTTTACACCGTCCTGATGGAGGGCGACGACCAGCAGGATCCGCTGGTTGACACCGCGCGATCCCTGCTCGATGGACACGTAGTGCTCAGCCGGGACTTGGCATTGCACAACCACTATCCTGCAATTTCCGTGCTCGACAGTCTTAGCCGGTTAATGCCTGCGATTTGCGGTCCACAGCAACTGGATAAGGCCGGCAAAGTGCGTATGTTGTTAGCCGCTTTTGCAAAAGCGGAGGATCTCATTCGCATCGGAGCGTACAAACAGGGTACCGACGCTTTGCTGGATCGAGCTATTGCCGCCCTGCCCGCGATTAACGCATTCTTGCAACAAAACCCATCCGAAATTCCGTCGCCCGTTGAAACTGCTCAACGGCTCCTCGCGCTGCCAGCCTAAGCATGCCATTTCGCTTCAACCTCGATGCGGTCTTGCGCTTCCGGGAAAGCGTGGAGCGCACCGAAAAAGCCATTCTGCGTCGTCTGGTGGGAGAAATCGCGGATGTCGAGCTCGAAATCAAACAGGTTGATCTGAAACAGATCCAGCTTCGAGAGCAACGGGAACGCGACCTATCGCAAACAGTACCCGGAGTTCATCTGACTGAAATTGCCGAACACGAAATGCTACTTCGGCAGGTAGCTTCTGACCTTCGCTCGCAGCTTGCACAACTGGAGAGCAAGCAAATCAAACAGATGGCTGTCTACCAGGCCGCCCGCCAGGATCGACAGGTTCTGAGCGAACTTCGCGATCGAAAGCAGCGCGCCCATGTATTGGATCAAAGGCGTCAGGAACAGAAAACGCTCGATGACTTGTTTCTGTCGCGATGGGGCGATGACAAGTAGGCACACCTTGCCTAGTCACAATAGGCAAGCCTTGCCTAGTAGACACTTCTGCGAAACTCCCGCCGCTGATGTTATCGGCACATTACCTCCAAGTCTTTAGTCCACAACAAATATTCTCTTTCGGGAATGACTCCCAAATGACGTCCTTTGGTCTGCGGCGTGCTTAATGTCTTGTGATCGACACTGCCTTGTGAAAGTCATGCCATCAAATTCGGGAGCAGCAGCGCACGTGCATAATCCATCGCCGGTGCCGTCCGCAAAACCGTCGTTAGCCGATTTCTTGACAGGCGACACGACCACGAGCGAGCAAGACTTCCGGTGGATCGCGGCAAAACTGTATGGTGATGCGACCGCGGCTACCAAACAGAAGTCTCAAATCAACCCAAACGATTCGACATCAGCGGCCGAGATTGCTAGTAGCGTTGCTAAGAACAAATCTGAAAATCTCAAGTCCATAGACAAATCCAAAGACGACGCTGCCAAAGCGCCATCAGAGTCACAAGCGGTTCCTAATAGTGTTGTTCTCATTGCGCCACCGTTGGTTCAGCCTGTACCCAAATCACAAGACGACGCCGATGAGATTGGGCTGCAAAAACTGAACACAAAATTTGAAGACGCTGTTCCTCTGCACGACTTGGGCGGAGCCGAAGCTGCCGAACGGGGACGCGATAAGGCAACAGCTTCAGATAAAACCGATGGCAAGGATGCAAGGCCAGACCCTGGCAAAAACGAAGATGCCTCGGGCCAAATGCCGACCGTCAATGCAGGGATACAACTGGCTCAAACACTGGCCCAGCCCGCCGCTCCTCCGCCCGGAGTCGAAGTAAAGGGCAAGAAAGAACCAGCGTCGTCGAAACCCGTCGAAGACAGCTTGCATTCTCACGTTCCTACAGCCTCTCGTACGGTGCAGCAGCCGGGCGTGGCGTTGACTTCCGAACAGACTTCAGTCCCATCACTAAAAGAGATTCTTGATGCCACAAAAACCTTGAAGGGCGCACCACAACCTCAGGTAGCAAGTCCTGTTTTGATTTCGAAAGATGGCGTCGCACAAAGCACGGCGGGCAATAAGAAGACCAATGAACGCGGCGAGAAGGATACCCCCCATACCGGCGTTTCTTCGATTGGGAAGCAAGGATCCATACAGGCTGGGCTCGTCCCGGGGGTAACTGCTGCCTCGGGAACTGGAACCAGCAAGGATGGCGGTGCCATCAGCTTATCTACTCCCGCTGTCACCAGTCCTGCTGCAGGCCATGGCAAAACGGTACTTCTAAAAGAGACGGGCACTCCCCTGTCCGCCAACGATCGCGCGGACCTGGACGCTCCCGATGAGTCTCGTCCGACGGACGCCGCTTCGCTGGTTACAACAGCGAAACTTGTCCAGGGAATGAGCCAGTCTGAATTTCGGGTTGGAATGCAAAGCTCGGAGTTCGGCAACATCGATATTCGAACTTCGGTGGCCCGCCACCTATTTAGCGCCCAGATTTCTGTGGAGCGCGGCGATATGGCCAAATCCATGACTGCGGAGCTGCCAGCTCTTTATCACAAGCTCGCGGATCAGCAAGTTCCAGTTGCCAGCATCACTATTCAAGGGCAAAACCTAGCTACGTCGTCTGGATTGCCACAAGATACGCAACGCCAGGCCTGGCAGCCACAGGGACAAGGCTCGGCAAAATTGAGTACAGAGACTGTCATGCCCGTCGTGGCAGAAACGCTGAGTTCCCCGGGCAGACTAGACATTCGCATTTAGTAATAAACAAATCGAAGCGAGCAGCAAAGCAAGAAGGAGAACAAACTGATGACGATCAATCCCATTGGAACATCGGCACTGGCGCTAGCCGATCGGGCGGCGACGGCGAAGACCAGCTCGACCGGATCGACAAACTCGACCGACAACACGAGTCAGACGTCAGATCCGCTGGCCAACAGTTCGAGCGATCTATTTCTGCAGCTACTGATCACACAACTCAAAACCCAGGATCCGACTTCGCCGATGGATCCGACGGCGATGGTTGGACAAATGTTGTCCATGAATCAGCTCAACGAACTCATTCAGATCCGCCAATTGTTGCAAGGCACAACGCCCACAACCACGACGTCGTCGCAACCCACGACGTCACCGACAGGAGCCTAAACCCATGCTTAACTTTTCCATTCCACTTTCCGGATTAACTGCCGCCTCGGAAGCGCTATCAGTCATTTCCGATAACTTGGCCAACCTCAATACGGTCGGCTTCAAAGAAAGCACCGCCTCTTTCAACGACCTTTTCTATCAGGCGCTTGGCACGAACGGAGCCAACGATCCGATACAGGTTGGAGAAGGAGTAGCGCTCGACTCGGTGACGCCGAAATTTACGGGCGGCGACATCCAGGCCACCGGCATATCCACCGACGCGGCTATCACCGGAAATGGTTTCTTTGTGACCGGCAAAAATGGCGTGCAACAGTACACCCGCGCAGGGAACTTTACTCGCAATTCTCAGGGCGAGTTGACCACCCAGGATGGGCAATTGGTCATGGGATATCCGGCTGTGAATGGCGTCATCAGTGCGTCACAGACTTTGGCTCCTCTGGTGGTTAACCAGGGCCAGCTCATTCCGGCCGCCCCCACCACCGCCATCCAGGCTCAGCTCAATCTCGACGCAAGCTCTGCGGTAGGCACAAGTTTTTCGACGCCTCTCACCGTATTTGATTCTCTCGGCACTTCTCACGTGTTGACGTATCAGTTCACCAAGACTGCATCGAATGTATGGAATTACCAACTCAGCATTCCAGCCGCCGACACTGGTGGCACAGGAGCGCCGACCGTTATCAAGGCTGGCAACCTGACATTCAACACGGACGGCACTCTCGCCACACCAACCGCTCCGGTAACTGGCATCGCAGTCACCGGTTTGGCAGATGGCGCGGCTGACTTGAATATGACCTGGAACTTGCAGGACTCCAACGGAAATGCGCTACTGACACAATCGGCAGCCCCCAGTGCAACTGCCGGCACGTTCCAGAACGGCTATGGTAGCGGTACTTTGACGGATTTCACCATCACCAGCGACGGGACCATCGAAGGTTCGTTCAGCAATGATCAAACCCTGGCTTTGGGCCAGATTGCGTTGGGTAACTTTGCCAATCCTCAGGGTCTGCTGCGGACGGGTGCGAATAGTTATCAATCCACACTGTCATCCGGGGCCCCGGTAATCGGAGTAGCAGGAACGGGCGGTATTGGAACCATTACCGGTGATTCTCTGGAACAGTCGAACGTGGACATTGCCAGTGAATTTGCGAACATGATCATAACTCAGCGTGGTTACCAGGCGAATGCACGAGTCGTAACGGCATTCGATACGCTAACGCAAACCACCATCAACATAACCCAGGGAACGTAGCGTCAAGTCACGACCTTGAAAGTTAATTGACGATTAGAGCGGATCCGGCGCGACTACTGTCCGCGCCGTGCCGCTCTGTCTTCTACTCGGGCTCTAATCGAAGTCGACCGGATTCCATAGCTTCATGCCTTGCGCCAGCATGGCGTTAAACATATTACTTTCTGTTTGTTAAGGTCATTCCTACAAGCCAGGCTTTACTCCTATCCTCAGCCTTGAAACTGGCCCAGCGATTGCACCTTCAGTGCTTCGCGAAGCTCCAACTTCGTGTAGCTGCAGGTAATGGGAACGGAATAACGAGATGGCCACAGCTCAAGTTGCGCCGGTTAGAACCGAGGCTCCGGCCGTTCCGGCGCGCTCCACCAGCCCAATCGAGGCTTATCACTGGCTCTGTTGCAACGCGAGTGCGGAAGTCCCGGTGCCGAAATTCACGGTTGGCGACCTGCTAAATCTTCGCGAAGGAAACATAGTCCAGACCGCAACTCCGGTTGCGACGGACGTTCCTTTACGAGTCAACAAAATTCTATTGGGCTGGGGCCGGTTCGAAGTAGTGGAAGACCGCCTGGCAGTACGAATTACGGAGTTGGCATGACTAGCGCTTCTCAAGTCGAACATCTGCACACCACACAGATTCAACCGTGTGGTTCCGCAGGCTTGCAAGATTGGCTTTACCTTCTGTCGACCCGAGCGTGGAGCGGCCTCAAGTGGGTCATGCGACGGGCCAAGGCACAACACACACGGAGGAATCTGCGAGTATGCGAAAGCGTTTCCCTGGGCGACAAGCGATTTGTAGCCGTGGTTCAGGTGGACGAAGAACGATTTCTGATTGGCGGATCTTCAGGTTCGGTGTCTCTACTAACCCGATTACAGGAAACGAAAACTTTTGCCGCAGCCCTCGATCGGGAGGCACAAAAGATTTCATGATCTCCCCTTTCCTTTTCATCCGAGTGGTCGTACTCGTTCTTATGTTTTCGACACTATCGGCTTCAGCCTCAACCAAAGCGACGCCGTCGGCGACGCCCGCGCCGGCACCCAACGAAATTCGCATCGCCCTGCCGGGCGCGGCGGGTTCCAATTCGTCTTCATGGACGATCGTAGCTGTGCTGACATTTCTCACCCTGATTCCTTCGCTGTTGATGTGCATGACGCCATTTGCACGTCTGCTGATTGTTTTCCATTTTCTCCGTCAGGCCCTGGGTCTGCAGTCGACGCCCACAAATCAAACCGTGATTGGGTTATCGCTGGTTCTAACTTTTTTCCTGATGCAGCCTGTAGGAGCTGCTATTTACACCCAAGCGGTAGAACCACTGCAAGCCGGTCAGATCAATGCGATGGATGCAATGCAGCGCGGAATCGGTCCGCTTCACCAGTTCATGGTGCATTACGTTCGCGAAAAAGATGTCGCGCTGTTCGTGGATCTCGCCAAGCAGCAGCGACCGCATGACAGCAACGATCTTTCGATGCGCGTGCTGGTGCCTGCTTACATACTTTCCGAGCTCAAGGCCGGATTTCAGATTGGCGCTATTTTATTTCTTCCCTTCATGGTGATCGACATGGTCGTAGCTTCGATCACCACTTCCGTCGGAATGTTGCAGTTGCCGCCCGTAGTGATCTCGACTCCGTTGAAGCTGTTGCTATTCGTGATGGTGGACGGGTGGGGCCTGTTAATTGGTTCTCTGATGAGGAGTTTTAGCTGATGCCGGATACGCAGATTGTAGACATTTGCCGCCAAACTTTGATGGAAGTGCTGATGCTGGCGGCGCCGATTCTGGCGATTGCGGTTGCGGTGAGTTTACTGGTGAACGTTATCCAAGTTCTGACGTCGCTACAGGAAGCCACGATTTCAGCGGTACCACGGCTCACGGCGGTAGCAGCCGCTTCGTTCTTCATGATGCCCTGGATGTGGCGGCAGATTGGTCAGTACACCCTGAAATTGTTTTCCGACTTTCATCCGTACGTGAGATAAGGCCGACTCGATGGAACTTTCGCTGACTGAATTATTGACCAGGCCGCTGGTGATCGGGATCCGAATATCGGGCTTGATGCTGTTCGCTCCCTTCTTCGGCCATAGCGCCATTCCTCCGCGCATTAAGGCGATCCTGGTCATTCTCATTACGGCGGTCTTGTATCCAGTCTATTCGTCGCAGGTCGGGATCGTTACTCTGGCGCAGTGGCCCGGCGTCGTGGCCAGAGAGTTGGTACTCGGAATTGCCATCGGTCTGGCTACCAACTTCGTTTTTGAAGCAGCGCAGATGGCGGGATCGATATTAGGCGTCCAAATGGGATACTCCCTGGTCAATATTCTCGATCCGCAAACCCAGGTGGACACGACTGTTATGGCCATGTTTCACCAGTCCGTCGCGTTTCTGCTGTTTTTGCAACTTGACGTACATCACTGGATCTTGCGCGGTATCGCTCACAGTTTTGAATATCTTTCCCCTGGGGCGGTAAGCCTCAGTCGTGGTCTGACGACCGAATTGCTGCATGGAATTGCCGGAGTGTTGGGCACGGGCTTACAGATCGCAGCTCCTGTACTGGCTGCAACTCTTGTAGCGGACGTGATCCTGGGATTTCTAGGCAAAGCCTCTCCGCAAATGCCTTTGATGTTGTTGGGTCCGGCGCTCAAAAGCATGTTGGGCGTGGGCCTCTTGATCACTGTTATTCATTACTGGCCCGCTCTGTTTGAACGTTATTTCACGCAATCAGTCGGATTCAGCGAGCGTCTTCTGCACCTGGCGGCACGGTCATGAGCGATAACAAGACAGAGAAACCGACACCACGGCGACGGCAAAAAGCCCGCGAGCAGGGCCAGGTCGCACGGTCACGTGATCTGTCCAGCATTCTGGCTGTCTCAGGCGCATTTGGTCTCGTCGCCTGGCAAGGCTATTCGGGCATTGAAGCCTGGCGGGGCCTGCTGCGGCACACCTTCGCGTTCTCCGGCGCAGAGACCCTTACACCCGCAACTCCCTTGCTCGTGTGGACGGGATGGACTGCCGCAAAGTGCGCCATACCGGTCATGGCGACGGCGTGGACGCTCTCGCTACTTGGAAGCGTGGTGCAAGGCGGCATTGTGTTTGCCCCGGAAGCCTTGATTCCGAAAATACAGCGGCTTAGCCCGGCTCAGAAACTAGCACAGATATTTTCGCTCACCGGGCTGAGCGGGCTGTTCAAGTCGTTGCTGCCATTCGCAGCGATTGGCTATGTTGGCTTCGCTGTCATCCGGGAACACTGGATCGCGATTGTCATCTCCTCCAACACCAGTGTTTGGACGCTTGGACGTTTTCTGCTCACCATCATTTTCGAGGTTGCCTGGAAGTCCGCCCTGGTCCTTCTGACCTGGTCGCTCGTGGATTACTTCCTCACCTGGCGTAAGTCCGAAAGCGACATGCGCATGTCGCGCGAAGAAATGCGGCAGGAAACCAAGGATTCCGACGGAAATCCGCAAATCAAAATGCGTATCCGGCGCCTGCAGCGGCAGATGCGTAAGCAGTTCATGTTGAAAGAGACTGAAAAGGCGACGGTGGTGATTACCAATCCTACTCACTTTGCGGTAGCGATTCTCTATTCGATGGAAATGAGCGCTCCCATCGTGATCGCCAAGGGACGCAATCTGTTGGCGCAGAAGATGAAGGAAATCGCGCGTTGGAAAGAAATCCCGATCCTGGAAAACCCTCCATTGGCCCAGGCTCTTTACAAGACAGTTGAGGTGGGACAAAGCATTCCGTCCAAGCTGTACACCGCAGTGGCAGAAGTTTTGGCATTCGTTTACCGGGCACAGGCGCAAGTCAGACGACAGGGAGAGGCTGAAATTCGATAATGGCCACAATCACTAAACCGAAAAATGGTATTCGATCCACCGTGGACTGGATCGTACCCGCGGCAGCCGTCAGCATGGTCTTTGTGATGCTGGTACCGATGCCCAGCTTTGTGCTCGATATCATGTTGGCTTTCAGCATGACTGCGTCAGTTCTCGTATTTTTAACTGCGGTCCAGATTCTTCGTCCCTCGCAATTTTCGGTTTTTCCCAGCCTGCTTTTATTAATGACCTTGTTCCGCTTGTCGCTGAACCTGGCCAGCAGCCGACGAATTCTTTTGCATGGAGCTGAAGGCGCTTCGGCCGCCGGACGAGTGATTGAGGCGTTCGGTCAATTTGTGGTGGGCGGAAACTACGTTGTCGGCTTCGTTCTGTTCCTCGCCCTGATTGCTATTCAGTACATCGTGGTCAGCCATGGGGCGGTGCGAACGGCGGAAGTCACAGCGCGCTTCACTCTTGACGCCATGCCGGGCAAGCAGATGGCGATTGACGCTGATCTCAATGCCGGACTGATCGATGAAGTGCAGGCCCGCAGTCGCCGCGAACAGATCGCGCACGAAGCGGAATTCTATGGCGCGATGGACGGCGCGGCCCGCTTCAATCAACGCGACGCATTGGCGACGATCCTCATCACTGCGATCAACATCATCGCCGGATTTCTTATCGGCGTCATACAGCAGGGAGTTCCCTTTCAAGAGGCTTTGAAAACTTATACCGTTCTGACCGTCGGCGATGGCCTGGTCACCATGATTCCCTCGCTGCTGGTCTCTGTCGCCGGCGGTATGGTGGTAACGCGGGCTTCTTCTGACAGCACTCTCTCGACAGATTTGGGCCGTCAGTTGTTCAGCTCCAGCCGTCCATTGTGGCTTGCCGCTGCAGTAATGACGGGTCTCGCTCTGATCCCCGGACTGCCGAAGATCTCGTTCATTCTCATGGCGGTAGTGATGGCTGCCTTGGCTCGACGCGTCAAAACCGAACCGGAAAAAGACAAACCTGTGGGCAGCACCGTGGCAGGCAAATCTCAAGCCGCCGGGGCACCGTTACTTGACCCTCTGGATGCGGCATTGAAGCTGGATGAATTGATGCTTGAAGTTGGTGTCGGCCTCGTACCTCTCGTCGACGTCAGCAAGGGCGGTCAGTTGCTCACCAAAGTCCGGGCGCTCCGCAAACATCTGGCAACGCAACTCGGCTTCCTGGTTCCGTCCATTCACATTACTGACAACCTGACCATAAAAGATCTGGAATACGTCGTCTATCTCCGGGGCGTGGAAATCACTCGCTGGGAAATGCGCCGCGACTGCTTGCTCGCCATCAGTTCTCAGGCCACTCCACCCGCTTTACCGGGAGTGGACACGCGCGACCCTGCTTTTGGCGCCCCAGCCAAGTGGATCACCAAAGATCAACAGGCACAGGCGCTCGCAGCGGGTTATGCGGTTGTGGATCAGACCGCGGCATTAGCCACTCACCTCGGGGAAATCATTCGCCAGAACGCCCACGAGCTGCTTACCCGCTCTGAAACTAAACGTTTGATCGATCGCTTGAGTGAGTCTCATCCCAAGCTGGTCGAGGAACTTGTGCCCAAACTGATGACGTTGGGCGAAGTTCAACGGGTGCTGCAGCAATTGCTGCGTGAACAGGTATCGATTCGTGACCTGGGAACAATTCTGGAAACCATGATCGAAACCGCGGGCGTCAACAAGAACCCGGTTCTGCTGAACGAAGCCATTCGGCATGCTCTTGGACGCGCACTGGTCCGGCCTCTGCTGGACGAGCACGGAGATCTCAAAGTTGTGACCCTCGACCGGGCCATCGAAGAAGAGTGCAATCGCGCGGTCGCCGCGCAGTCAACCCTTGGATCAGGCGCGGCGCTACAGCCTTCGACCGCCCGTCGAGTGCTGGAGGGCTTGCGCACCTTGTTTGGAGAACAGATATTGACTGCCCCGCCGGTGCTTTTGTGCTCGTCCCCGGGACGCTTTTATTTGCGAAGATTGCTCGAGCCATTTTTGCCCAAGATTGTAGTGCTGGCGCCGACTGAGATTCCTCCGCTGGTGCCGGTGCAGTCGGTGGGTTCTTTGCGGTAATCATTTGAACTGAGGATGCGATGACTTTGGCACAGGGCGGCTATACGGATCTCTTATCGGAAAACGAAGCGCGCAATGAGCTCATTCTTTCCGAGCTATCGCAGGTGTACTACCTTGCGCGCCGAATTCATGAGCGCTTGCCGCAACACGTCCCCCTCGAGGACCTGGTGCATGCGGGTGTACTCGGACTGATCGAGGCCGTACGCAAGTACAACCCCAACAAGAACGCCTCCCTGAAATCGTTTGCGTCGTTTCGCATTCGCGGAGCGATTCTCGATAGTTTGCGTGCCCTGGACTGGGGATCGCGGCCGTTGCGAAAAAAAGGCCGCAATGTGGCCGAGAGCATAACCAAGCTGGCGAACAAGCTGGGCCGGCAGCCAAGCGAGGAAGAAGTAGCCGCGGATCTTGACTTGCACGTTTCTGAACTGCACACGCTGCTGCGCCGGCTTGACGGCCTTCATATCGTGGGTCAGATGGTGGGATCGCGATTTGATGACTCTGAAACTCAGGATCTTATTGAAAGCGCGCCAGCGGACGCGAACCAGAGCCCATTCGAAATCTGTTTGCGGTCTGAAAGAAGCGATTACCTGGTTCAGGCGATCAAGACACTTTCGGAGAAAGAGCAGATGGTGATCTCGCTTTACTATCGCGAAGAACTGACCATGCGCGAAGTCGCCTCGGTCATGGATTTGGCGGAATCGCGAGTTTCACAAATTCACTCCCTGGCTATAACAAAGTTGCGCGCGGCTATTCAGGAGATGCAACTCAAAGAGGACACCTTTAGGTAGCCAATGGAAACCCTCACCCAATCACGACCATCGCGAATGCAACGGCCTGTCTTAACGAGTGCAAACGTCGCACCAGATCTGGTTAAATCCTGCGACTTCCGCACCGTTGGTGGCGTCGACAAGGCGCGACTCAACCCATTGGTCACAGCCACCGAAGCCGTTCCCGGTCTGTTGACCCAGGTGTTGAACAGCAGATTACGAATGACCTGCGAAGCAACGTTGCGATCTTCGGAGCAGGTATCGTCCCGCTCATTTGTCGAGAAGGCGGCGAGTTCCTACGTGGTGTCCTTGAAACTCGGCAGCCAGGGCGATGTGGCGCTGCTGCAGATCGATTACATGTTGCTCTTCCCACTGATCGATCGGCTGCTCGGAGGCAGCGGCGGCCCAAGCGAACTGGCTCGCGACGTCACTGAGATCGAAAATCATATTGCCGGGGAATTGGTGAGATTGATCTGCCACGAACTACAAACGGCGTGGTTGAGCTTCAAGGTTTCAGTGTCGGTGGGGACACGGCCAACCCTGGCGCAATTACAGAATTCATATTCCGCGAACGACAACGGGATGGCATTCAGTTTTTCGGTGAACATGCAGTCGGCAGGGGGCGATTTCCAGTTGTTTGCGCCGGTGGCGAGTCTAGGACTGTTCCTAGGCGGAG
>Ga0207693_10000040_pt1 | contig 107089 bp, 103 predicted proteins | sample LARL81metaG_FD_184347 | JGI IMG/M metagenome (GOLD analysis project Ga0207693, IMG submission 184347) | Corn, switchgrass and miscanthus rhizosphere microbial communities from Kellogg Biological Station, Michigan, USA - LAR L8-1 metaG... | ecosystem: Host-associated > Plants > Roots >...
AGCCTTGCGTAACCCGACCGCGGCTTGTCACGGCTTGAGGGAGCACTCTGCTCTGTTTGCTCCCGCTTCTCGATTGCCATTCCGTTTTTATCTCCGTGAAGCGCGCTCGGCATCGCGCCGACGCTGAGCGATGTAGCTGGCCGCGTTTTCACTCTTGGCGAGCGTGAACAGGCTTGGCTTTGTTGGCGCGGCCGGCGTGATTGCTTGTGCCGCTGCTTCACGAGCGTCGAGGGCGCGCGCAAGCACTTCGCCTAACGGCAAATCGTCCATCAGCTAAGTCCAATGCCGCCGAGACCCTGTTGTATCCAGCCTCGGATTACAGTCTGAATTTCGGTCAAGCTCACGCTGGTGACCGTCTGCGCCGGCGCCGCGGCAGTCGTCGCGGTCATTGAGCCGTCGCTGTTTGAAGTCACCACCAAAGTCACGGTCGCCATGTTCAATTCCTCGACTTTTAAGGACGGTACTGTGATACCACATAGCGGGACCGCGGCAGAAATTGTTACCCCAGGAGTTACCCCTAGGGAATTCTTGCCGATTGCTCTTGAGTTAAGTTGCTGATTTTATTGGTGCGCCCGGCACGGCTCGAACGTGCAACCCCCAGATTCGAAGTCTGGTGCTCTATCCGTTGAGCTACGGGCGCCTTCAAATGCAATAAACTAGAAATTTCTCTAGCCCTCTCTTACACAAAAATCGCGCCTAAAGCCGAGAATCGAAATTCTTGCCGCGAGTTACCTGCCACACCGCCGTCACGAGAATTGCTAAGATAATCGCAGCCAATGGGGAGAGCGCGCGTGGCCTGATGCATAGGGCCGCTTGGGTAGGAGCGCGTGACATGGCGTTCAGTGCTGCCTTGCGGGATTGGGGAGGAGAGGCGCGCTTGCCGTTCCGGCTGCAAGCCGTACTGATCGGCCTCATCTGCTTCGCGGCTGGCGGCGTCCCCCGGCTATTGCCAGCGTTGTTCGGCCTGCTCGGGCTTGTTGCAGCATTCCACGTCTTCAAGACCGAGCCCCGACTTCCGCTCAAGCTCGCCAAGACCGCGTTTGGCGTCGCGCTCGCGATCTCCATCGCCTATCTCTTCGTCAATGCCCTGTGGGCGCCCGACCGTCCAGGGGCTCTTGTCAAGGCCGTGATCGTGCTCGGGCTTTCGGCCGGCGCCCTCTTCATCACCGCATCCTATTCGCTGCGCAGCGGTGCCGAGGCGAGCGTGTTGGGGAAGTCCGCCCTTGCCGGTTTCATCCTCGGCGCGGCGTTTCTCTTGTTCGAGATCGTGTTCCACGAGTCGGTCATGCTCTTCATCAACAACCATCTCGTGCAAGTCTTCGAGATAACGCCGAAGAAGATGAAGATCGAGCAGGGGAGGGTGACGGAGATCTCGTCTTTCGTGCTCAACCGCAATGTCACGAGCCTCGTGCTCTTGCTCATCCCTGTCCTGCTTTTGACTGTAGCGCTTCCGACCAAGACCGCCCGCCGCGTCGCCATTGCCGCGCTGGTCGTGGTGACCGCAGTCTCGACCCTTCTGTCCGAGAGCGGCACGTCGGTCATGGCCTTCTTCGTGGGCGCGCTCGTGCTTGCGCTTGCCACGCTGTCGCTTAAGGCAGCGCGCCTTGTAATCGTCGGAGCCTGGATCGTTGCCGTCGTGCTCGCCGTCCCACTTGGCGCTCTGCCTTACAAGCTCGGCTGGGAGGATTGGACGTGGCTCCCACCACAGAGCGTGGCAGCTCGGTTCTACATCTGGAAATATGTCGCCGACGAAGTCTATGAGAGGCCGCTCGCCGGTATCGGCATTCGCGGCTCGCGAGCCTTGCATCTCAGAATCCCAGCCGATGCCAGCGATCCTAGTCATGCCAGCTATGCCTTGCAGGGCCGCGAGGCTCGTCATCCGCACAACATCTATCTGCAGACTTGGCTCGAACTCGGTGCCATCGGCGCGATGCTGCTGCTATGCCTCGGTTTAGCGGGGCTTTGGACCATCGGAACCTGGCCCCCTTTGCTTCAGGGAGCCGGGTATTCGCTGTTTGCGGTCGGCAGCACTGTCGGCATTTCCGGATTCGATTTCTGGCAGACTTGGATGCTTGGTGCCGTCTTATTTGGCTGGACCACGATGATGCTCGGCTTTCGTTTTCCTGAATTGGCGTCTTTTCTCGCCGGTCGAGCGAGTTCGACAGAGAGCGCGGAGGGAAAAGCTGCTTTACGCGCCCCAATAGGTTGATAGATTAGCCTTATAGGACAACGCTCCGGTCCGCTGACCAGGGTCGCAAGGTGAGGGCGGCTCCGGAGCTCAGAGGTTTGATCACTGTGAGTGGGCCGAGCGGCGATGCCCGCACGGCTGCCAGGGCTTCGCGTGACGCCACAGCCATGCGAGGCGAGACCGGCAACTGCGCGGGAAGAACTTCCTCGCAGATCGTAGCCAGGGCGCGAGCGAACGCGCCGGCGGATGGCCTGTTGTCGGCAGCCCAGGGCAACAATGACACGGGCGCCCCGGCGTCTCTCGCGCCTTCCATCTATGGCGCTCTCGATCTCGGCACCAATAATTGCCGCCTCCTTATCGCGAAACCCTCGCGCCGCGGCTTCCTCGTCATCGACGCTTTCTCCCGCATCATCCGGCTCGGCGAGGGCGTACTGAGCTCGGGGCGGCTCTCGGAAGCCGCTATGAAGCGCACCATCGAGGCGTTGAAAGTGTGCGCCGAAAAGATGAGCCGCCGGGCGGTGACGCGCTCGCGCCTGATCGCAACCGAAGCCTGCCGCATCGCGTCCAATGGCGGCGAGTTCATCGAGCGCGTGCGCGGCGAGACCGGCCTCTCCATCGAGATCGTGGGGCAGGAGACGGAGGCCAAGCTAGCCGTCTCGGGCTGCGCGTCACTGATCGACCGCAATTGCGACTGGGTGCTCGTGTTCGACATTGGCGGCGGCAGCTCCGAGCTGATCTGGCTCGACCTCGCAAGGCTCGGCCGGCCGTGGCACCGGACGCTGCATGACCGCGTCGACGTGCAGACCTGCATCGCCGCCTGGACGTCATTGCCGATCGGCGTTGTCAATCTCGCCGAGCGTCATGGCGGACGCGAGGTCACGCCGGGAAGCTACGAGGCAATGGTGAAGGATGTGGTGGCGGGCCTCACGAGCTTCGAGACGAAGCGTCGCTTCAGTAAGAGAATCGCGGGGAAGCGAGCCCATTTCCTCGGCACCTCCGGCACAGTGACCACGATCTCAGGCATTCATCTCAAGCTGCCGGTCTATGAGCGCGCGCGTGTCGATGGCTGTTGGCTTACGGCGCGAGACGTGCGCGTCGTGTCCAACGACCTCATTGGCATGAGCTACGCCGAACGCGTGGCCCAGCCTTGCATCGGGCAGGAGCGAGCTGATCTTGTGCTCGCGGGCTGCGCCATCCTCGAGGCGTTGCTCAGAACCTGGCCCTGCCAGCGCTTGCGGGTTGCCGACCGCGGCTTGCGCGAAGGCATCCTCGCTACGCTCATGGCCGAGGACGGTCATGAGCGCCGGAGCCTTCCGCGCCATCAGGGGGACGGCCAGCTGCCGGCTCACGCTGCATCCGACCGGCGCCAGCCCTAGGCTTGCGAGGCTGGTGCTGCTTCCTCAACGACGCCAACCGGGCGCGCCCTGGCCGACAGACTCGAACCCGCCTCCTTCGGCAACATCGAGAAGACGAACAACGAGCTTGCCGCGATTACCGCAACGATCAGGAAGGCGAGGGGGAAATCGCCCGCCACCACGGTGTTGTCGATGCGGCCCATGCGTTCGACCTCGACCACGAGCGCGCCAACGGCGACTCCCGCCGACAGCGACAGCTGCTGCGCCACGCTGGCGAAGCTCGTGGCCCGGCTCATCGCCTTCACGTCAATATCGGCATAGGCGATCGAATTGATGGAAGTGAACTCGAGCGACTTGAAGAAGCCGCCGACAAGAAGCACGGCGAGAATGATCGCGTGAGGCGTGCCGAGCGTGAACAGACCCATGGCGGCGATGAACAAGCTGCTCACCACTGCGTTGACCACCAGCACGCGCTTGAAGCCGAACCGCCGCAGGATTGGGGCAGCCGTAGTTTTCATGGCAATGGCGCCAACGGCGCTGGCGAAGGTCAGCAGCCCCGACTGGAGCGCGTTCATGCCGAAGCCCAATTGCAGGAAGAGCGGCAGCAGGAACGGCGTAGCGCCAACCCCGATGCGATAGAGGAATCCGCCCACCACACTCGCAAAGAACGTGTCCACTTTGAGCAGGTCAAGATCGAGCAACGGCGCCTTGGCCTCCCGCGCATGGCGTACGTAGAGCCAGCAGCCGATGACGCCCACCGTAAGCAGCGCCGCCACCACGACAGGCGGCATCAATCCTTGACCTATGGTGGTGATGCCGAATGCCAGACCTGCGAGTCCGATGCCGGACAGGATGAAACCTTTGACGTCGAGCGGAGGCAGTCCCTCTTCGCGAATGTTGGCAACGTAGCGGGTGGCGAGAATCACGCCGAGCAGGCCCACTGGAATATTGATCCAGAAGATCCAGCGCCACGACACGAAGGTGGTGATGAAACCGCCAAGCGGCGGCCCGATCACTGGCCCAAGCAGTGCGGGCATGGTGAGCCACGCGAGCGCCGAGATCAGCTCGGACTTCGGCACGGTCCTCAGAATGACGAGGCGCCCGACCGGGACCATCATGGCCCCGCCCATGCCCTGGATGATGCGGAACAGCACGAAGTCGGGAAGGCTCTGGGCAAAGCCGCAGGCTGCCGAACCGAGCGTGAAGACAACGATCGCGGCGCGGAACACCTTTCGCGCGCCGAAGCGGTCGGCGGCCCAGCCGCTCAGCGGGATGAACACGGCGAGCGACAGGAGGTAAGAGGTGAGCGCGAGCTTGAGCGCGATCGGATCTTCGTGGAGATCGGCGGCAATGGCCGGCAGCGACGTCGCGATTACCGTCGAGTCCATCGTCTCCATAAAGAGAGCGATGGCGACGATCAGGGTGACGAAGTAGCGGGGCATGTGGCAGGTGTTAGAAGGCCGATAAGGCGCACATGGGGCGAGAGCCCCCGTAAGGTCAAGCTTTTGCAGGCATTCCGCGTCATTAACATGCGGTAAGGTCGATGAAACGGCGCTCCAAAGAAGGTTTGGGCGGCAACCGGAGGCTCGCGGTGCGGCTTCGCACCGCCAGGGGCCGGAAGCTTGCATCGACTCGCTGGCTCACCCGTCAGTTGAACGATCCCTACGTGGAAGAGGCGAAGCGCAGAGGCTATCGCTCACGCGCTGCATTCAAGCTCGCCGAGATCGACGACAAGCATCCCTTGCTTAGGACCGGAATGAGCGTAGTCGATCTCGGTGCGGCGCCCGGCGGTTGGAGCCAGATCTCCGCGCAGCGGGTGCAACTCATGGCGGGGAAGGGTAGGGTGATCGCCGTCGATGTCGTGGAGATGGAGCCGATCTCCGGCGTAACGGCACTGAAGCTCGACTTGACTGATTCTGAGTCAGCCGGCCGCATCCGCGACGCTTTGAACGGAAAGAAGGCCGACCTCGTGCTGTCAGACATGCACGCGCCGGCAACGGGTCACAAGCAGACCGATCATTTGCGCATCATGGGGCTGGTCGAGGCCGCGCTCGATCTCGCCGAAGAGATTCTCGCGCCCGGGGGCGCCTTCCTCTGTAAAGTTCTGCAAGGCGGCGCCGACAAGGAGCTTGTGGCGAGGCTCAACCGCTCGTTTGCCAAGGTCCGCCACGTGAAACCGAAGGCTTCCAGAGCCGAGTCTGCCGAAATGTACGTGCTCGCCACCGGCTTCCGCGGCACCCAGGATTGAATCCCACTGCTCACCTGGAGTGTCTGCTCGCGCAATTCGCGCGCTGCTAGACTGTGCGCAATTTGCGCGGCCCCAATGTCGTGAGTACCCGCCATGAATCTCGAAGTGGTGAAGAACTATTACGGTAAGGTCCTGAAATCCTCGGAGGACCTGAAGACCTCGGCCTGCTGCGACGGCGGCGGCGTTCCTTCCTACCTCGAGCCCCTGCTCGCCAATGTCCATGAAGAGGTGCGCGCCAAATATTACGGCTGCGGCATCATTGTGCCGGCCGCACTCGAAGGCACCCGCGTGCTCGATCTCGGCTCAGGCTCGGGCCGCGACGTCTACATGATCGCACAGCTCGTCGGCCCGAATGGCGAGGTGGTCGGCGTGGACATGACCGACGAGCAGCTCGCCACAGCGGAAGCTCATAGCGATTGGCACATGCGACGCTTCGGCTTCGCGCGGCCGAACGTGCGCTTCCTTAAGGGCTATATCGAGAGGCTCGAAGAGCTTGGACTCGAACCCGCGAGTTTCGACGTGATCGTGTCGAACTGCGTGATCAATCTCTCGATTGACAAGTCTGCAGTGTTGCGGGGCGCCTACGATCTGCTCAAGCCGGGCGGCGAGCTCTATTTCGCCGATGTTTATTGCGACCGGCGTCTTCCCGACAGCGTGCGCGCCGATCCGGTCCTCTACGGCGAATGTCTCGGCGGCGCGCTTTACTGGAATGACTTCCTGCCGACGGCGAAACGCGCCGGCTTCCTCGACCCGCGGCTCGTGACGAGTAAACCGCTCGACATCAAGAACGAGGCGATGAAGCGGAAGATCGGACAGGCCAAGTTCTTTTCCGCGACGTATCGCCTATTCAAGCTCGATGGGCTCGAGCCGGCCTGCGAAGATTACGGGCAGGCCGTCATCTACAAAGGCAGTCTGCCCGACCAGCCGGACGCATTCGAGCTCGACGGTCACCATCTTATCGAGACGGGCAAGGTCTTCCCGGTGTGCGGCAATACCTGGCGCATGCTCGCCGATACGCGGTTCGCACCGCATTTCGATTTGATCGGAGATTTCAGCACGCACTACGGCATTTTCCCGGACTGCGGCACGGCAATCCCCTTCGCGACTAGAACATTTGCCGCGTCGAAGTCTGGGAGCTGTTGCTGAAAGGCAAAACAAGCTGCCCGGAGCGTAAACCAGCTAGTGCTGGAGTCGCCCCGGGCAACGTGAACTCATCAAGACTGCCTAATAGTACAGGCAGGCCTGATAGCGCTCCCACCAATAGGGGCTGCCGGTGATGATGGCTTGCCGCCGCAGCCAGGCGCAGTTGCCGTAGCCGTTATAGGCGTAATACCCGCCATAGAAGAACGGTGCTCCGACAAAGAACCGGTTATGGAAATGGTGGTGACGATCCCAATTCCCATTCCAGTTATTGCGGGCAAAGTTTCCGTTGTGGGCAAAGTTTCGACCGTGCCAATTTGAGCCGCCATTGAAGTCGCCTCTGGCCATGCGACCCATGTGGCCGTCGCCACCGCCGCCCATATGACCCATGTGGCCCATTCCGCCGCCGCTAACGCCGCCGTTGTGGCCACCCATTCCACCGCCGCCAAGGTTAAGCCGGCCTCCGCCACCACCGCCGCCTCCGCCACCCATGCCACCACCGCCTCCGCTCTTCACGAGTTGGAGCATGCTGGTGGAAGATTTGAGGTCAAAAGTGGGGCTGGCTTTTACCGGCAGCTGCGTCGCGGCCAATAGGGCCACACCACTTGCAAGAGCAGTAATTGTCATTGCGTACCGCATTTGAAGTTCCTTTCTTCAATCTCTTTGCCGCCCGCGCTGCAACAGTCGCAAGCGCACGCTTTATAAGAGAAATGGCGGCCTGCGGCCGTTGTTCCGACGGGCAAAATTGGTCGCCACGGGAGGCGTGGTCGGAAGCTTTGGCTTTCAACATATTTTACACCCGCGCCGCATCGCCTTTGCAAATTCACGATAAGGTGATATTGGAGGCCGCCAACCGGTGGCTGCGTATTGTGTCACGCAAAGCGTCAGAGCCGCCTGCTTTCAATGAGGTTGGCCGATGCCCGAGGGGCAATTCCAACGTAACAAGAGAGAATTTCCCGACGGAGCCGTTGCGCTTACCTTCGATGATGTCCTGATCAGGCCGGCAGCCTCCAACGTGCTGCCGAACGAGGTCGACGTCTCCTCGCGCGTGACGCGCTCGATCGAGTTGCACGTCCCGGTGCTGTCCTCGGCCATGGACACGGTCACCGAGGCGCGCCTCGCCATCGCCATGGCGCAGGCCGGCGGCATCGGCGTGATCCACCGCAATCTTTCTCCAGACGCGCAAGCGGCGGAGGTTGCGCAGGTCAAGAAGTTCGAGTCCGGCATGGTGGTCAACCCAGTGACAATTCACCCTGACGCGAGTCTCGCCGATGCGCTGAAGCTGATGTCGGACCATCAGATTTCCGGCATCCCCGTGGTCGAGCAGGTCGGCAATGGCGGCCGCCTCGGCCGGCTGGTCGGGATCCTCACCAATCGCGACGTGCGCTTTGCCACCAACCCCATGCAACGCGTCGCCGAGCTGATGACCAAGCAGAACCTGGTCACGGTCAAAGAAAGCGTCGGCATGGAGGAGGCGAAGCGCCTGCTCCACACGCACCGCATCGAGAAGTTGCTCGTCGTCGACGAAGATTATCGATGCATCGGGCTGATCACGGTGAAGGACATCGAGAAGGCACGGCTCCATCCCAACGCCTGCAAGGACGAGCAGGGGCGCTTGCGGGTTGCTGCCGCGACAAGCACCGGCGATGAGGGCCTTGCTCGCGCCGAGCGGCTGATCGATGCCGGCGCAGACCTGATCGTGGTCGACACCGCGCATGGTCACTCGGCGCTCGTGCTCGACCAGGTGCGCCGCATCAAACGCCAGTCGAATGCCGTGCAGGTGGTGGCGGGCAATGTGGCGACCGCCGACGGCACCAAGGCTCTGATCGATGCTGGTGCCGACGCGGTCAAGGTCGGAATCGGGCCGGGCTCGATCTGCACTACCCGCATCATAGCCGGCGTCGGCGTGCCGCAATTCACTGCGCTGGTCGAGGCCGTGGAGGTGGCGAAGAAGAGCGACGTGCCGGTAATTTCGGACGGCGGCATCAGATATTCTGGCGACCTTGCCAAGGCGCTCGCCGCGGGCGCCGATTGCGTGATGCTCGGCTCTCTGCTCGCCGGCACCGATGAGAGTCCGGGCGAGGTCTATCTCTACCAGGGCCGATCCTATAAGGCCTATCGCGGCATGGGCTCGATCGGCGCCATGGCCCGCGGCTCCGCCGACCGCTATTTCCAGCAGGACATCAAGGAAGCGCTGAAGCTCGTGCCCGAGGGCATCGAAGGCCAAGTTCCCTACAAGGGGCCCGTGGCGAGCGTGCTGCACCAGTTGATCGGCGGCTTGCGCGCCTCGATGGGGTACACCGGCGCAAAGACCCTCGCCGAATTCCAGGCTCGCGCCGAGTTCATCCGCATCTCAACGGCGAGCTTCCACGAGAGTCATGTCCACGACGTGACCATCACCCGGGAGTCTCCCAACTACCCGCGCGAAGGGTAACTCCGCGCGCCCGATACTTACTCAACGCCGAGCTTCCTGATCTCGTCGAAAATCCCCGGCTCGATCTTCTGCGCGAGCGAGAGATCGGCATTGCCGTCGGTGGGCTGGCCTTTGCGGCTCTTCACCACGCCGCGTCCGACGAGCGCGGACGGATCGTTCTGGTGAAGCTCGAGCGCCTTGTCGAAATCGGCGGCCGCCTTGTCGAGGTCGTTCTTCAGCACGAACACCCAGCCGCGGTCGATGTAGCCCTTGGCGCCCTCGGGCTCGATCTTGATCACCTGGTCATAATCGGCGACGGAGAGATCATACTCCTTGCGCATACGGTGGAGATCGCCGCGCCTCGAATATCCGCTCGACTGACCGGGATCGAGCGTGACCTTCTCATTTAACTCGACAAGCGCTCGGTCGAGGTCGCCTTTGTCGCGATAGACGATGCCGCGCAGCAGGAAGAAGTCGCCATGCTTGGCATCCATCTCGATCGCCTTATCGAGATCGGTGATCGCCTTGTCGTAGTCCTTTTTTGCGGCGTAGGCGGCTGCCCGCATGAAATAGCTGTTGGCTTTGGTGGCATCGATCTTTATCGCCGTGTCCATCTCGGAGACCGCACCGTCGAAATCGCCGGTGGCCGAAAGCCCCATGGCGCGGATGCTGTGGGCCTTGATCTGGCGATCATTGTCGGTCGAGCCTGACTTGATGTAGGCCTCGCAGGCGTCCAGGACCTCCTCGATCGAGCCATCGCCGGTGAAGCAGGGGTTGGTCTCCTCGGCCCGGACTTGACTCGGAGCGGCGAAGAGCAAGGCGCCGGCAAGAGATGCCGTCCCAATAAGAATGCGTGAAGCGCGAAAGCGCATGGAAAACCTCCTTGGAACCCTTGGACTTTAGCTGTTTGGCCGAAGGTTTAGAGGGGGCTACCGTCTCGCGTCAATTGAACTTCCGTCCATAATTGTCGCGGAAATCGCGGCCCATTCGGCCCAACGAGCCCGCGTCCGGAGTATAAAAGCGCCAGCGGCGCGGAGCCGCCGGTGAGCCAAGCGGAGGCGTTATGTCGATCCAGGCAATTTTGATGCCCATGTTCGCGCAGGTCGCTTTGACCTTCGTGCTCCTGTTCTGGATGACCATCCTCAGGCTCCGCGTGATCCGCAAGGGCGAGGTCAGGCCGCAGCAGGTGGCGCTGCGCGAGCCAGCCTGGCCGCCGCATGTGATTCAGGTCGGCAATGCCTTCCACAATCAGCTCGAGCTGCCGGTTCTGTTCTATGTGGTCACGCTGCTCGCCCTGGTCGGCGACGCGCTCGATGTCGTGCTCTACGTGCTTTCTTGGATGTTCGTGCTGTCACGCCTGGTGCACGCCTATATCCACGTTACCTCCAACCGGCTTGATCGCCGTACCGCTGTGTTCTTGGTTGGCGCTATCGCGCTCGCCCTGATGTGGGTAATCGTCATTGCCCGCATCGTGCTGTTCGTTTCCGACTGATGACCCCAGCGGCGCGAGTCAGCGCAGCAATTGAAGTCCTTGCCGATATCGAAGCGCACAAGCGCCCGGCGGCGGAGGCGCTTAAGGATTGGGGAACATCGCACCGCTTCGCCGGCTCCGGGGACCGCGCCGCGATCGGCAATCTCTTGTTCGATGCGCTGCGCACGCGCGCTTCCAGCGCCTATGCCATGGGCGAAAACAGCCCGCGTGCTATAGTGCTCCGCACGCTGGCCACGAGCTGGGGAATGACACCGGACCAGGTGGTTGCTCTCGCGGACGGCAGCCGTCACGCTCCCGAGCCCTTGTCGGAAGCCGAGCGCGCTGGGCTTCAACGCCACTTGTCGTCCGACGCGCCGGCTCACGTCAGAGGCGATTACCCCGAATGGCTCGCTGGCGAGTTCGAGCGTGCCTTCGGCGCGCGCGCGGCGGAGGAGGGGGCGGCGCTGGCGAAGCGCGCTCCCGTCGATCTCAGGGCCAACACGCTGAAGGCCCCACGCGACAAGGTGCTGAAAGCGCTTCACCGCTTCGATGCCAAGCCTACGGCCCATTCGCCAATTGGCGTGCGCATCCTGCAAGGATCTGGCCCCGCGCGCAGCCCTCACGTCGAGGCAGAGCCCGGCCATGGCAAAGGCTGGTACGAGGTGCAGGATGAGGGCTCGCAGCTCGCGACGCTGCTCTCGGGCGCCAAGCCCAAGGAGCAAATCATCGACCTGTGCGCCGGTTCAGGCGGCAAGACGCTGGGGCTTGCCGCGCTCATGCGCAACACCGGCCAGCTCTATGCCTATGACGCCGACCGCCTGCGGCTACGTCCCATCTTCGAGCGGCTGAAGCGGGCAGGGGTACGCAACGCTCAGGTCCTGCCTGCGAGCGATGCCGAGGCTCTCGCCAAGTTGCAAGGGAAGATGGACCTTGTGCTGATCGATGCGCCCTGCACGGGCTCAGGAGTATGGCGGCGCCGGCCGGATGCCAAGTGGCGCCTGTCGCCGCAAATGCTCGTGGCGCGCATCGCCGAACAGCAGGCCGTGCTCGAGGAGGGGGCGGCGCTCGTGAAGCCCGGCGGACGCCTCGCCTATATCACCTGCTCTGTGCTGCCCTCCGAGAACCGGGACCAGATCGCGGCCTTTTTTACCCGGCACTCCGAGTTCAACCTCGTGCCTTGGCGGCAGCTCTGGGAGCGAACTCTATCGACGCCGCCGCTTGGCTCGGCCGACCGCTCGGAGGAGACCCTTCTGATGACGCCCTTGAGCCACGGCACTGACGGCTTCTTCGTTGCTCTCATGGCCCGCGAGGGATGAGCAGCAGGCGAGGGTCAAAGCTGCCGAGCCCGCATCGCCGCCATTTTCTTCCCTCCGTCGAGGCACCATGAGAGTGCATGCCCGCCGGCAACGGGCGCGGGAAAAAAGTTTAACCGCGACCGCATTAGCACTTGAAATTAATAAAGAGGTCGCTGAAATGACTCGCGCTTTTTGGCGGAAGCAGAATCGGCGGTTGGCGCACGGCGGTCCGCAAAAGAGTACGGAGGGGACGCATATCCCATGGATGTGTTGCAAGTCGAGGCTGAAGAGCCACCCAGTCGCCCCAAGGCGACATCTCAAACTCTCACCAAACCACATCGTCAGATCAAAGCTCTCTTGCCGGGCTTGCTCGTGCAGGGGCCGCAGCTCGTGTCGTTCGCCGCACGGGCCGAGCGATTTCCCATCGGCCCGGTGACGCGCGCGTTCCGAAAGCTGTACTTCCCCGAGATCGAGCTTCCTCAGTGGAACGACTGGCGCTGGCAGGCCCGTGCGCGCGTGCGCACGCTCGCTGAGCTCGAGCGCATCTTCGTACTTTCCGAAGATGAGCGGGACGCCGTGAGCCGGCACGAGGGCTCTCTACCGCTCGGCATCACGCCGTACTATGCGAGTCTGATGGCGCGCGAGGACCCGTTGGAGCCGCTGCGCCGCACCCACATTCCGGTCGGCACCGAGTACCTCAAGACGCCGGGCGAGGCCGACGATCCTCTTGGAGAGGATGGCCATAGCGTTGTTCCTGGGCTGGTGCATCGCTACCCCGACCGCGTGCTGTTCCTCGCCACCGGCTTCTGCTCGACCTATTGCCGCTACTGCACCCGCTCGCGCATGGTCGGCGAGGCAGGGGGCGACTACACCTTCAGCCGGCCGCAATGGGAGGAGGCTCTCAACTACATCGCCTCGCACCCCGAAGTGCGCGATGTGCTGATTTCCGGCGGCGACCCGCTCACCTTGTCAGACGAGCGACTCGATTATCTGCTCGGGAGGCTCAGAGCCATCAAGCATGTGGAGTTCGTCCGCCTCGGCACCAAAGTGCCGGTGGTGCTTCCCATGCGCGTGACGCGCTCACTGATCCGCGTGCTCAAGAAGCATCATCCGCTGTGGATGAGCATCCACTTCACCCATCCTGCCGAGCTCACGCCTGAGGTCACCGAGGCCGCCACGCGCCTTGCCGACGCCGGCATCCCGCTCGGCAGCCAGACGGTTCTGCTCAAGGGCATTAACGATTCCGTGGAGACGCTGAAGCCGCTCTTCCACGGTCTGCTGATGCGCCGTGTCAGGCCGTACTACCTCTATCAGTGCGATCCGATATCGGGCTCGTCGCATTTCCGCACGAGCGTCGACAAAGGCCTTGAGATCATGCAGGGACTGCGCGGCCATACGACCGGCTACGCCGTGCCGACCTACGTGGTCGATGCTCCTGGCGGCGGCGGAAAGATCCCGCTGCTTCCCGATTACGTCGTGGGACGCGAGGGCGACGATCTCATCCTCAAGAACTTCGAGGGCGAGATCTACCGCTATACCGATCCTGACGGCACGGTCGGCGCCGACAGGGTTGTGAGCGCACGCTAATGCGCATCGCACTCGTCTACGATCTGCGCGACGATTATCGCGCGCTTGGCTTCTCCGAGGAGGAGGTGGCCGAGTTCGACTCGGTCGCTACCATCGACGCGCTGGCGCACGCGCTCGAGACGCTCGGCTGCGAGGCGGTGCGTGTCGGCCGCGGGCAGGCACTTGCCGCGTGGCTGGTCGCCGGCGAGCGCTTCGATCTTGTGTTCTCCATCGCCGAAGGGGTGAAGGGCCGGTCGCGTGAGGCTCAGGTGCCTGCGCTCTGCGAGCTGTTCGACCAGCCCTACTTGTTCTCCGACGCCCTCACAATGGCGGCTTCGCTCGACAAGGCGGTGGCCAAGCGTCTCGTGCGCGATGCCGGCGTTAAGACCCCGGCCTTCGCGGTCGCTGAGAAGGATGCGCGCGAGGCCGCTGGCTGGACCGACTTCCCGGCCTTCGTCAAACCAGTCGCGGAAGGTACCGGCAAAGGTTGCGAGGCTGCTTCGCTCGTGCACACGCCTGCGGAGCTTGAGGCCGCCGTGACGCGGGTTATCGAGCGCTACAAGCAGCCGGCGTTGGTCGAGCAATATCTTCCTAGCCGCGAGTTCACCGTTGGCATCGTTGGCAATGGCGATGGCACGCGCGTGCTCGGCGTGTGCGAGATCCTTCTGAAAGAGCATGCCACGGCCAATATCTACTCGCTCCACAACAAGGAGCTGTGCGAGGACCTCGTCATCTATGCGCATGCCGATGATGCGGAGGCACGGCTCGCCGGCACGCGCGCGCTAGAGGCTTATCGCGCGCTGGAATGTCGCGATGCCGCCCGCATCGATTTCCGTTCCGACGCCGAAGGCGAGCCCTATTTCCTCGAGGCCAACCCACTCGCCGGTCTAAATCCCTGGCACTCCGACCTGCCGATCCTTGCCGCGCAGAACGGTGTCGACTTCGTGGCGCTGATCGGCCTCATTCTCGATGCCGGCCTCGCGCGCTACGGCCTTGCCCTGCCTGGTGAGGAGCGGCGGCGAAAGAGCGCCTGATGTCTGGAAGCCGGAGCTTCGTTCCGGTTGTCCACGCCGCGACCGAAGACCGTCCAGACGAGATCGACACGATCGTTGCCGCCGAGGCCGTGGCCTCTGCGCTGAAACGGCTCGGCTTCGCCACCCGCATCGTCGCTCTTGGGTCAGATCTCGCTGAGCTTGAGCGCCTGCGATCCCTCCATCCGCTCGCCGTGTTTAATCTCGTCGATGCGGTAAATGGGGATGGAAGGCTCGCGCCTTCGGTCTCGGCGCGACTCGATGCGCTTGGCTTGCGTTACACTGGATGTGGCACCAGCGCCTGGCTCGAGACGCTCTCCAAGATCGGCACGAAGCTCAAGCTTGCTCAAGCCGGCCTGCCAACACCCTCCTGGTCTGAGGATGGCGCCGGGCTCGATCCCGACGTGCGCGTCATCGTCAAGCCTGTGTGGGAGCACGGCTCGCTCGGCCTCGATGAAAGCTCGGTGGTGCGCGGCTCCGAGGGCGCCGTGGCCATACAGGTCCGGAATTCCAGATGGGGCACCGAGCATTTCGCTGAGAGCTTCATAGAGGGACGAGAGTTCAACCTCGCTCTCATCGAGGGGACATCGGGCGTCGAAGTGCTGCCGATCGCGGAGATCGTTTTCGAGAGGTTCGCCGTGCAAACCCCGCAGATTGTGGGTTATGAGGCCAAGTGGGCGCCGGACAGCGAGGCCTATATTGGCACGCCGAGGCGCTTTGGCCTTGAGTGCGACGAGCCCGAACTCGCGGTTCGGCTCAGGCAGCTTGCGCTCTCCTGCTGGCGCCTGTTCGGCCTTTCCGGTTATGCCCGAGTCGACTTCCGTGTCGATGCTGAGGACCAGCCCTTCATCCTCGAAGTCAACGTGAATCCCTGCCTTAGCCCCGACGCAGGCTTTGCCGCCGCGGCCGCCGCGGCTGGGCTCGGCTACGACGCCATGGTCGGCCGCATCGTCGAGTCCTCGCTTGGAGCCTTGCGCGCCACGGCCTGACGTGCTTCGCATTTAGGCCATGCTTCGCATCCGCAAAGTGGCCGACGGCACCACAGCGGCCAACCGCTCGGCCATCGAGGCGGCGCAGAAGATAATGCGCGAGCAATTCCCGGCGATGCCGGCTTACGATATCGACAAGCTCCCGGAGCAGCTCGCCAACCCTCTCAAGCATCGCTTCGTGACGCGGCTGTTCGTGGCCGAGAACGCGCGCGACCAGACGCTCGGCGTGGCGCTCCTGCTGCATGCCCCCGATATCGGATTCTCTTATCTGGAGCTCATTTCGGCGGCGCCAGGCCGCACCGGCTACGGCATCGGCGCCACGCTCTATGAGCGCGTCCGCGAAGAGGCGCGCGCGCTCGGCACCCAGCTCTATTTCGAGAGCCTTCCCGACGATCCGGCCCTCAGCCCCAATCCCGAGATCCGTGCGCGCAATGCGGCGCGGCTCAAATTCTACGAGCGCTACGGCGCGCGGCCGATCATCAACACATTCTATGAGACGCCGCTCACGCCGGGTGCCGTCGATCCGCCTTACCTCTTGCTCGACCCCCTTGGCTCCAACGATCTGCCGAGCCGCGACAAGGTGAGGAAGGTGGTGCGGGCGATCCTCGAGCGGAAATACGGGCTCTCCGGCGATTACGTGCAGATGGTGGTCGAGTCGATCAAGGACGACCCCATCAAATTGCGCGAGCCACGTTACACGCGGCCAAGGGCTGCGCAAAAGGACGTGGAGCGGGCGACGAGCGAGCCGCGCATCGCCCTCGTACTCAACGACGAGCACACCATCCATCACGTGCAGGACCGCGGCTATGTCGAGGCGCCGGTCCGCATTCGCTCGATCCTGGCAGAACTGAATGCGTCTGGTTTGTTCGAGAGGATGCCGGCCACGCGCTATTCCGATCGCCACATCCGAGCTGTCCATGACGGACGCCTCGTCGACTACATCCGCAAGGCGAGCTTGATGGCGGGCCCCAAGAAGTCGATCTATCCCTATGTCTTCCCGACGCGGAACCCGGCCCGGCCGCCGAAAGACGAGACGGTGCTCGCCGGCTATTACTGCATCGACACCTTCACGCCGCTCAATCAGAACGCCTATCTCGCCGCGCGCTCAGCCGTAGACTGCGCGCTGACGGCGGCAGAGAAGGTGCTCGAGGGCACCGATCTCGCCTATGCGTTGGTACGACCGCCAGGCCATCACGCCGAGACGCGCACCTTCGGCGGCTTTTGTTATTTCAACAACGGCGCGATCGCGGCGAACCTTCTCGCGCGCTACGGCAAGGTCGCGATCCTCGACATCGACTACCATCACGGGAACGGCCAGCAGGAGATCTTCTATAACCGTGCCGATGTGCTGACCGTGTCGGTCCACGGCCATCCAAGCTTCGCTTATCCCTATTTCTCCGGCTTCCGCGACGAGACCGGCATCGGTGAAGGCGCGGGCTTCAATCTCAACATCCCGCTGCCGGAGCACATCACTCCCGAGCAGCACCGAAACGCTGTGGCTGAGGGCTTGCGGCGCATCAGGCGGTTCGCGCCAGCCTTTCTCGTGGTGTGCGCGGGCTTCGACACCGCGCGCGGCGATCCCACGGGGACCTGGCCTAACCGGGCAAAGGATTTCGAGCAACTCGGGCGCATGATCGGCGAGCAGGGCTATTCCACGCTTGTGGTGCAGGAGGGCGGTTATCGCGTGCGCACGCTCGGCGCCAATGTGCGGAGCTTCTTCAACGGCCTGGTCACGGGACGATCGTCGGCGCGGCAGGTGGCGCCTGCGCTCAATCGAAGCGCTAGGGCGGCGCGGACTGGTCACCGTAACGGGCTCGATTGGCGGAGCGCGGTCATGCCACACGATGTCGGCCGCGTCCGCTCGCTCGTGGCAAGCACCGGAATGTTCTCGACCGCGGAGGTCGACATCGCCGCAGATCTCGTGACCGAGCGCCTCACCAAAGGCATCCGCTCCGGCTATCACTTCGTGCTGGCCGAGAGGGGCGCGAGGCTCGTCGGCTATGCCTGCTATGGGCTGATCGAAGGCACGCAAGGCTCCTTCGATCTCTATTGGATCGTGGTCGCGCCCGAGGAGCAGGGCAGGGGGCTCGGCATGCATGTCTATGCCCGCGCCGAGGCGGCCCTGCGCAAGGCCGGTGCCAAGCACATCTATGTCGACACCTCCTCGTCTGACCGCTATGCGGCGACGCGCGGCTTCTATCAGCGCATGGGCTTTGTCGAGGAGGCGCGGCTTCCGGATTTTTACGGTCCTGGCGACGGCAAGGTGATCTACGCGAAGGAACTCGCTGCCGGTGCTTCCCAGATCAGCGAGATCAGGCCGGAACCGCCTCGATGATTGTGAGGCCCGACTGCGTCGGATTCACTTTCGATAGACTGAGTCCCGCTTGACCGAGCAGCGCCTCGGACTCGGCGAGGCTGCGCACGCGTCCGCCGGTGATGGTCATCATGTGCAGATCGAGCATGACCGCCGCTGGGTCGTCCGCGGCGCGCTCCGGCATGAGGCGCTCGATGATGGCGAGCCGCGTGCCATCAGGCATAGCCGCGCGGCAATTGCGAAGAATCGCCAGCGCCTCGGCGTCGTCCCATTGCTGGAGCACGCCCTTCAGCAAATAGACGTCCGCTTTGACCGGGATGCCGGAAAGGATATCGCCCGCGACGAGTTCGATACGTTCGGGCAGGCGAAATTGGGCAAAGACTTGCAGGAACGGTTTCGCCATCTCGATCAAGTCCGGCTTGTCAAACAAAACGCCGGAGAGATGCGGGAACGCGATCAGGAGCGGGGCGAGAAGCGCACCACATCCCCCGCCGATGTCGGCGACCTTCTTTACTTCTCCGGCACATTCCAGCACTTCGATGATCGAACCTGCCTGATCGAAGGTCTCGGCCGTCAGGTAGAACTCGAACATCGCGCCTTGCTGGCCATGATCGCGCCGCCAGTCGCGTACGTTTATGCCGAACACCTGATCGAAGGCGGGCTTCCCGGTTTGCAGTGAGCCGACGAGATTGGTCCAGGGCATCCAATATTGTTCGACGACGATCTGAACCTTCTTGGCGAGGCGGGAGGGCGAATCGGCGCGCAGCGACTGTCCGCCGGACGTTAACGTGAAGCTGCCGTCGCCGCCCTCAGCGCAGATGCCAAGGGTCGCGAGGCCGCGCAGGAAGCGAGCAACATTGGGCGGGGACAGGCCAAGCTCCGCTACAAGACTTTCCGCGGTCCAGCTTTGCATCCCCATCTTTTCGGGGAGGCCGAGCTTCACCGCCGCATAGACGAGCGCCGCCTCGTGATAGGCGTCGATCGAGCGGCGGATCCGCGCTTCGAGATCGTCTTGCTCAGCCCCGGCCATCCGCCCGCCTCGATGATTATCTATGCTCTGCATAAGCCAATTTGAGGTCATTGCCGACTCGAAGACGCTGCTATAACCACCCGCCATGATGAACGAAACGGCAGATCCAGCGTCCGCTCCGGCGCCGCCAAGCGCCGCGCAGGACGGCGCGGCACGCGAGCCCGAGCAGATCCGCGTCCTCATCGTCGATTTCGGCAGCCAGGTGACGCAGCTCATCGCGCGCCGCGTGCGCGAGGCGGGCGTCTATTCGGAGATCGTCCCCTTCGACCAAGCAGAGGCCGCGATCGCGGCGCACCGGCCACGCGCCATCATCTTGTCAGGCGGGCCGGCCAGCGTGCACGAGACCGGCACGCCGCAGGCGCCGCAAGCGTTGTTCACCGCCGGCGTGCCGGTGCTTGGCATCTGTTATGGCGAGCAGGCCATGGTGGCTGCGCTCGGCGGCCAGGTCGAGGGCGGGCATGACCGCGAGTTCGGCCGCGCCGAGCTTCAGATCATCGACGAGACGCCGCTGTTCGAGGGCGTGTTCAAGGAGGGCGAGCGGGCGCAAGTGTGGATGAGCCACGGCGACCGCGTGACGCGGCTGCCGCCGGGCTTCCGCGCCGTCGGCATCTCGACCGGCGCGCCGTTCGCGGCCATCGCCGACGATTCGCGGAGGCTTTATGGCTTCCAGTTCCACCCCGAGGTGGTCCACACCCCGAAGGGCGCGCAGCTTCTCGCCAATTTCGTCCACAGGATCGCCGGATGCCCTGGCGACTGGACCATGGCGCATTTCCGCGACAGCGAGGTCGCGCGCATCCGGAAGCAGGCGGGCGAGGGACATGTCATCTGCGGGCTCTCCGGAGGCGTCGACTCCGCGGTCGCCGCGCTTCTCATCCACGAGTCAATCGGCGACCAACTTACCTGCATCTTCGTGGACCACGGCCTGCTCCGCGAAGGCGAGGCGAAGGAGGTCGTCGATCTCTTCCGCGGCCACTACAACATCCCGCTCGTCGCCGTTGATGCCTCGGCGAAGTTCCTCGATGCGCTGCAAGGAGTCACCGACCCCGAGGTCAAGCGCAAGATGATCGGCAAGCTGTTCGTCGATGTGTTCGAGGCGGAGGCTGACAAGATCGGCCACGTCGATTTCCTGGCGCAAGGCACGCTCTATCCCGACGTGATAGAGAGCACTTCCGCGCGCGGCGGCCCATCGGCCACCATCAAATCGCATCATAATGTCGGCGGGCTGCCCGAACGCATGCGGCTAAAGCTGATCGAACCGCTGCGCGAGCTGTTCAAAGACGAGGTGCGCGCGCTAGGCCGCGAGCTCGGGCTTCGGCCTGCCTTCGTCAACCGGCATCCTTTCCCCGGGCCCGGTCTTGCCATCCGCGTGCCCGGCGAGGTGACCGAGGAGAAGCTCGCCATTCTGCGCAAGGCCGACGCAATTTATCTCGACGAGATCAGGAAGGCGGGGCTCTACGATAAGATCTGGCAAGCTTTCGCCGTACTGCTGCCGGTGCGCACCGTCGGCGTGATGGGGGATGCACGCACCTACGATTATGCCTGTGCGCTCCGCGCCGTGACCTCGACCGATGGCATGACCGCCGACTATTACGACTTCTCCCACGAGTTCCTTGGGCGCGCGGCCAGGCGCATCATCAACGAGGTGCGCGGCATCAACCGAGTCGTCTATGACATCACCTCCAAGCCGCCCGGCACCATCGAGTGGGAGTGATTCTCACGTTCGCGTGATGGAGAGGCCGCCGTCCACCAGCATGGCGGTCCCTGATTGGAAGCTTGACGCGTCGGAGGCGAGATAGAGGGCCGCCTGCGCCAGCTCATCGGGTGAGGCAACGCGCTTCAACGCATGTAGGTTCGTGAGATAGGCCCGCTTCTCGGCGGTGTCATTGGCGGCTTCGTACATCGCCGTCTCGACCGCGCCGGGGAGGAGAGCGTTGACCCGAATGTTCTGCGGCCCGTATTCGGCGGCGAGGGCCTCCGTCAGACCGATCAGTCCGGATTTGCTCGCCGCATAGGCCACGAAACCGGGAAAGCCCACCGTGTAGCCGACAAATGTGCTCGTGAAAATGATCGAGCCCTTGCCCTGCTTCAGCATAGCCGGGATCTGGTGCTTGGCGGCGAGGAAGGCGCTCGTCAGATTGACCTTGAGAGTTCCGTTCCAGCCTTCGAGCGAAATGCCCGTGGTCGGCCCCTGTTCGCCGAGTATGCCGGCATTGTTGAAGCCGACATCAAGGCGGCCATAGCTCTGCTCGGCACGCTCTACCAGCTCTTTGGCGAAGGCGCCGGCAAGCGCGAGGGCGTCTCCTCCCTCGCCGGCGATCTCTCGCACAAGAGAATCCAGCTCCGCCTTGCGCCGAGAGGCGACGACTACTTTGGTGCCCGCGCGAGCAAACAGCTTCGCGGACGCCCGCCCGATGCCGGCGCTCGCACCCGTTACGATGGCCACCTTGTCCTTGAGATCAACCATGCGAAAAACTGGGCTTTAGGGTTTCTGCCTCGGATTGTCGGCGCCAGCCCAAAGATTCCACCGGTGCTATAACCAACGAGCATGGATTTAGTTTGAAGCCTGGGCACCATCGAGTGGAAGGAGGGCCCGCGTGTGCTAAATGTCCGCTTTTTACGCCGGGGCTGTATCGGCTAAAATAGACGAGGGGGCTTCTGCATATTTGAAGGGGACGGGGGCCGTCCACATTGTCCGGGTTGGGTCGACGCAACCATCTTGCCAATTGCAATGCGTCAACGGGAGAATTGATCCGTTGCAGCTGAGATCGCTCCTTCCAGCAATCGTCAGTCTCATCACCGTGGTCGCCCTGTTGGGCGCGCCCCGAACTTTTGCCGTGGAGCAACCGCCGGACATTCCGGCATGGCTGCGGGTCCATATCGGCGAAGGCGAAGGTCAAATCGCGCAAGTGGTGTTGCAGAGGGCGCGCGCGCTTTACTTAAAAAAAGTGAGCGATGGCGCAGTGAAAAATCCCTGCTACTTCGCCATGGACTCCACGCGACCCGGCGGATTTGGCCGCCGGTTTTACATTATCTGTGAAGCCGACCGGTCGTTTCGCGCGATTCCATCCGGTCACGGCAGCGGCCGCAATTTGACAGGCATCGCGAATTTCGCAAACGGAATCCAGTGCGCAAAGAACTTCAGCAATGCGATGGACTCCAAGCTGACAACGGGCGGCCCATATGTGACTGACGAGACGGTCACATCGTTCAAAGGGTACTACCGCGACTCAGCGGGACAGTACGTGGCTTTCACCCGGTCGTTCGTGCAGTTTGACGGTGAGGGCGACACCGCAAATGCGAGACCCCGCGCCATCGGGGGACACCCTGCTCTCGTATGGAGGGGCATGTGTCTTCGAAAAGATCCGGACAGCCCTTACGCAAACCAAGACGGTTACGTTCCTTTCGGAAAACTGGTGGACTACGCCGGCGGCCGCAGCAACGGCTGCACCAGTTGGTCGCGCTCGGACGCCGGGCAAGTCATCCCGATGATGAAGGAGCCGACGACGCTTTATATTTATCCTGAATCGAGCGACATCGCCGCCGTCGCGCAAGCAGTGAAGGCTGGCCGGTCGCCGTCGCGCGCCGGACTATATTGGAATGCCTCCTGCTTGAGAGAGATCGGCGTCCCGAAATTTTGGCCAAAAGAGACGCTCGAGCCGATCCTCGTTCAATATAGGAAGGATCATCCGGCACCGCCGCCAGGACCGACGCCGATCTGCAAGGGTCAGTAACACGCGGCCCAAAATTTGGCGGATGTTCCGCCGGATAACGGCGATCACCTTCCGAAGCTTGCGCCGCTGATGTCTAAGCAGGCTTCGCCGCCATCTCCTGGAGCCGGCCGCTGGCGCCCTTCGTCGCCTGGGGAAGAGCGGAGAAGATTTTGGCGCCTGCGGTCGCCGGGATCTCGATGTCAATCTCGAGCAGCGACACGGCCTTGCCGCGATCGATCTTCACCTCCACCCTCTCGGGATCAACCGCCACGTGCTTCGCGACCACGGCCAGAATCTCCTCGCGCAGGGTTGGGATTAGGTCCGATTGGCTGGTCGCCACGCGCTCGTGCGTCAGCAGGATCTGGAGACGCTCTCGCGCGACCGAGGCTGATTTTCGTCTCGAGAATAGCGAGAGCCAGCTCATGCCGCCCTCCGTCCAAACAGCTTGGTGAGGAAGCCATTGCGCCCGTTGGGAATGGAGACCGGCTTGTCGACGCCCATCAGCCGCTGCGCCGCCTCATCATAGGCGCGGGCCGGAGCGCTCTTCGGGCTCGCCAACGTGATCGGCGAGCCGAGATTGGAGGCCCGGAGCACGTCCTCGCTCTCGGGAATGACGGCGAGCAGCGGAATCGACAGGATATCCATGACATCCTCGATCCTCAGCATGTCCCCTCGTCCGGCGCGAATCGGATCGTAGCGGGTGAGCAGGAGATGCTTGTCCATGCGCTCGCCGCGGGCAGCCTTCTCGGTCTTGGCGTCGAGCAGGCCGATGATGCGGTCGGAGTCGCGCACCGAGGACACTTCAGGATTGGTCACGACCACTGCGAGGTCGGCGAAGCGCATGGCAAGCGTAGCCCCACGCTCGATGCCGGCAGGGCTGTCGCAGATCACCCAGTCGAAGGAGGCGCGCAGCTCTTTGATCACGCGCTCCACGCCCTCTTCGCTCAGTGCGTCCTTGTCTCTCGTTTGCGAGGCGGCGAGCAGAAATAACGTCTCGATGCGCCGGTCTCTGATGAGCGCCTGATGCAGCCGCACATTGCCCTGCGCCACATAGGTGAGGTCGTAGACGACGCGGCGCTCGGCGCCCATCACCAAGTCGAGATTGCGCAAGCCCACGTCGAAATCGACGACCACCACGCGCTGACCGTGCTGCGCGAGAGCAGCGCCGAGCGCGGCAGTCGTCGTTGTCTTGCCGACTCCGCCCTTTCCGGATGTCACTACGAGCACCTGCGCCATTGCCTGTCTCCTTTTGTGCCTCAGTCGAGTGCCTTGATGGTGAGTGCGCCGTCGTCCAGCCACGCGTGGACGGCTTTGCCGTGAAACGAGGAAATGTCGTCGGCCATGCGGTAGTAGCCGTCGATTGCGATGAGCTCGGCCTCAAGCCGGCGGCAGAAAATGTGCGCCTTGGCATTGCCGTCAGCGCCAGCCAGCACCCGGCCACGCAGCGTTCCATAGATGTGGATCGAGCCGCTCGCGACGATCTCCGCGCCGGACGAGACCGAGCCGATGACGGTCACGTCACCCTCGTGGAACAGCGACTGGCCTGAGCGCACGGGCGAATCGATCAACAGCGAGGATGCAGCGGCCCCCACCGTAGCCGGCAGAGGTTGCGGGTCGGGCGTCTCGCTCGGTACCTGAAATTCGGTCTTTCCCACTGGCGACAGCAGAGGCGGGAGAGCGGGATCGGCGAGGCGGTCATCGGTGCCGAGCATTCCCATGACTCGGATGTTGCGCATCCCGAGATCGGCAATCAGACCGGCAGCCTCGTCCTTGCTGAGCAACAGCTCCGAGACGTCCACCACCACCGGCTTGCCTGAGAAGAATCCCGGCGAGCGGCAGAGCCATTTATCGGCTTCGGCGATCCATTCGGAGGTGGGCATCTTGGGCTTCAGCACGAATGCGAGGAAGGAGCGACCACAGAACTGGAAGGATGCTGGCTGAGCGACTGCTGTCATGAGGATGGCCGTGAATTAGGAATGGTTAATAAGATGGCGATTTCGGTTAACGAGCCGTTAAGCGCCCGCGCGTTTTGGCGATGATTTGATGGATTTTGGACAGCTGGCCCCGCGCTTACACAGCGCGACTCGAATCAGCTAGCGTTCTTGAGGGGACGATTCGCCTTCAGAGGGACGAGAGGCCATGATCCACTTGCGATGGGCCAAGGCTAGAGACGGATGGCTGCCGCTCGCATTGCCGTGGCCGTCCGTGGTCGACACGGTCGGCGTCTATGTCATTTGGCACGAGGGTAACCCGAGCCGCGTCGTGCGCATCGGACACGGCAGAATCAGCGAGTGCCTTCATTACCACCAGGAAGATCCCGAGGTGTTGGCCTATAGCGGCTTCGGCACGCTCAGGGTCACATGGGCAGCGGTACCGCCTGACCAGATGGAGGGCGTTGAGCGCTATCTGGTTGAGCATTGGAAACCACTAGTCGTAGACCGCCCGCCGAAGGTGCTTCCGATTGAGGTGAACTCTCCGTTTGCGGGCTAGTGGTATCGAGTCCGGCGAGGATTGCCTCGAGCGTCTCGCGAAGCTTCATGTACTGATACCACGCCCAGGGAGGCTCGGCTCCCGTTGCGAGCTTGTCGTTAGCCCAGTCAAGAACTCGCTGTAGCTCGGCGCGCGTCATGCTCCCGAGTTTCTGCCGACACTATTGAGAAATGATTAGGCTCCCCGCATTTAGTGCAGCACCGACTCGGCGAGATGCGGCCTAAATTATTGGCCGCAGACGCTTGAGCCCGTAGTGCAAACGAAGGGCACGACCACGCCCCTGAAGCAGGTCGTGTAGAACTGAGCGGTGACGATATCGGGCTGGAGCCTCGCCCGTGGCGGGACCCCATTTGGGCGGACCGCCTTCCAGAACGGATCGCCGGCAACCGGACGCGCCGATAAGGAGACGGAGCTCCACCCCCTCTTGCGCTGCACGTTGTAAGCGCTCTGGAGCGCGAGCGCTTGCGAGGTCTGCACAGCCTTCACCCTTGTTGGAGCACTGTGCGTTGCGGTGACCAATTCGCACCCGGCCTCTGCCGGCTTGAGCCCGACCAGGAAGAATCCCGCAACGCAGATCAGTCCGCAAACCTTCGCTAAGATACCCCTCATCGTTGCCTCCTCATCGAATCTTCTGCCGCAGTCCGTAGAGCTTCTACTCTAACACATCGACGTTGACGGCGTGGCGCCTGTAAGATTTGCTTCCCGGCGAAAAAAGAAGAGCGCATCCAGGCTGGGGCAGCCATGACACTCCTCATTATCGGCATTGCCGCGTTTCTCAGTCTGCATGTGGTGCCGACGTTCCCGGACTTGCGCGAGCGGCTCGTCGCGCGACTGGGCGAGGGGCCGTACAAAGGCCTGTTCGCGCTCCTCTCCGTCGCAAGCTTCATTCTCCTGATCTACGGCTTCGCGAAGGCTCCGCTCATCCAGCTTTGGTCTCCGCCGTCCTGGACGCGATGGGTCGCGATCGTGCTCATGCTGCCAGCCTTCATCTTCCTGGTCGCAGGCTATGTGCCTGGCCAGATCAAGGCGAAGCTCAAGCACCCGTTCCTGGTTGCCATCAAGACCTGGGCGCTCGCACACCTCATTGCCAATGGCGATCTGGCCTCGATCGTTCTGTTCGGCTCGTTCCTGGCCTATGCCGTGTACGACCGCATCACCCTCAAGCGCCGCACGGCGACCGGACTCGTGACGGTGCCGGCGACAGGACCGCCGTCAAACGACGTCATCGCCGTCGTCCTCGGACTCGTGCTCTATCTCGCCTTCTTGTTCTGGCTGCACGGGCTCCTGATCGGGACGTCACCGTTGCCGCAGTAATGGAACGGGAGCGGTCCGACGGCATTTTTTGCACTGCAAAATACCCTATATTCTGTCATAAGACCGCAAGCAGGGTCCGTGCTGGTTCAGGAGCTTAGAGACCGTGGCCGACCAATTTGCCGTGAAGCGGGTAACCGCGCCGGACATCAAAAATCGCAAAGGCGGCGCGCCGATCGTGGCGCTCACCGCCTATCACGCACATACCGCGCGAATCATCGATCCCTATGTCGATTTCCTGCTCGTCGGCGACAGCCTCGGCATGGTGATGCATGGCTATGAGACCACGGTGCCAGTGCCGCTCGAGCTGATGATCATGCATGCACAGGCCGTGGTGCGCGGCTCGTCGCGCGCGCTGGTCGTGGTCGACATGCCGTTCGGCTCCTATGAGGAGAGCCCCGCGATCGCCTTCCGCAACGCGGCGCGGGTGCTGAAGGAGACGGGCTGTGGCGCGATCAAGCTCGAAGGCGGCGTGCAGATGGCCGACACCATCCGCTATCTCACCGAGCGCGGCATCCCGGTGATGAGCCACATTGGTATGACGCCGCAAGCCATCAACACGATCGGCAGTTTCAAGCCGCGCGGCCGTTATCGCTCGGAATGGGCGGCTTATGAGGCCGATGCCAAGGCGATCGCCGACGCCGGCGCCTTTGCCGTGGTAATCGAAGCACTCGCAGAGCTTCTCGCCGCGCGCATCACGAAGGAGATTCCGATTCCCACGATCGGGATCGGCGCTAGCGCCGAATGCGACGGGCAGATCCTAGTGCTCGAGGACATGCTGGGCCTTTCGCCGCGCGTGCCGAAATTCGTGAAGGAGTACGCCCAAATCGGGGCTGGTATCGAGGCCGCAGTCAAGGCCTTCGCCACCGAGGTGCGCACACGCGCCTTCCCCACCGCCGACTACACCTACCCGATGTGTGACGAGGTCGGCGAAGTCACGAAAAAGACCAAAATGACAGGCAGTTAGCCGCTAACCACGTGTTTCGTCAGCCACCTTGGCGGGTGAGACCAAGCGGCTCTTTACCTTGCGCGAGCAAGAGGCCTTCACTATACGGCGGCCAGGGAGGAGCGACCCGAAGCTCCTTAAGGACCGTCAGTACGATTTACTTCAGAAGAGTCCGCTTCCGATGAGCGACCGTAGCGATTCCTTTTTGCGCGAGGTGGACGAGGCCGTCCGCCAAGAACACTACAAGAAGCTGTGGGACGAGTACGGCATCTATGCGCTCGGCCTTGCCGTGCTCGTCATCGCCGGCGTCGCGGCCTATAAGGGCTGGACCTACTGGCAGGAGCGGCAGGCGCAAGCGGCGGGCGCTTCGTTCAGCCAGGCTTTGGACGTGCTCGACGGCCCCGACCCCGCCAAGGCAAAGGACATCCTTACCTCGCTGTCGGACAAGGGGCCACATGGCTACCGGGTGCTGGCGCGCTTTCAGCTCGCTGCCGCGGCCGAAAAAGCGGGCGATACCGACAAGGCCGTCGCCGAGTATGACGCGCTCGCCAAAGATTCGAGCGTGGACGAGATTTTGCGCGACCATTCCACGCTCCAGGCCGCTACGCTCAGATTAGACAAGGCGGACCATTCGGAGATGGAGCAGCGGCTCAAAACTCTTGCCGAGGGAAACAGCGCCTGGAGATTTTCCGCGCGCGAGCTGCTCGGTCTTTCGGCTTATCGACTGAATAATATGGGCGAGGCCGAGAAGCAGTTCAGCGCCTTGGTTGGCGATCAGGGGACTCCCCCGAATTTGCGGGAACGCGCCAATATGATGCTCGCGCTCATCGTGGGGACCCCGCAGTCGCTGAGCACGACGGCGAAATAGCGCTCGCGTAACGAGGGTGGCTCGAAAGTGGGCCGGGGTGGAAAACGGGGAATTGGCGGAAGCCTTCTCGGCGCTGGCGTGATCGCGGCCACCGCCTTGAGTGTGGCGGCCTGTAGCGGCCTGCCCTCCGGTCTTTCCGACATCCGCAATCCGTTCAGGAAGGAAAAGGAGAGGCTGCCGGGCGAGCGCATTGCTGTCATCACCGATCCCAGCGTGGCGGCCATCCAACCAAAAGCGGCAGCGAAACCAGTCCAGCTCCCGTCGCCCCAGACGAACGCCGCATGGACCGAGCCGGGCGGCACGGCGTCCAACAATCTCGGCCACCTCGCTCTCCCGGACCAAGTGCAGAAGGTGTGGTCGGCCGACGCAGGTACCGGCTCCTCGTCCAGTGGGCGTTTGAGCGCGGTTCCTCTCGTCGCCGACGGCAAAGTATTCACCCTCGACGCCGGCGGCACAGTCTCGGCCTTCTCCGCCGCTAATGGCGCCAAGGTCTGGTCGGCAAGCGTCAGGCCCGAGAACGAGAGGAGCCGGGAGGGCTTCGGCGGCGGCCTGGCTCTCGACGCCGGGCGTCTCTACGTGACGACCGGCTACGGCACCGTAGTCAGCATCGATCCCGGCAACGGCGCCATCGCGTGGACGAAACCTGTCGGCAGGCCGATCAGGAGCTCGCCGACCGCGGCGGGCGGAAAGATCTATTTCGTGTCGACCGACAACATGCTCTATGCGCTGTCCGCGGCTGACGGCCAGCAGCTGTGGACCGCGCGCGGGCTGCCGCAACCGGCAACCCTGCTCAGCAATGTGAGCCCTGCGGTCTCGAGCGGCATTGTCGTAGCGTCGTTCCCCGCGGGCGATATCGCCGCCTATGAGGCTGCGAGCGGCAAGGCGGCGTGGAGCGAATCCCTCACTCGCTCCTCCGAAACCACAGCTTCCGGCATCCTCGGCGATCCGGCGCGGCCGGTCGTCGATCACGGCGTCGTCTTTGCTGTGAGCCATGGCGGCAAGATGATCGCCGCCTCGGAAACAACCGGTGAGCGGCTATGGAGCCGCAATCTTGCCAGCACGCAAATGCCGTGGGTCGCCGGCGATGCGGTTTATACCGTCGATCTCGGCGGCAAGCTGATCGCGCTCGCGCGCGGCGACGGCGAAGTGCGCTGGGCGACCGATCTTCCCAACAGCACGCGCTGGAGCGGACCGGTGCTGGCCGGCGGCAAGCTCTGGCTCGTGTCTGGCGAGGGCGTTCTTATCGGTGCCGATGCACGAACCGGACAAATCGTGAGCAATCTTGACCTCGGTGAGCCAGTCTTCATCTCTCCGGTTGTAGCCGGCGGCCGCATGTATATCTTGGCTGACAACGCTACGTTGATCGCCCTCAATTAGGGCTTCGTTCTCCAAGAGAGAGATGTCTTTCACTGTTGCCATCGTTGGAAGGCCGAATGTCGGCAAGTCCACCTTGTTCAACCGGCTTGCCGGCAAGCGGCTCGCTCTCGTCGACGACCAACCGGGGTTGACCCGCGACCGGCGCGAAGCCGAAGCGACAGTCGGCTCTTGCGATGTGACGCTGATAGATACAGCCGGACTCGAGCCTGGTGACGAAGGACTTACGCCGCGTATGCGGCAGCAAACCGCGGCGGCCATCGAACAGGCCGATCTCGTGATCTTTCTCATCGACGCGCGAGCAGGGGTGGTTGCGGCGGACGAAATCTTTGCCGATCTCGTCCGCCACTCAGGCAAGAAGGTCGTTGTCGCCGCAAACAAAAGCGAAGGCCGTGCCGCCGAGCCAGGCCTGTACGAGGCCTATTCGCTCGGGCTCGGCGAGCCGTTGCCGATTTCGGCCGAGCACGGCTTGGGCATTGGCGAGCTGACCGAGGCGATCGAGCAAGCTTGCAAAGGGCAGGGCATCGTCGCACCCGTAATGGCTGAAGACGAAGATGAAGGCGCCGAGCACCCTTTGCGAATCGCCATCGTCGGACGGCCCAATGTCGGCAAATCGACTCTTGTCAACGCGTTGCTCGGCGAGGAGCGCATGATCACCGGGCCCGAGGCTGGCATCACACGCGATGCGATCGCGTCGGAGCTTGAATGTAACGGACGCTCGTTGCGTCTGTTCGACACCGCGGGCCTAAGGCGCAAGATGAGGATTGAAGGACGCGCCGAAGAACTCTCCGTTGGCGATGCGCTGAAGGCCGTCCGTTTCGCCGAGGTCGTGGTCCTGCTGCTCGATGCCGAGCATCCGTTCGAAAAGCAGGACTTGCAGATTGCCGATCTCATCGCCGAAGAGGGACGCGCACTCGTTATCGCCATCAACAAATGGGACCTCGTGCGTGACCCGCAGAAGCGATTGCGCGAGCTTCGCGAGGAATGTCAAAGATTGCTGCCGCAAGTCAAAGGCGTCTCTCTCGTGCCGGTCTCGGCGCTCAGCGGCACGGGTCTCGACAAGCTGATGCGGGCGATCCTTGCCGCAGATGAATTGTGGAACCGGAGGCTGCCGACGCACGCGCTTAATCAATGGCTGCAAGATACGGTAGATGCCCATTCGCCGCCTGCGGTGTCAGGCCGGCGCATCAAGCTCAGATACATAACGCAGGCAAATGCGCGGCCGCCGACCTTCGTGCTGTTCTGCTCGCGGCCCAAGGCGCTCCCCGACTCCTATTCCCGCTATCTCGTGAACTCCTTGCGCGACAGCTTCGATATGCCTGGCGTGCCGATCAGGCTCAACTTGCGCAAAGGCGCAAATCCCTACGCGCGAGGATCGGCATGAGCGAAGAGGGCGTGACCGAAATCTACTTCTATCATCTCGAACGCCGCACGCTCGAAGAGGTCCTGCCGACTCTGCTCGAGATGTCGCTCAAACGCGGCTGGCGGGCAGCCGTGCAAGCTGCAAGCGAGGAGCGGGTGGAAGCGCTCAATACTTTGCTGTGGACCTATCGCGAGGAGAGCTTCCTGCCGCACGGAACGGCGCGCGACGGGCATGCCGCGGCTCATCCCGTTTATCTGACCTCTGGCGAGGACAATCCCAATTCGGCACAGGTCCGCTTCCTGGTCGACGGTGCGATGCTCGCCGATGCCGCACCCTACGCCCGCGTCGCCTATATCTTCGACGGCCGCGATCAGGAGGCTGTTGCCCGCGCTAGAGCCGATAAGCAAGCAGCCAAAGCCAAAGGCCACGCCGTGAGCTACTGGCAACAAACTCAGGAAGGACGCTGGCAGCAAATGGCCTGATGCGTGGCGATCCAGATCGACTCCGGCTGCCTTATTTTCCGGATCATGCCGCCTTGTTTGTGGAAGCTCGCGCCTTGCCGCTGTCATGCGCGGTCGCTATAAGCCCGCGTAATTCAGTAGATGACCAGGGGACCATTGTGGCCATTGAACGAACGCTTTCCATCATCAAGCCCGACGCGACCGAGCGCAACATCGTGGGGCTCATCATCGTGAGGCTTGAAAGCGCGGGACTTCAGGTGATCGCGCAGAAACGCGTGCGGTGGAAGAAAAAGGATGCAAAGAAATTCTACGACGTTCACAAGGGCCAACCTTTCTACAAGGACCTTGTGAACTTCATGACCTCCGGCCCGATCGTGCTCCAGGTGCTCGAGGGCGAGAATGCCATCTTGAGGAACCGCGAGGTGATGGGTGCGACCAATCCCGTCGATGCCTTGCCAGGCACCATCCGCAAGGATTTCGGCGTGAACCTTCAGCGGAATTCGGTGCACGGCTCCGACAGCGAAAAGACCGCCAAGCGCGAAATTGCGCTCTGCTTCAAGAAAAGCGAGATCGTGGGCTAGCAGCGGCTTCCATTTCGCGCCGAGGCCGATAGGCTGTAGCCCGCGAATGGAGGATGAATGCCGACGGTCCTCATCACCGGCACCTCGACCGGTATTGGGCGCGTGACCATGGAGGTTCTTGCGCAGCGTGGCTGGCATGTCTTCGCTACCATGCGCGATCTGCAAAAGCGCGAGAAGCTTGAGGCGGCGCTCAAGAAATCTGGCGTCGAGGACCGCCTCGAGTTCGTTCAGCTTGATCTCAACGACGCCACCTCGATCGAGGCGGCTGTCGCATCGGTTCTGTCCCGAACCGGCGGTACGCTTGATGCCGTAGTGCAAAATGCGGGCGTGTCAGCTGCTGGCGCATTCGAGGACTTGCCCGAAGCTGAAGTCCGGCGCGTGATGGAGACGAACTTCTTCGGAGTGCTCCAGCTGACCAGGGCCTTGCTGCCGACATTTCGAGCCCAGGGGGATGGACGCATCGTACTGGTCTCGAGCGAGGCAGCCTTCATGGGCCAGCCGGCAAATTCGATCTATTGTGCCTCGAAATGGGCACTCGAAGGCTGGGCCGAGTCGCTCGCCTACGACCTCGAACCGTTCGGCATCAAAGTCATTCTTGTTGAGCCGGGGCCGTACCGAACGCAGATTTGGCGCAGCACGCCGTGGATCGTGCCGCCAGGCAGCCCCTATCGCGAACGGGTGCAACGCGTGTCGCGCGCGGCTGACGAGCATGCGGCGAGATCGGCGCGCGATCCGAAGGAGGTCGCCATGGTCATAGCCCGCGCGCTTGAGGCCAAGCGCCCACGCTTCCGCTATCCGGTCGGGCCGTTCGCTCGCATCAATCATTTTCTGCGCGGGAAGGTACCAAGCCGCCTTATACGGCGGGGCGTTTCGCGCTATCTGGGGCTCATGAAGGCCTCGGACGCAAAGCCTTAGCGACCGAAGATCCCGGATCTTTTCAAAAGCCAAAGCACAAGCGCCGACGAGCCGATCAGAATCAGCATCGACCAGACGAACCCATGAGGATTCTGGGTCAGCGGCAACCCCATCACGTTCATGCCGAAGATTCCGCTGACCAAGGTTGCCGGCAGAAAGATCGTGGTGACGATGGCAAGAACCTGAAGGCTGCGGTTGGTCTGCTCCGCGGTCTTGATGGTGACCTCCTCCTGAAGGAGATGCGCACGGTCACGCAAAGACACCACCTCGTTGTCGAGCCAGTCGAGCCGCTGCCGCAATTTCGATGTGGTGAGCTTAAGCGCGAGTGTCTCGCTCACGTCGAGCTCGAAGCGCTGCATGAGCGAGCGCAGGATCACAAGCTGCCGGTGGAGCCGTAACGTGGTGCGTCTAATCCGGCCGAGCATATTCCGTCCCTCGCTCATGTCATCCTCGAGGATTCTTTCTTCGATATGATCGAGCTTGCCCGCCACGTCGTCGGCGTAGCGCTCGATGGCGTCGACTACGTATTCAACAATGGAATCCATCAGCGCAGCAACGGTAGCCACCTTGCGGCCGCCCCGGAGCGCCTTGCGCATAGCATCGATGGCGCTGAGCGGCCGATGACGGGCAGTGACGAGGAGGCTTTCGGTCATGGCGAAATGGAGAAAGCCGATCTCGTCGGTGATCCCGTCTAGCCCGCAAACGAGGTCGGGAAAGACGCCAAACAGACAGGCCTCGCTCTCATTGAGCTGTTGGTGGTCGTCGGCGGCAACGAGCAACTCGCGCGCCGCGGCAGGAAAGTAGGAAGATGAGCGCAAGAAATGACCGGCGCGCGCATCGGCCAAGTTGAAGTGGAGCCACAGCCAGCCGTGAGGGTCGTCGGCGATCGGCCGATCGACTGCGAGCTCCTCAGCCGTGCCGTCTGCTTTCAAGCGGAAGGCAAAGACGAGACCTGGTGGAGCCTCGACCGGGGAGTCGAGAATTGCGCCGGCCCGTGCGGGCGCGCTGGTTAGGACCTCAACCACCCGAGCTGCTGAGCCTTGGCATAGGCAGCCTTCCACGCCGAGACGAGAAACCGCACGCGCTCGGGATCAGGATCGTTTCGCATGGAGTCCATCAGGACGAGCAGGGGCGAGGCACCATCTTTGCGATAAGTCGCTTGCTCCCCCGTCTCGGGCCTGGTGACGACGAGATCGCGGTTTTGCAAAACTTGCACGTTGATGTCGGCAAGGTCACTCATGGCTGCGCCCCGTTAAGAGCACAGTTTAGAATCCCGGCAATGACGTGAGAAGCCTTGCCATCCACAAAATTGGCTGAGCACTGCGCTTCGGTCAAACTCAATGAGCAACAAAAACTTAGAGTGTCACCGTATTGTCATTAAAGCCGCGGTCAGCTCAGCTCGCGGATGCGGAACGGCAGTCCGCCTTTGGGACAGAGCGTCACCGTCGCGTGAATCTTCGCTGGCTTGGGCCCCACATAGTCAGGCGTGAAGCGGCGAAGTAGCTGCACCAGGGCGAGGGTGTTTTCGATTTGCGACAGCGCGCCGCCGATGCATGCGCGCTTTCCGGCAGCAAAGGGCAGGTAAGTGTATTTCTGGCGCTTCTTGGCGCGCTCCGGAGCGAAGCGCTCTGGATCGAACTTCTCCGGCTCATCCCAATACTTCGGGCTGTGATGCAGGACGTAGGCGAGAATGACCATTTTGTCGCCCGTCTTGACCTGATGTCCCTCGATCTCATCACCGCCGGCGGCAATGCGGATCAGCGCCCAGATCGGCGGGAACAGCCGCATCGTCTCCTGAATCACCATGCGCGTGTAGGAGAGCTGCTGCACCTCGTTCCATTCAGGATTACGCTCGCCGCACACAGCTCTTGCCTCTGCCCTGATGCGTTCCAGCGCCTCGGGGTGCTGCGACAGAAGATAGAGCGACCAGGCGAGCGTGAGAGCTGTAGTTTCGGTACCGGCCCATAAATATTGCTTCATCTCGTCGATCACCTGCTGGCGGTCGAACTCAGGGAAGTTGGGATCGGCTTCGGCCTGTTCCAGCATTCTGAGCAACGTCTTCTCGCGGTGCTCGAGAATGCCCGCGCCGGTCACCATCTCAGGAATCGAGCCCCACACTTCCATCGCCTTGGCGGCGTCTTCGCTCATGACCTCGACCAGCTCGCCGCGCACGTTCTTTAGACGTAGCGACTTATGGTTCACGACATTGGTGTAGGTCTTGACCTGGCCAAACACGAAATGCGGGTTGAACGGCATCTCACGGTCGAACAGCGCCTTGCACACCATCTCGGCAGCGAGCGTCCAAGTCTCCTCCACCATCTCGATGGTCTCGCCGGTCGAGGCGAACTTCGCCCACCGTCCCATCTTCGAGTCGATGGCCGACATCAGATAGGGGAAGTAGGCCTCGAACATCTGCGGGTGGAAGGCGGGCTGTTGCGGGGCTCGGATCTTCTGCCACAACGCGCCGTCCACGGTGATCATACTTCGGCCGAAGATCGGCCGCAGGCCGTCGAAATATTTCGTGTAGTTGTCGGCGTTATCAACCAGCACGCGCTGAGCATGCGCCGGCTCGGAGAGCAGCACGATGCGTTGGTTCTTGAGGTTGATTGGTACTACACCGCCATATTTGTCGCTCAGCGCCATAAGAACCTGCATGGGGTTCTCCTGGTTGAGTAGCGGGGTGAGCTTGAACCAAATGCTCTGCTCTTCGCCGAGCCCGTGCGATGGAGAATAGGCGACTATCATATCGGCCATTTAAGCGTTGTCCCCTGGCCCTCTCGTCCCGGCGTCGGGGCCGCGGGTCGTACGCCGCACCGGCCGCCAAGCTGAGAGAGCGGCCCGCCGCGCTGCTTGCACTACGCTGCCACAGTTTCGGCAAGCGGGCGCAGGAATTGCCTCTGTTTAGGCCAGTCTCTAACATCCGGCCCTCGGCATTGTCCATCATTGGCACGTCAGCATCTTGTGGTGCGACATGCCGCCCCGTCCATGGGCTGATCCTACGTCCGTTAATAATCTCAATCAAAGCGCTTCATCGAAAGGCGGCGAAAACAACGGCGGTTGTGGCGTGATCTGTGTCGTTCGCACCACATGTTCATCTTCCACGCGAACTTCGCCAGAAGCAACTAGCCGGAGCGCGTGAGGGTAAAGGCGATGCTCGGCGTCCAGCACGCGCGCGCCTAGGCTCTCTGGCGTATCGTCGGGAAGTACCGGAACGGCGGCCTGCGCCACGATCGGCCCTGTGTCCATCTCCGGGCGTACGAAATGCACGGTGCAGCCGGTGATCGTCGCGCCCGCTTCCAGGACCCGAGCATGGGAATGCAGCCCCCTGAAGGCCGGGAGCAGTGACGGGTGGACGTTGAGATGGCGATTGCGCCAGCGCGCGACGAACCCTTCGCTGTGCAGGCGCATGAATCCGGCATTGCAGAGCAGCTCGACGCCCGCCTCGTTCAGCGCGGTATCGAGGGCCGCATCGAATCCCTCGCGCGTGGCGAAGTCCTTGTGATTGATGACGAGGGCAGGGATGAGGGCGGATTCGGCCCGAAGGAGGCCTTGCGCGCTCGGGAGGTTGGAGATCACGAGAACGATCTTAGCGGGATAGTCTGGGGCTTTGCACGCTTCAATCAAAGCGCCGAGGTTTGAGCCGCGCCCGGAGATGAGGACGCCGACGCGCTTTCTCGTCACTGGTTACCCCAGGCGTGGGCGGCCTTGTAGCGGACGGCATCGCCACCGCCGCGTTTCACGACCTCGCCGATTGCCATGCTCTCCTCACCGAGATGCTGACGTACGCGTGCAACGTCGTCTCTCGCCACGACAAGAACCATGCCGATGCCGCAATTGAAGGTCCTGAGCATCTCGTTCTGGTCGAGGCGGGCTTCTGCCATGAGCCATGCGAATACCGAAGGAAGCGCGAAGGCGCCAAGGTCGATCTCAGCAGCAAGGTCGGAGGGAAGTACGCGCGGGATATTCTCCGTCAGGCCGCCGCCGGTGATATGAGCGAGCGCCTTGATCGCTCCGGTTCGGCGAATTGCTTCAAGGATCTGCCGCACATAGATGCGCGTCGGCGTGAGCAGCGCCTCGCCCAGTTTCATATCCCGCGCGAATGGCGCGGCATCATTCAAGGCAAGACCAGTCTCCTTGACCAGGTGCCGCACGAGCGAAAACCCGTTCGAGTGAACACCTGAAGAAGGAAGCCCCAGGATGACATCGCCAGATTCGATGTCGTCGCGGGGGAGCACGCCTGAGCGCTCAACCGCGCCCACCGCGAAACCGGCAAGGTCGTAGTCGCCAGGCGCGTAAAGCCCAGGCATTTCTGCAGTCTCACCGCCAATTAGCGCGCAGCCGGCTTCCTTGCACCCATCGGCGATACTGCCGATCACAGTCTGAGCTACCCCAAGCTCAAGCTTGCCGGTTGCGAAGTAGTCGAGAAAAAACATGGGCTCTGCACCCTGGACCACGAGGTCGTTGACGTTCATCGCCACGAGGTCGATGCCGATTCCGGAATGTATGCCCGTCTCGATGGCAAGCTTGAGCTTGGTGCCAACGCCATCGGTTGCCGCGACGAGCACAGGATCCTTGAAGCCGCACGGCTTGAGATCGAACAGGCCACCAAATCCGCCAATTGAGCCGAGCGCCCCCTTGCGTTTGGTCTTTGCCGCAAGAGGCCCAATGGCTTTGACCAGTGCGTTGCCCGCGTCGATGTCCACGCCGGCGTCGCGGTAAGTCACTCTGGGCTTGTCCTTGGAGGTTGCGGGCACCGAAAGGGCTCGGGGTGCATGTTCAGGCGATTTCGCATAACAACCGTGCCTTACGAGTGCCGTCAAGGGTCCGCCATATAGGAGTGTTTACCAATTGCGGCGCGCGCAACGCCGCGTTTCCGGAATATCGCAGCGAAAAACCCATGGCGTTCTGGCGATTTAAGTTCAGGATCAGGAGAGCGGGTACCGCGGCTCTCCTGCTGGCAGCAACTTTCGCCGGCGTCATCTGCGGCCCGGCGCGCGCCGCCGATAGCCTCTACACCGTCGCCAAGATCTCGGTCGACGTGACCGCCAAGGATGCCGTCGCGGCACGCGAAATGGGCATGGCCGAGGCCGAGCAGCGTGCCGTGATGACGGTGCTGAAGCGGATCGTGCCCGCCAGCGTCTATGCGTCCCTGCCGGAGATCAGCAAGGACGACATCGAAACTCTGGTCAACGGCGTCTCGATCAGAAGCGAACAGAATTCCACCACGCGTTACCTTGCTGTGCTCGACATCAGTCTCAACGAACAGGCGCTGAAGCAATTCCTGCAGGATCAAAACATCGCGTACAGCGAGGCGCGCGCGCCCTCGATCTCCATCCTTCCGCTGATGATAGACGGCGGGAGCGTGAAGAGCGAAGGCGCTGAAGGGTGGCGGGAGGCATGGGAGGGTCTCGATCTTTCTCATAGCGTTACACCTGCCACGATCCTGAGGCCGAGGCCCGATCTCGATGCGGCAACCCTCAAAGCTGTGCTTGCGGGCGATCCCCCGGCGCTTGCCTCGATGCAGGAGGACTACGGCTATGGGCAGCTTGTCATCGCCGTCGGCCAGATCGATCACGGTCAGTTCGTGACGCGGTTTGCCGGCAGCGACGCGGTCGGCCCGATCACTTTTGAGCAGAGCGATAAGCTTGCGGGCGATGTCATGACCGCCGCGCGCAATGCCGCGGAAATTGCCTTTGGGGTGCTGGAGAACCGTTGGAAGGTGTCGCAAGCAGGCGAAGCGCCGGCGACCGAAGTCAAACGCGACGAAAGGGAGGGGACGGAAGCGGAAGCTGAGGGAAAGCCAAACGAGCCGGCCGAGGTCCCGCGTAACGTGGTCGCGGAAGTCGAGTTCTCGGGCCTGAAGGACTGGCAGGACATCCGCGGCCGGCTTATGAACATCGCCGGAATTCAGGGTTTGGAAGTCAATTCGCTGTCGGCGCGGGCCGCCTCCATTACCTTCGATTATGCGGGCTCGCTCGGCAAGTTGCAGACCGAGCTTGGACAAAATGGCTTCGAGCTCGGTGAAAAGGATGGAAACTTCGTGCTCCGTTCCCGTTAGAGCCGTAAGCCCGCTAGGTCACGCCCCTGTCGTCGAATCTGCTAAAATCTGGAGTTGGAGGCCGGCTAGGCGCGAAAGGCGCACAATCGGCCGCCGGGAGGAATGTTAAGTGAATATCCCCAACAGCCTCACGCTCGTGCGGATCGTGCTCGTTCCGCTGGTGGTATGGCTTATCATCGACCATGAGATGACGGCTGCCTTTCTGCTCTTCCTGCTCGCAGGTTTTTCCGACGCAGCCGACGGCTATATCGCCAAGCGTTACGGCTGGCGAAGCGAGCTCGGCGCCTATCTGGACCCGATCGCCGACAAGGCCCTACTCGTCAGCATCTACGTCACGCTCGGCCTCGCCGGCCATCTACCGGTCTGGCTGGTCATTGCCGTCGTTAGCCGCGACATTCTCATCGTGGGGGCGGTCGTGCTGTCCTGGATGCTGTCGCGGCCGCTCACCATGCATCCGCTGCTTATCAGCAAGGTCAACACCTTCGCCCAGATCGTGCTTGCTGGTCTCGTCCTCGCCGAGCTCGGGCTCGGCCTTGGGCTCGAGCCCGTGGTGAAGGTCTTGATCTGGGTAACGGGCGCGCTCACCATCCTGTCCGCTGCGGCCTATTTCTGGGCGTGGCTCGGGCATATGGCGGCCTACGAGCCGGCGCCCCGTCCGCTTCCTCCGCGCAAGACACCGGCAGTGGGCGTCGAGCAGTCGCAGCGCTCGCAGGTTAGGGCTTCGTGACGCTTACGCAGCTAACGCTCGATCTGCCCCATCGCGCGGCGCTCGGCGCCGAGGATTTCCTTGTCAGTGACTGCAATATTGCCGCAGTGAAGCTGATCGATGCGTGGCCCCGCTGGCCTGAGCCCGTGCAGCTCCTGATCGGCCCGCCGGCGAGCGGCAAAACGCATCTTGTCCGCGTCTGGCAAGTGCGGTCGGGCGCGCAGCTCCTTGATGCAAAGAGACTCGACACCAGTTTCATCGATGAAGTGGGCGACGCGAAGCCGTTTGTCTTCGAGAATCTGGACTGCGGTGATTATGACGAGAGGGCACTGTTCCATTTCCTGAATCTCGCGCGGGAGAAACTGCTCTTCGTATTGCTCACGGCCCGCAGCGCACCGAGCCGTTGGGACATCTCATTGCCGGACCTATCGTCGCGGCTCAGTGCCGTTCCGATTGTTGAGATTGGCGCGCCGGACGAGGCACTGCTCAGGATGGTTATGCTCAAGCAGTTCGCCGACCGGCAGCTCAATATCGAGCCGAAGGTCCTGGAATTTCTCACCCTTCATGTGGACAGATCGCTGCAAGCCGCCGCCGCCGCGGTCGCGGCGGTCGATCGCCTGGCGCTAGCCACAGGGCGCAAGATCAACCGCCAGCTCATCGTGGAGGCGCTTGCGGGAGGCGCCGCGTCGGACTAGGCGTGTGCTCTTCTCCCATCTCGTAACGCAGATGATACGTATTTTGAGCTATCATTCCCCGATGCAAAACCCGTCAAGGCGGGAGGCGTAATAAACCGCCGGATTTCCAAGAGGTTAAAAATGACTTTGCAGGAGAAGGTTGAGCATCCTAAGCCGAGCCCAGGAGTAGCCGCCTTTGGGCCGAGCCGCTTCTTCAATCGCGAGCTCTCCTGGCTTGATTTCAATCGGAGAGTGCTCGAGGAAGCCGAGAACGAGCGGCATCCGCTGCTCGAGCGGCTGCGCTTCCTCTCGATCTCTGCCTCTAACCTCGATGAATTCTACATGGTGCGGGTGGCTGGTCTTCGGGGCCAGGTGGTCGCCGGCATCGAGACGCCGAGCGTGGACGGACTGACTCCGGCCGAGCAACTCGACCGCATCAACCACGCCGTTGCCGAGCTCACTGCTCAGCAGCAAGAGAATTGGGTGACGCTCGAGGCGCTGCTCGCCGAGGCCGGCATCCATGTCCTTCACGCTGACCAGCTCACCAAGGATGAGCGCAGCTGGCTCGAGGAGCACTTTCTTCACCACATCTTTCCGGTGCTGACGCCGATCGCGGTCGATCCAGCCCACCCGTTTCCATTCATTCCCAATTTCGGCTTCACGCTTGGGCTCGAGCTTGTGCGCGAAGGCTCTTTGCGCGCCATGCATGCTCTCATGCCCATCCCGCCGCAGCTCGCCCGGTTCATCCGTTTGCCGAGCAAGGGCGAGCCCAAGGAACCGATCCGCTTCATCAGGCTTGAAACTGTGGTCGGAATCTTCGTGTCGCGGCTGTTCCCAGGCTATCGCGTGAGGAGCCAAGGCTCGTTCCGGGTACTGCGCGACAGCGATATCGAGGTGCAGGAGGAGGCCGAGGATCTGGTGCGCCTGTTCGAATCCGCGTTGAAGCGCCGGCGTCGCGGCTCGGTCATCAGGCTCGAGATCGAGGCGTCTATGCCGTCGAGGCTCCAGCGCTTCGTCACGCAGGAGTTGAAAGTGTCGGAGCGCGAGAGCTTCGTGCAGAAAGGCCTGATCGGTCTCGCCGACACCAACCAATTGATCGTGGCCGATCGCCCCGATCTCAAGTTCCAGCCTTTCGTCAGCCGCTTCCCGGAGCGCATTAGAGAGCACCACGGCGATTGCTTTGCTGCGATCCGCAAGAAGGACATCGTGGTGCATCACCCCTACGAGTCCTTCGACGTCGTGCTCCAGTTCCTGAAACAGGCAACGGCAGATCCCGACGTGGTGGCGATCAAGTGGACGCTCTACCGCACGTCGAAGAGCTCGCCGATCATCGAGGCGCTGAAAGATGCCGCCGAAGCGGGCAAGTCAGTCACAGCCGTGGTCGAGCTGAAAGCCCGCTTCGACGAAGAGGCCAACATCAAGTGGGCGCGCGATCTTGAAAGTGCGGGCGTGCAGGTCGTGTATGGCTTCATCGAGCTCAAGACACACGCAAAGCTCAGCCTGATCGTGCGGCGAGAGATGGGCGAGCTCATCACCTATTGCCACGTGGGCACTGGCAATTACCACCCGGTCACCGCCAAGATCTACACCGACCTGTCTTTTTTCACCGCGGATCGCACCATCGGCCAGGATGTCTCGCGCATTTTCAACTATGTAACGGGCTATGCCGAACCCGCCGAGCTCGAACTCATGGCGGTGTCGCCGGGAGGCATCAGGGCGCGCATCCTCGACCATATCCGCGAGGAGATGTACCACGCCAAAGCCGGCCGACCTGCCGCCATCTGGATGAAGATGAACTCCCTGGTCGACGCCGAGATCATCGACGCGCTGTACGAGGCGAGCCAGGCTGGCGTCGAAATCGATCTCGTCGTGCGCGGCATTTGCTGCTTGCGGCCCGGCGTTCCCGACCTCTCCGAGAACATCCACGTCAAGAGCATCGTCGGGCGGTTTCTCGAGCATTCGCGCATCTATTGCTTCGGCGCTGGTCACGGCCTTCCGAATCGCAAGGCCGTGGTCTATATCAGCTCAGCCGACATGATGCCGCGCAATCTCGACCGCCGGGTCGAGGCGATGGTGCCGATCCTCAATCCAACCGTGCACGAGCAGATCCTCGACCAGATCATGGTAGCCAATCTCAAGGACAATCTGCAGAGCTGGCGGGTGCGGCCCGACGGCAGCTCCGAGCGGTTCCATCCCGGCAAGGATCAGGAGCCATTCAGCGCCCAGGATTATTTCATGACCAATCCAAGCCTGTCCGGCCGCGGCACGTCTCTTACCGGGAACATGCCACCGCGCTTCACCCGGCTGGTCGAATCGACCTGAAGCGCCTCACGCGAGACGCCATGCTTCAAAGCAATGATCTGAGCCCTGTCGCGGTCGTCGACATCGGCTCAAACTCGGTGCGTCTCATCGTCTATGAAGGCGCGGGTCGTGCGCCGGCGCCTCTCTTCAACGAGAAGGTGCTGTGCGGGCTTGGCCGCACGCTGGCCACCACCGGCAGGCTTGCCTCCGATGCGATCGTTCGCGCGCTGGGAGCGCTCCGGCGCTTCCGCGCCCTGATCAAGCAGCTCGGCGTCACGCATGTCGAGGTCATCGCCACTGCGGCGGCGCGCGAGGCGGGCAACGGTCCGGAATTCATCGCCCAGGCCGAGAGGGTACTCGGCTGGCCGATCACGGTCTTGTCGGGCACCAGGGAGGCCGAGCTTGCCGCACTCGGTGTCGTGTCTGGCATCCATGCAGCCGATGGTTTTGCTGGGGACCTTGGCGGCGGCAGCCTCGAACTGATCGACGTGAGAGGCGGACGGCTATCCGATGCCGCAACGCTTCCCCTTGGCGGCTTGCGGCTGATCGATGCCGCCGGCGGCAGTCTCAAGAAGGCGCGCGAGATCGTCGACGAGGAGCTGTCGAAGGTGAGCTGGCTCGAGAAGGGCAGGGGCCGCGACTTCTACGCCATCGGCGGAACGTGGCGGGCGCTTGCGCGGCTGCACATGACGCAGACCAATTATCCTCTGAGCGTGATGCACAACTACCGCATCAACGCCGAGGACGCACTCAGGTTCTCGGCGGTCCTCGATCACCAATCGCAAAGCTCGCTCGCCGGCATTCGCGATATCTCGAGCGCTCGCCGCGAGACCATCCCCTACGGCGCCTTGGTGCTCGAGAGGCTCATCAGGCAGATGAAGCCGCGCGCGGTCGTGGTCTCGGTGTTCGGCATTCGCGAAGGCCTGCTCTACAGCCTGCTGAGCCCCGAGGAGAAGCGCAAGGATGTGTTGATTGCAGCTTGCGACGATATCGCCCGCCGCTGGTCGCGCTCGGTGGACAGCGCCTACGAGCTGTGCTTCTGGACCGACGCTTTGTTCCGGGCGCCCGGTCCGGTGGAGACGCCCGAGCAGAGGCGGCTCCGCCATGCCGCCTGCCTGCTTTCCGATATTGGCTGGCGGGCGCATCCCGATTACCGCGGCATTCAGAGCCTGAACCTCATTGCTCACGGCACGCTTGTCGGCGTCGATCACCCTGGCCGCGCCTTCCTCGCGCTCACCGTCTATTACCGCAACGAAGGACTGGTCAAAGACGAGCTCAGCCAAACGCTGGTCGAACTCGTCGACAAGGACATGCTGAAGCGGGCGCGTATCCTCGGCGCCGCTTTCCGCGCGGCGCATATGGTGTCGGCCGCCATGCCGGGCGTGCTCACCAATACGCCGATCAGCTACGAGGGCAACCGGCTGGTCTGGACGCTGCCCGAACCTTACGCGAATCTCGAAGGGGAACGCGTCGAGCGCCGTTTCAAACAGCTTGCCGAACTGCTCGATCGCGACGCCGAGATCAGAGTCGGCTCGGCGTTCCAGCTCGCCGCGAGCTAGTTTCGACTTGCTGGACCAAGTCTCGCTTCCCAAATCATCGGCTAAATTGCCGTTCCGGCGAGAGCCGGAATGCAGTAACGACTGAACATTGAGCTCACTCCAACTGTAAAATTTGGTAATGGCAGAAGACCTCTATTCCGTCCTTAGCGTGCCGAAGACTGCAAGCGCTGAGGACATCACCAAGGCCTATCGCAAGCTCGCCAAGAAGCTGCACCCCGACCTCAATCCGGGGGACAAGGCGGCCGAGGAGAAGTTCAAGAAGGTTACAGCCGCCTACGACATCCTTGGAGATGCCGAGAAGCGCGGTCGCTACGACCGGGGCGAAATCGATGCCTCCGGCCAGGAAACGCCGCAGCAGCGTTACTACCGCGAATATGCGGGGGGCGAGGACGGCGCGCGTTACCGCTCAACCGCTGGCTTCGAGGATATCGGCGCCTTCAGCGATCTGTTCGGCGACCTGTTCGGCGAACGCGGCGGCATGCGCGGGGGCCGTGGTGCGCGCTTCTCGATGCGTGGGTCCGATGCCCAATATCGCCTGGACGTCGATTTCCTGGATGCCGTGAACGGCACCAAGACGCGCATCACCCTGCCTGACGGGGGCACGCTCGACGTCACCATCCCGCCCGGCGTCGCTGACGGACAGGTCCTGCGGCTAAGGGGCAAGGGCAATCCCGGTGTCGGCGAGGGCGAGCCAGGCGACGCGCTGATCGAGATCCATGTCCGGCCGCACCCGGTGTTCAAACGCGAAGGCAACGATATCGTCCTCGAAGTGCCGATCACCTTCGATGAGGCGGTGCTCGGTGGCAAGATCGAGGTGCCGACCATCGGCGGACGCGTGTTCGCCACCGTCCCGCCCGGCTCGAACACGGGCCAGACACTCAGGCTGAAAGGCCGCGGCATCAAGACCAAGGGCAGCGCTGGCGACCAACTGGTGAAGCTCAGTATCATCCTGCCTGATCGGATTGACGACGACCTCAAGCGCTTCGCCGAGACCTGGCGCGAGGCTCACCGTTATGACCCGCGGCGCAAGCTCAAGGAGCAAGCCTGATGCTGAGCGAGCGGGACCTGGTTGCAAGGGTGCAGCGCCTGACGGTCACGCGGTTTCGGGTGTGGATCAAGCAAGGCCTAATCAAGCCGGCAGACCAGACCGCGCAACGCTTTTCTGAAGCCGATCTCGCCCGGGCCACGCTAATCTGCAATCTCGAGGACCAGCTCGGCTTCTCCGAAGAAGACGTGCCGGTGCTGCTCAATCTTATCGATCAGATCCATGGACTCCGCTCCGAGCTGCTATGCCTGCTCGGCGCCCTCGATGACTTGCCGCCCGATGTCCGCGCCACGGTCAAGTTGCGGATTGAAAGCCGTAGAGGCGGGGACGGCGGGCAATGAAATGGGCGGCAGGAGTCCTGCTTTTCCTGATCGGCGTGGCCGTCTTCACCTATCTCAGCATTCGCTATGGGCCCGGACGTCTGCCGGGCGACATCGTGGTCGATCGCGGCAACTTCTATTTCTATGCGCCGTTCACCACGGCGATTATCGTGAGTCTCTTGCTAAGCCTTGCGCTTTGGCTGTTCCGCCGCTGACGCTTGCCCCGAAGCAATTCACTCATGTCCAGGCGAACCGTCGTCGTAAACGACAAGATGCAACGGGGATACCATTACGAGCTCGTTGCGCCTTCTGCGCGGGGTTTCGATCCGGACTTCATTCCCGAGCTGACTCCCGGAGAGATGCTCCGGTTAGGCGTATTCTGCGGCAAGTACATGACCGACACGCGGCGGGAATTTCCAAAAAGCTGGTTCGAGGGCGCAAAACTCGCCAAGCGAGGTCGCGATTGCTCGCTCAACTATTTCGGCGTCGATGCGAGCCAACCACTGTCAGTCTAGCACAAGAAGGGCTGGATTCATCCAGATGACCCGCGAGGCTGGTTCCAGTGGTATTGCCGCTACTATATGGGCCGACGCATGCCCAAGGAGGACCGCCGCCAGATCAAAAGGTGGAAGGCAATGCGGCGGCATGTCGTCCAGATCAAGCGGAATTGCGACCAAGGTGATCTGGGATGCCGGCCGCGCCAGCGCCAGGCGCTGCTTCATTGGGCCTACGATAGCCGGAAGATTTGATTGAGCTTGGCCGGGCGGAGCTTCAGTCGGCCTTTGCTTTCGTTGGCTCGAAGGCGACTTCGCCGTCCTTGATGGCGAGCGCAAGCTCGCCTCGCTTGAGCGCAAGCGCATCCTCGCCGAACAATTTTCTGCGCCAGCCGCGCAGCACCGGCACATCATCGTCGTCCGAGCGGGCGATTTGCTCGAGCTCATCGCTCGTGGCGATGAGCTTCGGCGCCACGCCGTGCCGGCCAGCCGTCGCCTTCAGTAGTACGCGCAGGAGATCGACCACGGCTTGCGCTTCGGGCGGCATCGGCTCGCCTCGCTCGATCGGCGGTATGGTTTTGGGATCGCGCTCGAGGCCGCGCGCCACGGCCTCGAGCACGGCACGGCCGCGCATCGAGCGTGCAAAGCCGTTGTGCAACGTGCGCAAGGAGCCGAGATCCTCGACGGTGCGCGGGGCCTGGCTCGCAATATCATAAAGCGCCTCGTCCTTGAGAATGCGGGAACGCGGCACGTCTTGCGTCTGCGCCTCGCGCTCGCGCCAGGCGGCAAGCTCCATGAGCACAGCCAGCGACTTCGGAGTCTTGACGCGCATCTTGAGCCGCTTCCATGCCTGCTCAGGGTGAAGCTCGTAAGTCGCGGGGTTGGTCAGCACTGCCATCTCCTCACTGAGCCAGCTTGCCCGCTCGGATTTGTCGAGCTGGGCCCTGAGCTTCGGATAGAGATCGCGAAGGTGGAGGACATCGCCGAGCGCATAAGTGAGCTGACGCTCGGACAGGGGACGGCGACTCCAATCGGTGAATCGCGATGTCTTATCGAGGTTGCGGTTCAGAAGCCGCTTCACCAGCATCGAGTAGCTAACCGCCTCGCCGAAGCCGCACACCATCGCCGCCACCTGGGTGTCGAAGATCGGATCGGGAATGACGCTCGCTAAATGATGCACAATTTCAATGTCTTGTCGCGCCGAATGAAAGACCTTTAGCACCTTCTCATTGACCATCAACCCGAACAAAGGCGTGAGGTCGAGGCCTGGCGCGAGGCTGTCGATTAGGACTTCTGTGCCGTTGCCGGCCATCTGGATGAGACATAGCCGCGGCCAGAACGTCTGCTCCCGCATGAACTCGGTGTCGACCGCGACGAATGGCGACTGGCCGAGTTTGGCACAAGATTCCACGAGCTCATCGTTGCGGGAGATCAGCTTCATGGGGGGCGGGTATAGCCCAAGCGCGCGCGCGAGGCCAAGGGCGCTACGCATGGAAGCTTTGAGTTTCGGGTCTAGTTTGCCCTAAGCGCGCTGCCAATCGTAAGCAGCGTCAACATGATAGGGACGTCGAGCGCATGCGACCGCGGAACGCGCCGGCACCTTTATCGTCCTCTGTACGCGACGCGACAGAAGCATAGGCCCTACCGGAGCATCGTCGCCGACATGACGCCGTTGATTGAAGCCCTCGCTTGTTCCCAATTCACCACGCCGTGGCCTGGAGCCAAGCCGTGCACGAGCGATGAGATAATCGAGCAAAGCGTGATGAGCCCGGCGAAAGCCCAAGCAGCAAGGGGCAGTCGAGTCTTGACCGGGGGCAGGTTTGGAATCCTTGGCATCTTATTCTCCCTCGCTAGTGCCTGCTCCCGAAACGCGGACAGACTCACTTCGTTCCCTCGGCGTCTATTTCGGTTGTGCGTTCTTGCTGCCGGGCAGTTGCGGGGGCGGAGCGATCTCGTCGCGAGGTCCTGCATTAGGGTTGGGGACTTCGGTGTGGATGCCCTCGTCACCCGTCGGTGGCGGCTTAATGACTCCGTCCTCCTGCGCCAGTGGCGGCTGCACATTGTCGTCAGGGCCGGGAGCATCCTTGCCTTGCGGGGCTGTCTGCTCTTGCGTGTCAGTGTCGGCGGCGCGAGCCTGATCTATTCCAAGGCCGAACAGCAACGCTGCGACCGCCGCGGCGCTCATCGCGCCGGTATGGAACTTTGACATGGCGTTTCTCCCAATTGTTGGGGCCGAAGGCGAAACCGATGTGCCAAGCCATCGTTCCAGAGCTGTGACCCTCACGCGCCCCGCCTTGACAGGGACGCCATCCCATGCGCTGTTCCCGCGCACTTGAAACCCTTGCCTCGCAAGCCCCGAGGCTATCCCCACGCCATGCACGAGTATCGCACCCACACCTGCGGAGAACTTCGCAAAGAGGACGTCGGCAAGACCGTCCGCCTGTCCGGCTGGGTGCATCGCATTCGCGACCATGGCGGCCTTCTGTTCATCGACCTTCGCGACCATTACGGCATCACGCAGGCTGTAGCCGATCCGAAATCGCCGGCATTTGCACGTGCCGAGACGCTGAAGCCTGAGTGGGTGGTGCGCATCGACGGCGAGGTGGTCGCCCGCTCCCAAGAGACCATCAATCCCAACCTTCCGACCGGAGAAATTGAGGTCAGGATCAAAAGCCTCGACACCTTGTCGGAAGCAAAAGAGCTACCGCTGCCGGTGTTCGGCGAGCCCGACTATCCGGAGGAGACGAGGCTCAAATACCGCTTCCTCGATCTCAGGCGCGAGAGCCTGCACAAGAACATCATGAAGCGGCAGGCGATCATCTGGTCGCTGCGCAACCGCATGCGCGAGGCGGGCTTCTTCGAATTCCAGACGCCAATCCTCACCGCGTCATCGCCGGAAGGCGCGCGCGACTATCTCGTGCCGTCACGGATCCATCCCGGCAAATTCTACGCGCTGCCGCAGGCGCCGCAGCAGTTCAAGCAGCTCATCATGATTGCGGGCTTCGACCGCTACTTCCAGATCGCACCCTGCTTCCGCGACGAGGACGCGCGCGCCGACCGGTCGCCCGGCGAGTTCTATCAGCTCGATCTTGAGATGAGCTTCGTCACGCAAGAGGACGTGTTCGATGCTGTCGAGCCGATTCTGCGCGGGCTGTTCGAAGAGTTCGGCGGCGGCAAGCCTGTCACGCAGAAATTCCCGCGCATCCCTTACGTCGAAGCGATGCGCAAATACGGGACCGACAAGCCCGATTTGCGCAACCCAATCGAGATGGCCGACGTGACCGAGCATTTTAGGGGCTCTGGCTTCAAAGTGTTCGCCGGCATGCTCGACCGGGACGTGAACGCGCAGATCTGGGCGATACCGGCCAAGGGCGGCGGCTCACGCACGTTCTGCGACCGCATGAACGCCTGGGCGCAATCCGAGGGTCAGCCTGGCCTCGGCTATATCATATTCGATAAGCACATTGAGACGGTGGTCTGGGACAAGCCCGTCGATGCCCTTAGGGGCAAAGTAAAGCCAAGTGCTGCCTATCAGCAACTGGATCCGGTGCGCGCGGTTGGAAAAGGTCCAATCGCCAAGAACCTTGGCGAGGAAAAGTCGGAAGCCATCCGCCAGCAACTGGACCTTAAGGCTGGCGATGCGGTGTTCTTCGTCGCCGGGCTGCCGAAGGAGTTCGCTTCGTTTGCCGGGCAAGCGCGCGTCAAGATTGGCAACGAGCTTGGGCTGACACAGCAGGATCGTTTCGAGTTCTGCTGGGTCGTCGATTTCCCCATGTATGAATGGAACGAGGAGGAGGGGCGGATCGACTTCTCGCACAATCCCTTTTCCATGCCGCAAGGCGGGCTCGATGCGCTCGAGACCAAGGAGCCGCTCGACATCCTTGCCTATCAATACGACGTGGTCTGCAACGGCGTCGAGCTGTCGTCAGGCGCGATCAGGAATCACAAGCCCGACATCATGGAGAAGGCCTTCGCCATCGCGGGTTATTCCAGGGAAGAGCTCGAGCAGCGGTTCGGCGGGATGCTGCGTGCGCTGCAATACGGCGCGCCGCCCCATGGCGGCATCGCACCCGGCATCGACCGCATCGTCATGCTGCTATGCGGCGAGGAGAATCTCCGGCAGGTCGTCATGTTCCCGATGAACCAGCAGGCCGAGGACCTGCTGATGGGAGCGCCGTCCGAGGTGTCACCTAAGCAATTGAAAGAGCTTAACATTCGAGTTGTTCTGCCGCCCAAAACTTAAGGGGGTCGAACAGCCGCACCTCTAAGGCCGCTCCAACTGTTGCCCAAATGTCGAGTCATTCCTTACCTTTGGCGGGAACCGCTAACGCCCAGATCGCAAATATCATGGCGGTTGGGAGGGGCAGGCATGGATCAGTCTTACGTATCACGCGTTGCCGCGCTCGGCGTTTTCGCCGCCTTTTGCTTTCACGCGGCGAGCCTAGAAGCCAAGCCTGCCGTGGCGGCCCCGGCCAAGCTCAACACTGCGGCCTTTCTCGACGCTTGTAGTACCGACCAGAACGTTACCGACAGTCCTGGCTTTGCCGACGGCAAGGTGACGCCGAAGGCCTATTGCGAATGCGTCGCGGGTAAGTTCGAGGAGAACAAGCTCACGCAGAAAGACGTCGACATGCTGACCAAGATGCACAAGGACGAAATCACTGATGCCGACGCCGAGGCCTATCCGACGCTCGAGGACCTGTTGACCTCCAATGAAAGCTATGAGGACGCCTGCAAGAAAAGCCTCGGCCTTCCTGCCGATGCGGGCAACGACGAGGTGCCGATGGAAGAAGACACGGTGCCTGACGAGGAGGCACCGGACCAGGGTGCGCCTCCGCCGGATGACGCTTCGCCTCCCGAATGATCGGTGAGACGTAATAGGCGATAATTGACCGGAGGTGGAACCGACGGCGACCGAGGCTCTTTCCTGGAGTGGCGGCTGAATGGGAACGGGCAGCATGACACTCGGCGAACACGTCTTCCTCTATTGCGAGCGGGGCACGAGCTCGGCGCTCAGCGCCGAGCCCATCAATGCGGTCAGCAACATCGCCTTCATTCTTGCCGCCTTTATGGGGCTTCAGCTCCTCGAGTGGCGCCCCCGCGAGCAGCAGACCTCGGACCATTTCCTCCTTATCGGACTCGTTGCCCTGATCGGCATCGGAAGCTTCGCGTTCCATTTGTTCGCGACGCAGGAAACCGAGCTTCTCGATGTGATTCCAATTGCGGTATTCACGCTTGTTTATCTCGGTTTCGCCCTGAACCGATTTCTCGGCGTTCCGCCGGGCTGGACGGTGCTGCTGGTGATCGGCTTTACCGCCCTTATGGGCGCCGCAACAGAAGTGAGATGCTGGGACGGTGGCGTTATTCTTGCGGGCCCTGACGTGCAAGGCGCGAAGCCTTGCCTCAATGGCAGCGTGTTCTATCTTCCTGCTTTGGGCGCTCTGATCGTGGTCGGGCTACTGCTCGAGGAGCGCCGCCATCGTGCGGCGCCCTATGTCTTATGGGCCGGCGCGATTTTCGCCGTCTCGCTCACGCTCCGCTCGCTCGATATGGCGCTGTGCGACAAGCTTCTGCTCGAAGGTCGGAAGGTCGGCACCCACGCGGCATGGCATGTGCTGAATGCGCTCGCTCTCTTCTTATTACTGAGAGCGAGCCTCGAGGCCCGACCTTCCACGGAGGCAACTGATGCGATACCTCCGGACGAGGTAGAGGAGCGCAGGCCCACGATCCTGGTCGACAAAGCGCCAGTCGAACCTGAAGCACCGCCGGTAGCCGAAACCGAGCAGGTTGCGCCGGTAGCCGAAGAGGCGGCAAAAGAGGACGCCGCGCCTGAAGCGCGCAAGAAGGTCTTCTTCCCGGCCTAAGGGAACTCTACACGTTCCCCTGCCATACACTGGCCGGATGCGGACGTGGTGGAACAGGTAGACACACAGGACTTAAAATCCTGAGACCCGCAAGGGTCGTGCGAGTTCGACTCTCGCCGTCCGCACCAACAATCCGTCATATGGCTCAGGGACTTGCAGCGCACTTTTGCTATAGCACTGAAGCGGCCTCAACAGCCTCTGTTTGTCTGAGACCTGCGTGAGACCTTGGAGCGGGAGCCGCGCTGCTGGCTGGCAGTCGGGGGACGCCTGGGTGGATGGGGTCCCCGTCGGCTGCCCCCCGGCCCAGGGGTCCCCCCGGTGGCTCGGGACCTAGGGAGGTATTGAGCTGCTCGCTTCTCCCTCTCTACCTTCAGCGGGGCTTCTTTTTCGCGGCCTGCCGAGCACCGCGGGAACTCGACCCTCCAAAGCACGTTCAGCCGTCGCAAGCATAGCGGCGCTGTCTCATTCCCGAGCCACCCCAGCGCCGCAACCTGACTAATAGGGAAGCCCCGGCTCTTCCTCGCTGGGGCTTCTTCTTGTCGGAACATGGCGGGTAAGCACCGCTTAACCGTCTTCCCAGGTTGGAGTTATAGCGAGGCAAGTCAGCGACTAGGCTGGGGAGTGTGACGGAACCCGTCGTCACAGGTTCCTCAACCCAAGGAACCAAAAGAGCCCCGCTGCGCTCGCGACCGGCGGGGCTTCTTCTTAGCGGAGTTGATGATCTGCTCTTAGCCTCTAACTACGGAATAGTGGTGGGCGCGTCCCTCTTGCTCACCATAGGTTCCCTGCGACCCCCCGCAGGAATCGGGAGAAGCCCCGCAGTGCTTGACGGGGCTTCTTCTTGGTCGGAATTTGGGTGCTATCCAGCGACAAAGGCTGGTTAGGCCCGGCAAAATCTCCTCGTTCCGTCGGAAACGGGGCCGCTGGAAGCCCCGGTTCGCGTGCCGGGGCTTCTACTTGAGCAGCGGCCCTTAGCCCTGGAACCCATCTCCGAAAAATGAAGGGGAGCGGTGCTATCGCATCCCCCAAGGGCCCCAGCGCCGCTACTTCCCGTGAACGGCTGAAGGCCCGGCCCCACCGGGCCTTCGTTTTTTGAGCGTCTGCGCCGTTAACCATCTTCCCACGCTGAAGTTGATAACGCGGCTCGCCCGGCGATTAGGCCGCCGAGTGTGACGGACCCTGCTCCCCGCAAGACCATCACGCGGGTTCGCTAGGGACCCGGAGGCCCCGCCGCCTCGCTTGGAAACGCAGGTGGGGCCTCCTCCCTGCGATCGTGCCGCGCCGTTAAACCAGATATTCACGGCCTTGCCTGACTATTCCCCGACCATGTTTTTCCGATCCCTCTTCTACGAGAGAACGATCCTGAGCCACCTGGAAAGGGTCGAGCGGCTCCCGACTGAGGTTCAGGCAGAGATAGCAATGCGGGTCGGCAACTTGATCGAGATGGCAAAGCCAGTTGGCGATGCCCTATTGGAGCGGTTCGCCGAAATTGTCCGACAAGAGCAACTTCTCGCTGTTAAGGAGGGCGCAAAGTCCGACACGGACCCCCTTTGGGCTGCGCCAGCCATCTCCGAGGCATGGTGCAACGCTCAGCTCGGGTTGGCCAAGGGCAACTTGGACCGGCACAGCGCCGTGGCGATCATCGCCGCGGTCGAAAGCTTCGCGAAGAAGAAGGCTTCCGACCGTCGGCACTCCAGAACCTAACCCCCCTCGGTGTGACGGCTCCCGGTTGTCGCTGTCGCGGCCGGTTTGCCTGAGGGCAACGGTTCAAGCTCAAGGGAGCCAAGAAGGCAAGGGTGCCAAGGTGGCCAAGGTGGCCAAGAAGGCCATAATAGGGCGGCACCTAAGTCAGTTGGTCGCCAACGCCGTGGGACAGCATCAAGCGTATGAGCTGGCTTTGGCCATAACCGCGCTGGATCCATAATGGGTTACGCGTTTTCGTGCGCCCCTGAGAAGCACATTTCGGGGGAGTCAGGTGCGCTATACCCAAGGGCAACCGCAACAACGCAACAGCCCCAAGAAACCGCGACCTAGCCCTTAGAGCTTGCCCCCACATCGAGCGACTTAATGGCGAATCGAACGTGAAAGGTTGTGGCGGTGTTGCGGTTTTACGGCGATATGGAGGGCAGAGCGGTCTCGCCAGAGCGATAAAACCGGAAGGGAGACGGTGTTCAGTCGAACAACAGCCCAGAGCCCGCGGCGAGCGACTCCTCCCGCGCGCGGGCGGCTACCGTTAGGCAGTCGCTTCGGTCGCCATGAGGTGCAGCGCCAGCGATGGGCGAACCAGTTCGGCTCCTGGCCGACGCTGCCGACGTCCACAAAGCGTACACCCTTGAGCTTGGCACACTCCTTCAAGCCACGGAGCGTGGCCATCATCTTGCGCTCCAGCTCTGCGGCTGGAAGAGCAATGCGAGTCGGCAGCTTTATTCTTCTTCGTCTAGGCATAGCAGCTCCTGTCCACACTCGCCCAACCGCGACAAATGTCTAACCCCGGATGTTGGTTCCGCAAAGAGAAGGGCCGCCCAAGGCGAGCGGCCCTTTCCTCTGCTAGGGCGAAAGCGGCATGAAGTGGGAATGGCTTGTCGGCGCTGCTATCGCCCTTGCGTATGCCTACTACTCTGAGAGCCTGTCGGGACTGGAGCGGCTTGCGCTAATTGCACTGGCGCTGTGTGCACTCTGGATTTTCGACTGGCGGAGGTGAAGGACCCACCGCTGCTAGGTCCGGCGGGCTGCCCTGTTCCGCGTTAACCAGCTTCTGCGTTCTGAAGGTTACTATGGCGCTTGAGGATAGCGCCATGACTGTGGACCGCGACCAACTGTTCGCCGAACTTGATAAACTTTCCGCTGACGAAATCGAGGCGGGTCTCTACGCTGGCGTATGGAGTGGCGATAGGCGTCAACTGGTGGAGCATTATCTCGACCAGATGAAGTTGGCCACACTGCAGATGGACATTGCCGACACAGCCAAGGTCGCAGCAAAAGCGGCCGAGGGTCAGTCCAGGAGGGCAACCTCAATTGCAACGGCAGCCTTGATCATCGCTGTCGGCGCGATGATCGCTGCAATGGCGTCGGCCATCATTGCCTTCCTTGCTCTGCGAAGATATGGCTTCCAGCCGCCTTGGTAATGAGCCTGCCGCTCCTAGGACGGCGAGCTGCTCTGCTAGGACAGGTTATGCAGCTTCTTCGGCGCGATCACGTCTTGGCTCGTATCGCCCAAGTTGCTCGGCGCGTACTTGCGCTAATAGTTCCCATACCGCTGCTAGGCTGAGTAGCCTATCTTCTGTGTCTTTGTTTTAGTCGCAAGCTTCTGACGAAATGGTTCGAGGCGATAGTCATCACGCCGAGAAGATCCACGACCAAAAGCGCGCGCTTTATCGAAATCGTGCCACGCTATCGAAATCGTGTCACCAAACGCGCTATCTTGATTTTGAAGGCTCGTTTCACGCCTTCTGGAGATGCTTCAAACGTGCCCGAGCCAGCAACTCCCAAGCCTGGGCCATGTCCGCAAGCTGTTTCTTCTGCTCCGGGTCCTTCATCTGAGCAGCAAGCCTTCGGCACTCCTCGGCGCGGACATTCCGCCACATTACGCATGACGAGTTACCCCCTGGAGGCTCGGGCTGCAGGTCAAACTCTGAACTGTGGAAAATGTTCGGGGGTCGCTGTGGAAAGTGTGACCCCGCTTATTGTGCGGGCCCGCCTACTCCGGGGGAAAGTCCTTCGGCAGTATCTCAACTTCGGGCGGCAGAGCGTGGCTGGCGCGTAGGAACTGCTCAAGGGTCTCGATGAACTCGTAGCTCTTCGCTACGTGCTGCCATTGCTGTTCCAGAGCTAGAAATTGGCCACGAACGCGGTCATCGGTCTCGGCGGCGGCAGCCTCTCTGCATTGATCTGCCCGTTGAAGACAGGCGCTGATGTACTCACCAAGCTGCTGAAGCATTGCCGTATCCCCGATCCGAACCGATCCTACCGTCGTTTCCGCTTAACCTCTGAGCCTCAGTGCGGCAGCCGGCCACGGCGACCGGCTGCCACGGGCCGGGCCAAGCCGGAGGTGTATCGTCGGGAAGCCCGACGAAGCTCTGCACAGTCGGCCGATGATAGCAACCCCTTCCCAAGAGGACCTTCGAGCGAAGGTCCTCTTTCTTTGACCCGAGCCTGGCAGGCTTGGCGGCGTCCCCTTGGCTCCGCTTCCTCCAGCAAGAGAAAATTATTCCGCGCTGTAGAGAAAGACGGGCATTGCTAATTGCAGCCGTGTCCTTCCGTCGCCGCGTGCCCGCGCACATTTCTCGACAGCGCCATAGCTGGGCTCCGCTCGTCTGCCGCTCATACGGAGACATTAATATGTACGCTGAAGGTGAAGGCCGTGGTATGAAGGATGCGCCCTACGGAGTGTTACCAGCACCCCGTAGGACGACTTGCCGTAGCAACCTGTAAGGAGGCTGCCATGACCACCGATCAGCCTAGCCCTTCTCCCCACAGTCCAGACCCGGAAACGCGGCGGTAAGCTGAAGCCCAAGGCGTGCCCGCCAAGACGGATCACCTATCGCTCCATCCTGAAGGAGCTGAAGGGCAAGCCCAAGGGCAAGTCCATCTGCGACATTGCCGTGGAGGGGCTGAGGTGGAGGCGTAGCGACAACAAGGGTTCCATCGTAGCCGAGTACCGTTATGCAGATCCCGTCACTGGGAAGCAGGGTGGCAAGGCCCTGGGCCGCTTGCCCAGTGAGGCGCAGCTTGAGGCTCTGCACGGCAGCTCGGACCAGGCCGCGTTCTGGCTAAACTGTGACGCGCCGGAGGCTCCGGAGCGGAGGCCCGACGACTTGCTGCCCTGCGGCTATCGGGACATGACCCGGCATCTCGCATCGGACCCCGAGGGGATGACCATGCGGCAGGCGTTCGAAAGCCACAAACAGGGGATGCTCAACAAGGGCGCAAGCTCGCTGAGCATTGCCGAGTATGACCTGGCCTTTCGCCACTTGAACGATTGGGCTGACGTGCCGCTGCGACGGCTCACTGGCACTGTTGGAAGGCGGATGGTGCGCGAGCGCCAGTTGAAGATCGGCAAGACCAAGGGCAAGGCCGCTGCCGACAAGACCATGCGTGGGCTGCGGGCGTGGTGGAACACCGCAAAGCGGGAGGATCTCGGCCTTGGTGAGAGCCCGACCATCAACGTAGCTTGGTACAAGTCGCAGCCGAGGAAGTCGGCGCTGCGAACGCGAGACCTCGAACAGTTCGGCCGCGAGCTGGAGGCGCTGCGGAGGCTGACTTCTTCACGCGACCCTGACAAGCATGTGGCTGACTTACGGGGCGATGGAGCGTTCAGCGACTGGAAGGACGCTGAGGGCAAGCCCGTGAAGTTCACCCCGCACGGTCTACGCGCCACCTTCATCGGTGCTGGTCATGCTGCCGGTGTGACTGATCGCTACGTGGAGTTGCTGGCGAACCATAAGCAGCGAAAGGGCGACGTTCACGGCGGATATGTGCCGGAGGATGATCTTCCGGCCCTGCGAGTTGCTACTCAGAAGATCACCGACTATCTGCGGCAGCGCGGTCTGCCGTTCTAGCTCCGTGCGACACGCGCGTGCTGCCGAGCTTCTAGGAGTGGAGTTCTTGCGGATCCTCGAGCATGGGAGAGTGTGAAAGTAGAGAGGCTTGCCGTCGAGGGGCCAGCCTTGCGCTTTGGGCTTCGCGCGCCTTCCGGTTTTACTCCGCGGTATATTTCTGAGACCAAGCTGAGACCTTGCGTGCGTGTAGCAGCGACCGAAGGGGCGAAGTGGCTGGACAAAAAGCCTTGTTGGCCAACGGATCCGAACGTGAGAAGGGCTTCTGAGAGGACTTAAAATCCTCAGACCCGCAAGGGTCGTGCGAGTTCGACTCTCGCCGTCCGCACCAACCCCGACAGTCAGCGAACTAAGATAGGAGCCAAGCTGGTGATCCGGCGCGCGACTTTCTGCCTGTTGCGGCGCGGGGAGGAGGGGATTATGACAGATTTGTGACGGGAGCGATGGAGGCTTCCCATGAGAATCACCATCCTTCTGGCCCTCATTTTTGCCGTTGCGTTTTCGACAGCGACCTGGGCAGGGCCGTCACAAGGCCCCGCCTGGGAGCCATGCGACTACACGACGGGATGGAAGACCAATAGCTGCGGATAGCAGAAGCCAGCCTGGGGTAGCACTTGCGCGAAGACATCGCCTTCAGCCCCGCTTCCGGCGGGGCTTTTTCTTGGCGGAATAAAGAGCCCGAGTTTGCCATCGAGCGCAAAACTCAATCGACAAGACCCGTGCCGCTTTCGTAGGCTGATCCAAATCAGCGCCGGCGAACGGCGCGATCAGCTGGGAGGTATTCATGAACGAGCAGCCTCGACGCACGGCGTTCTTCGGCGGGTGTCCGCACGACTGCCCCGACACTTGCGCCATGATCTACGAGGTCGAGGACGGCCGGCTCGTCGAGGTGAGGGGCAACAAGGAGCACCCGATGACGCGCGGGGGGCTCTGCGTGAAGCTCAAGGACTATCACGACCACCATTACAATCCCAACCGCGTGCTCTACCCCTTGCGCCGAGTCGGGCCCAAGGCGTCGCGCCAGTTCACGCGTACTACCTGGGATGAGGCAATCGCCGAGATCGTTTCGCGCTGGAAGGACATCATCGCGCGCTACGGCAGCCAGGCGATCATGCCTTACTCCTATCTCGGGAATGAGGGGCTAGTGCAGGGGCTGAGCGCCGGCGATGCGTTCTTCAACAAGCTCGGCTCGACGGTGAATGAGAAGACCTTCTGCGCTTCGGGCTCATCAACGGCGTGGCTGCTCACCGTAGGCCCGACCGGCGGAGTCGATCCGGAGAGCTTCGTGCATTCCCGATACATCGTGATCTGGGCCTGCAACTCGATCTCGACCAATCTCCACCATTGGCCGTTCGTGCTCGAGGCGCAGAAGAAAGGCGCCAAGGTGGTGGTGATCGATTCCTATCGCTCGCGCACGGCGAAGGCCGCCGATTGGCACATCATGCCGAAGCCCGGCACTGACGGTGCGCTCGCCATGGGTATCATCGCCGAGATCATCCGCCAGGACCTCGTCGACAAGGCCTGGGTAGAGAAGCACACAATCGGCTTCCCCGAGCTTGCTGCGCGTGCGGCCGAGTTTACGCCTGACTATGTCGAGCAGGTCACCGGCGTTCCGGCAGATGACGTTGCGCGCTTCGCCCGCGAGTTTGCCACGACTCAGCCTTCCGTCATCCGGTTGGGGGTTGCGCTAGAGCGGCACGCCGGCGGCGGCCAGACCATTCGCGCCGTGTGCGCGATCCCCGCGCTCGCCGGCTCTTGGCGTCATGTCGGCGGTGGGCTCCTTCAGATGCCGCTGTGGGAGTTCCCCATCGACTGGGCACGCGTGTCCCGTCCCGACTTCATTCGCCCTGGCACCCGCGTCGTGAACAATCTTCAGCTCGGCCGGGCACTTATCGGCGATATGAAGCTCGATCCGCCGATCATGGGGCTCTACATCTACAACACCAACCCGGTGAGCCAGGCCCCGGAGACCAACAAGATCGTGCAGGGGCTCTCACGCGGGGACCTGTTCTTCGTGACGGCCGAGCATTTCGTCACCGACACCGCGGCTTACGCCGACATCATCCTGCCCGCGACCATGGCCGGAGAGCACGACGACATGATGTTCTCCTGGGGCCACTTCTATTTGACCATCAACGAAAAGGCGATTGAGCCACGCGGCGAGGCCAAATCGAATGCCGAGATCTTCCGGCTGCTCGCCGCGGCATTCGGCTTTGACGATCCGCAATTCAAAATGAGCGACATTAAACTTGCCGAGCACTTCGTGAAATGGAATGCGCCGCAGATGGCCGGCATCGACATGGAGTATTTCCGCCACCACGGCTATTTCCACCTCGCGGTGGGCACGCCTGACGACCGCCTGCCGCACGCGAATGGGAATTTCCCGACCCCGTCAGGGAAGGTCGAGTTCTTGGTGAGGGACGCCAAGAACTTTGTCGCTTCCGCGTTTCGCATGGGCTACGAGGATATGCAGTCAGGCGAGCCGGTCGACCCGCTTCCCGGCTACGTGCCGCCGCGCGAGAGTGCGGCGACCAATCCGAAACTCGCCGAGACCTATCCGCTCAACATCGTGTCGCCGAAGAGCCACGGCTTCCTTAATTCTTGCTACGCCAATGAGCCGCACAAGATCAAAGGCCAGGGCGAGCAGTTCGTGATGATCAGCCCAAAGGATGCGGCGGCGCGATCGATCCGCGAGGGGGATCCGGTGCGCGTTTATAACGACCGCGGCGATTTCGAGGGCTTGGCACGCGTCACTGACGACGTGCGCGAGGGCGTGATTGTGGCGACGCTCGGCTATTGGCGGAGCCTCAACCGCTTCGACGGCTCGGTGAACTCGATCTCGTCGGCGGAGTTCTGCGGGCTCGGCCGCGCGCCGACCTTCTCCGACAATCTGGTGCAGGTGGTTCGCGTCAACTGAGGCTACGGCGTTGCAGGCACTGCTCTCGGCGTTTGGCTGCGGGTAGACTTTGAGGGAATTGCGCCAACGCGCTCTATTCAGCGGCGTCTGTCGATGCGCTGTCGGCCTTCACCTCCTGCAGAATGGTGAAGCCCTCAAACTCCGGATGGCCGAGATAGAGCGGCTTGTTGGCGCCGGCGCTCTCATGGGCCTTGCGGAAGGCCTCAGACCGCGTCCAATCGGCAAAATGCTTTTCAGACCGCCACAGCGAATGTGACGCATAGAGGACGTGATCGTCGCGTTCCGGTCCTTTCAGCAGGTGGAAGACCAGGAAGCCCGGCACGTTCTCGAGATGCGTCTCGCGCGAAAGCCACACTTGCTCAAAGTCGCGCTCGGCTCCCTTCCTCACCTTGAATCGATTCATCGCGATGAACATGCTCGAACTCCTGATAGCGACTATCCGACCGGCGGCTCGCTTTTTCCGTTCTGCCGTCCTATTTCTAGCGTGTTCGCCGCAATTTCAAATGAGCAGCGTCAAAAAACTCCTAGCAACCGTCTGCTAGATAAGCGAGTTGTCCCCGCGTTCGCTGCCCAGGAGAACTCTCCATGAACAAGGATAGGACCGTCAAAGAACGCCGCAAGGCGCCTCTCACGACCCCGACCGACCTTGGCGACAATGCCCGCCGCGACATCAGCGGCGCGCTTAATTCTCTGTTTGCCGATGTCTTCGCGCTTTATCTCAAGACGAAGAATTTCCATTGGCATGTCAGTGGCCCGCATTTCCGCGACTATCATTTGATGTTCGACGAGCAGGCCGAGCAGATCTTCGCCATCACCGACGACATTGCGGAGAGAGTGCGCAAGATCGGCGGTACGACATTGCGCTCGATCGGCAATATCGCGCGGCTCCAGCGCATTCCCGACAACGATGCGGACTATGTCGATCCACTCGACATGCTGGCGGAGCTCAGGTCCGACAATCAAGCGCTGATCGCGAGTATGCGCGAGGCACACGATCTCTGCGACGAGGAGAACGACGTGGCGACGACGAGCTTGATCGAAGTGTGGATCGATCAGGCTGAACGGCGCGTGTGGTTCCTCTACGAGGCGAGCCGCAGGGGCGATCCGGGCGGACATTGAACTGATTGACAAGCTTGTAGTTTTGGGGCGCCGGGAACCTCGGCGGGTTCCCGTGGCTTTGGCGTGCGTCGTTGCCAAGGTTCACGCCTGATATCGGAGCATTTCTGATGCGAACTCGCCTGCTGGCGGCGCTAGCCGTCCTTGCCACCATTGCACTTGCTTCATGCGGCGCGCCAAGCACGCCCGATTTCGTACAGACCACCGCGATGAGCGACATGTACGAGATCGAGGCCGGCAAGATCGCCGCCCAGAAGGGGCAGTCGGATGCCGTGAAGCAGTTCGGCCAGCATATGGTCGAGGCTCACTCGCAGACCACCGAGGAGCTGAAAGGCATCGTACAACAAGAGAAGATCAAGGTCGACCTTCCAACCAAGCTAGATGACAAGCATCAGCGCATGATCGACGACTTGAACGCGGCGCATCAGGAGGATTTCGACAAGACCTATGCCAAGCAGCAGGTGAGCGCCCATGAGAAGGCGGAGAAACTGTTCTCGAAATATGCCGACAAAGGCGACAACGCCGCGGTGAAGGCATTTGCGGCAAAGGTGCTGCCCGTCATCAGGCAGCATCTGGAGGAAGCCAAGAAGCTCCCTCAATAATAGTGCTGGCGTCTGCCAGTCCTCTGAAGAGTTTGCCGGGTTATTGAGCGTTGGACTTCGCTTTGGCGGCCGGTTGCTCCAAGGCGCCGCGTCCATAGAGCCAATCGAAATCCCTGAGGACTTCATGCCGGCGTCCGAGCACAAAATTTCGTGCGAGCCGTATCGGCCCCCGCACGTGATAGATCCAGCCATAGCGCCGCGACAGGTCCTGGACCCGAGCTACGCGGGCGCGGCGCGGCCGTTCGTAGAGCTGAAAGGCCTCGCACAAATCGTCGGGTGACGCCTCGAGACTTTGCGCGAGTGACACTGCATCCTCGATGGCGAGTGCCGCCCCTTGCGCCAAATAGGGCAAAACCGGATGGGCGGCGTCGCCGATCAGCACGACGCGCCCCGCGCTGAAGCTCTTGAGGGGCGCGAGACGATAAAGCGACCAGCGCTGCCAAGCCGTCGCCCGTTCCAGCAGCGAGCGCAAATTCCCGGCCATAGGCTTCAATTTTGACAGCAGAGCCACGACGTCCGTCGGCTGGCTCCAGCCTTGGCTTTCCGGCCCACCCTCAGTGATGGCCACAAGGTTGAGGCTGCGGCCGCCACGGACCGGATAGTGGACCACGTGCGCGCCCGAGCCGAACCATAAGCCGATGACTGGCGCAGCGAAAGGAGAGGGAAGATCCTTGCGGTCCAACAGGGCTCGCCAGGCGGTCGCTCCGGCAAAACGCAATTGGTCGCGTGGAAATAGAAGTTCTCGCACCGTCGACCACAGTCCGTCGGCGCCGATCAGGCATGGTCCTTTTGCCTCGCCGCCGTCGGCCGATCTGACAGCCACCGCATCTCCATCTGCTTTGACGGATGTCGCATCGAAGCGCGCTTTGAGCTTGATGAGCGCAAGTTTTTCCGCGACGGAACGAACACCATCGTGAAGGTCGGCGCGGTGAAGGGTGAGATAGGGAGCGCCATAATATTCGTCCGCCTGTTTCCCGAGCGGCAGTGATTGGAGCTGGCGCCCGGAAAGCCCGTCGTAGAGCCACATCGCGTCGGGCTTGAATGCTGCTGGCTTGATGACATCAAGAACGCCGAGGTCCTTCAAAATACGCGTGGCATTGGGACCGAGCTGAATGCCGGCGCCGGTCTGGTCGGCGAACGACGAGCACTCCAGCACAGTGCTGTTGATGCCTCTGCGAGCCAGTGCGATGGCGGCGGTGAGGCCGCCGATGCCGCCGCCGGCGATCAGAATGTTCCTTTGTTTTTTTGCCATAAGCCCGTTAGGCCGCGGGCGCTCCGGGCGGAGAGGTCGCGACGTAGACGCAGCTTGGAGGTTCGCTCTCTCCCTGCTTGACTGCCGGGTCGTAAGTGAAAAGCGTCGAGCAATAGGGGCAGACGATTTGCGCCTCATGCCCCATGTCGAGATAGACGTGGGGATGGTCGAAGGGTGGCGTGGCCCCCATGCACTGGAACTCCTTGACGCCGATCCTGATCCGGTCGACGCCTTTGTCGTTCACGAAATGAGGAACGATCGTTTGAGGCATGGACGTTATGTTTCCGTCTCCCGTTCAGAGAAGTAGCGGCGAGCATAATGACCACGAAGGCAAAGCGATAGATGGGACCAAAGGGGTTCGATTCCGACGGCGTGAAGATCGCCTATATCGACGAGGGGCAGGGCGAACCGATTCTTCTCATCCATGGCTTTGCCTCCAATGTGGCGACCAATTGGATCAACCCAGGGTGGGTCAGCACGCTCACCGCAGCTGGGCGCCGGGTGATCGCCTATGACAATCGAGGGCATGGTCAAAGCGAGAAGCTGTACGATCCTGCGCTTTATGGCGCGCCGGCGATGGCCGAAGACGGGCGCCGCTTGCTCGACCATCTCGAGATCCAGGGCGCCGACGTTATGGGCTATTCCATGGGTGCTCGCATTGCCGCGTTTCTCACCATGGCGCATCCCGAGCGTGTGTGTAGCGTGATTTTCGCGGGGCTTGGCATCAACATGGTACGCGGTATGGTCGGCAGCGGGCCGATTGCGAAGGCGCTTGAGGCAGAGAGCATTGACGATGTCACCAACGACACGGCCCGTAGCTTCAGGGCCTTTGCCGAGCAGACGCACAGCGACCTGAAGGCGCTCGCCGCATGCATGCGCGGTCCGCGCGAGAAGATTACTGCCGGGGAGCTTGCCTCATTCGCCGTCCCGACACTCGTGGCGGTCGGCAGCGAGGACGTGATCGCGGGCTCCGGAGCCGAGCTTGCAACTCTCATCAAGGGTGCACAATTCCTTGATATTTCCCGGCGGGACCACATGAAGGCCGTCGGCGATGCGCGCTTCAAGCAAGGCGTGCTCGACTTTTTAACCAGGCGCCCTTAGCACTTGCTCGTGCTAGGTTAAGTCAAAGGACCCTGTAGGAACGAGTTCGAGGTTCTCATGCCCAAGCCATTCGCGGCCGCAGAGCCGCATATCAAGAGTTACGATCCGGTCTGGAGTCAGGTACGGCGCGAAGCCGAGGAGATCAGCGCGGCAGAGCCTGCGCTCGCTGGTTTCGTCTATGCCACCGTGCTCGATCATTCGAGACTCGAGGATGCCATCTGCCATCGCGTCGTCCGCCGCTTGCAGCATTCGGCACTCGACCTGCACAAGACCTTCCATGAGGCACTGGAGTCGGAGCCCGCGCTCGGCGATGTGTTTCGCGCCGACCTCGTGGCAGTGGCCAAGCGCGATCCCGCGACCGCCCGCCTGATCGAGCCCTTGCTCTATTTCAAGGGCTTCCATGCGCTTGAGACCTACCGCATTGGGCACGCGCTGTGGAAAGCGGGGCGCAAGGACTTTGCACTCTATCTGCAGAGCCTGACCTCGCGGGTTCTCCAGGTCGACATTCATCCGGCGGCAGAGATCGGCAGAGGCATCATGTTCGACCATGCAAACGGCATCGTCATCGGCGAGACGGCGGTGATCGGCGACAATTGCTCGCTGCTGCATGGCGTGACACTCGGCGGCACCGGCAACGAGAGGGGAGACCGCCATCCCAAGATCGGACGCGGCGTCATGATCGGCGCCGGCGCCAAGATCCTCGGCAATATCAAGGTCGGCGATTGCGCGCGTGTCGCCGCCGGAAGCGTTGTGCTCAAAGATGTACCGTCGCGGCGCACGGTGGCAGGCGTGCCGGCTCGTGAGATCGGGTTTGCCGGCTGCGAGGAGCCGGCGCTCGCCATGGATCAGATGTTTGTAGGCGATGACGAGACGAGCCGCAGCTAAAGACGGACCACATGTGAAAAAGCCCGTTTGCACGGGTTTCGGAGAGACGCCGTGACACGGGATGAGATCATCAAGCTCGAGCGCTACCTCAAGAAAGTCTTTCGGCTGCCGGAACTACAGGTGAAGCAACGGCCGCAGAAAGACGACTCCGCCGAAGTTTATGTCGGTGACGAGTTCATCGGCGTCCTCTTCCGGGACGAGGAGGAGGGCGAAACCGCCTATCAATTCCAGATGGCAATCCTCGACTACGATCTCGCCTAACGCATCGAAGCCGCCCCTTTGGAAAAAAAGAGCCGGTCTCTTACGAGACCGGCTGGAGTAAAGGCCCGGTGGGGTTGGGTATGGGTGGGGGATGATCACCGGGCCTATAGGTTGTCGGAACTCCTGCTAGTGGCTGTTCGAGGCTGACACCGCGGTTTGCGGCGCCGTTTCCGGCGGCAGAAGGGAGATCCAAACCAGCGGATTCCTTTCAGACTGACGCTTGATGAAGGTGTAGGGCGTGTCGGCCCAGCGCATGACTTCGCGGCGCTTGTTGTCGAGAACAAAGTCGCCCTTGTCGGTCCGCACCGTCAGCACCGCGTGGCCTTCGTCGTTCTCGTCGCGGACAACGGTGATGAGAAGGGTGCTCTCCGGGAAGCCACGCTCGATCAGAATGCGCCGCTTGAGCAGCACGTAGTCCTCACAATCGCCCTTGGTAGTGGGATAGGTCCAATATTCGGGCTTGCCGTAGAGATCGAGATCGGTCTCGGGTGCGATTTCCGTATTGACCGCAGTGTTCACCTCCTCGATCTGGCCAAACTTCGCCGGCGTGAGTTGGATGCGATCGGCGAAGCGCGGGCCCGGGCGGCAATCCGCCCGATGTTCCTGGCAGAAATTCACGTAGCCGATCGGCGGCAAGGTATCGCCGAAGGCTTTCATGTAGACGACCTTCTGCACCCGCGGCTGAGGCAAGAGGCTGATCGAATGATCGTTAGTTGCGGCTACCGGCAGAGATGAGACAAACATCAACAAGGCAGCCCCCACGACAAAGTGTTTCATTGCACCCCCCTTATTTGTTGGGTGCACTATCTCAGAGAGATTTTGAGATCCCGATAAAACGAGCAATAGGTTTGAAGTAGTATTGGTAGGGGTTTATTAGCGGCGCCTACGCAAGCGTGAATCGTCGTGGTTATTTGAATCTTTCGCAAATTCCCCGAACCAGCTCGCTTTGCGGCGCTCGTTTATCAGCAATTAATTGTATTCCGCAGCTAGGGAAATCATGACGAGGAAATTCCGAGACGAGAGCTGACCAGCTGTTAGGAACGCGCAACGCTTGAGGCGAAGGGGGCGCTCTCGCACAATCGAGCCCAGCTTCGGACAAGCCAGATAGACAGTTCCACGTTATCGTTTCCATGGGCGGCTCTGAAGGACGCCCATTAAGAGCCGCTCAACCATGTCCAACTCCGAGCCCATCCTCAATGTCCCGCGCAGCGTCGCGGGAGCGTCGGCCTTGATGGCTGGCATTCAGCTCGTCAGAGGGTTCCTGCCTGATGAGACCGACCTCACTTTTCTGCTCGCGCTTGCCTTCATCCCAGCGCGCTACAGCGGCGCAGCCCCGGAGCTCCCGGGAGGATATGTCACTGCAGTCACCTCTTTCGTGACCTACATGGTCGTGCATGCGGGGTGGGTGCACCTCATTGTGAATCTGCTGTGGATGCTTGCCTTCGGCAGCGCGGTTGCCCGGCGCGTCGGCGACCTCAAGTTTCTCTATTTCTCGCTGCTGTGCGGGATTGCGGGCGCCTTCACCCATCTTGCCTTCCACTACGGCGACATGGCTCCTGTGGTCGGCGCGTCAGCAGCGATTTCAGGGCAGATGGCTGGGGCGCTCAGATTCATCTTCGGGCCGCCGGGCGTTCCGGCGCAGAGACCTACGGATTTCATTACCGCTCCACTCATGACCCTCCGCCAAGCTTTGGGCGATCGTCGCATCATCGCGTTCCTCGTCTTCTGGGTGGCAATCAATGCTTATTTCGGCATCAGTGCGGTGAGGATCGCCGGTCAGGAAGGCGGGATTGCCTGGGAGGCCCATATTGGCGGCTTTCTCTGCGGGCTCCTCCTGTTCGGTCTGTTCGACAGGGGCAAACCAACTCCGCAGGAAACTCAGCCCATCCTTTAGGCGTTGAATTTGCCCCCGGTTTTCCCGTCTCTTGCGCGCTTTCCCACTCCGGGACAGAATGTCGCAGCCAATGGGACTGAAGTTCTCGGGCTGGAGGAAACGCTAAATGAACGTCGCTGCAATTCTGAAATTGAAGGGCAGGGAGGTCTTCACCACAAGCCCCGACACGACGCTCCTCGATATCGCCAAATTGCTTGGCAACCGGCGCATCGGTTGCGTCGTCGTAACCGGCATCGACGGCAAAGTCACCGGTATCGTGTCTGAACGGGATATTGTGCGGGAGATTTCGCGCGCCGGGCCTCAGGTCCTCAAGGAGCCGGTCGCGAGCTGCATGACCAAATCGGTCGTCAGCTGCCGCGAGTCCGACACGATCGAGAAGCTGATGTCGGAGATGACGACACATCGCTTCCGCCACATGCCGGTGGTGGAGAGAGGCCGGCTGGTTGGTCTCGTTTCGATCGGTGACGTGGTGAAGATGCGGATCGCCGAAGCCGAGATGGAAGCGGCGGCAATGCGCGACTACATCGCCACGGGCTGAGCGAGCGCCCGAACTGCGAATTTGATTTCGTCGATCTGCTTTTCGGCAGCTCGCGCGCCGAGTTCGATCGCCTCGCAAGCGCGGTGAAAATCGAAGAGTCCGATGTCGCCGAGCTTAGGCCCGATGGTAATGTCGGGCGGGTCACCGGCAAGCCGCGAGCGCGCGATGCGGTCCTGGGTGATGTTGATTGCATCCATCATCACCGCCGACATGCCAGGCGCGCCATTGGTCCTGCCGAAAATCTGCCGGTGCAGCAAGTGAACCGCGGCGCGTCCGTTAGTTCCGACGAGCTCGGTGCCCTCGACGCTCTCGGCCAGGGCGAGGGCATCGCCGAAAGCTCCCTGGTCATGAATGACGGCGCCTTTGCTGAAGATGTCATTACTGAGATTAACGGCAATGACGATGCGGGCGCCATGAGCGCGGCAGACGGAGACCGGGATCGGGTTGACCAGAGCTCCGTCGATCAGCCACCGTCCGTTTATCTGCACGGGCCGGAAGATGCCCGGCAGAGCGAACGAGGCTTGCAGGGCATTCACGAGGCTGCCCTTGTTGAGCCACACTTCATGTCCGGTGCCGAGCTCGGTGGCGACGGCAATGAATTTCCGTTCTAACTGCTCGATCGTGAACTCGCGCAGATGTTGCTCAAGTCGCGCGTTCAAGCGCTGGCCGGTAATCAGGCCTGAGCCGGCGAAATTAATATCCAGGAAACCAAAAATGCGCCTGCGCGTGAGGGTGCAGGCGAAGTCTTCGAGCGCAGTCAGCCTGCCGGTGACGTAGCAGGCGCCGGCGACTGCGCCGATTGACGTTCCCGCCACAATGTCGGGTTCGAGTCCTGCGGCGACCAGGGTCTTCAGCACGCCGATATGAGCCCAGCCGCGTGCCGCGCCGCCGCCAAGTGCGATGCCAATCGTCGGTTTACTCATGCTGCAACGGGAAGCTCATGCCCGAAAGGTCTGCGGGCTGACGGCCGCACGCGGCCATAGTTGGACTTTCACCGGCCGAATGCGACGATCTAGCCGCGGTCAATACTACTCCGAACTCTTTAAGGTTCCCTTTGCGGCACCAGCGTGACCATAGACCTCATCCGGGTCGAATCGCCGCTCCGTCTCGACAAAGCGTAGTGCCAGATCGCCATCCGGTGTACTGCCCAAGGCAACCGCCCGATAAAAGCAGGTTCTGCGGCCGGTGTGGCAACTCGCCTCGGCGCCGGTCATCTCCACTTTCAGCCAGATTGCATCCTGGTCGCAATCCGTGCGCATCTCGACCACCCGCTGGGTGTTGCCGCTGACCTCGCCCTTACGCCACAGGCCGCCGCGCGAGCGGGACCAGTAATGCGCTTCGCCGGTCTCGATCGTACGGGCGAGGGCCTCTTCATTCATGTAGGCGAACAGCAGCACCTCGCCGGTTTCGGCGGAGGTAACGATTACAGGCATGAGACCATCGGCGTCGAATTTCGGCGCGAAGACCGTGCCTTCCTCGATATCGGCCTGGCTCTTGGAGGCAGGGGTGGTGCCGGCTTTGCTCACCGCGATCTACGTCCTTCGCGGCGCTTCGCTCAGCCGCGTCCGCGCTCGGTCGCAAGCATCATGAAGCGGGCTTGCTGGCCCGGATCGTCTTTGAAGATGCCAGTGAACTGCGTGGTGATGGTTGCGACATCGGGTTTCTTCACGCCACGGATCGACATGCACTGATGCACGGCTTCGATCATCACCGCCACGCCTTTCGGCTTGAGTGCCTTGTCGATGGTCTCGGCGATCTGGGCAGTCATGGTCTCTTGGGTCTGAAGCCGCCGGCCGAACACCTCGACCACGCGGGCGAGCTTGGAGATACCGACCACGCGGTCGGTCGGAAAATAGGCGACATGCGCTTTGCCGATGAACGGGATCATGTGGTGCTCGCAATGCGAGTGGAGCTCGATGTCGCGGAGCATCACGATATCGTCATAGCCCGCCACCTCGTCGAAAGTGCGCGACAGCACTTCAAGGGGATCCTCGCGGTAACCTGCGAAAAACTCGTCATAGGCGGAGGTGACACGCCGGGGCGTCTCGCGCAGCCCCTCGCGATCAGGATCGTCGCCGGCATAGGCGATCAAAGTGCGGACAGCCTCCTCGGCTTCCTCACGGGACGGCCGCACGATGCCAGCCGCGCGGGCCGACTCGGCTTGTGGTCGCGTTCTAAGCTTCTTAACCGTTGCGTCCATGAATTCTCGAAACTTTCCTTGTTCTAACGCATGACGGCCTGAGCCGTTTCGGCTGCCTCTTTGGGTCTCTATAAGGCTCGTCAGCTAGGACGGAAAGCACTTCTATCCCTGCGGTCTCTCATCCTGGGACCCGGCTGCATATATAATGCGTGATTTCGGCCCGCAAGGCGAGCCGGTTGACCGGATCGACAAGACACAAGCATGACACTGCCAGAAGACATCTATAGCCAGCGCATCCTCGAGCTTGCTGCCGCTATTCCGCGAACGGCGAGACTCGAGGCACCGCTTGCCTCGGCCACCGCCCACTCCAAGCTCTGCGGCAGCACGGTCACGGTCGACCTCGCCATGGAGGGCGATATCGTCACCGATTATGGCCAGAGTGTTAAGGCTTGCCTACTCGGCCAATCCTCTGCCTCGGTGATGGGACGCGAGATCATCGGCTCGACTGCGGCGGAGTTGCGCGCAGTCGGTGCCGCCATGCGCAACATGCTGAAGCGAGGAGGGCCGCCCCCTGGCGGCAAGTGGGGCGATCTCTCCGTGCTCGAGCCGGTACGCGACTACAAGGCACGCCATCCCTCGACCCTCCTGGTGTTCGATGCGGTCGAAGATGCCATCGCTCAGATCGAGTCGCGGCGCACCGCCGATGCTTCGCGTTCGACAGAGCATGTCTAAGACCACTCGGCAAAGTGCGCACGGCCATGAGCCTCTAGATTCAAGCGTCGCGAAAGCGCTCTTGCTCGGACCCATCATGGTCTATCGATGGATGATCTCGCCGCTGCTCGGCGTGAATTGCCGGCACCTGCCATCATGCTCCGACTATGCGCGCGAGGCCATCGAGACGAACGGCGCATGGAAGGGCGCATGGCTCACGCTTGCGAGACTTTGCCGCTGCCATCCTTGGGGAAGTCACGGCTTCGACCCCGTGCCTGACCTCAACGGCGTGCGTCATCCCTTTGCGCCCTGGCGCTACGGCCGCTGGCGCATAAATTCCGATGACGGGGAGGCCGTTTCCCGCTAAAAGCGGCCCCGCACAACCAGTCTCTTACCTGCGCTGGTACGCAGGAGTGAGAGGAGCAAGACTGATGTCCGACATCTCCCTGACATTTCCCGACGGTTCCGCCCGCAGCTTCAAATCCGGAGTGACGGGGCGCGAAGTCGCCGAACAGATCGCGAAGTCGCTAGCCAAGAAGGCGGTCGCGGTGCAACTCGACGGCAAGACTCGCGACCTCGGCGAGCCGATCAAATCCGACGCCAAGATCCGCATCCTGACACGCGATGATCCCGAGGCGCTTTCACTCATCCGCCATGATGCTGCACACGTTATGGCAGAGGCCGTGCAGGAGATCTACCCCGGCACGCAGGTCACGATCGGCCCTGTGATCGAGAACGGCTTCTATTACGATTTTGCGCGCGAGGAGCCGTTTACGCCTGAGGACCTACCCAAGATCGAATCCAAAATGCGCGAGATCGTCGCCCGCGACCGGCCGTTCACTTGCGAGGTCGTCGACCGGAAGAAGGCTAAGGACCTCTTCAAGAAGAAAGGCGAGGCCTTCAAGGTCGAGCTGATCGACGCAATCCCCGAGGGCGAGGAGATCAAGCTCTATTCGCAAGGCGACTGGCTCGACCTCTGCCGCGGGCCGCATATGACCTCCACCGGCAAGGTCGGCAAGGGCTTCAAGCTGCTCAAGATCGCCGGAGCGTATTGGCGCGGGGATTCATCGAAGCCAATGCTCCAGCGCATTTACGGCACGGCGTGGGCGAGCGAGGAGGAGCTTGCCGCCTACCTCCATCAGCTCGAAGAGGCCGAGAAGCGCGACCACCGGCGCCTTGGCCGCGAGATGGACCTGTTCCATTTCCAGGAGGAGGCGCCCGGCGCCGTGTTCTGGCACCCGAAGGGCTGGGCTCTGTTCACCGCGCTGATCGGCTATATGCGCCGCCGCCAGAACGCGTGGGGCTATGTCGAGGTGAACTCGCCCGACATGATGGAGCGCACGCTGTGGGAACAGTCGGGCCACTGGGAGAAGTTCGGCGACCAAATGTACGTCACCGAGACGCCCGATGAGCGCATTTACGCCTGCAAGCCGATGAACTGCCCAGGTCATGTGCAGATCTTCAAGCACGGGCTTAAGAGCTACCGCGATCTGCCGCTGCGCCTCGCCGAGTTCGGCAAGGTGCATCGCTACGAGCCGTCAGGTGCACTCCACGGGCTGCTGCGCGTGCGTCATTTCACGCAGGACGACGCCCACATCTTCGCGACCGAGGACCAGATTACCGAGGAATGCATCAGGCTCAGCGAGCAGATGCTGTCGATCTATCGCGATTTTGGCTTCGACGACGTCCGCATCAAATTCTCCGACCGGCCCGAAAAGCGTGTCGGCTCAGATGCAGTGTGGGACAAGGCTGAGGCCGCTCTCAAGCGCGCCGTCGAAGCCGCTGGGCTGAATTACGGGCTGAACCCGGGCGAGGGCGCCTTCTACGGCCCGAAGCTTGAATATGTGTTGCGCGACGCGATTGGCCGCGATTGGCAATGCGGCACGATCCAGGTCGACCTCAACATGCCGATGCGGCTAGGCGCCTTCTATATCGCGCCCGACGGCGAGAAGACCGTGCCGGTGATGATTCACCGTGCCATGTTCGGCTCGCTCGAGCGCTTCACTGGCATTCTGATCGAGCACTATGCGGGGCATCTACCGCTGTGGCTCGCGCCCGTGCAGGCCATGGTCGCCACCATCGTCTCTGATGCCGACACGTATGCGAGCGAGGTACTCGACGCCTTACGCAAAGCGGGCTTGCGGGCTGAGGCAGATCTTCGCAACGAGAAGATCAATTACAAGGTGCGCGAGCACTCGCTTGCCAAGGTGCCGGTGCTACTCGTGGTTGGCAAGCGCGAGGCAGAAGAGAAGACGGTCTCAGTGCGGCGTCTGGGCTTGCAGGAGCAGCAGGTGATGAAGCTCGATGCGGCGATCCACATGCTCGCTGACAAAGCCGTGCCGCCCGACCTGCGTGAAGAAAGGAAAATGAAGGCGGCCTGATCGGCGGCGCCAAAGCCTAGCGCGCCGGGCGGAGCAAAGCGCCCGGATTGATCAGAGGCATGTTCGGATCGGCCGGTTGCGACGCCGAGAAGCCGTCGAAGCCGAGAGCAGAACTCCCCGAGGAAGGTGTGCCGTCGCCAGCAACCGGCGTACCGGAGGGTGGTGGCGCAGGCTCGGGCGGATCGGTGAGCGCTTTGAGGTCCTCTGGCGAAGTCGGTCCGTCGTCGATCACGACCTCGATCTGCTTTGCCTCGACCCCCTCGATCGAGAATTTTCGCGTGTAATTCAATCCCGCATGCTCGGCGACCACGGCGTAGCTTCCCGCGGCGAGAATATGGGTTGGCAGCGCGCCGGCATTCTCCTTCACCACGTCGCCGGCGGAGGTGAGGATTTTCCATCTCGTATCGGCGAGTGCCTCGCCGCCGAGGGTCTGCACGAGCTTGAAGGTGGTCTTGGCGCCTGTCTGCTTGATGGTCGCCTCGGTGAGCTTGCCGGGCTCGACGGTCACATCGCACTTCACCTTTGCATTTGCATCGCCATAAAGGCTCTCGACGTGGTAGGCACCGGCATTGAGCCTGATCACCGTGCCGGGCTTAGCGTTGCCGAGAATCGTGTGCCGGTTGCCGAACTGATCCTCCTCGTCCGAGAGAATGTCGAAGCGAACGCTTCCATCGGGCAGCGGCTCGCCATTGGCCAGAACTGCGCTCAGCTTGAGCCCGCCGGTATTGAGGACGAAGGTCTCCTCGAGAGAGTGCCCGCTTTCGACCTTGATCTTCTTGGTGAGGTTGGAGAGGCCGTAGGCGGCGTTGACTAGGTATTCGCCGGGCAGGAGCGCCGCGGTGGGATTTGCCTCACGGTGGGTGCTAACGAGCTTGTAGCCGCTATCAGGTGAGACCTTCGAGACATAGACGCGCCAGGTCAGGCCCGATTGCAATTTGGGGCCTGCCTCGGTGACTAGGGCCTTGAAGGTGACGGGGACCGGAAGTTGCACCTGCGGAGTAAGCGGCGGCCCGACCGGCACCGATTGCACGAGTTTCACGTGTGGTGCCTGGCCTTGGGACGGCGCTGATTTCTGAATGGCGGTCTCGCCAGAGGCGGCATGGGGCGGCTGAGCTTGAGGCGCCTGCTTCCATATCGCCGATTGCTGCGGTGCGACGACCTCTCCTAATCCTGCTTTCCCGGCGGCGGCGTCCACGCCTCCGGCGGTGAGGGTTTGAGCAGCGGGCGGTGCGGGAGGAGGTGCCGGAGAAGTAGGGGGTGTCGGCGCAGTCGTCGCCGCGTCGAGAACTGTGGCGAGACCTTGCTTGAGCTCGTTGACGTTAGTCGCTGTGACGAAGGTTCCTCCTGTCGCACTGGCGACGCAGGTCAATGTCTTGAGGTCGTCTTTCTTATCGCTGAAGCCAATGACGTGGATGCGCAAAGCTTGCGATTTCTGCTTGAGCGTGGCGGCCGTCGCACAGAGATCGGCGCTGCAAGTATCGGCGCTGTCGGCGATCAGCACGATATCCAGTCTCGCGCTTTGCGGAGGCGCGGCCTTGACGGCGTCTGTCAGAGCCGCGGCGATCGGCGCTTGGCCTTTTGGCTTGATCCCGTCGAGCAGCTCCCGTTGCGTTGCCGCGGTGAGTTCTCCAGGCTTTGCCAGGACCTCACTATCGGCGCAGTTGGACGACTTGCGATGGCCAAAGACGACGACCCCGAAGGAAAGACGGTCGCCATAAGCGCCAATGGCTTTGCCGAGCTCTGTCCTGACCGACGTGAACTTGCTCACGCCGCCGATCTTGGCAGCCATGCTCTTCGAGGCGTCGAGCACGATGATGGTGGTGGGGAGGCCAAGCGCCGCGGGCGGGGAGGACGCATCCTTGGCTGCGACGGCTCCCATCCCGAGTAAAATTGCGGGCAGGAGCAAGAGCCTAAGGCCCGCGCAGCGTTTCCCCCGCATGGCGTTTGTCCCGATCAGCCGGCCGCAAGCTGTTATACCCGTTTCGAGTGTGCCGAACTCCAACTGAAATTCCTTTGTGAATAAGGCCGATTTGGGGAGGTTGCTGGGGCAGTCTGTCCCTTGCCGATGGTCCGAATCCGCCGTTGTCCACCTCCCGAATTCACGCTAGGGAACGCGTCCTCTGCAACCCTAAGCCGATGTCATGTCGAACCCTGCACTCGATCTCCTTCTTACTCGCCGCTCGGTCTCTGCCAACAGTCTTGGCGAGCCCGGGCCAAGCGAGAATGAACTCGAGCTGATGCTGAGGGCCGCTTCGAGGGTGCCTGATCATAAGAAGCTGGTGCCTTGGCGCTTCATCCTGTTCCAAGGCGAAGCTAGGGAGACATTCGGCAAAGTGCTCGCGGAGGTCTGCCGGGCTGAGGAGAGCGATCCCGGCACCTTCCGGCTCGAGAATGAGGCGAAGCGTTTCATGCGAGCGCCAGTGGTAATTGCCGTGATTTCGCGCGTGGTGAAGAATCCCGCGGCACCCGAGTGGGAGCAGATCCTTTCCGCGGGTGCCGCCTGCGAGAACCTCATTCTCGCCGCCACCGCACTCGGCTATGGCGTGCAGTGGATCACCGAATGGTACGGCTATAGCAAGGGTGTGCGAAAGGCGCTCAACCTCGCCGACAACGAGCGCGTCGCAGGTTTCGTCTATATTGGTTCGGCGAAGGAGAAGCCCGACGAGCGCGAGCGGCCTAAGCTCTCCGACATCGTTGCGAACTGGCGTCCTTAAATTTCAGGAGTGGGTGGATTGTCATGTTCTACGACGCGATCGACAACACCCACGGTCTGGCGATTGACCCATTCAAGGCCCTGGTCGCGCCTCGGCCGATCGGATGGATCTCGACGCTCGGCAAGAACGGAGTGGTCAACCTCGCGCCTTACAGCTTCTTCAACGCCGTCTCGGAAGATCCGCATTTCGTGATGTTCGGCTCCGGGGGTCGCAAGGACAGCCAGCGCAATGCCGAGGAGACTGGGGAATTCGTCTGCTCGCTTGCCACCTACGAGCTGCGCGAGGCGATGAATCGAACCTCTGCGCCAGTTGCGCCTGACGTTGACGAGATGAAGCTTGTAGGGCTTACGCCGGCGCTGTCGCGCCTCGTCGCTCCGCCGCGCGTAAAGGAATCGCCGGTCGCGTTCGAATGCCGCTATTGGCGGACGATCGATCTTCCGGGCAGAAACGGAAACCCGGGCACAAACGCCATCGTGCTTGGCCAAGTCATCGGCATCCACATTGCCGACGAGGCGATCGTCAACGGCAGGGTCGACGTGACGAGGCTGAAGCCCATCGCCCGGCTCGGCTACGGCGACTACGCGGTGGTTGATGAGGTGTTCACGCTATCGCGGCCCAAGTCGCGGGCGCTGTAAGACGGCGTCAATAACCGAATTGCTCCGCGAGCACGCGCTCGGCGAGGGTGTGGCCCGGGTCGAACATCATGAAGATGTTGATCCCGCTTTCCTCCATCACATCAACCTTCACAACGTCGCGGAACTCGGTGTGATCGGCAACTGCACTAACGGGTCGCTTGTCAGGTTCCAGCACGTCGATAGTGACCCTCGCATCGTTGGGGAGGAGCGCCCCGCGCCAGCGGCGAGGACGGAACGGACTGATCGGGGTGAGCGCCAATAGCGGCGCGCTGATCGGCAGGATCGGCCCGTGCGCAGAGAGATTATACGCCGTGCTGCCGGCGGGCGTAGACACCAGCACACCGTCACAGATCAGCTCATCCATGCGGACTTTGCCATCGACCGTGATCCTGAGCTTGGCGGCCTGGTAGATCTGGCGGAACAGAGACGCTTCGTTGATGGCAAGCGCCTCGTGCTTGATGCCGTGCTTGTCACAAGCGGTCATGCGCAGCGGATGGATAACAGTAGTTTCCGCCGCCTCGAGCCGCTCCTTGAGATTGTCCTCATGATAGTCGTTGAGCAGAAAGCCGATCGAGCCGCGGTTCATGCCGTAAATCGGGATGCGACTGTTGAGGTGGGCATGCATGGTCTGGAGCATCAGCCCATCACCGCCTAGCGCAACGATCGCCTCGGCTTTGTCGGGCGGCGCGCTGCCGTACCGCGCGGAAAGCTTTTTCAGCGCGTCTTGCGCCTCCTTGGTCTCGCTGGCTACGAAGGCGATCTTTTCGAAGCGGGGCATGACGATACGCTTGGACCCAAGCTCAAGAAGCGGGCACTATAAACGCGACGAGGCTGGTGCACAGCAAGTGTCTGGAATTCGGTGCGGATGGTGAATCGATGGCGAATTACGAGCAGCCAGTCCTGATCTATACGACCTTTCCAAGCCTCGACGATGCGAAGAGGGTGGGCGATGCGCTGGTGGCGGCTCGGCTGGCCGCCTGCGTTAACATATTTCCGGGCATGATCTCGATCTTCGAGTGGAAGGGCGCGCGCGAGGAGACGAACGAGGTCGCCATGATCATCAAGACGCGCGGCTCGCTGACCGAGGCAGTGCTCAAGGAGACGAAGTGGCTGCACCCTTACGAGCTGCCGGCACTGCTCGTTCTGCCCACCCAGGGCGGCAGCGCAGAATATTGCGGCTGGATCGCAAGCCAAACGGGAGGTTCGGCTCGCTGATGAGCCGCGACACTTACGTCCTCGCCATAGACCAGGGGACAACGAGCACGCGCGCCATCCTTTTTGATGCCGAAGGCACGGCGTGTGCGACGGCGCAGGTTCCACTCAAGCAAATTTATCCTGCTCCCGGGCAGGTCGAGCACGACCCCGAGGAGATCTGGCGCTCGGTGCTCCATGTTGGCCGCGAAGTGCTGGGTGGAGTTGGCGCCGAGCAAGTCGCTGCCATTGGTATCACCAACCAACGCGAGACCACGGTGGTCTGGGAGAGGGCGACAGGCAAGCCGTTCGCCAACGCCATCGTCTGGCAGGACCGTCGCACTGCTGGGCTTTGCGCCGAGCTTGCGCGAGAGGGCTGGGGTGCGCACGTGGCGGAGACCACCGGCCTCGTCATCGATCCTTATTTTTCCGCAACGAAGCTCGCTTGGCTGCTTGCCAATGTCCCTGGCCTCGATGCGCGCGCCATGGCTGGCGAAGTGTGCTTCGGCACGATCGACAGCTTCCTTCTATTCAAGCTCACCGGCGGCAGACTGCATGCAACCGACGCGACCAACGCTGCGCGCACCAAGCTCTACGACATCAGGTCGGGGCAATGGGACGAGCGGCTGCTTCATCGCCTTTCGGTGCCGCGAGTTATGTTACCCGAGGTACGGGACAGCCAGAGCGATTTTGGCGAGACGGAGCCCGAGCATTTCGGCCGCACCATCCCGATCAGGGGTGTAGCCGGCGATCAGCAAGCCGCTGCCTACGGTCAGGCTTGTTTCACGCCCGGCATGCTCAAGGCAACCTATGGCACAGGCTGTTTCGTCGTTGCCAATACTGGAGAGGAGAAGGTCGCTTCGGCGACGCGCATGCTCTCGACAATCTTCCACCAGGTTGGCGGCAAGCGCGTTTATGCCCTCGAGGGTGCGATCTTCATGGCCGGCGCCACGGTGCAGTGGCTGAGAGATAATCTCGGCTTGATCGCAACGGCAGCTGACAGCGAGGCTCTCGCGAAAAGCGCGAACCTGAATTCCGGCGTCTATCTCGTTCCCGCATTTCAGGGTCTCGGCGCCCCGTTCTGGGATGCTAATGCCAAGGCCGCGCTCCTCGGTCTCACCCGCGCCGCCACCAGGGCCGATATCGTTGCAGCCGGGCTCGAGGCGGTCGCTTTCCAGACGCGCGATCTCTTGAACGCCATGGGCCGCGACATGGCCGTAAGCGGTATTCCTGCCGCGTGGAGCCTGCGGGTCGATGGCGGCATGACGGCTAACCTTTGGCTCATGCAGCGGCTCGCGGATATTCTCGGGCAGCGGGTCGAGGTGGCGCAGAATCCCGAGACCACGGCGCTGGGCGCCGCGTATCACGCCGGCCAGGCGGCGGGTTTCTTCGGAACTTGCGAGGAGCTCGCAAAAGCTTGGCGTCCCGCAAAGGTCTTCGAGCCCAAAATGAGCGAGAGCGAAAGAGAAGCACGCTATGGGGGCTGGCTCGAAGCCGTTGCCAGGGTGAGGAGCGAGACCTCCGTCTAGCCTTGCGTCTGGTCGACCTTGCGCGTTGGAAGGGAGAGTCCTAAAGCTGGCGCAGCCCGATCTGGTCTTGCCGGGTGCCTTTATAGTACCGTCACAACACGTTCATAGAGTGCCCCGCGAACCCTCAAAGGGGCAGGGAGGATACGCATGGCGATGGCTGCGATCGATTTCCAACTTCTGGCCAATGCAGGATTCCCTCCCGCCACCTACAGTTCGGGCGAGACTATCTTCGCGGCGGGCGACAAGGGCGACAAAATGTACGTCATCCGCTCCGGAGAGGTCGAAATCGAGCGAGACGGCAAGATCGTTGAGAAACTTGGCCCGGGGGGAATTTTCGGAGAGATGGCGCTAATCGACGGAGCGCCGCGCGCGGCCACCGCCAAGGCCAAGACGGCTTGCGAAGTCGCCCCGATTACCGAGAAGACTTTCCTTTTTCTTGTGCATGAAACGCCGTTCTTCGCCATTTCGGTGATGCGCGCTCTCGCCGATCGGTTGCGCCGCGCAACTCCCGCTTAAACGCGCCTGAGCCAAGGTCGCAGCCTCTGCCTTGCTATTGTCGCTGGTGGAAGTCATGATCGCGACGGTCAACCCGCCACTTTCTGCTGCGTAACGCCCTTGTTGTCGTTCGAAAACCTGGCGCTCAAGCGTCCCCGCCCCCTGGATGCGGCAACGCTCGGGCGTGACGTGGTAGCAGGCGCGATCTCTGGCGTCGTCCAAATCGCCTACTGCATCTCCTTCGCGGCCCTCATCTTTACAGGCGATCTCGCCGGCGGTTTTGCGCTTGGTCTTGCCGGTCTCATCATGGGAACCGTGATCACCTGCGTGGTGATCTCTTTGACCTCGACGTTCTCGCCGGTGGTTGGCGGACCCGACTCCCCCGCGGTCGCGGTGATGAGCGTGCTTGCCTCCTCGATCGCGACCGCGCTTGCCGCCAAGGGCGCGAGCAGCGACGCGATGATTCTCAACGTGCTGGTCGCGTTGTCGGTGAGTACCCTGCTCACCGGCATTCTGCTTTACGGCACCGGCGCCCTAAGACTAGGCCAATGGCTGCGCTTCATTCCTTATCCAGTGATCGGCGGCTTCCTCGCCGCATCGGGCATCTTGCTCGTCACCGGCGGCATGGAGGTCGTCACCCAGACCAATTTGACGCTGGCCCCCTCAAGTTGGCAGGTCCTCTATGCGCCGGTCTATGCCCCGCAGATCGTGCTAGGAGCGTTGTTCGCCTTGTCGATCCCGCTCCTCGGCCGCTTCGTCCAAAACTACCTAGCGCTCCCGATCGCCTTCTTCGGCTTCCTGCTTGTCATGGACGCCGGCTTGTTCGGTTTCGTCAAGGACGCGGGCATGCGAGGCGACTGGTTTCTGCCGAGCCTCGGAGAGCTGAGCCTCTGGTTGCCCCTTAATGCGATGTTGCGGCAGGACGTCGATTGGGGGGTCATTGCGCAGTCAAGCGCCGAGATCGGCTCGTTTTGCGGCGTCATGGCGATCGCCCTTCTGCTCGACGTGACAAGCCTCGAGGTGGCGCGCCAGAAGACCGGCGATCTCGATCAGGAGTTCCGCTCGAATGGACTTGCCAATCTCTTTGCCTCGTTTTTCGGCGGGTTTGGCGGCTCGCTGTCGATGAATGCCTGCCTCCTGCTCGATGAGTCGGGCGCCACCACGCGGTGGTCCGGCGCCATCGTTGGCATCGTCTGCGCCATAATCCTTTTCTCGGGCATCGACGTCGGCAGCGTCGTGCCGAAGGCCATTCTCGGCGGCATGCTCTCCTATCTCGGCGTGATGATCATCGTCGAGCTGTGGGAAGCGCCGGCCAAGAGCTCGTGGACCGAGTGGACCCTCACCGGCATCATGACGCTCGTCATCATCAATTTCGGCTACTTCATGGGCGTGGTGCTCGGCGTCATCGGCGCCTGCCTGATGTTCGCACTGAGCTACAGCCGAATCGGTGTGATCAGACGCCATCTTACCCGCTACGAGTTCGCCAGTAACGTGGAGCGCTCGCCCGAGCAGACGCGACTGTTGCGCGAGGAGGGCAAACGCGTCCATGTGTTCTGGCTCTCCGGCTTCATCTTTTTTGGCTCATCGAACGGTCTGTTCGAGCGCATCAAGCGGGTCATCGAGGGCCAACGGGAAAGACCAGTCGATTATGTGGTGCTCGACTTTACCTCGGTTCCCGGCCTCGACACCTCGGCTGTGTTGAGCCTGGTCAAGCTGCGTAACTATTGCGAGGAGCACGGCGTCACGCTCGGCTTCTCAGGGCTAAGCGAAGCGATGCGACTCAGCTTCGAGAAGGCGGGCTTCTTTGGCAGCACGCGGCCGCACCAGCTGTTCAACAGCCGCAACGAGGCGGTCGAATGGTGCGAGGACATGCTGCTTATGCACCACGAGGTTGGCAAAGCCTCGACCTATACTTTCGAGAGCTGGCTGCAGGAAGAATTCGGCGGCGAGATCGCTTTCGATCGCATCGCTTCCTACATGGAGCGTAGCGAGCTGGAGAAGGGCGAGTATCTGTTCCGGCAGGGCGAACCCGCCGATTCCATTGTGCTTCAGGCATCGGGCTGCGTCGCCATCACCATCATCGACGAGGATGGCCGCCCGATCAGGCTCCGGCGCATGCTCGGCCATACGATTGTGGGAGAGATGGGCTTTTACCGCGGCGTACCGCGCACCGCGCATGTCATTGCCGAAGGCCCCACCGTCATCTACCGGTTGACGCAGAAGGCATTCGACCGGATGCAGGAGCATGACCCCGCCGCGGCTGGTGCCTTCAACAAGCTCATCATCAGGCTTTTGTCGGACCGGCTCGAATTCGCCAATCGCGAGATTTCGGCTCTCCTCTAATCTCGGGTGTCGTTCCTGCGCCGCGGGACTAAGCCGAAGCCACAATCAGCACCGCGACGATGACGAGATAGGTCAGGCCGTGCACGAATTGATCGGTGCCGAGCGCGTACCAGAAGCCCCGGTCCTGCGAAGTCCAGCCGTTACGCTGCATAACTTGCTCCTTGAACCAATCGACGTGATAGTGCACGGCGAACTCGGCCAATGTGATGCCAGCAACAAGCAGCAGCGATCCGGGCACCAGCACGAGATACACGAAGGGCGTGAGGGCGGCATGGATACCGGCATGCAGGTAGCCGCCGGGATGCCCGTAAGTCCCCTTGTTCAAAAACTGGTACGGAGTCTGCAGATAGAAATCGGCAACGGCATGCTTGGCCATCAAGACCGCGACGGCGGCAAGGGTAAGGATCGCGAGTTTTGGCATTTGATCTATTTGGATAGGGCTTCGGCGGTTCCGTCCCAAGTGGGAGGAGGAGGATTGTTCCGGAAAAAGGCAATACGCTCGCGATAAAGAAAATAGAGTCGCTCAAGATGTGAGCTGTTCAACGCCTCGCATTCGCGAGTCAAGGCCTCCGCCGCATCCCAATCTCTGGCGCGATAGCGAGCGAGGAATTCGCCGTGCCGCGCGGAGAGGTTGATGAAGTCATTGCCCTGCTTCATGGCGTTGTCGCCGAGAAGTGCGAAAATTCGCGTCGCTTCGGTCTTGCCCTTCACCTTCAACAGGTCGAGCTCGAGGAAGGCAAAGTCGGGCGCCCGCACCGTGGTGCTTTCGCCCACCACCGTGCCAATGTCATAAGTCTTGGATTGCCCTTCCAGCCTGGAGGCGACATTGACGTTGTCTCCGATCACCGAATAGTCGAAGCGCGTCTCCGAGCCGAGATTGCCTACACAGCAGACGCCGGTGTTGAGCCCGATGCCGAGCTTGACCGCCTTGAATGGCCTCCCTTTAGCTTTGGCCTCGTCTCGCCAGCGCTCGTTCAAGGCTTCCATCTCATGCATGATCCGCAGCGCCGCGCTACAGGCGTGACTGGCGTGAGCTTTGTCGTCAAGAGGGGCATTCCAAAAGGCCATCACCGCATCCCCCATGAACTTGTCGATGGTGCCCTGCTCCTCGAGGATGATGTTGCTCAATGGTGTGAACAAACTGTTCAAGAAATGCGTGAGCTCCTCGGCGTCGAGACCCTCGGAGATAGTGGTGAAGCCGCGAACGTCGCTGAACAAGAGCGTCATGTCGCGGGTCTCTCCGCCGAGCTTGAGCCGTGACGGATCGGCGGCAAGCCGCTCGACCAAAGCCGGCGCCATATAGTGCGAGAAAGCGTGGCGCACTCGGTTTCGCTCGCGCTCTGTGCGCAGGAAAACGAACAGCGTGCCGGCGAGGTAAATCGCAGTGAGCGCAATCGCGGGATAGATCGGATCAACCAGCCAGCCAAAAGCGTCAAAGGCATACCAGGAGACGCCGATCACCGTGGCCACGGCGAGGCCGCCAAGCACGGCGCTGCCCGCGGCGCCGAGGCGATAAATGAGGAACGCGATAAGAGTGCCGAGGACGAGGATGTAGAAGAGCTCTGCCGGTGTGGCGAAATCGGGCCGCTGCAGGAAGGCGCCTTCAAGGATCTGCTCAATTGCCTGCGCATGCAGCTCGACGCCAGGCACCGAAGGTTCAAGCGGCGTAGCGCGGAGATCGAGCAGGCCTGCCGCGCTCGTGCCGATCAGGAGAATGCGGCCTTCGATTTCGTCCTTGCCGATCGCGCCGTTCAGCACCTTATAGGCCGGGAGGTAGCGTTCCTTGGCCTGGTGTGTGAACCTGATCCACATCTCGCCATTGGCCTCGGTTGGGATCTCGAAATCACCGACCTTGATGCCAACGATCCCGGTCTTCGCCCCGAAGGATTTCTCGCCGCTTGCGCCCGAGCTCTTCACGAAATAGCTGCTTGCCCCTTGCGCGAGCCGAAGCAGATCGGCGGGCAAGGACGGATAAAGCTTGTCGCCGATCCGCACCAACATGGGCACGTGGCGGATGATCTGATCGTGTTCGGGGATCCAATTGAGGGAGCCCGCGCCTTTGGCCTTGTCTTGCAGCTCTTTGAGGCTTGCTGCGGCGCCGGGGTAATACGGCACGAAGAGCTTGGGATCGTCGCCGCCAAAACTGATGCCTGCCTTAGTCTCGGGAATGGATGTGGCCTGCGGGGAGGCGATAAAGCCGAGCGCGATGGGGGCTTTGCCGATCGCCTCGGCGAACACTTGATCGTTGGAGGGAAGCTTCTCGACTTCCTTTCTGAGGCTCGCCAACGCATCCGACTGCGGCCAGAAGTGAAGCGCATTCGCAGGCGACATGCGGTCGGGCTCCGGGAACACCATGTCGACGCCGATCGCCGCCGCGCCATTGGCGGCAAGCTTATCAATGAGGTCGGCGAGAATTGTGCGCGGCCAAGGCCATTGCCCAATCTCTTTCAACGATTCCTCATCGATGTCGATAATGCGAACGGGCAGATCGGGATTGAACGCGCGTGGGCTCACCCCCTGATAGGCGTCGAATACGAGCGAGCGCAACCGCGCGACTGGGCTCGGATCCCAAACGCGCAAAGAGAGCGAGGCAACGATGACCGCCCCCACAATCAGGGCGTAGAGTAGGCGTGGGCCCATCCCGTGCTTATCTTGGCGTATTCACAAGGAAGGTGCGCCGGCCGGCGCCAGACGGCAGAACCTAGCTAATGGCGTTGACCCGCTCCAGTGTCATTTTGTTCCGGCCACTTAAAGTTTCCCCGGGGTTTGCGCATTGAACGGCGCAGCGGAATGAACTAGGAAGCTCCGACCCCGGGCACTCAGCTTCTTAAGGGCACGTTTCGTGAACATCTGCATGATTGGAGCGGGCTATGTCGGGCTCGTCTCCGCTGCTTGTTTCTCCGAGTTCGGTTGGAAGGTTGCTTGCACCGACAACGATGCCGACCGGATCGAGCAGCTACGGCGTGGGTCGGTCCCGATCTACGAGCCGCGTCTCGAAGAGTTGCTCGAGCGCAATCTGTGCAATGGGCGCATCAGCTTCTCGACCGAGCTTGCGCCGGCGGTCGGCGAAGCGGACCTCGTCTTCCTTGCCGTGGGCACGCCGATGCGAAGAGGCGACGGCCATGCCGATCTCTCCTTCGTGTTCCGGGCTGTCGAGGAGCTTGCCCCACACCTCGATGGCTTTACCGTAATCGCAACGAAGTCGACCGTGCCGGTGGGGACCAGCCGGGAGATCGAGCGGCGCCTCAAGCAGCTTCGCCCCGACGCTGATTTCGCCGTGTGCTCCAATCCTGAATTTCTGCGCGAAGGCTCGGCGATCTACGATTTCACTCATCCCGACCGCGTGCTCGTGGGCTGCGATGAGGAACGCGCCAAAGTTCTGATGGAGCGCTTGTACAAGCCGCTCGCTTTGCGCAACGCACCGGTGATGTTCGTGAGCCGTGAATCGGCCGAGCTCGCCAAATATACCGCCAACGCCTTCCTGGCCATGAAGATCAGCTTCATCAACGAGATCGCCGATTTGTGCGAGGCGGTCGGCGCCGACGTCCAAGAAGTCGCTACCGCGATCGGCGCTGACGGACGCATCGGCAACAAGTTCTTGCATCCAGGTCCCGGCTATGGGGGCTCGTGTTTTCCCAAGGACGTGGCGGCGCTGATCCGCACCGCACGCGAGGCGCGCTCGCCGTTGTCGCTTGTCGAGCAGGTTCAGACGGTCAACTCCGAGCGCAAGATCGCCATGGCAGGGCGGGTCGAACGCGCCGCAGGCGGCTCGCTCAAGGGCAAGACCGTCGCCGTGCTTGGCCTTGCGTTCAAGCCCGACACCGATGACGTGCGCGAGGCGCCGAGCCTCACGCTGATCCCGATGCTGCAGGAGCGCGGCGCAGCGGTCAGAGCCTACGATCCGCACGCCCGGGAGAATGCCGAATCGCTTCTGCCCGGTGCCATGTGGTGCGAGAGCGCGCTCGAGGCCGTCGAAGCCGCCGATGTCACTGTCATCGTTACCGAATGGAATGAGCTTCGCGCGCTTGACCTAGACAGAGTCAAGGCGGCGATGCGCGGCGACGTGCTTGTCGACCTGCGCAACATCTATCTGCCGGCACAAGCGCGCGCCGCTGGTTTTACCTATGCCGGGATTGGCCGATAGCGAGCGGCTAGCGACTGCCAGGCCAGTTAGTTGATGGGAATGCCCGCTGCAGCTCGCGCTGCTCGTCGCCCACGCCGTCGCCGCCGCGATGACCCCTCGGTCCGGGAACGGGGCGCGCCGCGGCTTTCGGCCGATAAGGATGACGCGGCGTCACGGTCTTTTTATAGGTTTTAGCGGGCGGCTTTACTGCCTGATATTTGGGCTCCTTCTCCCTGCGGGGCACGGTCGCTTGGATCGTGCAGTGCGGGCCCTTCCAATCTTTGAGTGCGGCAAGCGTCCCTTCCTCAGGATCGTCGACCGGCAAGTCGAGCTTGGCAAGAGAGTTGAAACGCTCCAGAGCGTCTTGCGCCGACCGTCCCCACGATCCGTTGACGGGCCCACGATAACAATCGAGGTCCTTGAGCTCTGAAACGATGTCTTCGGCAAGCTCCGCACGCGTCACGCCCACTGGCAGAGGCGGACCAGAGGGGGGCACCACTTCAGGTGCTTGGCCTGGCTCAGCGCTCGTCTCGGCGGTTGCGACCTTTGTGTCGGCAGCTGCGACATCAGGCTCAGGCTTGGCGTCGCTGGCCGGCTCAACCGCAATAACGCGATTAGAGGCGGTGGCCGGCGCCTCATCCGTGGTCTTGGCGGCGAGTTGGCTGGCGGTCTTGGTTTCGGACTCGAGCTTCTGCTGGAGGATCTCGAGCTGCTCCTGTTGAGCGGCAAGGCGGGCACCTTGGTCCGCTTGGAGCTTATCGATCTCCTTGCGAAGCGCGGCGATCTGCGCGGCGGCTTCGGCGGTCTTGTCTGCGACGGTCGGCCGGGCCGCGGGTTTGAAGAAGAATTGCCCGGTCAACGAGGAATTCTCCCACGGAACCTGCTTGCCGTCGGTCGCCTTGAGCACGTCGTTTCGAACATCGATCATGACATCGTTGATGCTCAACCCTTCAGTCCCGATATGGCGCAGCAGCGCGCCGGTGAAGGGGCTGTTACGGCCCTCGCCATCCAGCGCCACGTTGCCCGGTTGGGTCGAGAACGCGATCATCATGCCGATTGCCTTGTCGATTCGCGCAAGGCCGCGTCCGATCTCGACCGAGCGGCTTGTCGCGGCGAGGGTGCTGGCAAGCGGATTGTCGCGGCAAGCGTCGAGGAACACCACCGAGATCCGGCTGTTGCGCTCGAGCTGCTTCAGCACGAGGTTGAGCTCGACTGCCTCGAAGTCGAGGTCGGTATCGGATTGAAGCTTGGCGTCCACGGGCGCGAGGAAGTTCTTTCCGTCGACCTGGAGGCCGTGGCCGGCATAGAAGAAGAGGCCTACATCGGCGCCAGCGAGCTTCGCAGCAAACGCCCTGATGCGCTGCTCCATCTCCTCCTTGGTGAGGTCATTGCCGTCGATCACGTCGAAGCCGAGTTGCTGGAGCGTGGCCGCCATATCGGTCGCATCGTTGCTGGGATTTTTCAGCGCCGCGGTGTGCTGGTAAGCCGAATTCCCGATGACGAGAGCGACGCGCTTCTCGGCAGCGGCAGGTCCGAGGGCACCGAAGAGCAAAAGAGCAGCGGTGAAACCGGCAGCGAAATACTTGAGCATGGAGGGTCCTCCATCAACTCGGGACCTTACCTCCCGCCTAGCGAGAGCGGGATGAACCCCGGCTGAACGGCCCGCCTCGGAAGCCGAGGGCTCGAACCTTGATTTCCATACAAGAAGCGTTGAATGAGCCGCAAATAGCCTCAATAGGGGCAGGTATTGAGGCGATCCCGAATCTATCCTGCCATGGCCCACTCAACAACAGGCTAGGCCTCGGCGGATACCCGCTCTCTGCGGCGCGAGGGCGCTGCCACCAGTCGTCCCGATTTCAACGTTGCCGTGGCCATGGGCCCGAAGCGTCGCAAGTGGCGCTTAAGCTTCCGTCGATAAGCGTAATAATTGGCCTCGAGCCGGTGCCGGTCGCTTTTCACGTAAGAGCCTTCGACCATGCTCGCATGGCCCTGGCGCTTGAGCGTCTTAAACCAGTCTGCACGCTCGTGCCGCTCGGCCATGGCGATGAGGTAACTCGCCACAAGCTTCGATTGGTCGTCGGCAAGCCGCCAGATGGAGCCGTTGGCCTGGATGAGGCCGACAGCGAAGAGGTCATCAAGCTCGGGATGAAAGACGTTGAGATAGAACAGCGGCCGCTTGTCAGGCCCGAACAGGAGACTGTTGTCGAGGAACGGAATTGCAATCTCGTAGCCGGTGGCGAACACGACGAGGTCGGCCTCGACTTCACTCCCTTCGCCGAAGCGCACTTTGTTGCCGGCAAATTCGGTGATGTCGGGCTTGACTCCAATGCGGCCGTGACCGACGAGCTGCGGCAGCACCGTGGTCATGGTCGGGTGGGTGTCCATGATGCGATGCTCGGGCTCGGGCAGGCCATAGCGCTCGTTCTTGCCGACCATCAGCCTGTGCCAATGCGTGTAGAGGCGATTGCGCAGGCCGCGCGGCATCGGGAATTTCTCGCAGAAATTGATGATGCCATCCATCGGCCGGCCGAACATGAATTTCGGCACGAAATAGGTGCCACGCCGCATGCTGAGATAGACCCTGCGCGCCACGCTTGTGGCATCGACCGCAATATCGCAGCCCGAATTGCCTGAGCCCACCACCACGACGCGCTTGTCGGCGAGCTGCTTGACGCTGCGATAGTCGCGCGAATGCATGACTTCGCCAGTGAAGGTGCCCGGGATCTTCGGCATGCGCGGGACGTGATGGTGGCCGTTGGCGATGACGAGTGCACGGTAGAAGCGCGGGCGCGCTTCGCCCGCAACCTTGACGCGCCATCCCTCTTTCACGCGCTCAGCGTGCTCAACGGTCGCATTAAGCTCGATCCTGTCGAGGATGCCAAAATTCATCGCATAGGCGCGGAGATAGGAGAGCGTCTCGCGATGCGACGGATAGGTCGGATATTCCTCGGGGAAGGGGTAATCCTCGAAGCCAGTATATCTGCGCGAGGAGACGAGATATGTCGTGTCGTAGACGACGCCGGTGTTGGTCGCCTCGTTCCACAAACCGCCAATATCCCCCTCGCGCTCGAGGCAGTCGAAGGGGATTCCCCGCTCGCTGAAGGTCTTGGCGGCGGCAAGCCCGGACGATCCGGCGCCGATAATGCAGAACTTATCCGTGTTGCTCTTCAAATCCATGCGTCGGCTATCCTTCTACCAGGCTTGCCCTTAGCTTCGCCAAGCTAGGGTCTTGGTCTCATTGCCACAGTATTAATCCCCGCCTCGAACGCCGTGACATAATATGGCGTTCATGGTTGCGACACACAAAGTGCTTTGGTCCCGGCCGCGATGAGCATAGTCTTTCAGCGGAAGGCGACTCATGGCGGACAGTTGGTTATGCGTCCAGGGGTCCTAGCAGCGGCAGCTATAACAGGTCTCGGGCTCATTTGCGGCGGTGCGCAAGCGACCAGATTAACCTACCCGACGGCCGACAATCCCTATTGCGATGTCACCACCTACGCTCTGCGCGACGTGCCAGAGCAGGCGATGTCGACGCTCGACTCGAACGGCACACCGGTGATCGTTGTGAGCAGTATCGCGCTGCGCGACAAGCCGGCCTATGGCCGGTTCCTCATGGCGCATGAATGCTGCCATCACTCGCTCGGCCATGTCCGGCTGTACCACGAGGAATTCGGTCATCTCGGGCCGCAGCCCTTCTTCTACATCGCGCCGCAGCTGAAGAAGATGGAACTCGATGCCGACTGCTGCGCGGTGAAGATGCTGAAGGCCAAGAGCGAGACCGACGCCATCGAGGCTGCGCATCAGACCATGACAGATTTCGGCACTCAGCCGACCGGGGCCTACTACCCGACAGGGATCGAGCGGGCCGAGAACATCGAGAAGTGCGCGCAAGAGTGAGCGCATTTGGCCGATCGCCGGACTGGCGCCGCTGAACTGTGATGTCCATATTTTCCAGCGTCGGGCCCGCGCCGCTTCAGGCAATTCGATGTGCTATGATAAGGCCTTCCCCATGGCGCCGGAGAGATGAGGCTTGAGCGGCCGCGGAATCATAACGAATTTGGCCAGGACCCAATGAGACTACTTCTGTTGGGCGCTGCTTGCGCCCTCCTTGCCATCGCTCTCAGCCTGCCGGGCCGTGACGGCGCCAGGGCGGAGGGCGTTCTGCGTGTTTGCGCCGACCCGGACAACATGCCCTTCTCCAATGAGAAAGGCGAGGGGTTCGAAAACAAGCTCGCAACGCTTATTGCCGATAAGCTCGGTGATCGAGTGGCTTATAGTTGGTTCTCGGAGGCGACAGGCTACGTTCCCAACACCATGGGGAGCGATGCTTGCGATCTCGTCATGGGCTATGCCCAAGGCACCGGCCTGATCGACGATACCAATCCCTATTATTACACCTCGTACGTTCTCATTTACCGCCAAGGCGATCAGTCGCTCGCGGGCGTTGAGCGTCTTTCCGATCCCCGTCTCAAGGGAAAGAAGATCGGTCTCTTCGCGCGAACCCCGCCAGCGAGCCTCATTGCCATGTATGGGCTTGCGGGTAACGCCAAGCCGTTCGAGGTCAATGCTGACGAAAGTTTGTCGAAGGCGGCCCAAAAGATGCTGGCGGAGATAGGCTCAGGGAAGCTCGACGTCGGGATCTTGTGGGGCCCGGTCGGAGGCTATTACGCGGAGCAATCCCCCGTGCCGCTCAAGCTCGTGCCGCTCGCCAAGGAAAGTGTGGGGCCGTCTACGGTCTATCCCATCACGATGGGCGTGCGTCCGAACGAGCCGCAATGGAAGCACACGATCAACAAGGTGCTGGCCGAGAACCAGGCCGGCATCTACGCGATCCTTGAGGGATATAACGTCCCTGTGCTGGACGAGAACGGCAATCCGGTCGCCGCGGCCGCGGCCGAGCGCTGAGCTCCGTTACATCTTGCACTGGCTCTCGGGCTGATCGATGCCGAGCGTATCCATCTCGATCTCGGGGTGACTCGCGTGCGGAAAGCCCCGCTGAGGTGACATCGACACCGGAACCTTGTCGGTTGCGATCAGAATCGGCTGCCTGAACTGGCCGTCCCAGGGGCGGTATTGCTGCTTGATGCCTTTGAATGGAGCAAGTTGCAGCTCGGGCCCGTGGATGAAGGAGGCGATCGTGGCGAAGTCGGATCCGCTGTTACGGGTCACGGCCTCGCCTATGGTGCGTGCCGCCACATAGGCTTGATAGTCGATCGGCAACATCAGCCGCTTGTAGTCTTTCTGGAAGTGATTATTGGCCTGGGTTGCACCCCATTTCTCATGGCCGGGGCTCCAGGTCGTGGCGGTCAGCCCGGTCGTGCCGGCAACCGGTCGCGGGTCCGCTCCGCCGCGATAGGGCATGTAGGGACCGAACAGCTGGTCCTCGTCGGCGACGATGATGACCTGATAGTCGGGGTTGGCGGCGAACGCCGCATCGATGCTTGCCTGCTTTCCCGGCGGAATGGTGCCGACATCGTCGCGCCTGCCGCCCGAGATATCCTTGTATTCGCGGTCGTCGACCATCGTAGCGCCAAAGCGGCCAGCGGCCCGCCTGATGGCGTCGGCATAGGCGAGGTCGCCCGGTGTCGAGCCGTGCACCAGGAGCCAGTTCGTCCACTTCTGCACCACGAGATATTGGGCAAGCGCATCGGCCAGCATGTAGCGGTCGGGAACGACGTGCATGATGTTGACGCGGCAATTTTCTTGCCTCAGCGACACGTCTTCGGCGCGGACGTTAAACAGAAGGATGTCCTTGCCCTTGGCGAAATCCGAAAGCTTGAGCAGCGTTTCGGCGGAGCCATCGACGATGATGAAATGATGGCCGCTGTCGTAGAGCTTTTGTAGCGCCTCGACGGCCTTGTCAGGAGACGTGACGGTGCTGACGTCGAGGTTATAGACCTCGCCGGTGAACTGGCCTCCGGCATTGTTCTCGTCGATCGCCATCTTGGCGCCGGAAACACCGGCATCGAGCGGCTCGACGTCCATCCGTGAGGCTGGCCGGGGACTATCCCCCACCTCACGGATATAGCCGATCGGCAAAGGGTTTCGCGGTGGAGGGGACTGCGGAACCTCTATGTTGAAACCGCCGGGGCGCTTTGACTCGGCCGGAGGCGCTTCAGCGGGAGCCGGGGCGGCAGGGGTGGCGCCTTGGGCTGGAGGCTCGTCCCCGGCCTGGGCTCCGGGGATCGCAACCAGGAGGGTGCCAAACAGCGATAAAAGACCCGCTGCGCAGACACAGGCAAGGGACTGCCTCAAAATGCGGCAGAGATTCATCGAGCAAAGCGGCATGGTGACGGGACCGTGGCGCGGTTCCTCGCGCGCGTTAGCAGTTATTCGAACCCGAATTGGTGCGCTGGCGGGGTTCGCGAAAAACCTGCAGGGGCGTTTCCAAGGCCATGGTAGCGATAAAGAAATAAGCATTGCAAGGTGGAAACTAGGTTGGGAAATCTTGGCAACCGGTTCGCCGCGGCGGGTGACTGCAAGCGCCAACATGCAAAAGAAGCCCCAGGCCCTGCCTGCCGCCCAACGCTTTCTGATTGTGGAAATCCTCACCGCGAGCTTATGCAATGCGGCCTGCTGTGATTAGGCTGGCTGCATGGGATTCTCGGCAGGCGCGGCCTTACGCTTCGCGTGGGAGACATTTAAACGCCGGCCGTGGTTCTTCATCGGATCGACTTTCCTCATCATGCTGGTTTCGGGTTTGATCGATGCCTTTGCGCGAGGTGTCGATGCGGCGATTTCGGGCTCGGCAGACGAGCCTTCGCTGCTCGGCAGCGTGATCAGCTTGGTAGGCGGCACGCTCATCAACATGGGTGCCACGGCATTCTATCTCGCCGCGTACGATAATCCCGATGCGGTCGATCTTTCTGCCCTGTGGCATCCGCGCCCATTCTTGAAATTTCTCGGCGCCTCCATTCTGCTGATGCTCGCGATCGTTGCCGGCGTCATCCTGCTGATCGTGCCCGGCATCATTTTCGCGGTTATGTTCATGTTCACGACCTTCATCGTGATCGACCGCGAGTTCGGTCCCATCGACGCGATGAAGGAGAGCCGGTGCATTACGCACGGCCATAAATGGAAGCTTCTCGGATTTACGCTGCTGCTGGTGCTGATAAACCTGCTGGGATTGGCGGCGCTGGTCGTCGGGCTGCTCGTCTCGATCCCGGTGTCATCGCTCGCCTTTGTTTATGCCTATCGCCTGCTGGGCGGAAAAGCGGAACCGCGCCCGGTGGATGCGGCCCTCGCCGCTTAAGCGTGATGCCGGAGTGGGCGCGAGGGGGGCGCCGCCCGCCGTCATGGCGGCTAAAGGGACGCCGGTTTCCTGACCGCCGCGCCAGGCTTATTTCACACTAGGCACGTTGGCGACGACGAAATCGCGGACGTGATTTCCAAAGCCGGGGTTAGCTTCTGGCCCGACGATGGCGTTCGTGCCTTTGTATCCAAGGCGACTGATGCCCTTATTGCCGATGGTAAAAGATATGCGCCGCCGGTACCCCGCTGGCGAGAAAGGCGTCGGCGACCACATCGGAGTCGACATATCCATAACTGGGCACTAGGGCATACTGCTCCTTCACGCCCTCGACCATTGAACGAAACAAGTCAGTACCGTGGTCGCCCATCCACTCCGCCATCGCCGTGCCTCTGTCCTTGGCGTCGACTACGGCTTGCGAACCATCTCTCAGCAAAAGCAGCGTGTCGCCTGGGTCGGTCGGAAACCCGTTCGCCTCGAGCCAGTCAAGCGTCGCCCGGCACATACTTTTGCCCAGCACGTCCATTTGGCGCGGGCGTCCCGCCATGTAGACGATCAAATATCCGCGACGGAGGTAGATGTTCATCATCAAGGCGGCATCCTCGCGTGGATAGCCGACACCCATGTCGAGAAATGCGGCATTGGTCGGCCCGTAGTCCAGTAGGACATACTGGCTGAGGACGCCATCGATGTCGGCCAGGACAGCGGCCCGGTTCTGTAGTTTTGCTGCGTCTGTCTCGGAGATCTCCCCGCAGGTGTCGCCGTGCCCGGCAGCGATCGACGGGGCGGTAGCTGCCAGTGCCAATGCAAGACTGGCTGCCACTGTTATGAGCATGCCTCCTAGACGACTCCCTGAATGTATTCGTAAGAGCGGGGCGGCCGCGGTCATCTCGTCATCTTCTCCATGCAGCCGTCTTAGGCCCTTACCACTCGGGAGGGAGTGGACGCTTATTCCGCAGGCACCAGCGGGCGCGCCTCGGCCTTCGCGACCTCGGCGGCGTTGCGCGGATTGCGATAGATAAACGGCTTCGGCGGCTTGGCAGCCTCCTCGCGGGCAAGCCGCACCATCTCGCCATGATAGGGCGAAAGCGCGCAAGCTGGGTCGGTGTTGCACGGATCTCCAGTGATCGCCATGGCCTGGCAGCGGCAGCCGCCGAAGTCGATCTCGCGAAAGGCGCAAGAGCGGCAGGGCTCCTTCATCCATGACGTGCCGCGGAAGGCGTTGAAGGCATCAGAGTTCAGCCAGATATCGAGCAGCGGCCGATCCTGCACATTATCGAAGTGCAGGCTCTTGATGGTCTCGGCGGCATGGCAGGGCAGCACTTTGCCGGCCGGCGTGATGTTCATGAAGCCTTTGGCCCATCCGCCCATGCAGGGCTTAGGGCGCTTCGCGTAATAGTCGGGCACGACCATGTCGATGGTGAGAATGCCTTTGAGGCGCTCGCGCTCGCGCTCGACAAGCTCGATCGACTGAATGGTCTGGTCGTAGGTCGGAATCAGCGCGGCACGATTGAGATAGGCCCAGCCGTAATACTGCACATGCGCGATTTCGAGGCGCTGCGCGCCAAGCTTGACGGCAAACTCGATATAGCGGCCGACGTTGTGGATGTTCTGCCGGTGGATCGGAGCATTGATGGTGAGCGGCAGCCCGAGTTCGGTGACCCAACGAGCGACATCGAGCTTCTTCTGCGTGGCGCCGGGATAGGCGCCGATCCGCTCGGCGTTCTCGGCATCGACGTCCTGGAACGAGATCTGCACGTGGTCGAGCCCGCGGGCCTTGAGGTCTTCGAGCCGCGGGCGATTGAGCGTAACGGCGGCGGTGATCAGATTCGAGTAGAGGCCCGACTCCGATGCGGCCGATACGATCTGCTCGAGGTCCTTACGCGCCGTGGGCTCGCCGCCTGACAGATGCACCTGCAAGATGCCCATCTCTCCAGCCTGGCGCATTACCGAGACCCACATCTCGGTGGAAAGCTCCTTGTTGACACGCTCCAGCTCGATCGGGTTCGAGCAGTAGGAGCATTGTAGCGGACAGCGATGAGTGAGCTCCGCGAGCAGGCCGACAGGAGCGCGAGCGCACAGCGCCGCGGTCGCGTCTTTCCCGCCGACCACGCCCTCCGTCGGCTCATCGTCGACTGCAAGCGTGTGGCAATGGCCGGTTCCCTTAAGTTCCTCGCTCATCCCTTTACATACCCCTTGTCGGCAAGGCCTTGGAGCAGATCGATCACATCGGCTCGGATCACATCCTTCGGTGCCGAATATTCCTGGGCCAGAGCCTCGACAATCTCCTCCACGGTTTTTTTGCCATCGCAGAGCTTGAGCACCGCGACGGCCGTTTGGTCGGGCGTCAAAACACGTTCCGGCGCCAGTAAAATCCAACGGCCTCGCCCCGCATCGTGGCGGAGCTTGAGATAGGCCGGCAATTTTGGCCGCGTCTCCGGACTGACCACAAGCCGTCCGGGCGACGGGGTTTCATCGCTCATGCCTTGCCCGGCACGAAGGCGCCGGGCGGGATCAGCCCGGGCTCGACATAGGCATAATGCAGCGCATCGAGCTGCGCCCACAGCACATTACATTTGAACCGCAGCGCATCGAGCGCGGCCATCTGCGCCTCGGGCGTGCGCGCGTTGCGTTTCACATATTCCAAAGCAAAATTCGCATCGTCCGGCGCTTGCGTCAGCCGGCGCTTGAAATAGGCCATCACCTTGTCGCTGATGAAATCGTAGTTCTCGAGCATGCCGGAGATGCGCTCCTTGTGAATCTTGGGCGCGAACAGCTCGGTGAGCGAGGAAGCGACCGCCTCGACCAGCGTCTTCTCCCGCACGAAGTTGACGTAAGCCTCGACGGCGAAAATCGTCTCGGGAAGGGCGCCTTTTCGGGAGATGACATACTCGCGGTCGAGCCCAAGGCCATCGGTGAGCACGAGCCAGCGCTCGATCCCGCCTTCCTCCTCACCGTAACCGTCATGGTCCATGATGCGATGAATCCAGTCGCGCCTGAGCTGGCGATCATGGCAGCGGCTCATCAAGGCCGCGTCCTTGCGCGGAACGGCGGACTGGTAGCAGTAGCGGTTGAGCGCCCAGGTCTGCACCTGGCCCTTATTCAGCTTTCCGCCATGCAGCAACTTATGGAAGGGATGCTTGTCGTGGTAGCGCTCGGCGCCGATGGCGCGAAGCTCCTGCTCAAGCTCCTCGGGACTCATGATCTTGGTCACGGCATTGCCTCCCACGTTGCCCAGTGCTTGGCGAGAAATCCGCGTCGCGGTTACTCGAAGCGACCGCCTCGTTGTACCTCGATGGCCTGGCAATAACTCCAAATTGCCAGCCACTTATTCGCACGGAACCTACTTCCTCTTTCGTAATGTAGGTAGGCCCAATGAGCAGTGCATGATGCGTTTATGAACGCTGCATGGATACCACATTAAGGGAATCTGAATGAGAACGTCCGGCATACCGAATTGTTCAGGCGCCCCCAAAAACGAAGCGGCGACCAGGCGTAGCGCCTGATCGCCGCTGTCTGTTTCCGAGATGAGAAGTGCGGATTAAGCGCGATCCAGTTCTGCCGGCAGGTAGCTCGTAACTTCCATGCCGGACTCCGTCTCCTCGATCGTCGGCTTGTGCCACTCACGCATTTGAAGATCTCCCTTCCGCGAGTTGGGGCCAAGCATGGCCGGAGCAGCTGAACGTGTTTTGCGAACCCGGAATTCGGCTGCCCGGCTCCACAATTTCACTATCCTTTCCCGCCATAATAACTTCCAATCGTATTTCCTTATAGAAAGCATAAGCCCCCCTTATCGCCATGGTGTCCCTCAGGCAGTTGCGCTACTTGGAGTCTTTGGCGGAAACACGCCATTTCGGCCACGCTGCTGAAGCCTGCGCCGTCAGCCAGCCAGCCCTCAGCATGCAGATCAAGGAGCTCGAGGACGAGCTCAAGATCAGCCTCGTCGAGCGGCGGAAGACGGGAATAGAGCTGACCGAGCAGGGCGAGGAAATCGCCCGGCGCGCGCGACTCATCCTCGCTTCGGTGCGCGACCTCGTCGACTATGCCAAGCACCAGGAGGGCGTGCTGTCGGGCGTTCTCAAACTCGGGGCGATCCCTTCGATCGCGCCCTACCTCTTGCCCGCCGCCTTGCCAGAGCTGCAACGGCGCTTCCCGGCGCTCAATCTGCAGCTCCGCGAGACGCTGACCGCGAATCTCGTCCGCGAGCTCGTGACCGGCGACCTCGACCTTATTCTAATCGCCTTGCCCATAGAGGATCCCGAGGTCGAGACGATTCATTTGTTCGACGACAGGTTCATCCTCGCTACCAAAGCGACGAGGAGGAACCAGCGGCCGCGTCGGGCGAGCGCCGAGATGCTCACGCACGACCGGCTACTGCTGCTGGAGGAGGGCCATTGCTTGCGCGACCAGGCACTCTCGTATTGTCACATGCTGACGCCGGAGGCTCGCGACAGCTTCGGCGCCTCGAGTCTCGCTACCATCGTGCAGATGGTCGCAAATGGATACGGCATCACGCTCTTGCCGGAGATGGCAATTGCGAGCGAGATTCATACGGGCGGCGACATCCGGCTGTTGCGTTTTCGCGCACCAGAGCCCAAGCGCGAGATTGGGCTCGCCTGGCGCAAGACTTCTCCACGCAAAGCTGATTTCATCCAATTCGCGGAGCTGCTACGCGAGGTCGCCCCGCGCTCCGGAACTCAAGCTCTCAAGTAGCGCCGCGCGGTGTAGCGCATTAATGATGACCTCGCGTAACGGAAGACGCGCTGGCGCGTTAAAGAGCGCATCGAACAGCGCGGGAGAAAATAGAGGGGCTAATGACGCTCGCGATTCAAATCGTCGTCCTGGTCGTCTTGGCGATCTACGCCAAGGCGGGGGCCGTAGCCTTGAAGCGGCCGATCTCCGACTTCTACGCAGGGGGCGGCGCCATCCCTGGCGTGCTCAACGGCATGGCGATTGCCGCAAGTTTCATAGCGGTCCTCACCTTTGCAAGCCTCGCGGGCGGACTCGCCGAAGATTTAGAGGGACGGACGGCAGTCCTCATCGGCAGCACGGTGGGGTTCGTGCTGATCGCGTTTCTGCTTGCTCCGTATCTGCGCAAGTTCGGGGGCTACACAGTTCCCGATTTCCTCGGGGAGCGGTTCGGCGGGACGGGCGTACGTCCACTCGCGGTGATCGCGGTGCTCTTATGCTCCTTCCCGGCGCTTGCACTTGCAGTCTTGGGCATCGCCATTCTTGCTGAGCGGATCTTTGGCATCGACGCCGCTACTGGCCTTGCAGTCAGTGGGGCAATGATCTTGTTGTGCACGATTGTGGGCGGCATGCGATCGGCGACTTTCAGCCAGGCCGCGCAATACGCCGTGCTGCTGATCTCCTCTCTCGCCGCGCTCGCATTGCTGTTGTGGAAGCAGGGAACGTGGCTTCCTGATCCCGGCTTGGTCGATGCCGTTGTCGGGCGCTTCAAACGCGAGACCTTCACGGCGGCTGATCCGGTCAATCGCTTTGCCCTTGGCTTTTGCCTTGCTGCCGGCTTGGCCTCGCTGCCGCACCTCCTGATGCGAAGCTTTGTTTCGCGCTCAGTCGCTGAAGCGCGGACATCGTTCCTGCTCGGCTTGCCCTTCGTCGCCGTGCTCTGTATTGCCGCGCCGGCCTATCTTCCGCTGTTCAGCCACGCGCCGATCAACCCATCCGACGTCGCTGCAGTTAGTTGGTTCGTGCTGATCGCGATCGGAGGCATCTCGGCCTGCCTCGCACTTGCGAGTGGGCTCGCGCTCGCGATCGCCAACGCGCTCTCCTACGACGTCTATTTCAAGGGCATCGATCTCACCGCCCCAACCGCGCGGCGGCTTTTCGTGGCCAGGGCTGCGATCTTGCTTGTGGCGGGACTGGCCGCGGCTGCCGCCATGGCGAGGCCAGGAATGTTGGTAACGATGGCTGGCGCAGCCTTCTCGCTTGCGGCGAGCGCCTTTCTGCCTGCGCTCCTGCTCGGCATCTGGTGGAAGCGGGCAACAGGCGAGGGGGCGCTTGCCGGCATGCTCGCAGGCCTTGCCGTGTGTCTCTATTACATGTTCGCACCGCGTTACTTTCCGTTTGCCTTCTACGAGACGTCGAGCTTCCTCTCCAATGCCACCCAGGACCAAGCGGCAAACTACGCGACACTCAGACAGAGCTACTATCTCGCCGATCCGGGAACGAGAGACGCCATTTTGGCCAACTGGGAGCAGACAGCGAGGGCAGTCGCCAATTGGTGGGGCGTGGCCCGAGCGTTTGCTGCACTATTCGCGGTGCCGGTCGGCTTTCTGGTGACGATTGGCGTAAGCCTGTTCACCACGGCGCCATCGCGAGACGTACAAAGCTTTGTCGAGGAGCTGCGCAGACCCGGCTCGACTTGACCCTATTGTGCAGGGGCGGGGGCGGTGCCGGCAGATTGCAATTGGGTTTCTTCGCCGAGCAGGCGGAACGAGTCGCGGAAGCGCTCCGCGTCATCGCCGGTAGCGTGGTTTCTCGGCCCCGCCGTCGCGAGGATGTAGATGCGATTTCCAGCGGGCACGATATCGACGAGATGATTGAGCTTGCCCTTGCCGTCGTCGGCGATCGCCTCGAAACCTGAGCGGCCCGCCACAGTGACCGGTCCGCGTTTGCGCAGCCTCGCCTCGCTGCCCTTGGCATATGCGTTCACGAGCCTGACGTAATAGTCATTGTCGATGCGGCTCGGCGCCTTGCCGGCAGGATATTCGAACACCGTGACGCTATAGACGGTATTGTCGCCCACGCTCACTTGGAAATCATATTGCAGCAGCGGATTTTGCCCCTCGACTGGCACGCTGGTCATTTTGGGTGTGCCCGGGAAGGAAACAGCGAAGCCCCGCTCAGGCGATTGAAACTCCGCCCATTGCATCCCTTGAGGTGCCGCGGCGGGGGCGGACTGGTCCTGAGCGGCAGCGATTGAGGGAGGTGCGAGGAGCAAGAGTGCAGCGAGCGTGGCGCTTCGCATTGCCATGGCGGAATCCCTCATCGGCCGTGCCGCGAATCGATATCTTAGCCGATCCACGAGGATCACCAACCCCTTATCCCTGGGGCGAGGATTTCAGCGCCTTTTCGTACATCGCCTCGACGTCCTGCTTCAGTGCGCGGCGTGAATCGGGGCGGAGGAAGAGCATGTGCCCGCCTGCGTAGTCCTCCACTGTGATTGGGCTTGCACCTTCGAGGGGCGGAAGCTGGTTTACGAGATAGGCCGGCGCAAGATAAGGCGTGATCAAGTCGGTGTAGCCCGCGGCAATCAGCACTTGCAGCGATTTGTTGCTGGCGCGCGCCTCCTGGAGATCATCAATTACGCCGGCATAGCCCTGCCGGGTCGGGCTCGTGCCAAAATCCCATTTCGAGCGGACCTCGCGATTGAGGAGCCGGTAGTCAGCGTCCGTCTTATAGCCAAGCTCGCTTTGCGCATATTGGACGAAGGCTCCAGTCCATAACGGGACGGTGGAATCGAGCACCGGATCGGGCCCGTGTGGCCAAGCGCTCGCCGGGTTAGGATCCGGACCGCTGATGCTTCCGTCATAGCGGCTCAGCACTTGGCCGTGCTCGCGGTCGAACTCCTTGATAAAGCGGCCTGACGAGATGCGCGCGAGGTTCTCCTTGACGAAATCGAGACGAAGGCCGGTGAGCTGCGCCACCCTCTCGCTCGCCGTATCGGTCCCTTGCCGCGCGCCTGAAGCAAGCGCCACGAGATAGTCCGAAAGGGCATAGTGCTCGGTCTCTTTGAGAGCGGCGCCCAGCGCTTCACGGCCGGTCACGCCTTTGCTCTCGAGATTGACCGCTGCATAGGAGGGAAGAGCGAGCGCCCAGTGGAGCGGGTCGTAATCCTCGCCGTTCAGTAGAGCGAACTCCAGAGCCGGCGAGATGAGCACGAGGCCACTCGGCGAGACGCTACCTGTCTTCTGCAAGGCACGCGTAATGGTGGCTGCGCGAAATCCGCCATAGCTTTCGCCGGTCAAAAAGACCGGCGACGACATGCGTCCGGCATTGATGAGATAGAGCCGTAGGAAATCGGCGAGCGAGTCGGTGTCGTGCTCTACACCCCAGAACTTGTCCTCGTCCTCGCCTGAACTCGCGCGGCTGTAGCCGGTGCCGACCGGATCGACGAACACGAGGTCGGTGAAATCGAGCCAGCTCGAATCGTTGTCGACGAGGCGAGGGGGCGGCCCCATAACCTCGCCTTTTGCGTTAACATCGATGGCTCTTGGCCCGATGGCGCCGAGGTGCAGATAGGCCGACGCGGCACCCGGCCCGCCATTGAAGACGAACGTCACGGGGCGCTTGGCGTCTTGCGGTTCGCGCGTGTAAGCCACGTAGAAGACATTTGCGAGCGTCTTTCCTTGAGCATTGTGAAGGGGGATCGTGCCAGCGGTCGAGGTGTAGGGAAAAGTTGTGCCCGCAAGCGTGATGGTATGGTTCGTCGTCGATGGCGACGGTAGCCGGTCGGCCTGGGCGGACGCGTCGGGACTCTTGGCTTGGTCGTGCTTCTTCGGAGAAGGCTGCTGCTCCGTCACTGCAGGATGTGGCGGGTGCGCGTCGTCCTCCGAGAAGCCGTTCTGAGGCGAGAGGAGAAGGGCAAGAACCGCGCCGATCGCAAGCGCACGGCAGAGGGAAAGTGAGGACTCCGTCACCTATAGGACTCCAATGTAAGCTTTGCAGAAGGCCGCAGGAAAAGTGGGGGTGCCCACGGCCGGAAACCAGGGGTGGCTCTCTTCGGACAAGGGCGCCACGAAGCTCGCCGTTTGGCACAGAAAAGGATAAAATGTTAGTCAGTCATCGAGTTTGGCCGTTAGCGTAGAGGCGAGCGGGGAGCTGGCGGCCGACTAAGCTCGCCTGATTTGAGGGCAGTGTTTCCAGCCCAAGGGCTTGCGGAAGGCGTCCGGCGGCGACGGTCGGAGCGGTTCCTGGAGGCGGCAACGGCATGAGTCTTATGCGGCATGAGGCTCGCCATGGGCGCGGTTCTTAGCGGAGCGTTCCGCGATGGGCAGCCCGATGCGTGAGAAGCGCGCATGGCCTCCACAGGATAAGGAGGATCGCGCTGAAACCATTGCCTTTGAACAGACTGTTGCCGTCGTCAAAGAGACGGTGGCGCGGTCGGGCCAGGTCCTGAGCTCGGCGAAAGAGGACCTCAGCGACCACCAGCGCTGGCTGCAACATCAAGCTGCCGCCATCGAAGCGGACCGGGCAAGGCATGATCGCTGGTTGCAACGCCAACGCGAGCGCCAAGAGGCCTTTGACCGGAAGGAGCAGGCAAAGCTCAGGCGCCGGCAGATGCGCCAGCGCGCCATCCAAGCCGTCAAGGATGCTATCTCCGGCGTGGCTCTGTCGATTAGCTCGGCGGTCTTGCTGGGCGTTGGCAAGATCGTCGGAGGGCTGAACTATATCGATACGCTTGCGGCGAACGGCATTAAATGGGTCGGCAGGCAGATTCGCGACAGTGCCCTTTATGTGGCGAGACAGGTTCGTGGTGCCGGCCTCTCTGTGGCAACGCTTGTTGTGCGCGGGGCTTCGTGGATCGGAAAGAAGACCGGGGAGGTCGGACGCGCAACCGGCGGCGCGATTGCGGCGGCCTTCTCTTTCGTCACGGGCAACATCAGCGTCTCGGCACAAGCGACAGGCCGAGGACTCTCGTCCGGCCTTTCCTTTGTTGGAAACAAGACTTCGGCGTTGGCACGCTCCACCGGCAGGGTGGTCTCAGCAGGATCCTCGTCTGCCGCAGTGAAGGGCGCAGCCTTCGCGCGCTCGACGGGAAGGGCGCTATCGGCGGGCTCGTCCTTTGTCGCCACAAACAGCGCAACTCTTGCGCGCTCGACCGCAAGCGCTCTCTCGAAGAGCACCTCGTTCGCGGTCACAAACAGCGCCATGCTTGCGCGCGAGACGGGTCGGATAACCTTGACGAGTTTCTCCTGGACGTCTGCCAAGCTCCACGAGATCGCGCCGCCGGTCGCGCGATTTCTTTCCGTATGCTTCTCAGGAGTCAGCGCGCGAGCGACAGATTTTTCCCGCGCGGCGGGCAGAGGGCTCGGCGCCGCCTCATCGATAATCGGGGACGCGACTGCCCAATTCGCGAGATCGACTGGCGTAGCGCTCGCGCCCGCCTTCGCCTGGATGCGGACCAATGCCTATGCCGTCGCGCCGTCGCTTGCTGAGAGGGTCGGGAAGGCCGGGGTTGTTACCCGCGAGTTTGCGAGGGAAGGCACCGCTCGCGTCAAGACTGCTCTTGCTTCCGCTCTCCCCAAACGCGTCCCGCTCACTGTTGCCGGCGAAATGCGGACCACGGAGCCTGATGCCGAGGGCATTCCCGCCGTTGCTCCTCAAGGCACGGCACCATTCGCAGCGGTGTCTACGAGGGGTGAAAAAGCGCTATCCTTGCCGCGGCATGTCGGGGGATTTGAGCTCAGCCAGATGCTGATCGTCGCGGGAACCCTGCTACTCGTGTTGGGAGGCCTCATGCTCGGAGGAGGTCTCATCTTGCGCGCGGGCACGCCCTCGCAAGTTGCGCCGGCGGCTCCAGACTCGCTCGTGTGGTCCTTCGAGCAGAAAGACCTGCCACTCGCTGAGCGGTCGATTTTCATCTTTGCCAGCACACCCGAAGGCGTGCGCATCAAGGGCTTCTCGATCAGCGTTGAAAACAAATCCGACCAGCCGCTGACCAGAGTGGAAGGCGCCCTCAAGCCAGATGTCGAAGGGCCCGAGATGCCACTCTCGGTCACTATCGACATGCCTAAGGGCGAAGCGACCCTGCATCCAACCGAGGTGAGCGCTGCCGAGGCAAGCGGGGTCGTGCCCGCGCACAGCGTATTCACGTTGATCTTTCCCTTTCCCGAGGAGCCTGGAGCGGGCGCCGACCAGCAGAGCGTGACTGCCGCGGAGGTAGTGGAGACCTTTGGCGGACTGATGCTCAAGGTCCATTACAATGTCGCGGGGAAACAGAAATCCTTCATGCACTATCTATCGCTGGCGATGCTCAGGGATCAGCTCGCGGAGATCGAGGCGAGCGGCAAAGGATCCTGATCGTCGGGCTTAGAAGCAATTCACATTGCTTACGGAGCAGCCTCTGATGCTGAGACAAGCCTTGAACTGGCTGCAGCAGCGCGTGCTGCAGCCCGCGACATCGGCATTCGAGCGCCGTGGCGGTGGATACGCTGCTGCAGGACTGAAAGTCGTTGCTGCAGATGCGCAAACTTTGGCTTCCGGGGCTGCACGCCGACGGCGTGGGCTGGAGCGATTGAGCGGGCGGAATAGGATTTCCGGGTGAGGGAACCCGGACACCCCGTTGCACTTGGGTCTGCTGTGCCATGACCGCCACGGGAGTCAGGGCGAACACAAGCGCTAAAGCGAAGATCGCAAACTTACTCATGGCCCCGATACATCCCGAAGCGTTCGAATGACGTCAAAGGCAGCGTTCTCTAGATGGCCTTGCGCGTCAGATGGCCTTGCGCGTCAAGTCCAACCGGGCAACACCAAACGGCCAAAATCGCGCGTAAGAATTTGAGCCCCAGGAGAGAAACCGTGCGACTCTTTCGCATTTTTCTGATCGTGGCGGCAGGGGCTTTAACCGCTCAATTTCGTATTGGCCTGATCGCCCGTGCCGACGAGCAGCCGCCGGTGACCAGCGAGGACGATGCCGCGTGCCGGCGTCAGGGAGCACCGGGCACGCCCGCCTATGTCGATTGCCGCAGAGCGCTCGTGGAAGCACGCGAGCAGCAGAAGGCGATCATCCTGGAACAGAAGCGTCGGGATTTCGATCGGATCCTCGGCCAGGGCACCGGCGGCTTCGACGAGAGCTTCTGAAGCTCTCGGCCCATTGCGCGCCGCCATTGCCGGTACCTGCGCCGGCCCATCGCTGAACGGTGCGCCTCGCGCGGTGAGGCAAGGTCTTGTACCATCAGCCATCCCCCGATCCAGCAATGGTTCTCATGCGTAAACATGGAACGAACGCGGCGCCGAGGGCCGCGCCGGTGTTCATGTGGTTGGGTCCGCTCGCCGGATTTCTTAAGTTCGGCACCGACGGCTATCCTCGGGCCGTGCAGCGGCGCCTTAGGATCGTCAACGCGATGGCGCTCCTCATCGCCGTCTTTTCGGTGATCTATGCGGCCGTTTTCGCCTATTACGACGCGGAGCACTATCGCCATCTGATCGTCGTCAATCTCCTTTTGGCCGTGATCGTCCTCCTCGTGCCGCTCGCCCACCGCATCAATGACATCGCTGCGGCTGTGTTGATTGCCATCGTCGAGTATGTAGCGTTGTTCTTCTTCGTGCGCGTGTTCGGTCACGAGTCGGGGATTCAGATCAACTACATCATTGCCGCGGCGGTCGCGTTTGCAATTTACGGCTTGTCGCATTTCCGCATAGCGGTCGCAGTGATAGCGGCAGGTCTAGTGCTACATCTCGCGGCCTGGTTCCTATTTCCGCCGGAACGCGCGCTGTTCAATGCCGATCCAAGCCTGCTCGCAAATCTCTATATTTCCTCGGCGGCAACCACGTTCGGCATCATCGCGCTCATCGTGGGCTACGCCTTCACCGTGGCAGACCGCGCTCGGGCCGAGGCCGACGCCCCTCTCACCAATATTTTGCCCGAGGCGATCGCCGAGCGTCTCAAAGAGAGGCCGGGCGAGACTGTCGCCGACAGCGTCGCCGAAGCCTCAGTGATGTTCAGCGATCTCGTGGGCTTCACCGAACTCGCGCAGCGGCTCGGCGCGGAGCGCACAGTGGCCCTGCTCGACCAGATCGTCACCGAGTTCGATCGGCTCGCAGTGGCCCATGGCGTGGAGAAGATCAAGACGACCGGCGATGGCTACATGGCCGTCGCCGGCGTGAGCCGGCCTCAGGACGACCATCTTGTGCGGCTCGCACGCATGGCGCTGAGGTTGCCGGATCTCGTCGAACGGCTCTCGGCGACTCATGGCGTAAATCTGAAGATCCGCGTGGGCCTTGCCAGCGGCCCAGTCATGGCCGGCGTCATCGGCGCCGACAAATTCTCGTACGACGTCTGGGGCGAGACGGTGAATTTAGCGTCGTGGCTGGATCGCACGCGCTGCCGGGCGAGGTTCAGATCTCGGATAAGGTCAAGGGGCGCTCGGCAACGGCTTCGTCTGTGTGCCGCGCGGACCGATCGAGGTAAAAGGAGTCGGAACGCTCGAGACTTGGCTGCTCAAAGAGTGTGCGGTTTCCTAGCCGGCCCCGAGCTCGGAATCTTCTCCGGCTTCCTTTTAGGAACTCGCGCAAGCTTGCCGAGGTTACCACTACGCGGTGTCCGCGCGGTTTCCTGCTGAGCTTCCGCGCCGTCAAACCGCGGAGAAGTCCGGACCATTCCCGGGCTTCTTCTTTTGGTGCAGGGCGGGG
>Ga0207693_10000042_pt1 | contig 104665 bp, 86 predicted proteins | sample LARL81metaG_FD_184347 | JGI IMG/M metagenome (GOLD analysis project Ga0207693, IMG submission 184347) | Corn, switchgrass and miscanthus rhizosphere microbial communities from Kellogg Biological Station, Michigan, USA - LAR L8-1 metaG... | ecosystem: Host-associated > Plants > Roots >...
TGCGGGAGTGTTGTAGGTCAACGTGTTCTCACTCCAGGCGCTGTTCAGCTGATAAACGTCAAAGCTCCCCTTGGTCGCGACAGCATCGACATAGAGTCTGAGCGTGGCTTTGCTGACGATCGCTCCGGCAGGAATTCCTGAAAGGTTGAATTGGATGTAGCTCGTCGATCCCGGACTAACCACGAGCGCGATGCTCGATCCGAAGTTGACCTTGGGCGTGGCGCTGCTGACGAACGTATCCTGGCTCGGTGGCGCCTGCGCCACTAGTGACATCGACAACAATGTGCAGAAAAACAGGCCTGCGAGCGTACGCAGGCGAACTGCGCGACGAAGTGTATTGCGCATGTGCTCCCCCAGTTTTTGGTGATACCCCAGTCAGGCGGGGCGAAACCGTCTGCCAATCGCCTTTCGACTTCACTTTGAATAACGAAATCGGTGGAAGAAATGGCTCATCGACAAAGCTGTTTTCTCGTTAGCTCGACTTGGTCGCCTTCCGGCAAGACCAAACCAGCCGCCGCGCAAATTTTTCCGGGATACTCGATGCGAGGCGGACAAAACTCCCCACCTGCCCCGCCCACCCCACCTTGCGCCGTCTTCGCCGCAGTCGAGTGTCGATCCGGTTACCTTCGTGATAAGAAAGGGTTTTCCACAGGGCTCAATTTGAGACAGAGGAGTACAATCGCGATTGGTCACCAAAGTGCGGCCAAACTCCTAATCCAACACAATAGGATCAATAGGAAAGGACCCTGTACCCACCATGTGGAAGCCGACAAATCAGCCCCAGACACCCGGCCGGCCCGCTGAGCCGGAGCGCCCAACTACGTCTACCCCCAGTGCCCCTGCGATGACCGCACCCGAGCCCTCCGCGGCTCCGCGTCCGGTCACCACGACCACTGCGGACCAGGCGACCATCGGCAAGTCGCTCGTGATCAAGGGCGAGGTGACCGGTTCCGAGTCGCTATATATCGATGGCAGAGTAGAAGGGTCCATCAATCTTTCCGGCAATCGCGTTACGGTTGGCCGCAACGGCGTGGTATCCGCCAACATCAATGCCCGGGAGATCGTCGTCCTCGGCAAAGTTCGCGGAAATCTGACCGCCAGCGACCGCGTCGATATCCGCAGCGACGGTTCGTTGACCGGCGACGTGATCGCCGCGCGCATCTCGATCGAAGACGGCGCCTTCTTCAAGGGCGGAATCGACATCCGCAAGGGCGGCCAGCAGGGACAGCAGAAAGCCAACGGCGAAGAGAAGTCGGTCTCGTCCAACGAACCGGCAGCCGTCGGCGCGCGCGCCTAGTTCTAGTTCTAAAAGAGTTTTGGCCGATTTTCGTAAGCGGGCACCCGCAAAGGTGCCCGCTTCGCTTTTAGTGAGCCAATATCCCTTTCTGCGTTCTCTGCGGATTTTCTCAGCGATCTCTGCGGTTAAAAGCTTTTGCCGTAGAGACCGCACCTTGGCAGGCGAAAACCCGAGAGCGATGGCCTGTTGCCACGAGTTGATACTTCCCATGGCAGTTCATGCTCTAAACCCTCTGACAGTGTCCGTTTCGTTTTTCGGCCTAAATGCCAGAGGAGTGTCAGTTCCTCCGCCACAATCCCTCGCCGGTGTCTTGAGCAGTTAGTCGATTACGACCGTCACCTATCCAGAAAGAAGACAAAGACCTAACAATGGAATCGAGCTTCAGAAATTTTCGCGACCCCACGCGAACAGAGCCGACCTCGTAGAAAGGCTAGTTACCTATGCCGGATTGGATCAATGTCACCACCATACTTCTGCTGACGGTTGCAGCAATCGCAATGGTCACTGCGCTCAGCTCCTTCTTCACCATTCACACCAAGCAAGCCGGCATCGTGGAACGCTTCGGCAAATTCCTGCGAATTGCGACAGAAGGGCTCAACTGGAAAACTCCCTTCATCGATAAGCTCGTCTACGTCGAAGACTTGAACATGCAGCTCATGGATGTGGAGGTCCAGTCCAAGACCAAGGACGACGCGACTGTCACGATTCCCGTCCGCGTGCAGTATTTCGTGCTGCCCGACCGCGTGAAAGAGGCGTATTACGAACTCGACGATCCCGAGGATCAGATCAAGGCGCACGTCGAGAACGTGATTCTCGGTGCTGTTCCAAAAATGGATCTGGACGACACCTACAAGCAGGAAGACACCATCGCCCGCCGCATCAAGGAAAGCCTTACCGACGTGATGTCGAAATTCGGATACTCGATCGAGAACGCTCTGGTCATCCGGATTCAGCCTTCGCCCGAAGTCGTCTCTGCCATGAATGCGATCAACGCAGCCAGACGGGAAAAAGTGGCGACGGAAGCGAAAGCCGAGGCGGACAAGATCCTGCTAGTAAAGAAAGCAGAAGGCGAGAAGCAAGCGCAAATTCTGGCCGGCGAGGGCGTCGCCGGTGAGCAGAAGGCGATCGTCGATGGCCTGCGCGATTCGCTCAAAGACTTTGAACAAGGCGTAGAAGGAGTCACGCCCAGCGCCGCCATGGTGCTGATCATGATGGCGCGCTATTTCGACGCGCTAAAGGAAATCGGCGCAGACAGCAACACGATTCTGCTGCCGCATTCGCCCTCGACCGTAGTGGACTTGCAAGCGCAAATGCGCGACGCCATCATCTCCGGCTCACTGGTCGGAGGCAACACTAACCGGCCCGGCTTCCAGAAGCGGTGAGCACGAGGCATCTCCGCAACCATTGTCGATGCCTGGTCCAAACAGGCACCCGTTGCGTGCCCGTTCGTTTTCAGTGAGCAAATGTCTTACTCTGCGTTCTCTGCGGATTTTCTCAGCGATCTCTGTGGTTAAAAGCTTTTGCCGCAGACTCTTGGCACGCGAAACCCCACATCGATGTAGACTGATGCCACGAGTTGAGGCTTTCGCATGTCGGTCAACCTCCGCTACACCCTCCGACAGTTTCGTGAGAGTCCCGGATTTGCCGCGATATCGATTCTGACTCTTGCGTTGGGAATCGGCGCTTCTACTGCCATCTTTGCGGTTCTTGATGCCGTTCTTCTGGAACCTCTGCCGTTTGCGCAGCCGGATCGACTCGTAGCGATAGAGTCGCAACCCGATCGCGTGGTCTCTATTCCCACCATGCAGGATTATCAGTCGCGATCGACCACGTTCAGCAGTCTCGCCGCGTACCGCGGATGGTCGCCGCCACAGAAACCGAGGGGCGGCCCGCCCGCTCGTTTAATTCTTGCGGTAACACAGGGGTTCTTCTCGACCCTGGGAACCCACTTCGCTCTCGGCAATATGTGGCCGATCACGGGAAACGAGCAAGATTGCGCATCGCAGGCGATTGTCAGCGCGGCTTATTGGAAGCGGCTGGGAGGAGGTTCGAGTCTTGAGAAGAAGATACTGAACTTGGATGGGCGCGACTACGAGATTTCAGGCGTCTTAGCGCCTGACCAGGAGATCGAAGGCTCGTACGACTTGAATCGGCCCGAAGTTTTTGTGCAGGTCGGCTGTGACAGCGAAGAGCGCCCGAATTCCCGGGGGGATTCGAGTTTCCTGGTGATAGGACGGCTGCTTCCCACCGCCACCGTAGCGCAAGCGAATACTGATCTGGCGCGAGTGCATCAGACACTCCGGAAAGATTATCCACACGACTATGGAGACTATCGCGCTGCGTTCTCGAAACCGACGTTGGTGTTTCCTTACATCGAACTCGTCGTCGGGACGGAAACGAAACCGGCTCTATTCATGATGTTCGCAGCGTGTGGCCTGCTGCTTGTGATCGCATGCACCAATCTTGCAAGCCTCCTGCTGGCGCGCAACACCCGCCGCCGAAGTGAATTCGCGACGCGAGCGACGCTCGGTGCCTCATTTGGACAACTCTTCCGGCAGTTAATGACGGAGAGTGCAGTTCTGGTCAGTGTCGGTGGAATCTGCGGAGTTGGACTGGCGCTTCTTGTATTGCAGTTGCTCAAGAGCACGAGCGCTCTGCATCTGCCAAGGCTGGCTCACGCCTCCATGCGGCCGGCAGTCGTTCTGTTCGTGATTGCCGTTTGCGCGGCGGTGACTTTTTTTCTAACGCTCCTGCCGGCCTGGAGAACTCTGCGTCCCGGTCTCATCTACGATTTGCAGGGAGTCGGCCGAACTTCCGCCGGACGCAGCCTGCGAATGGCGCGGCGCTTTCTTGTCGTCGCGCAACCGACTCTCACAGTGGTGCTCGTTGCTTGCGCGGGATGGCTGATCGGCGGCGTTTATCTCTTATTGCATCAGCCGTTAGGTTTCGAGCCCGATCACTTGCTGACATTGCACGCTGAGGTCGGTTCCAATCATCCGACAAAGGAAGAGGCTCAACGCGCCGAAAAAAAGTTGGACGAGATCGCAACTGATCTGCGCCAATTGCCAGGCGTCCTCTCAGTTGCTCGAACGGATCATCCGCCGCTGGGGCACGCGATCAACCGTTACGATTTCTGTTCTGATGCCCATCAAGAGCAGTGCCAGCAACAGGTCAACATTAATCCCAATTCGTATGCCATCAGTCCCGGCTATTTTTCAACCGTTGGGCAAGCTTTCCTGGAGGGCCGAGACTTCAGCGATGCAGACGATGGCCGCAATCACGTAGCGATCGTCAACCAGGCATTGGCAGTGCGAGAGTGGCCGGGACAGAGCGCCCTCGGGCATCGTGTGAAGACCGGCGAGATCCATGTTCCCGAAAATGTTCCCGAAAATCAGCGCTGGGCGACGGTAGTCGGAGTGGTTGGAAATGTACACAGCTACGACCTTGTTTCAACGCCGGGCCCGGATCTCTATATCCCGCGCGCAGAGAATCCAAGCGGCTTTGCCAGTTTCATTGTCCGGGCAAGCGGCGACCCTGCGCTGCTCAAGAACGTGATCAGGCAAAGACTCAAGGCTCAGTTTCCTGCCGCAGCTGTCTTCGGTTTCCAGACAATGTCCGAGGAAATGTCGTTCGAGGTTACGGAACGCGTGTTCCTGATGAAGGTGCTGATTGCTTTCGGCGCAGTCGCTCTGTTCCTTTCGATACTTGGAACCTACGGCCTCCTCGCCTATGAGGTCTCACTCCGCGTAAAGGAGATCGGAATTCGTCTGGCGCTCGGCTCTTCGAGAGAGAAGATCGTGAGTTTGCTCGTGTACGAGCACGGCCGATGGCTGCTTGCGGGCACCGTCCTGGGATTGGCCTGCGCGATCGCGACAGGCTACACGTTTCGTTCAAGATTCTACGTAGTGCAGTCTACTTCGGTCTCGGTGCTGGTGGCATCAGCGGTGCTGCTGCTGGTGCCGGCGTTGCTGGCTATCGCATGGCCGGCGCGACACGCCTCGCTTCAAGATCCTGCTGACACTCTTCGCAGAGAATGAATCGCCTCACGATTGCTCAATTCGAAAATCCCCACCTCTGGCAACACCGGCCAGAGGTGGGGCACCCTTTCTTATCAGGGTAATACCCGGCCTTCACTTGCTTCCGTTGTACCCATCCCGCGCCTGGACGACCAAGTCCTTCGGTTTCGCTGCCACCAGGATCTTGTGATATCCGGAATCATTCCCGGCTGCGCGATCCGGTGTATAGCCCAGGTTGTACTGATTGCGCATTTCCTCGGTGATCTGCGAATAAATCTGCTCGACTGATTCTTTTTTCGACACGACGAAGAGCCGTCCACCGGTTTCTTTGGAAAGCCGCTCCAGGATCTTCTTTCCATCCGGACGTTGCTCGGGGTAACGACTGCCGCCACCCCGCCGGCCGCCATACCCCCCATGGCCTCCTCCCCAACCTCCGCCGTTCCCGTAAGCTTCGTCGTCCTTGAACAAAATGGAATACACCAGCGTGTTCGCGCGCTGGGCCGACTCGATCGCTGCATCGAGTGTTTCCTTACTGCCCGTGTCCACGCCGTCGCTGAGCACGATCAGCGCCTTACGGCCTTCCTGTTTTTTCATCAGTTCGTCGGATGCCAAGTACACGGCGTCATTGAGCATGGTCCCGCCATGATGGCCACCGTGATGCCCGCCCCCTCCCTGTCCACCTGGCCAACGTCCGCCACCGCCGTTTCGTCCGCCACCACCACCGCTTCCGGAATTTTCATTCGCGGTGGGTTCGCGAGTCTTCAGTGCCTTCACAGCTTCTTCCAACTTCTGGTGCGACGAAGTCAGATCCTGTAACAGTTCCACCTCGCGATCGAAGTGAATCACGAACGCCTTGTCGCGATTCTGTCGGACCACCTGATCAAAGAAGCTCTGGCTGGCGCTGCGCTCCTGCTCGAGGACTCGCCGCTGGCTCATGCTCGTATCCACCAGCAGACCAAGCGTAAGCGGTAGGTCGGTCTCGCGGCTGAAGTAGTGGATCGATTGCGGCCGGCCATCTTCGGTGAGAGTAAAGTCGTCCTGTGTCAGATTGTTGACGATCTTTCCGTGCTTGTCGCGGACGGTTGTAAGCACGTTAACCACGTTCACCTTCACGGAGACAGTGGTTGCGGGATCGCTCGCATTACCGGCCGGCTCACCAGCCTGCACCGAGGCATCCTGAGCAGCCACAACGCAGGCCAGCGAGAAGAGAAGGAATGACAGGTGTAATTTGCGATGACTCATGGGTTCACGGAACTGAAAGAGACGCTTAGAGCGGCGGCAAACTAATTAGGCTCTCTGGCTGTGAAACCAAGTGAGGGCGATCGGGTTGTAAGAACCCGACGTAAAAGTTCGTAAAGCATGAGTCGAGCACGTTGCAATCAAGAAGGCCCGACATCCGGAAAAACGCGCTCGTCTGAAGAAAACGACAGGGTTCGCAGGTCTATACCGACTACCCGCGACACCCCTCACTCCATCTCCAGCCGCTCGTAGGCTAAGACGAGTTCTTCCATCGCGACGTCTGTGCCTTTGGCGTTCAGGTCACCGCAGCTGTACTTTACCGGCCAGGCACGAAACAGTTTCCAGGTGAGCACCACATTGGTCATGTCTTCCGACATAAGACTGATGGCCACGGTACGCTTGGCGGTTACGTCGCCGTTGCGCACCTGATTGATCCACGCATACAGATTTAGCGATCCGATGATTCCGCGGCGGAGAATGACATTCCCATAGTGCGTCAGTCCGGGCAACTTGTGTGTCCCCGACTCCTTGTCGTTCCCCGTGCGGTATTGGACGACATCGATGGAAATATCCGGCATCACGACGTGCGAGAAACCGGCCGCAGGACCATCGGTCCCGTCGCCGAGATCGACTCGAAAGTGTTGGTTGCCATATGGGACATCACGAAGAATGGCCATCGCTGTCAGAGATCCTTTCCGATTTTGAAATAAACGCGATATCGCGATAGATGGAAAGATCGTGGCGCATCGCGCTCGAGAATTTCTCGCCCGAGCGGTCCGAGTAAGAAACCGTGGCGGTTATATGCTCGGGCTCCTTCCGGGCGAAGTACGCGGCGCTGGAGTCCAGCAGTGTGCGAATCGAACGAGACGGTGCCAGAAATTCGATGTTGCGGAACAATGGAAGTTCCGGAATCGAAGCATTGCCGCCGAGGCCTTTAAATGGAGGATCGAACGCAACGTGGACCTTCACCGCCGGCACGGGACCGATATTCTGCACGCCGACGTACAGCATCCCGTCTTCAAAAACGAAATCTACAATCACATCAGGCCGCGGCTCCATAATGGCCACCAATTGTACTCGGCCCGCCTGTGCCCGTCCGCGTCCGAATTCTCCCAATTTGTGCCTTGCAAAGCAACCGCGGCAACCACGCCACGGATTTCACGGATCCATTCCAGATAGATCATTCTTTCTTTGGATTTATCCGTGAAATCCGTGGCCTGCCGCGGCCTGCCGCGGTTACTTCGGTAATCAAGTACTCTCCCGATTGCGAATCGCTCTTCGTCGAACCACTATCTAAGTAATCATGAAGAGATGGACAAATCTCCCGGTACTGATTCAGCAGCCCGACGCGCTGCAAGGACTCGATCGCCTGATCGAGCGAGCCCGCCGCGTCCTGAATCGCTACAAGCGAATTCCGGTGGTCAAGCCCGAGCCGAGAAAACTGGCCCGCACCGCTTAAGCTTCTACTTGAGCGAGCGCACTGGTCAGTAGTACGTAATTTCGCGGCGAGTCGTGAATGACGACCCCTCTGAAAAAGTTTTGGTTTTCTCTGTCCAGTTGCCCTGCGCATCGTACTCATAGCTGTAGTAAGTGTCTCTTGGCGCTTCGAGACCAGTCGGGGGGTGTGATTCGGAGGACGCCTTATCGGGAATTGCTTTACCGCTCTCATCGACGTGGAATGGAACTCCCAAAGGAATACGGGCATCCATCGTCATCACAGTGTGCTCCAGGATCACGTCGCCGTGATCGTTGTAAGCGTAGGTTCTGGTGGTAGTCCCTAACATTCCGGTGTTAAAAGTCACCTTCGAAATGAGCCCGTCGGAATCATAGGCGTATGTTTTGTCCGATCCACCGTGAATCATCGCAAACTGCTTTGATAGCTGCGACCTCACCTCGTCGTGTGTGACTCCAGATTGCGCCGTCGCTTGCCCGATAATTTCATTAAGCTGCTTCTCTGGAAACCTCGACAGAGGATCGTCGATCACCTCTTTCGTCCCGTTGATTCGTCCTTCGTCGTCAAAGGTACGGATCAATCGACCCAAGAGGCGCCCATCCGCATCGTAAGCCTTCGTTTCCATTGGTTGATCCCGCTCGTTGTAGATTGTCTTGAAACTACTCGCGCTGCCGCGAAAGCTGAAACCAAACAGCAAACTTCCGTCAGTATCGGCGAACGCCAGGTCGATGCCGACGGCAGCCGCCTGTTCGCGTTCGGTCGTTTCCTTCAGCACGCGAGTCTCGGTCTTATGCCCCGCTGTGTCATATTCGAGAGTTGTGTGCTCCCCATCGCTGCTTGTGGTGGTCAGGAGCCTTCCTTTGTCGTCGTATTGATGAACCTTCTGAATGGCGGTCCCATCTGATGCGCGCGAAACCATCATGAGCAGGCGGCCTGAGGCGTCATACGTATAAGAGTCTCCGTAATCGCTGCCATCCGGATTCTTATAGCGCCAGGAAAGAAGATTTCCTTGCAGGTCGTACTCCTTTCTCCATTCTCCCTCAACTACGGTCTTTACCAACCCTCGCAGTTGGGCCCGCTCACGGTCAGAGACGCGGAATTTAACCGGCATAAGCTCACCACCGTTTTCGATGTGTTGAGGATTCAGAAAAGAACTGAGATCAACTCGCGCGGCCAACCCCAACGCAGCTGTCCCGAATAACATCTCTCGTCGGTCCATCGCTACTCCTCAAAGGCGGCGATTGTCGGGCAGAACATTGTCCCGCCAAACCAGACAAGGGGCAACTAACCGCTTCCTCACTCCACAAACATGCAATCCCCGTACGAATAAAACCGGTATCGTTCCCGCACCGCGTGTCGGTACGCCTGCAACACGTTTTCTTTCCCGCCCAACGCGCACACCAGCATGAGCAGCGTCGACTCCGGCAGATGAAAATTCGTCAGCAGCGCCTGCACCACCTGAAACTTGTATCCGGGAAAAACAAACAGCTTCGCTTCGCCCGACCCCGCGCGAACCTCGCCACCAGACTGTTGCGCAGCGTATTCCAGCGTGCGGACAGTCGTCGTCCCCACGGCAACCACTCGCCGCGATTGGCCTCGCGTCCGCGCAATCGTCTCCGCCGCCTCCGGCGAAATCGAATACGCCTCGGAATGCAACTCGTGATCTTCGACTTCTTCCACCCGCACTGGCTGAAACGTGCCCAGCCCCACGTGCAGTGTGACTTCAACTGTCTCCACTCCCCGTTCGCGGATCGTCTTCAAAATCTCCGGAGTAAAGTGCAGCCCCGCAGTTGGCGCCGCCACCGACCCTCGCTCTCGCGCATACACCGTCTGATACCGCTCGCGATCCGCCGAGGAATCATCCCGCGCGATGTAAGGCGGCAGTGGAATATGCCCGATCTTTTCCACCCGAGCGAAGAAGTCTTCCACCGGCGCAAACCGAATGTGCCGCTCCCCAAACTCCCCGCGGCCGATCACCTCCGCCTGCAGCTCGTCGTGCTCTCCAAAGAAAAGATGTTCCCCCACTCCAATCTTCCGTCCGGGACGCACCAGGCACTCCCACTCATTCGGATCGCGCTGCAATTGCCGCGTGAGCAGTACTTCAATCCGTCCATGAAGAAATTCGCGCGCGGCAGGATTTCGAGGACTGACCGGCTGCGATTTCAACCCTCCGCGACGGCCATACAATCTCGCGGGAAATACGCGCGTGTTGTTAAACACCAGCAAATCTCCCGGCCGCAACAGGTCGGGGAACTCGCGAAATTGCCTATCGGCAATGTCCCCGCTCTCGCGCCCCAGATGGAGCAGGCGCGAACCGGCCCGATCCGCCAAAGGTTCCTGCGCGATCAATTCTTCCGGAAGATCGTAGTGAAATTCTGAGACCAGCACGCAGCCTGATTATAAGGATCAGGGCCGAACGGCACGCCTTTACGGGCCTTCACAAGAACGATTTTTGTACAAATTTGGGATTGTTTCCCCCGCAATGCAGCTGATACTATGCGAGTTGCTCGGGTGCGGACTGCTGTCTGTCATCTCCCCTTAAGGTGTTCATGCCTACGGAACGAAAACATAGGGAAGAAATCGTCCGGTACGGGCGAATGCTCCACGAAAGGGGCTTCGTTGCGGCCATGGACGGCAATCTCTCCGTGCGCCTGAAGTACAACCGCATCCTGGTCACCCCGACCTGCGTCAGCAAAGGTTCCATGCGTCCCGCCGACATGGTGATCGTCGACATGGAAGGGCAGCGCGTCTCCGGACGCCGCAACGTCACCAGCGAAATCGGAATGCACCTGCTCGTCTACCGCATGCGTCCCGACGTCCAAGCCATCTGCCACGCGCATCCGCCGACGGCAACCGGATTCGCCGCCGCCGGAATCGCCCTGACCGAACCCCTCGTCTGCGAAGTAGTCATGGGCCTGGGATGCATTCCGCTGGCCCGCTACGGAACGCCCGGAACTTCAGAACTGGCGCAGACTCTAGAGCCCTATGTCCCCAATTACGACGCGATCCTGATGTCGAACCACGGCGTCGTGGCCTACGGAGACACGCTCGAGCACGCCTACATGAAGATGGAAACCGTAGAACACTTCGCCCAGATCTCGCTGGTCACGCATCTCCTCGGACGCCAGCAGCCGTTGCAACAAGTAGAAATCGAAAAACTCCTGAACGCCCGAACCAAATACTTCGGCGCCAAACTAGCCGCCACACTCCCGCTCCCCAGAATCCCCCAAAAAGTAAGCTAAAACCATCGTCGGTCGTTAGTCGTTGGCCTCACAAACCTAGCTGCGAAGCGGCGAAAGAATGCAGCCCACGGCGCAAGCCGTGGGTGCGTGTAAGAAATGAGTAAGCCCCCCAGGGGCGTAAGAATCGGTGAAGCGACGACGCGCTCCCCAAGTCTTACCCCGGTCCCCATCGCAGTTTCGGTTTGCCCAACGACCAACGACGAACGACCTTTCCTAGCCGACGACCGACGACGGTCTCGCACAACGACGCTCTTCCTCACTCTCCCCCGACCCGAAACCTCACTCCCGCCCGAAAATTCACCGGCAGCGCCGGATACCCCACCACCTCGTTGTATCTCTGATCCAACGCGTTCTCGACATTCACATACGTCGTCACCCGCCGATGCACCTCGTACCACCCTCCTAAATCAACCCGCACATATCCCGACGCGTGTTCAATATGGAATTGAAAGAAATCATCGTCCGGGCGACGCCCCACAAAACTCGCTCCTAAATTCGCTCCCCACCGCGATCCCAGATACGACAACGTCTCCGTCGCCGCATGTTTCGGACGCCGTAGCAGCGGTGAGCCGGGATTGAAAAGCGAGTCCACGGGCGCAGGATTGTCGAGGATCTGCGTGGATGTATAGGTATACGCCGCGTTCAGCAGCAGGCGCGGCCGCAACTTCGCCTGCAAACCTACCTCTGCGCCATGGGCGAGAGCCTTATTGACGTTTACGTATTGTCCAACAAAGTTGTTTGGATCAATTTCGACGTAGTTGATCTGATCGTGGAAGAGGTTGTTGAAGTACGTCGCAATCAGCACAGCCTTTCCGTGAAACAGGTCCTGTTGCAGCCCGGCCTCGAAGGAACGTGATCGCTCTGGCATTAGCCCAGTGTTGGGAAGATTGAATTGATTCGGCGGGATCCCGTTGAAAGTCTCTTCGAGACGCGGCTCTTTGAAGCCGGTGGCATACGAAAAACGCAGGCGAGTGCCCGTGAAGATGTCATTGCCCTGCCACGCCTGCCACGTCAGCGCCACGCGCGGGACACCAGTGTTGCCGAATGCGCTGTTGTGGATAAATCGTCCACCAACAATCGCATTCACCGTCTTCCAGCTGAACTGCTGCTGCACGTACAAGTCATGGTTCAGTCGCTGTCCGTGCGTCTGCCCAAAATTCAGATCGCCCACGAATCCGTTTTCATTTTCCACGCGATATCCGAACGTGGTGTGCGACCAACTCCTCTTGGAATAGTCTCCCTGATACTCGAACCCGGCGCGGTTGATGCGGTCCACTTCCGCCGAAGGAAAATCAATTTGGCAGGGAGTGGGTGGACCCCCAAAGCCGCAATCCTGAGTATTCACCCGCATTGGATCGCCCGGGTTGTGGTTGGAGTAGCGATACAGGTAGTCGAATCCGCTCAGGCGGTGCTGCCATCCGCTAGGAGCCGCGACGGAAAGTTCCACACTTCCCAGCAGGCTGTTGAGCTGCGACCACTGGTACGGATTCGGCTGCAACGGCTCATACGGCTCATCGAATCCATTGACGGGGATTAAGGGAACGTACCCGTTGAAGTTCCACTCGCCGGGAACTCCCGTGTGGGAATTGGAGTGGCGCACCCGCGCACGCAACGATGCGTGATCGCTAAGGGCTGTTCCAACGTTTGCTCCTTGCAGCGAGTCCGAAAACGCGTTGTTCGTATAAGAGCCCTGTGTGTTGAATTGATCGCCGAACAGGTTGTAATCGAATCGTCCACGCGCTCCCGCGAGCGACGCGTACCCGTGCGCCGTCGAAAAATTTCCGCCATCGGCGCCAAAGACAACTTCGGGAGTGTGAGTGCTGCCCGTGCGCGTCCACATCTGCACGACGCTGGTCATCGCGTCCGAGCCATACAGCGTGCTCTGCGCGCCCCGGACAAACTCCAGGCGATCGGCTTGACCGGGCGGCAATGTACCAAAGTCGAATGTTCCGCCGGGCTCATTGATCGTGACCCCGTCCACGATGACTTTGTTGTACCGTGATTCCCCGCCTCGCACGAACAACGATGTCAGCCCCCCGCGTTGGCCCGCGGCGTTCACGACAGCTCCCGGAAGAAAGCGCACCGCATCGCCCGTGGCAGTAGGCCGCATCGTGTTCAGTTGCGCTCCGGTTAACACATCGACATTTGCTCCGGACTCCTCGGCAGATACCGGCGTTCGCGTGGCGGTGACGACCACGGTTTCAGCAGCGTTCGCAAGTTGGAGAGTGATTGTGATTTCATGCTGCTCCTCGAATCGCACACTTTGGGGCGCGAAACCCGGCGCTCGGACTTCGATTGAGCAGTTTGCGCATTGGCGGTTGAGGCTGAACGACACGATACCTTGAGCAGAGGTAGCTCCGGTCTCCAGGATCAGCGAATCATCCTTTGCCCACTCAACCAGAGAAATTTGTGCGCCGGATACAGCGGCACCTTGCGGATCGAGAACTTTAACGGTGAGATCGGCAGCGAAGGCCGACGCCGAAAGAAACAGAGAGAAGAAAACAATCGAGACAACGCGCATTCCATCCTCCTTGGCACGCGAAAGAGGTTGAGGTCGATGGATCGCGCCGGTCTCCTGGCTTCGCGAGTAAGGATGCGATCATCCGGATTCGTCCACGGCCTTCCCGGGAATTTCCCAGTGGCCGAGGGCAATGTCCTCGCTTACAGTTGCGCGGCAGCGCGGGATTTGCACCCGCTTCCCTGTCTTCGCGTTTCGCCCACCCTTTCGCAAAAAAGCGAAGAGGATCGGGCAGTCGCAAAGACGCGCGTTCCTAAGAATGACAAAGAGCCGAAACGTCGGATTGAATGTACTGGCACCCAACCGGGGAAGTCAAATTCCCGACCGGCTGCCGCCTTTTTTGAGCTTTAGATTCAACAAAATTTGCGTTCTTGCTCCGCGCCGGCCGAGACTGTGTGAGTAACTTGCCGACCGCAACGTCGTCCTGGGTCCCTGCTCTACGCGGCCTGGTCGGGTTTGCTGGGACTGGGCGGCTTGCTGGGATCAGATTTCGCGCGATCGATCGCTTCGCACAGATGTTCCACGATTTCCATCAGCTTGTTGGGATCGGGCTCTGCCGAGGCTTCCTGCGCAAGCGTTCGCCAATCTTCCGCAGAAGGCTCTGGCGTCTTCTTTCCATCGTTGGTCATCACAGAACCCCTTTCAGCGTTCAAACCCGCTGCCCAAACCTTTGTCTCGCGAATGATGATTACAGTACGCCTGCGCAACGCGCGTGAGTACGCCAATGCGCGCCAAAGCATAATCCATAACATCACGAATCAGACCGAAAACTCACGAAGCAGGAAAGTTGATTGCAAGCGGCTAAAGCGCTCAGTCCTCGTCAGGCTCAGCGGTTTCCGGCTTGCTGCCGGAAGGCGGTTTAGGACCCGATTTCGCCGGAGGCATCTCGCCGCACGGCCCATGTCCGCCGCCGACTCCGGGATGTCCACCGCCCTGACCTCCACCGTGACTGCGCGACATTTGGCACGACTTCAATTCCTCCATCTGCTGTGGCGTGACCAACGCATCCATCTCGTGCTTCGATTGCTCATGAATCTGCCGGATTTTCTGCTGCCGCTGTTGCGGCGTGAGCGAGGTCTCGGCGCAAACGGCTTCCACTTCCGCTCGCGTTCTTTGCTGGATCGCGCGGCGCTGGTCCATAGCGCCTTTCGAGATTCCGGCGACTTCCCAACAAGGCATTTGTCGCGGATGCACCCGTTGCACGGGACCTCCTGGATGGATGGGCGCCGGCTGCTGCACGCGAACCGGCGTCGTCTGCGCAGCGGCTTCGTTGCCGATTGCGGCAAGGGTCGCTATCACAAGCAGCCACACGCCAAGCAAGAGAGTTCTGTGAGACATACACATTCCCCTACCCGGCCTCAACCCAACGCTCAAGGCAAAGTTGCAGCGAAATGACAGTAGAAAATCCTGGCAACGCTCTTCGAAGAATGCAGGGCTGCAAACCATCACAAGCACGAAGCAGCGCTCTCTTACGTGATCTTGCCCAGTACTACCGGACGATCCGGGTCTCCCGCCTCAAATGCCACGATCACCATCGATCCAACCTGCACGGCAGGCGTCGTGATGGTGCAGAGCGCCCAGCTGGTTCGCCCTTCGACATTGACCTTCACGCGTCCGTCAATCTGCGGATCCCGGTTATCCATCACAGTGCCTCGATACACTCCGTACCAAGCCATATCTCCCCCTTGCTGTGAACATCACAAAGCCGACGTCACCCTAGCACCGTGCCAGCGCCGACTCAAGTGCACGCGAATCATCCGGTCTGAGAACAGCGCGAGATGTTGTTCTCCGTCGTCTCGGAGCGCGCCGCATCTCCCCGACGGCGTCATCCTGAGCGGAGCCGCATTTCAGGCGGAGCGAAGGATCTCCCGCAGCGGGAACTTGTGCGGGGAGATCCCTCCCGCTCGTAAAAACGCGGGGCGTCGGGATGACGCCGCAGAGAATGGAAACTCTCACACCTCTGCGCTTATCTTCAAAATAAGACCCGCGGTCAGTCAAAAGCGCACGTTACCACTTAGTAATCAGTGAAACACAGTAGACTCCCGGTCTTTTCCACAATGCATAATCTCTGTTTGGCGCCTCAGTATCTGAGAGTGTCACATCCCAATTCCTATGTCTGCCGGAGCCGTGGACCACATCGTCAAAATCCTGATCGCCGACGATCACGAACTCTTCCGGCGTACGCTCCGCGGCTTCATCGAGAACACTCCCAACTGGCGTGTGTCTGGCGAAGCCGGTGATGGCGTCGAAGCTATCGAAAAGGCCAGGCTGCTGAACCCTGACGTCGTGCTGATGGATATCAACATGCCTCGCATGGACGGCCTTGAGGCCACTCGCGTCCTGCGCCGCGAGCTACCCAGTTGCAAGGTCGTAATTGTCACGCAGAATCACGCATCCATCGCCCGGCAGCAGGCCGCCTCCGTCGACGCCAGCGGCTCCATCACCAAATCGGACCTGATGCGCGATCTGAAGGCGACGATCGAAACTGCGCTGGGCATGGTCCCCGCTCCCAGCAATGCCCAGGACACATCCGACGGCGGTTGGGTTCATGGCGGCGGCGCATTAAGCCACCTGGTCCGCGATTTTGATTGGTCGAAGACTCCTCTTGGCCCCATAGACGACTGGCCGCAAAGCTTGAAAATGGCGGTCCGCATCCTGCTCACCTCGCGCTTTCCCATGTGGATGAGCTGGGGCCCGGAACTCACCTTCCTCTACAACGACGCCTACGCCAAGATGACGCTTGGCAAAAAGCACCCCTGGGCTCTCGGAAGGCCTTCCTGGGAAGTCTGGAAAGAAATTTGGGACGATATCGGTCCGCGCATTGAACGAGTCCTTCGCACCGGCGAGCCCACGTGGGACGAGGGCCTCATGCTCTTTCTGGAGCGAAGCGGCTACCGCGAGGAGACCTATCACACGTTCTCCTACAGCCCTCTTTCGAACGAAGAAGGCAAGATCGCCGGACACCTTTGCGTGGTCACGGAAGAAACCGATCGCGTCATCGGCGAGCGACGCCTCAACACTCTCCGTTCCCTGTCCGCTGAGCTGAGCCAAACCACTACCGAACCAGACGTCATGACCTCCATCGCGCGCGTCCTTACGGAAAATCAGCGCGACATGCCGTTCACGCTCACCTACCTGTTCAATACCCAGCGTCATGCCCAGCTCGCGTGCCGTACAGGAATTACAGCCGGTCACTCCGCTGCGCCGGAACTGATCAATTTATCTGGGCACAATCAGGCGTGGCCTCTCGCAGAAGTGATCGGCGAACGAGACTTCTCTCTGGTCGAAGATCTCGCGAAGCGCTTCGTCTCGGTGCCTTCGGGAGTTTGGGACGAACCTCCCCTGCGCGCCATTCTGCTTCCTATCACCAGCCCGACTCAGGACATCCCCGCCGGGGTGATCGTTGTCGCGCTCAATCGCTATCGACCGCTCGACGTCAGCTATGCCGGATTCCTGAATCTGGTCGCCGGACAGATCTCCGCCAGCATCTCCACGGCACGCGCCTACGAAGACGAAAAGAAGCGTGCCGAGGCCCTCGCCGAAATCGATCGCGCCAAGACCGCATTCTTCAGCAATGTCAGCCACGAATTCCGCACGCCGCTGACCTTGATGCTCGGGCCGCTCCAGGATCTGCTCTCCCGCAGCCAGACGCATCTCACGCCCACCGCCACCCAGCAACTCGAACTGGTTAACCGCAACGGCGCCCGCCTGCTGCGGCTGGTCAATACTCTGCTTGATTTCTCCCGCATAGAGGCGGGCCGTGTGAAAGCCGTTTATCAAGCAACCGACCTGGCGGCCTTCACCGCCGAACTTGCGGGAGTCTTTCGCTCGGCTACCGACCGCGCCGGCCTGCGCCTGATCGTCGATTGCGATCCCATCAGCGAGGTCGCCTATGTCGATCGCGACATGTGGGAAAAAATTGTCCTCAACCTGGTCTCCAACGCATTCAAATTCACCTTCGAAGGCGAGATTGCCGTATCCCTGAATCAGGTAGGACACTCGGTAGACTTGCGTGTCCGCGATACCGGTGTGGGTATTCCTCCCGAGGAAATTCCGCATCTGTTCGACCGCTTCCATCGCGTTCCCAACACGCGCAGCCGCACGCACGAGGGCACCGGCATCGGTCTTGCGCTGGTGCACGAACTCGTCAAGTTGCATGGCGGCTCGATGCGCGTCGAGAGTTCGATCGGACGCGGCAGCACATTCTTCGTCACCATCCCACTGGGCCAAGGTCATCTCGCATCTGGGCAGGTGGGAGGCGAGCGCGCTCTGGCCTCCACCGCAACTGGCGCGAATCCCTTCGTGCAGGAGGCGCTGCGCTGGCTGCCCGACAGCGACGTCTCCGAGCCGGAAGAACTTCCTACTGAAGGCGACCTTCTGCCCGTGCCCTGCCCGCCGGGCCCTGAAGTTGCAGAACGCCGCCGCGTCCTCATCGCCGACGACAACGCCGACATGCGGCAGTATTTGAGCCGCCTCCTTTCGGAACGCTACGACGTGATCGCAGCCGCCGACGGCAAGCGCGCGCTCGACGCCATTGCCAAGCAGACCCCCGATCTCGTCCTGAGCGACATCATGATGCCCAACCTTGACGGCTTCGGATTGCTCGAGGCGATGCGCTCGAATCCTGCCCTCAAGACGATTCCCGTCATCCTGTTGTCCGCCCGCGCCGGCGAGGAAGCCCGCGTCGAAGGCATTGATGCCGGTGCCGACGACTACCTCGTCAAACCGTTCAGTGCCCGCGAGCTCATGGCCCGCGTGCAAACCCATCTCGAACTGGCCCGAGTCCGCCATGAGTCCGGCGAACTCTTGCGCAAGAACGAAGAGCGCCTGCGCGCGTTCATCACCGCCACTGCCGACGTCGTCTACCGCATGAGTCCCGACTGGAGCGAGATGTACCAACTCGACGGCAAGGAATTCATCGCCGACACCAGGGATGCCAGCCGCACTTGGATGGATAAGTACATCCATCCCGACGACCAGCCGCGCGTAAAGGCCGCAATACAGAGAGCCATTCGCGACAAGAAGATCTTCCAGCTCGAACATCGCATTCTTCGCGCCGACGGTTCCCTCGGATGGGCCTTCTCGCGCGCAGTTCCATTGCTCGACGAATCGGGCGGAATCGTGGAATGGTTTGGCGCGGTCAGCGACATCGCCTCGCAGAAGAAAATGGAGCAGGAATTACTCGAGGCACATTCCGAACTCGAGCGCCGCGTTCAGCAACGCACCGAAGAGCTGGAGCGGGCCCAAAGGGATATCCGCGAGCTCTCCGGCAAGCTGCTACAGTTGCAGGATAACGAGCGCCGTCGAATTTCGCGCGAACTCCACGACAGCGCCGGTCAGACGCTGACCGTGCTGGGCATGAACCTGGGACAACTCGAGCAGCTCGCCAGCGACGGCAGCCCGAAGTTCGCCGAGAAGATCCGTGAAGCGCAGGACCTTCTGCAGCGAGTCACGCAGGAGATCCGCACAACTTCGTATCTGCTCCATCCTCCGCTTCTCGATGAGAACGGCATTCGCGCCGCGCTGCGCTGGTACATTGAGGGCCTGACGCAACGGACTTCGCTCAAGGTCAACCTGGAACTCCCGGACGACTTCGGCCGTCTGCCGCAGGACATCGAGTTGGCCATCTTCCGTGCCGTGCAGGAAAGTTTGACCAACGTGCTTCGCCATTCCGGAAGCGACTCCGCGGAAATTCGTCTGAATCAGGAAGACGGCAAAGTAACCGTACAAATCGAGGATCACGGCCGGGGTATGCCCGGCCAGAAGTTGGCCGCCATCCAGGAAGGCAGATCGGGCGTAGGACTTCGTGGCATGAAAGACCGCGTCCGCCACTTCAACGGCGAGATGACGCTGAACTCGAACCCCACGGGCACCATCGTATCGATCACACTACCCACACAGGGTACAGCCCTGCCGGTAGCAGTGTGAGCGCATTTCTCTGGCGCGCGCCTGGCAACACCAACTGTGGCGTCATCCCGAAGCCCCGCGTTTTTCACCAGCCGTGGCGTCATCCCGAAGCCCCGCGTGTTTCACCAGCGGGGGGAGGGATCTCCCCGAGTAAGTTCCCCTCCAGTGAGCTCCTTCGCTCCGCCTGAGATGCACCACCCCGTCATCGCGGCGTCATCCCGAAGCCCCGCGTTTTCACCAGCGGGGCGAGGGATCTCCCAGGATAAGTTCCCGCCCCGGGAGATACTTCGGGGCCGCTCTACCGCCGCCACTTCCCAACCACATACAACAAAAGCGTCAAAACAACGCTAAGCAGAATCGATGTCGCCAGCGGAAAATACACCGTCGTATTCTTCCCGCGATAAACGATGTCTCCCGGCAGCCGCCCAATAGGCAGATGCATCCGCCCCAAAAGCACCACCACGATCCCCACCAGAACGAGGGTCCCGCCGAAAAATATAAGAATTTTGCCGAGATCGCTCATGGCTGCAGACTCCTCTCAATTGTAGCCAACATGTACTGCCGAGTTTGAGCATCCGCCGCAATTCTGGAAAACTACACCGCACAGTGGCTCCCTGTTGCCGCTGCTCTATCGAAAGAACCGCAACCAGCCCTTTCCCTCCGGAGGTCCTGCCATGCCGTTCCATCCCGCTACTTCGCCTCGCGCTCGTCGCCAACTCCTTATCGCTCTGTTAGCCCTTCTCGTGATCATCCCGGCGCGCGCGCAAGACGTGCTCACTTACCACAACAGCAACGCACGCACCGGCGCCTACACCAAGGAAACGACGCTCACCCTGACGAACGTCAACTCGGCGTCATTCGGCAAACTGTTCATCTTGCCCGCCGATGGATTGGTTGACGCCGAGCCTCTGTATCTCTCCGCGCTCTCAGTCGCGGGCACGACTCACAACGTCGTGATCATCGCTACCGAACACGCCAGCGTATACGCCTACGACGCCGACACCGGAGCAAAGCTCTGGCAGGTCACGACGTTGAAGTCTGGTGAATCCACATCCGACAATCGTGGATGCTCGCAGGTCACGCCGGAAATTGGAATTACTTCCACGCCCGTGATCCAGCGCCCCAAGACCGGCAATCCAGTCATCTATGTCGTCGCCATGTCCAAGGACGGCTCGGGCAAGTATCACCAGCGCCTGCACGCTCTCGATGCCACCACCGGCGCCGAAGTGCACGGCGGACCGGTTGACATTGCAGCCACCTATCCCGGCACGGGCGACAACAGCTCCGGCGGCAACGTCATCTTCGATCCCGCGCAATACAAGGAACGCGCCGGCCTTCTCCTGATCGGCAGCACGGTTTATCTCGCATGGGCGTCGCACTGCGACTTCCGTCCCTATACCGGATGGATCACGGGCTACAACATCAATACGCTCAAGCAGACTACCGTGCTCAACTTGACGCCGAACGGCAACGAAGGCGCCATCTGGAACTCAGGCGCAGGCATGGCCGCCGATGGCAGTGGAAACATTTACCTTCTCGACGCAAACGGAGTCTTCGACGAAACATTGACCGCGTCTGGCTTCCCCAACGAGGGCGACTACGGCAATGCGTTTCTCCACCTCACCACCAAGGGCGGACTGAAGGTCGCCGATTACTTCGAGATGGACAATGAAGTTTCGGAAAACGGGAACGACGTCGATCTCGGCTCAGGCGGCGCGCTGCTGGCGAGCCAGAAAGATTCCGCCGGGAAACTCTGGCAACTCGCGATCGGCGCGGGAAAAGACGGAAACCTCTACGTTGTAGACCGCACCAATCTCGGCAAATTCAATTCCAGCAGCAACAACATCTATCAGGAACTCGCCGGAGCTTTGCCCGGAGGTATCTGGTCGATGCCGGCTTTCTTCAACAGCAATCTCTACTACGGGCCGGTGGGCTCGCCGATCCTGGACTTCCGCCTACAACACGCGAAATTCCTCGCATCGCCGGTGGCGCGAACTTCGAACTCCTTCGGATATCCCGGCACCACTCCCAGCGTGTCGGCCAACGGCAGCCAGAATGCGATCGTGTGGGCTACCGAGAACACGAATCCCGCGGTCCTGCACGCCTACAACGCCAAGACGCTGATCGAACTCTACAACTCGAATCAGGCCGCCAACAGCCGCGACCACTTCGGCGCCGGCAACAAATACATCACCCCAATGGTCGCCCACGGCAAAGTCTACGTAGGCACCACAAGCGGCGTAGGTGTCTTCGGCTTGCTCGCCGCTAAATAGGTTTCTAAGACTCTTGTCATACATGAGGCCAGGGTTTTATGCGGGCCGAAGTACCTGAGTACAGGTGCTCCTCAGAAGGCGTCATCCCGGCTTTGAAAGAACGCGGCTTCGGCCGCGCCATAGACGTCTATTTGGAATGGGCTGCAGGCCCAGAGCAGCACCATCCCATTGTCGCAGCGTCATCCCGAAGCCCCGCGTTTTCACCAGCGGGGCGAGGGATCTCCCCCGAAAGTTCTCTCCCCGGAGATCCTTCGCTGCCCTGAACTGCGGCTCCGCTCAGGATGACGCCCGCGTGGTATGGCTCAGACATACGCGTAAAGGAGGTAATTCTCATTTACTTTGCCATGCAAAGTACTTGACAATACTCGAGCCCGCGCGCTATCCTTCTCTATGCTCGATCCCAAGCCCCACCGTTTCCGCCGGTTCCGCCGTTCGAGCACGCTCCCGGTGGCGCCCAATGTCGCCGACGATCTCCGCTTTATCCGTGACACCATGGAGCGCTCGGCCGCCTTCACCGCGGTATCGGGATGGGGAACCGCTGTGCTGGGCAGCACCGCGCTCGCAGCCGCAGCGCTGGCGGCGCGTCAGACATCGTCATTTACATGGCTGCGCGTCTGGCTTGCCGAAGGTCTTCTCGCGGTCGTCATCGGACTCCTGGCTTGCACCTGGAAGGCAAACCGCCGCGGCCTGCCGCTCTTCTCAGGCCCAGCGCGCAAAGTCGCGCTGGGACTGGCTCCGCCGTTAGTCGCTGGAGCATTTCTGACTTTCCTGCTATTCCGTGCTGGCCTCGAGTCGGCTCTCCCCGCCACATGGCTTCTGCTCTACGGCGCCGGCATCATGACCGGAGGCGCTTTCTCCGTTCCCATCGTTCCAGTCATGGGCATGTGCTTCATGCTGCTGGGCGGGCTGACAGTGCTCAGCCCTACGCATTGGGGAAACTGGTTTTTGGCCGCGGGATTCGGCGGCCTGCACATCATTTTCGGACTTCTGATCGCAAGGAGGCACGGTGGCTAGGCCCCTGGCATCGCATCGCAAGCACGGCAAGACCGAAGCGCGCACGCGGGAACGAGCACACGAACCGACGACCGCTCGCACTCCGGAACTTCCCGAACTCGATCGTCTGATTCACGAGCGCATCCGGCTCGGTATCGTTAGTGCACTCGCAACCAACGACTCCCTTAGCTTCAACGATCTGAAACGCGTGCTCAAGACGAGTGACGGAAACCTGAGCGTCCACGCGCGCAAACTTGAAGAAGCGGAATACATCTCCTGCGTGAAGTTTTTCGAAGGACGAGTCCCCCGCACTGAATACCGCCTCACCGCCAAGGGACGCTCCGCGCTCGCCGAATATCTCGACCAAATGGAAGAGTGGATCCGCGTCACGCGAGAAGAGCGCTGAGCACAGGAAAGATTGATATGAGAGTTCTCGGAAGATTCTTGCTGGCAGCCGGTGTTTCAATTCTGGTGCTTTTATTCGGAGTAACCGCTGCGATGGTGCTGGGCGGATTCGCCTTGCTAGAACGCACGGCGTCCCCTGCCACCGGATTTCTGGTCCTGGAGTTCGTCGCGATCGGAGTTCTGGTTTGTACTCCAATATCGATCGCCGCGGCTTGCTGGGTGCTCTTCCGCCCCGGAAAGAGCAGAAATCAGCCATGCTCTCAAACGACAGTGGCACCCATGACGTTACATTCATAGCCACGGATTTCCACGGATCTTCGCGGATACTGCGCAAGAATTTCACTTATGGTTTATCCGTGGAAATCCGCGCAGATCCGTGGCAAAGAATTCCGCCCTACACTCCCAAGCTCTTCTGAATCTCAGCTGCGATCGCCCCACACAAGGCCTGCATCTTGGCTTCGGACTCAGCCTCCACCATCACCCGCGCCAGAGCCTCAGTCCCCGAATACCGCACAACGACCCGTCCGTTTCCATCCAACTCTTTTTCAGCCGCCGCGATCGCCGCCTGCACCGCTGGCACCTGCGCGAACGGCACCTTTTCGCGCACCCGGACATTCTGAATCTTCTGCGGAAACACCTTCAGGTCGCCAATCAACTCGGCAAGCGGCTTTCCCGCGCGCACGAGAATATCCATCAACCGCAAAGCCGTAAGCAAGCCGTCTCCGGTAGTTGCATCCGAATCGAGAAAGATAATGTGCCCCGACTGCTCACCGCCCAGAATCGCTCCGGTCTTGAGCATCTCCTCGAGCACATATTTATCGCCGACATTCGCTCGCAACATGCGGATGCCCGACTTCTTAAGAGCGATCTCCAGACCCATATTCGACATCGTCGTCGATACCACGGTGTCAGTCTTCAGCTTGCCCTGCGCATGCAGGTCGCGCGCGGCTGCGAGCAGCACCGCATCACCGTTGACCACGCGTCCCGATGCATCGCAGAAAAGTGCCCGGTCCGCATCGCCATCGAACGTCACGCCCAGATCGAACTTCCCCGCCGCGGCAGCGACATTCTTCCCTAGCGTCTCCGGATGCAACGCTCCACAACCTTCATTGATATTTCTTCCGTCGGGCGAAACGTGCGTAAACGTCGCCTGGACCCCCAGCATGCGGAACAATTCCGGCGCCTCAGCAGTTGCCGCTCCATTGGCGCAATCGACCAGCACCCGCAGCTTGCTCAAATCCGATTTCACGCTTCCGGCCAGCGACTTGATATAGGCGTGGCGCAGATCAGCCTCTCCAGGCAGTGAAGGCCGCGGCACTTTCAGCGCAGTGTCATCCGCCGATCCCGGATTCTTCAGCAAAGTGAAGATTTCCTGCTCGATCGCGAGTTCGCGCGAATCAGGAAGTTTGAATCCGTCGCCCGAGAAAACCTTGATTCCGTTATCTGTCCACGGATTATGCGACGCCGAAATGACCACGCCCGCAGCCATTCCCCGCGTGCGCGCCAGATAAGCCACGCCCGGTGTCGTAATCACCCCCGCACTGTGAACGTCGACCCCCACGGCTGCTAGGCCTTCCGCCACGCGATCCGCAATCCATCGACTGGACTCCCGCGTGTCCTGCCCAATGACCGCTTTCGCTTTTTGTGAGCCGCGAACCAGGTCGTGGCCCAGAGCCCGTCCGATGAGATACGTGCTTTCCTTGCTGAGAGGAAATTCTCCGGCCACCCCGCGGATGCCGTCCGTTCCAAATAATTGCCGTTGCTGAGTCATGAGTTGGGATTTGGTTCAAGAACGATTTGAAGTCGAGAACGATTTAGTCAAGCAAGATGAGAACTCACATTATAGAGCAGCGGTTCATCAGGCGGCGGTTCATCAGGCAGCGGTTCGTAAGGCAGGCAACCCCAGTCCCGATAGGGACTGCTGAAAATAGCCCGCCACTTAAGTGGCGGGTAACGACCGGATAGAAAAACCGCGTGCCGTAGGCACGCCTGAAAGGCCAGGACAAAATCCAGCCGTGCTGCTGTTCTCCGCGTTCTCTGCGGTCGTTCTCGGCGATCTCTGCGTCTAAAAGCTTGAACCGCAAAAGCCCGCAGAGTTCGCTGAGATATTTGCGCTGTCGTCAATGCAAACTCGGCCCTCCGGCCTTCTCCACGATCACCGTCACACGAATGGAACCACCCTGCTCCACCTGCACCATCGGATCCGAAACGTAGACATTTGTCGTGAACACTCCGCGGCCCAGCGTCCCAGAAGGATCGATCGGATCGGTTGTGGCCGCATCGATTCGTTCGACATGACTCCGCGGACCGGTGATCGTGATCTGCGAGGGGTCCGTATCCACCTTCACGACTTGCAGGCCATCGGCAAACTTTCCTGGGAGGACGCGCGGACGAATTTGCACCTGCCGCGTCGCGCGTGTATCAAATGCCAGGTGCAGTTGGCTGGGTACGACCTGCAGAACTTCGATATCGCGCGGATGCCGCACCTGATGCGCTGTAAGATCGAATGTGCGCTCTCCCGCACTCACCCCAGCCAGATCAATCTCAGCTTGCACTTCATTCGTCCTCAACTGGCGCACCGAGCGCTCCGGGCCGCGCACGCGTATCTGCGCCTCGGGGATGGCTTCGGTGCTGATTTCCAGTAGCGGGGGCACATGCTGAAACACGATAGGCGCTCGAATGGCAACGATCGCCGGTTGCTCATCCCGCGAAATTGCCAGCCACAGCAGCGACGCAAGCAGCAACGACAATACCTTCAGAAAAAAGTTCTGAACCACGTAACGCTTGACGAAATTCATCACGTGAGTGGCTCCGTCGTACTTGTATCCGTTTTGCGCTGCTGTGCCGGTTCCACCAGGGGCGAGTCGAAGGACGCATCGTCTTCGGCGCTCGTCGCGATCGTCGTTGGCAACGTCGCAGGCGTGATATGGCGTCGCAGTTCCGCGCCCAGGCGCTCGCGCAGTGCATCCACCGTCAGATCACGCTCGATTCTTCCCCCAACTGCGAAGCTGATTGCGCCCGTTTCCTCCGAGCAGATCACGGCGATCGCATCGGTCTCTTCCGTGATGCCGATTCCCGCGCGATGCCGCGTACCGAGTTGCGTCGACAATAAAGGATTCATCGATAGCGGCAGAAAGCATGCGGCCGCCGCAACCCGGTCTTTCTGGATGATGACCGCGCCGTCGTGCAAAGGAGCGCTTGGACGGAATATCGTCGCTAGCAGGTCGTAGGACAGCCGCGCGTCCAGCGGTACACCGCTTTCAATGTGCGTGCGCAAACCAATCTCGCGCTCGATCACGATCAGTGCGCCGGTCTGATGTTGGGAAAACAGGTTCGCGGCCAGGACGATATCGTCGTATGCGTCGCTGTCGGCAGAAGTCCCTCTGAGAAAGGTAAGCCGTCGTCCCAGGTCAGCGAGCAGATGGCGGATTTCCGACTGGAACACCACGATCAAGGCAAATACCACGTAGGGCAGCACGCGGCTGACAACCCAATTCAACGTGGTAAGTTCGCCGATGCGCGCGAAGTAGAACGTGACGCCAACTACCGTCAACCCGACCAGCATGGGCACCGCGCGGGTGCCGCGAATCATTACCAGTACCTGGTAGATCAGGAACGCAACCAGCAGGATATCGAGTGCGATCCATGCGGCCTGGCTCCAGGAATATGTACCCATCGTCGGCAAGCGAATTGCACCTCAAGCGCCCCAGCACTGCGCCTCCATTGTAATTCAGCAGATATTCCGCGAGAGGACGAAGAAGTGCCCGTTCGCAGGAACGCACAATATCGATTCGGCGGGTAAAGGAACATCGCATCCAAACGCGTGAAACGCGTGGGCCTCGCCTAGTGCTCTTTCTCACTCGGCGGGTAAGAGGAAATCCTCAATATCCTCAATATAAGGACCCGGAGGGACCATTTGATAATAGCCCGGCGTTTCAACGCCGGGTTAACTGCAAAGAATGCGGTGCGTCCAGGAGGGATGCTTGAACCTGTCCCTCGATGATGTTTCGTAGAAATCGTTCAGGTGTCCTTCCGGACAAAGTCGGCATCTGCCGACTATCCCGCCAGTGAACTTGGCGGCTATTGTCAGTGGTCCCTCCGGGACAGAAGAGTGCTTCGCGGAGGCATCCCGCCCTAAAAGAACGGCGAACGCCGCCTCTATCTCCGGGCTCTCGGGTATCTGTCTATTGGGGAAGAGGGAACATTCCGGTGATGTTCACCCATCTCTTCTCGTCCACGGTCACTTTCATCTGCTCCTTCACACCCAGGTCGCCCTTCTTGAGCTTGAACATTTTTTACAGTATTCGACCCGTGTTCAATAGCTACGTAGTCAAACGCATCGTCGGTTCCAGCGTAATAAACAGCGTTCAACAATCTGAATAGCGGCCCATAGGTCCGTTGACGTATTCCTTCACGTGCTTGAGATCAGCACTCTCAGCCTTTTTTACAGTAGTGCACATGCACATTGCGAGAGCCGCGATAACCAAGGACATCGTCAAAAGTCGCATGCTGTTCTATTGCTCCGAGGTGTATGAGCGCGGCGGCGCACTCAGCTCTCCTTTTTCGTCACTGCCGCCTGGATCCGCCCGCGCGCCAGCCGCGCCGAAATCTCCTCCCCAATCTTCGCGCCGTCGGCATCTTTCAACAGCTTCCCTTCGGAATCGAATACCAGCGCATACCCCCGATCAAGAATCGCCACCGGCGACAACGACTGCAACGCCGTTTCCATTCGCTCCATTCGGACACGTTTCTGCAACAACAGATTCCGCATGACTGATGCGAGCGCAGTCGTCCGCGTATCCAGTTCCCTTCGCATCCCGCCAAGCACCAAGCGCACGTCATAATGCCGCACCGCCGCCGAAATCGTTTCCCATCGACGCCGATATTTCTCCAGCAGCCCGCGTTCGGCCAACTCCATGCGGTGCGCGAGGTCATCCAGCTTCTGCTGCCGTTGCCGAATGAGCTCCATCATGCGTGCGAAGGCGCCATGCTGCGCGAGCTGCGTCAACGCCTGGCGCCCGATCAGCAGCCGATACCGCATGGCCCGCTCAAGTCGAGCATGCAATGCGGAAGCTTTGTCTTCAATTTCCTGCCGCGAACGAATCACCAACTCCGCCGCCGCCGACGGCGTGGGCGCACGCAGGTCTGCCACGAAATCGATGATCGTAAAATCCGTCTCATGCCCTATCGCGGAGATCACTGGAATCTCTGATGCCGCTACAGTCCGCGCCAGACCTTCGTTATTGAATGACGCAAGATCCTCGGCTGAGCCCCCACCGCGCGCCACGATAATCACTTCAACCTTCTTCTGCTGATTGAAGAAGCGCACCCCCGCTGCCACCTCGAACGCGGCCGCGTCTCCCTGCACCTGGGCCGGAAAAATCAGCACATTCACCGAATGATGCCGGCGATGCAAGATGTTCAGGATGTCGCGCAGTGCCGCGGCCTGCGGGGATGTGACAATACCAATGCGCGCGGGCAATGTCGGGATCGGTTTCTTCCGCTCCGGCGCGAAGAGTCCTTCGGCTTCCAGCTTCGCTTTCAGCTGTTCGAACGCGAGCTGCAACGATCCCGCGCCCTTGGGCTCGATGTACTCCGCGGCAATCTGCAGTTCGCCGCGATCTTCATAAATCGTCACTCGCCCGCGCACCACAACCTGCAAGCCATCCGCAGGACGAAAGCGCAGCAACCGCGCCGACGAACGAAACATCACTACGCGGATCTGAGCGTTTCCATCTTTGAGAGTGAAATAAAGATGGCCGGACTCGGGCGCGCGGAAGTTCGAGATCTCGCCTTCCACCCAGGCATCCGGATATTCGCGCTCAACCTGGCCGCGGACCGAAGCTACCAGCTCGCGCACCTTCCACACTCGCCGCTCCGGTGGACGGAAGTTGAAGCCGAGCTGATCGGTAAGGGAGGACACTCACCGCAGTGTAACGCAGGCCAACGAACCATGTAGGGACGGACGCATTCGTCCGCCCAGCGAAGCCGAAGGCGAGCCACCTGCGCAATGGCCCAGACTTATTTCAGACTCGAAACGGTAAAAATCAAAAACCCCACTTCTGGCAACACCGGCCAGAAGTGGGGCACCCTGAAGATTATTTTCTAGTTGATCTCGAAGTGGAACACGTCCGCGATCTGGAAGCTGGCTCGGTTATACAACACCAGGTTCCCTCCGACGAACACGTGCACATAATTCGGTGGCGGAGGCGGCAGCATCACTTCCAACTCGTGCGGACAAGGCTGCATCCTGCCACGCAATCCCGGAGGCAAAGTTCCATTCACGATCAGCTGGCGCTCGAGCCCGGGAGCCAGACGATCGCGCTTCGCGAGTCCAGGTGGCAGATGGCTGTAGTGCGCGTGATACCAGCCGCGGATGTCGCGGTCGTGGTCCTTGTAATGTCCGTGACCCCGGCCATGATCCTCGTGATGACCATTGCCGTGCCCATGTTCATCCCGGTCGTGCCATCGGTCGTCGTCATCCCGATCGTGCTTGTCATGTCCGTGGCCGTTGCCTTGCGCCACGGCAATCGTCGCTGAAAGTGCCAGACTCAGCGTCGCAATTGCACCCGCACGAAACCATTGCTTGAAAGACATGAAACCTCCCGAGTACGTGTGCTATCAGCGTACGGGACGACTTGCCGGGGCGACAGGTTACGGGAGGGCAACCAGAGGTACAAGCCCTACTAGTCTCGGCAGTTCGCAGTCTTCGCGACGCTCTCAGAGGATCTGCCGCGCATCGCCGACGCGCTTCGTCACCCGCTCGCGATCCAGATATTCCAGCAGCGGAATCGCATACTTGCGGCTCACGCCAGTCATCTCCTTGAACGCCGCCACATCAATCGTTGACGATTTCGCTTTATGCGCGCTGATCTGGCTGCGAAGCTGTTGCAGAGCAGTGTGGTGAAACACAAGTTCGTCGGAAATTTTGATCAGGATCTTTTCGCGCAGCAGCAATGTGACGATCTTCTGCGCGCGGCTCTTGTCGACTTTTAATCCAGCAAGCACCTCGTGCAGCGCGGGAACCTTCAACCCAGCCGACGCGAAAGCCTCCTCGATCTTCTTCTTCGATTCGGCTTCTTCATCCTTCATCATCACGCCCTGGCCGGGCAGGCGAACAAGGTCTCCGGAAATCTCCACCATTCGTTCGCCAGCCATTTGCTCGAGCGCCGCAGCGAAAATTCCCGCCGACGCCTTTAGTTGCTCCCGCAACTCTTCTTTCGCCATGCCCGGCGCGAGCGAATTCTTTTTGTGGAATTCCGAAACAGCGCTGCGACCCTCTGCTTTCAGCGCGGAGAGGGATGCTCCATCGATGAAGATGTCGCCGACGCGGTGTATCTGTTTTTTGCTGACGGCTGGAGCAAGCGTCGCCTGGATCGATTCCCGAGTCCAGCCGGTTTCTGCAATGAGTCGCGCAAGTGAGGTTCCTGCGCGAGAACGGCGCTGAATGCGCCGCTCGAGAATTTGCGCACGGTCTCCTTCAGAAAGTACTTGCAGAAAATCGGCAACATTGGGCTGACGTGGGATGGGCGCTGCATCGAGCAGCTTTCCGCCCCCAATCGTTACAACGGGCGAAAACTGTCGCAGGATAAATCGGTCTCCCGGAACCAGCGGTGCGGGAGCAGGAAGCTTCACGCGTGCGAAAGCCTCGGTTCCGGGCGCAAGTTCCTTACTGCTGAACAGCGTGACCTCCGCCACCGTCTCCATGGTGTTCGAGTGAAAGTGGACGCGGGCACGATTCTTCAAAGCACGCGGTGCCGAACGCAGTAGATTGAGACGGACATCTGCGCGCCGCGTCGCTTCAAACGTTGAAACCGGCGCAAGCACCATGCCGCGCGACAGGTCTTCCGTGCTGGCGCCTGCGAGGTTCAGCGCGGTTCTCTGGCCGGCGACTGCAGCGTCGGCAGGCTTCCCATGCACCTGCACTCCGCGCACGCGAACTGTTCTGCCCGTGGGGAAAACTTCCATTTCGTCTTCCCGGCGAATCGTTCCCGAGATGAGTGTTCCCGTAACGACCGTGCCAAATCCTTTCATGGTGAACACTCGGTCGATCGGTAATCGCGCCAGCGCTTTTGAATCTCGCGTCTCAACCCGCGCTGCAGCCGCCTCGATCGCCCGCTTTAAGTCGTCGAGCCCCGCACCGGTCAGGGAACTCACGGCAACGATCGGGGCCTTTGGCGTCTCCAGGAACGTTCCGCGCAGGAACTCCTCTACCTCGAGGCGAACTACATCGAGGGTCTCGGCATCCACTGCGTCAGACTTGGTCAGCACCGTGATGCCGCGCTGCACTCCGATAAGCCGCAAAATATCGAAGTGCTCGCGGGTCTGCGGCTTGATGGATTCATCGGCCGCGATGACCAGCAGCACCAGATCAATGCCGCCCACACCGGCCAGCATGTTGCGCACAAACCGTTCGTGTCCCGGGACGTCGACGAATCCGATCTGGAGCGTACTGCCGTCGGGCGTCGGCAAGGCCATGTGGGCAAAGCCCAGGTCGATGGTGATTCCCCGCCGCTTCTCTTCTACCAGGCGGTCGGCGTCGATCCCCGTAAGTGCCTTAACCAGCGCGGTTTTCCCGTGATCGATGTGCCCAGCCGTGCCAACGATGATCGATTTCATCCACGCAAATCGTAGCAGGTTTATGTAGCCCCGGACGCCTCGTCCGGCGTTGTGCGCGAAGCACGCAATGAAGGCGACCGCAATCTGCGCAACGTCGCCTCGCCCTCAAGCCGCGACATCGCTCGCGTCCCCGATGAGCAAACAAAACGGCGTCATCCCGAAGCCCCGCGTTTTTGCGAGCGGGGCGAGGGATCTCCCCGCAAACGCCTTTCCTGGGGGATCCTTCGCTCCGCCTGAAATGCGGCTACGCTCAGGATGACACCGTCAATCACGCGGGACGGACGAATGCGTCCGTCCCTACACAAATCTCGCCATCCCCGCGCGGATTTATTCCCTCCTCGCACCCCAAAATGCGACAATAGAAGCTCCTCCATGGCGACTTCTTTGACCTCTGCTTTTTCCCCGGAAATCATCCGTCAGCACGGACTCACGCTCGATGAATACGAGAAAATCCGCCAACTTCTCGGCGGACGCGAGCCTTGCCTCACCGAGCTCGGCATCTTCAGCGTGATGTGGAGCGAGCACTGCTCCTATAAATCGTCGCGCGTGCATCTGAAGCGCCTGCCCACGCGCAGCAAGCGCGTGCTGCAAGGCCCCGGAGAGAACGCCGGCATCATCGATATCGGTGACGGCTGGGCTTGCGCCTTCAAGATCGAGTCGCACAACCACCCGTCATTCATCGAGCCGTTTCAGGGTGCGACCACAGGCGTAGGCGGAATCCTGCGCGACATTTTCACCATGGGCGCAAGGCCAGTCGCGGTGATGGATTCCCTGCGCTTCGGCCCCATCACGAATCATGTGGGGACAGCCGCCTCGGCTGTCCAGCCGAAGCAAAGCGAGGCGCCCACAGCACAGGCCGAGATCCATCGTAACCACTCCATCATGGAAGGCGTGGTCAGTGGCGTAGCCTCCTACGGCAACTGCTTCGGCGTTCCGAATCTCGGCGGCGAAACGAAATTCGAGCCCTGCTACTCCGGCAATCCGCTGGTGAACGCGTTTGCTCTTGGCCTGGTGAAGAAGAACGAAATCTTCTATGCGCGCGCCGCGGGCGAAGGAAACCCCGTCATTTATGTAGGTGCCAAGACCGGACGCGATGGGATCCACGGCGCCACCATGGCTAGCGAAGAATTCAGCGAGGCGTCAGAAGCCAAGCGCCCCAACGTCCAGGTCGGCGATCCCTTTCTCGAAAAGCTGCTGCTCGAAGCTTGCCTCGAAGCCATGCAGACCGGCGCGATCGTCGGTATTCAGGACATGGGCGCTGCCGGGCTCACCTGCTCCACCTGCGAAATGGGTGGACGCGGCAACGTCGGCATCGAGATCGAACTCGACCGCGTGCCCCAGCGCGAAACCGGCATGACTCCCTACGAGATCATGCTCAGCGAGTCGCAAGAGCGCATGCTGCTGGTCGCACAGAAAGGTCGCGAGCACGAAGTCTTCCGCGTCTTCGAAAAGTGGGGACTCGACTCCGTTGAAGTCGGCAAGGTCACCGCCGACAACAAGCTGCGGGTGCTGGAGCACGGAAAGATTGTTGCGGAAATTCCAAATCCCGCGCTGACCGATGAAGCTCCGGTGTACAAGCGTCCCTTGGCGCGATGGGAGCCCCCCGTCCCGCGAGAAGTTCCCGAAAACATCCAACTTGGTGCGAACCGAGACTACAACGCCGATCTGAAGCAACTTCTTTCCAGCCCGAACATCTGCGGCAAGCGCTGGGTATGGCAGCAATACGATCACATGGTGCAGACCAACACGGTCGAGGCTCCCGGTGCGGGCGATGCCGGCGTCATTCGCATTAAAGGCACGAACCGCGGCCTGGCCATGTCGCTCGATGGCAACGGACGCTGGTGCTATCTCGATCCGAAACTGGGGGCGGAGCACGCTGTCGCCGAGGCAGCGCGCAAAGTGGCCTGTTCCGGAGCGACTCCAGTCGGCGCCACCAACTGCCTGAACTTCGGCAATCCCGAAAAGCCGCACATTATGTGGCAGTTCTCGCAGACGATCGACGGCATCACCAAAGCCTGCGAAGAACTCGAGATTCCCATCACCGGCGGCAATGTCAGCTTCTACAACGAAACGCTTGGCGAGGGCATTTATCCCACTCCGGTGCTCGGCGTTGTTGGAATCCTGGAAGACGTCCATAAGGCCGCGAAGATGCATTTCACCGCGCCCGGACGCACGATCGTGCTATTGCGCGCGGGTGAGCCCGGCGATATCACCGATGCAGAAACCGAATTCGGCTCCTCGGAATACGCAAAAGAAGTTCTCGGCTCCGTCTGGGGATATCCTCCGGAGCTCGACCTGGAAAAGGAAGCGGCGCTTCAGCAGGCGGTGATCGGGCTGGTGAGTCAGGGACTGGTCGAATCGACGCACGACTGTGCCGATGGGGGCATCGCGGTGGCGCTGGCCGAACAGGCATTTCCGCAGGGCGTGGGCGCGCGCGTGAATCTGACCTCCGGCGGCATGTTTGCCGGATATTCGCTATTTGGGGAAGACTCCAGCCGCATCCTGGTATCTTGCGACCCGGCGAACCTCGCGCGAATCAAAGAAGTGGCGGGGAAACACGGGATTGCGGCGGACGTGATCGGCGAGACGATTCCAGACAAGCTGGAAATTTCATTGGATGGGAAGCGGGTGATCTCGGCTACAGTGTCTGAGTTGAGCGCAGCGTACGAGAGTGCATTGGAAGCAGCGCTGCGCACAGATCCGGAGTTAGTGGCAGCGGACTAATTTGTTTGTTAGCCGAAATTGCATTGTCATCCTGAGCGCCGGGTTTTGGCGCGAAGGACCTATGCATTTTGACGGCAGCAGATGCGTCGCAAGCAGAGTACATAGGTCAAAGGTGTTTGGTTTGGCTAGCAGCTAGGAGCTAGAAGCTAGCAGCTAAAAAGGGCTCAATGCAGATTTCTGACAAATTCCACGACGAATGCGGCGTAGTCGCGATCTTCTCGCATCCCGAAGCCGAGAAGCTCGCTTACCTTGGCCTGCATGCGCTGCAGCATCGCGGACAGGAATCCGCCGGCATCGTCACGTCTGACGGGCTGACCTCGCGCGCGCACAAAGCGATGGGCTCGGTCGCTGACATCTTTACCGAAGAAGTTTTGTCGAAGATCAGCGGCACGCTGGCTATCGGACACACGCGCTACTCCACGGCCGGAGACTCTGCGCTGCTCAACGCGCAGCCAATCCTGGTTCAGTCGAACAAGGGATCGATCGCGGTCGCTCACAACGGCAACCTCGTCAATGCTACGCAGATTCGCGCTCGCCTCGAGAGCCAGGGATCGATCTTTCAGACCAACAGCGACACCGAAGTGATCGTCCATCTCATCGCGCTCTCGAAGGAACAAACTCTGCCTGAGGCGATGGCCGACGCTCTGCGCCGTGTGGACGGCGCGTTTTCGCTGGTGATGATGTCCAACGATCGCATCTTTGCCGTGCGCGATCCGCGCGGCTTCCGGCCTCTGGCCATGGGTCGCATCCCCGCGGCGGATGGTCACAAGCGCGACACGATCGTTTTCGCATCAGAAACCTGCGCGTTCGACCTGATCGGCGCCGAATACATCCGCGACGTGAAACCGGGTGAACTGATTATTGTCAGCGCCGAGGGAGTCAACTCGCGCTTCTACTCGACTTCAGCGCCGCAATCGAGCTGCATCTTCGAGCACGTATATTTCTCGCGCCCTGACAGTCTCGTATTCGGCCGCTCCGTGCAGACGAGCCGTGAAGAGCTCGGACGTCAATTGGCCCGCGAAGCCGGTGTCCAGGCTGACCTCGTCGTCCCTGTTCCCGACTCGGGTGTAACGGCCGCAGTGGGCTATGCCGCCGAGAGCGGCATCCCTTTTCGCTTCGCGCTGATCCGCAATCACTACGTCGGACGCACGTTCATCGAACCCAGCCAGAGCGTACGCGACTTCGGTGTGAAGCTGAAGCTAAACCCGGTTCGCTCGCTTCTCGAAGGCAAACGCGTGGTGCTGATTGATGATTCCATCGTGCGCGGAACGACGAGCCGCAAGATCGTCCGCATGATTCGCAACGCCGGCGCGAAAGAAGTGCACATGCGCATCTCGTGTCCGCCGACGATCTCTCCCTGTTACTACGGAGTGGACACGCCGTCGCGCAAGCAATTGATCGCAGCGAACAAGTCGGTCGAAGAAATCCGCGAATACATCCAGGCCGATTCGCTCGCGTACCTTTCGCTGGACGGCCTGAAGAAAGCCTGCGGCGAAGGCGAGAAGATCAGCTACTGTTCCGCATGCTACACGGGCAAATATCCCACCGACATCATTGACGTAGACGAGATCCAGCCGGCAGCGGTCCGGCGGTAGGTCAGGGGTCAGGGACCAGAGGTCAGTGGCCAGTGGGCAGATGTTCCGTGAATGATGGGCGCGTTAAGTCCACGTCACTTCAATTTGTCATCCTGAGCGGAGCAAGTGCGAAACGAAGTGAAGCACTTGCGCTGTCGAAGGATCCCTATCTACTCAACATCATCCGCGGCTTAACGAGGCATTTCCGCATCTACTCCGACGGGCAGCCAATGCCATGGTCCCATCGGAACGCACTTAACCCTTAGGCCTCCGCGCCATCGCTACCCGTGGGATCGCCTGCAAATCCGGCTTCATCTGAACCTCGCCCCATCCATTTAAGAGTCGTCGCACCGAATCCGCAATCGTGCCGCTGATCTCCATCACCAGCCATCCGCCGGGCCGCAGGATCGCGCGAGCCTGCGGAATCACACGCTCGATCACCTCTGTCCCCTTGGGCCCCGCAAACACCGCATTGCGCGGCTCGAACTTGCGCACCTCCAACTGCACCGTGTCTTCTTCCGACTCTCCAACGTAGGGAGGATTCGAAACGATAAAGTCGAACGTTCCCTCCAATCCGTCAAGCAGATCCGTCTGGTGGAACTGAATCCGTTTCTCGAACTGATGCCGCGCAGCATTCGCCCGTGCAATCTCCAGAGCGGCAGCAGAAATATCGGTGGCGTGAATCTCGGCCTGGGGCAGTTCCTTGGCGAGTGCCAAGGCAATGCATCCGGAACCAGTGCCAACATCTACAATGCGGACCTCGGACTTCAGACTTCGGACCTCTGCGTTCGCAGTTCCCGAGGTCTGAGGTCCAAGGTCCGAGGTCCGCCGTTCGCCGGAAGCCTGCTCCACCACTGCTTCGATCACATGCTCCGTCTCCGGCCGCGGAATCAGCACCGCCGGAGACACGATCAGATCCATGCCCCAGAATTCCTGATGTCCGGTGATGTACTGCGCGGGAACTCCGCGAGATCGCTCCGCGAGCGCGGCTTCATAACGCGACTGATCAGAGTCAGTAAGCTTCCTTTCCGGATGGGCGAAGAGAAAGGCGCGGTCGCAGCCGAGAGTAAACATCAGGAGCAACTCGGCGTTCATCCGCGGAGAAGGCACGCGTTCAGCCGTGAGCCGGACGATGGCTGCCGCCAGGGAATCTTTCAGTTGCACTCTAACATTTCACCACAGAGAACACAGGGAGCACAGAGGACGCACGACCGTGGAGGCTAAAAGCTTAACCGCGAACCACGCGAAGAAAGTCCGCAACCATGCTGAGTGCGCCACCGGCTCCTGTTCCACGGACTTCAGGATTCAATCGCAGAATCTCGGCGTTGAGCACGGTCGCGAATGCAACCCAGGCAGCATAAGGCACAAACGCATATGCCGCGCCGCGATCGACTTTCTGGGAAGCAGAGATATAGGCGATGATGCTGCCTTCCAGCGCGAAGATATCCGCCAGTGCAAGCGCCGGACGCCGATCCTTGAAAAACAACTTCGACCACTCCGCATTCGCGGCGAGTTGCGAGATCCAGAGCCGCAGAGCATCGTCCCGCTCGCGCGACGGAGCAGCGCTCCACACGCGCCATCCCGAATACGCGATCAACGCGTACAGCGCAGTCCAGACGGCAGGAAAGACTTCGTCGGGCGGTGTGAAACTCGGCTTGCGCAGATTGCGGTACCACCCGTCACGACTCCCTCGGCTGTAGCGCGAACCGTACCACGCGACTCCGGCGGTAGCGAGGCCAAAGCCGGCCAGCGCGAGCAGCGACCCCTTGCGTCCGTTGGTCATCGCAATCTTAGGTGAAGAACCGGCCGTGCTGGTTGCTTACCTCCGCGTTTCTCTGAGGTAGTTCTCCGTGAGTTCCGCGTCCTAAAGGACTTAACTGCAGAGGGCGCTGAGAAATCGGCTAAGAATGCGCCAATATCTGCTGAGAACCAAGGGCCTGACGTCATCCCGAAGACCCGCGCTTTCACCAGCGGGTCGAGGGATCTCCGCCTCACGGTTGCACCGGAGATCCTTCGCTCCGCCGGAAAAGCGGCTACGCTCAGGATGACGCCCACTGACGTGCTGGTGCAAGTTTTCTCCGCGAGAAACCTGCTGAGGCTGAGAATGCGCCAGCCACACAGTTACTTCCGCTTGAACTCATACCCCAGATAAATCATCTGCCCAATGTGATGCTGCATGTGCGCGGCGCAGTGCAGGACCATGTCGAGCCGAATCTTGCAATTCGTGTTGACCGCGGAGTACGGCTTTGACCAGTCGTCTGGTGATTGCGCGCGAACCGTTTCCATCACCATGACGATGGCCGCATCCAGCGCCTTTAACGCATCTTCTTTCGACGGTGGATTGGGTTCCGTAAATTCCCGCTCGCGGTCGCGAACGTATCCCGTAAGCGCGATCTGCGCGCCAATGTAGTAATTCAGATTGCCGGTCAGATGAAGCACCAGATGCCCAAAGCTGTTGCCATAGGGATAAGGCTTGGTCCAAAACTGTTTTTCACTGAGCGGCGCGGCAAGTTCGCACACGCGTGCGAGGTTCGCGGCATAACGGCTGGCAAGAACGGAAGTAAGCGATGAAGACAGATCTTGCATGAACTGAATCCCTTCAGGATACGACGCGGTCGGATCCTGGACAGTATAATGCCCGCTGCATTTATGAAGTCCGCGCAAGCACTTCTGGGGATCGCGCTCCTGCTATGCGCGCGTGCGGTCGCACAAACCGCGCCCTCGGCAAACCAACGATCGAGCGCTCAAGTTCATGGAACCATGACGGATCCGACAGGCGCAGCTTTCGCCAACATTAACGTCACATTCCAGGGTGATGCGCAAAAGCAAACCGTGACTACCAATGGGGCCGGTGAGTACCGGGCTGAACTGCCGCCGGGGCTCTACACGTTGGATGTACCTGCAGCTGGCTTTCGGCGCTACCATCGTCCGTTCTTCAGCGTGACCTCGCAGTCCAACCTGACGTTTGACGTCACCATGCAGCTCACTTCCTCCTGCGATTTTGTTCTGGTGAATAATTCAGGAGAACCGGTAACTGCGGAGCAGCAGAAAGCCGCCACCGAAGAGATGTGCATTCGCGAAGAGTTATTGCCGGTGCAGTCGAAAAAGGGACCCGCGTTTTCGCTTTTCGTTCAATACGGAAAACGAACCCTGCAGGGTTGCGTTCACAACTACGGCGAAGCCCAACCTGTTATGGATCCAGTCTTCGTGGCTTACAACTTGTTCTCACTGGAAGCGGATAATGTTTCGTATGACGAACGGACCCAAATTCTAGACACGCATGGTCACGTTGTGGTCGTGGACCAATCCAGCGGCGAATACAAGGTGCGGACAGGCGACTGGATGAAATTCAAAATTGAGAACGGTCAGGCCACTCTGCAGGGCTGCGTCTGTAATCAATTCCCGAAGGAATATACCCGAGGGCGGCTCTTCCACCAGGACCCCTAGACCACGCTCGCGGTTTCCTGCTTCAGCTTTTCCGCCTGGTAGTGAGTGATCAGCGCTTCGATCAGTGGCTGGATTTTGCCGTCCATCACGGAATCGAGCTGATGGATGGTAAAGCCGATGCGGTGATCGGTCAGGCGGTTCTGCGGGAAGTTGTAGGTGCGAATCTTTTCGCTGCGGTCGCCGGACTTCACCATCGCCTTGCGCTCTTTCGCGAGAGCTTCCTGCTGCTTCTCCATCTCGATTTCGTACAGGCGGGCGCGCAACACGCGCATGCCCTTTTCGCGATTCTTAATCTGCGACTTCTCGTCCTGACAGCTGACGACGGTATTCGTCGGAATGTGCGTGATGCGCACCGCCGAGTAGGTCGTGTTCACCGACTGGCCGCCGGGGCCGGAGGAACAGAACGTGTCGATGCGGAGGTCCTTAGCTTCGATCTTGATATCGACGTCTTCGGCTTCAGGCAACACTGCAACAGTCACCGCCGACGTGTGAACGCGGCCCTGCTGCTCAGTTGCGGGCACGCGCTGCACGCGATGCACGCCGCTCTCGTACTTCAGTTGCGAGAAGACACGGTTGCCTTCGATGATGGCGATGACTTCTTTCAGACCGCCAACGGACGATTCCGATGTCGAGAGCACTTCCACCTTCCAGCGCTGCTGCTCGGCGTAGCGGGTGTACATGCGAAAGATTTCGGCGGCAAATAGGGTGGCCTCATCGCCACCAGTGCCCGCGCGGATTTCAAGGATGACGTTCTTCTCGTCGTTGGGATCTTTGGGAAGGAGCAGAACCTTGAGTTCTTCTTCGACGCCCGTAACTCGTCCTTGCAATCGATCGAGCTCTTCCTGAGCGTACGCGCGCATCTCCGCATCTTTTTCGTCCGCAAGGAGCGCCTTACTGTCCGCAATACCTTTTACCAGGTCTTTGTATTCCCGGTATTTCTCAACAATTGAAGTAAGTTCGCTGTGGGCCTTCGCGGTCTTCTGGTATCGCGACGAATCGTTGACGATGTCAGGCGACGCGAGCGCGTTTGTAAGCTCGTCGTACCGCGCCTCGATTTGGTCTAATCGTTCAAACATTGTCGTTGGTCGTTAGTCGTTGGCCTCTCGCATCAAGCTACCTTTTCGGCGATCGAGTTTATCAAGCTGTTCAGGCAGCGGCCGATTGCATCTGACGACGATAACAAACCTTTCCCTTCTTCTGCCGTTATGTATTGTAATTCTTGCGCGATCATTAGTTGCGTTTGTACTTCCAAGAGCGACCCTCGTGCGTGCAAAAGAAAATTTCTAAACTCGCGATCCGATCGGTGCCCTTTACCTTCCGCGATGTTGCTCGGCACCGAAACGGCCGCGCGTCGTAACTGTTGGCTCAGGCCGTAGAGCTCATGTTTCGGAAACTTGCCAGTCACGCGGTAGAACGCTAACGGCAAACTTCATCGATTCTTGCCAGACTCGGAGATCTCTAAATGATGATGGCATATCCGCCCTCCACAATCACAGTAACCGTGGAAAGCGAGATGGCCAACGACTAACGACCACCGACTAACGACGCTTTTCCGATTTGGGGATTTGTATTCGCGGGGCGACCGCTAGGCAATCACCAATTCGCCGCCGCGCTGCTTTTCGAGCGCCATGGCCTGGTCGAGCGCCGTAATTGCGCACAGGGCCTGCTCGTCCGACGGAGGCTTGGTGGTGATGCGTTGCAGCCATAGGCCGGGAGCTGTCATCAGGGCGAAGAGCGATCCCCGATGCTTGGCCGCGAAGCGAATGATTTCGTACGACACGCCGGCGATGATGGGCAACAGCGCGATGCGCGAGGCAAATCGCAACCAGAATGTGGTGAAGGGGACCAGCATGTAGAAGCCGATCGAAATCAACATCACCGTCATCAGGAAGCTGGTGCCGCAGCGTGGATGGAATGTCGGATACTTCTGCACCGCACTGGTCGAAAGCGGATCGCCGTTCTCGAACGCGAAAACTGTCTTGTGCTCGGCACCGTGATATTCGTAAACCCGGCGGATGTCTTTCCAGAGCGACACACCCCAGATGAAGAACAGGAACAGCGCCAGGCGGATGATGCCGTCGACCAAATTGAAGACGATGCGTCCGCCGAACGCGGGATTGAGCTTGTTGAGTTCCGTCGCGGCCAGCAGCGGCAGCCACTTATACATCACGATGAAGAAGCCTAACGAGATGACGACGTTTACCGCGGCCAGCCATCCGCTGATGGCGGCGGCTTTCTCGCGGCCTTTCGCTTCACGCTTCAAACCTTCCGCCTCGCTTTGCTTCGGCGGGACGGGCGAGGCGCCCGTCGCCACACGGTCCTTTTCGCCTTCTTGCATTACGTCTTCAATCGCCACGTTCGCTGAGAAGCGCAGGGCGCGGTATCCGAGCGTCATGGCGTAGCCCAGTGTCATGACTCCGCGGACGATCGGCCAGCCCATCCATTTATGTTTCTCTGATGGACGTTCGAGCGGTTCGCTCATGGTAACGATCTCGCCGGGAACAGCCGGGTCCTGCGAAGGCTTGCGGCAGGCGATCGCCCAGGCGTGCGGAGAGCGCATCATGACGCCCTCAAGCACGGCTTGGCCGCCGACCAGGGTCTCCTCTCCGCTCTCAAGCGCGGGTAGAAGTTGGATGGTAGCCAGAAATCGCAAGTAGTTTCGCAGTGATCGCACGAGTATTTAGATGCTCCTGAAGGGGGCGAGACGCAACTCTTAGGTTAACATACGGCGGGTTGATTTAGGATGAGGATGATGCGTGGTAAGTGGCGCATTTTCAGTAACTCAGGGCTCTCTCGCGTTCTCTGCGGCTGAGAACACTGAGAGAGGGGCGTCATCCCGAAGACCCGCGCTTTCACCGGCGGGTCGAGGGATCTCCCGGCAACCGGTTGCGTCGGGAGATCCTTCGCTCCGCCTGAAAAGCGGCTACGCTCAGGATGACGCCGGCCCGTGAAGGAAGCAGGCTCAGCAGAATCTATGCAAGCATTCGCCACAACCTGCGAGGCCATCGCAGCGACGACCAAGAAGCTGCAGAAAACGGCTCTGGTCGCCGACTATCTGCGCTCGCGTTCAGTCGACGAGGCGGCTATCTCCGCAGTGTTCCTCTCGGGGCGTCCCTTTCCTGTCTGGGAGGAGACTACGCTGCAGGTCGGGGGACGGTCGCTCTGGGCGATCGTCGCCGAACTCGCCGGCAAGGAAGAAGGTGCGCTTACGGAAGCGTATCGGCGTTTGGGAGATTTGGGCGCCGTTGCAGGAGACCTCCTCCGGCAGCAACCCGGACAAGGCGTGGGCGTTCTGGAAGTCGAATCCGCATTTCGTCAGATCGCGGCTGCTCGCGGGGCGGCCGCAAAGACGGCTCTCGTCCGCGATCTCGTTTCTCGTTCTACTCCGCTCGAAGCCAAGTACGTCGTCAAGATCATGACGGGCGATTTGCGAATCGGCCTGAAAGAAAGCCTGGTCGAGGAAGCGGTCGCGAAGGCCTACGACAGTACGCTGGCCGACGTGCAGCGCGCGAATATGCTGCTGGGCGATATCGGCGAGACGGTGCGCCTGGCGGTTGGGGGCAAGCTGAACGAGGCGCGGATGCGCCTGTTCCATCCTCTGGGATTCATGCTGGCCAGTCCGGTGGAGTCTACCGAGGAAGGGCTGAGCTATTTCTCGGAGGCGGCTGTCGGGGACAAGTATGACGGCATTCGAGCGCAGGCGCATATATCCGGCGGCGAGGTGCGGATCTTTTCGCGCACACGAGATGAGATTACGGAGTCGTTCCCGGAACTGCCGCCTGCGTTGGCGCGGCTGCCTCAGGATGCGATTCTCGACGGGGAGATTGTCGCGTGGGAGTATCCGGGACGTGAGGAGGATGCTTCCGCGATTGTTGATGCCGCTGCAAAATCCCCACCTCTGGCAACACCGGCCAGAATAGGGGCACCCGCTGCGGATGAGACCTCTGAAAGCGAAGAGCAGGCTGACAACCTCGGCCGGGCGCGGCCTTTCACCTTCCTTCAGCAGCGGCTGGGACGCAAGAAGGTCAGTGACAAGATGCTGCGTGAGAATCCGGTGGCTTATCTCGTGTTCGACGTTCTCTATGCAGACGGCAAATTGATGATTGAGCGGCCGCTGCAGGAACGCGCTTTGATTCTTGACTCGCTGCTGGCTGCGCCTCGCAAAGACACTCACCACAGAGGGCACAGGGGTTCACAGGGGATGCTTTCGTTCGACAACGATGTGGCGGAGCGTGAGATCGGAATCGTGCGTGCTCCCGTATTCCGCGCGTCGTCGCCTGACGAACTGGAGCAACTCTTCGTAGCGGCCCGGGCTCGCGGGAATGAAGGACTGATGATCAAAGATCTCGCTTCGCCCTACAATCCGGGGAAACGAGGCAAGTCGTGGCTGAAGATGAAGCGCGAACTGGCTACGCTTGACGTGGTCGTGACGGCGGTCGAGTATGGACACGGCAAGCGCATCGGCGTGCTCAGCGACTATACGTTCGCCCTGTGGGATGGGGACAATCTCCTGAACATCGGCAAAGCCTACTCCGGCCTCACCGACGCAGAGATCGCCGAGATGACGAAATGGTTTCTGGAGCACACGATCGAAGATCGCGGATTTCTCCGCGTAGTTGAGCCGAAGATCGTACTGGAAGTGGCCTTCAACAATATGATGCGCTCGGACCGCCACGAGAGCGGATACGCGCTCCGCTTCCCGCGAATCGTGCGTCTGCGTCCGGATAAGTCCGCGGAGGACGCCGACACCCTGGAGCGAGCCAAAGAGATCTACGAGAATCAGCAATAGCCCCTCGGAGTGCCCTGCACCAAAAGGGCGCCATCCTGAGCGGAGCCGCCGTTCAGGCGGAGCGAAGGATCTCCCGAAATCCACAGCCCGATGTTCATCCATCACAGACAAACACCGACACCAAGCGTTATTAATTGGAGATGCGCTCGAAACAATTCTTCGTCTATATCATGTCAAACGATCCGAAAGGCGCAACGCTCTATACCGGTATCACAGGCGATTTGCGCCACCGAGTCTGGCAGCATAAAAACAGAATCACTCCCGGGTTTACAGGTCTGATCGCGTCAATGAACCCACGTTGGGAGGACCTCGCGCGGGATTGGCAAAACATCTATAAACCCGATTCTGTAACTCGCAAGGAGATCCCTCGGCCCGCTGGAGAAAACGCGGGCTCTTCGGGATGACGCCTTCCATTTTGACCGATCGCTAACGTGCTGTAGTGCCGTCACAGGCGTCATCCTGAGCGGAGCCGCATTTCAGGCGGAGCGAAGGATCTCCCTGTCCCGCGTCGTCTGCGCGGGAGATCCCTCGCCCCGCTGGTAAAAGCGCGCGGCCTCGGGATGACGCCCCTTATTGCGTTCGGAAAAGAAAAGTGGGGTGCCCCAGGTCTCGCCGCTTTTGCGAGACCTGGGAATATCATGACGTCCCGGGTTAGACTCGCAAATCTTGTTCGGTTTTTGTAACAACTCTTCCTTCAAGCTCACTATCTACTCAGGCGGGACTAAGATTTCCCGACTTCCCTTCCCCTCTAGCTTTTTGTCCCGACGTATCCGCTCGGGTCCCCGCGCCGGCGGATGGCGTGTGCGAAATTTCAAGCCCCTTCGTTAAAAAGGAGAACTTTCCGATGGCTGTCAGAAGAATTGACTTCAAGGTTGCGGATTCGCGCAAAGACGTGACGATGCGCAACGATCCCACGCAAATCGATACCAGAAAACTTAAACTCGGCAAACAGGTGGCGCGGCATGATCCGCGTACGCTGCTGCTGGCCTCGTATGTGACTCACGCATTGCCTACTCCGCCGCCCGCCTTCGATCTCACAACCAAGGTGAAAGCATGGGGCATGATGGAAAACGATCAGATCGGCGACTGCACCTGCGCAGCCGCGGGTCACCTGCTCATGGAGTGGACCGCGAACGCGGGCAAGAAGATGTTCACTCCCACTGACAAGCAGGTTGTCGCCGCATACTCGGCCATCACCGGATACAACCCGACCACCGGCGCGAACGACAACGGCGCGGTCGAGATCGATGTGCTGAACTACTGGCGACAGACTGGCATCGCCGGACACAAAATCGGCGCCTACGTCGCGCTCGAGCCCTCGAATCACAACCACATCATGGACTCCGTCTTCATCTTTGAAGGCTGCTATATCGGGCTGCAGTTGCCGATCAGCGCGCAAGCCCAGACGCAGAATCATCAGGTGTGGTCGGTGCCTCCGGGAGGGCCCAGCGGAGACGGCAAGCCGGGATCCTGGGGCGGACACGCGGTTCCGGTCGTGGCTTACGACTCTCGTGGCGTGACGGTGGTGACCTGGGGGGATTTGCAGCGCATGACTTGGTCGTTCTGGGAAACCTATTGCGAAGAAGCGTACGCGATCCTGAGCAATGACTACCTGACCAACAAAAAAACCTCTCCACAAGGATTCAAGCTCGATCAACTGCAAGCCGATCTTCACGACCTGAAGTAGCGTCGCCTCTCTTGCCCCTGGCCGCTGCTGCCGGGGGCAAGCGTTCAGCCGCCACAAGGCGTCATCCCGAGCGAAGCCATCCTTCAGGCGTAGCGAGGGATCTCTCACTAATCGGCTGCATCTCAAGGGAGATCCCTCGGCTCGCTGGTAAAGCGCGAGCCTTCGGGACGCCGCAGTAAACAAACGCCAGTATGGCGTATCACGTCATGACATCGGTCTCAAAACAAGATCCAAAATTGAGCCTCTCGGCACAACCCTTCGTCGCCCTTCCTACAGAGAACACTGTAGTGTTTGGATCGTAGGCGCCCGCCTAGACTTTTACGCAGAGAAATTCTCCCTTAATCAATTGCGGAAGCCCGAACCCAAATCCAGAAGCGGCAGTTCGCGCAAAAAGAAATCCAGTCCGGACAAAGTTGCGCGTACCAAAACGACTGCGCAAAAAATCCCAGCGGTCCAGAGCTCCGCCATGCTGCACGACGATCTTCTCGCTGACGATGAACGAGTGAAGTTCATCCTCGAGTCGGCCGGTCTTGGAACCTGGGACTGGGATCTCGAGAGTGGCAAGCTGAGCTGGTCATCGCGATGCCTCGAGATGTTCGGCATGCCTGCCGGAACAAAGATCACGCACGAACTCTTTCTGGCGGCGCTGCATCCAGACGATCGCGAGCGCATAGACCTGGCGGTGAAGCAGAGCCTATCGCTGAAACAGGACTACAGCGTGGAAATGCGCGCCATCGGGCCCGATGGGAGCGTCCACTGGATCGCATCCCGAGGCCGACCTTACTTCAACGAAGCGGGCCAACCCGTGCGCATGTCCGGAGCCGCGCTCGACGTTACCCGCATCAAGCAAACAGAAGAAGAGCTGCATTGCGCCAGGGCGGAAGCAAAAGCACAAGCCGACAATCTGGCAGCGGTGTTCGACGCCGTTCCGGCAGCGGCATTCTTTTCGCACGACCGCGAGTGTGAGCACATCACCAGCAACCGCGCCGCCTATGAACTGCTCCGCGTGCCCTATGGGCTGAACACATCGAAGTCGGCGCCGATCGAAGAGCGCCCCACATTCCGTGTCTTCGAAAACGGCCAGGAACTCGCCGCCGAAGAGCTGCCTCTCCAGAAAGCAGCCGCGACCGGCGAGTCGGTGCGCAACAAGGAACTGGAAATCCGCTTTGAAGACGGCACTTCGACCTGGGAGTTCGGGCACGCCGTCCCCCTGTTCGATGGCCAGGGCAACGTGCGAGGGGCGGTGGGAGCGTTCCTCGACATCACCGACCGGCGCGTGATCGAAGAGAGGCTGCATGCCGTCACCGACCGCTTCAGGGTTGCGCTGCGAGGCACACCCATAACGGTTTTCAATCAGGGGCCGGATCTGCGCTACCGCTGGGTCCACAACCCGATTGGCATTCACGACGCAATCGAGATCATCGGGAAACGCGATAGCGAACTGCTGGAGCGCGAGGAAGATTGGCGCGTGACGGAAGCGATCAAGTCTGAAGTGCTGCACACCGGAGTGAGCTACAAGGGCGACATGACCGTTTCCATGCACGGTGTGGCGCGGCACTATCACGTGAAGATCGACGCTCAGCGCGACCCGCAGGGACGGGTTATCGGACTGACCGGCGCAACCTTTGACTTGACCGAGAGCAAGCTCGCGGAAGCGGAGCGCGAACAACTATCACGCCAGCGGCAACTGGCTCTGGACGCGGCGGCGATGGGCTGGTGGCGCTACGAGGCCGCAACCGATGTCTGCACGTGGGACAACACGTTCCGGGAGATTTTCGGCATCACGACCAATTCCCTCCCTGCGCGCGAGATTTTGAAGCGTGTGCATCCCGAAGATGCGGCACGCATGTCGGCGGAGTGTCGAGTCGCGTTCGCAGGCGCGCATCCCAAGGCGCATTTTGGCGAGTACCGAGTTCTGCTCGCGGACGGGTCGGAACGCTGGGTAGAGTTGTACGCGGCGGCCGAGGTGGATCACAGTGTGGGTGCATTCATCAGCTGCTATGGAACCGTGCGCGAAATTTCGGAGCGCAAGGCGACGGAGCTGGCGTTGCGCGAGAGCGAGGCACGATATCGCGACCTCGCCGCCAACCTGGACCGCGAGGTGCAGGAGCGGACGCAGGAATTGCAGTGGCGCAATGAGGAAGTCTTGCGCGCGTCGGAAGTGGTGCGCATGTTGAGCACCCGGCTGATGCAATCGCAGGATCAGGAGCGCCGGCGCATCGCGCGGGAACTCCACGACAGCTCGGGACAGATCCTGACCGCGATCGGCCTGGATCTCGCGAACATTGCCGGCCAGTCGCAATCAGAAAAGATCCGCGAGATTGCTCCCGACCTGGCGGACCAGGTGTTGGAGACGCAGGAACTGGTGCAGAAGCTGCATCGCGAATTGCGGACCACGTCTTACCTGCTGCATCCGCCACTGCTGGAGGAGGCGGGCCTGTCGTCGGCGGTCGCGTGGTACGTGCAGGGAGCGGCGCAACGCAGCGGAGTCGAGATTCAACTCGATATTGCGAGCGATTTCGGACGACTGGAGCGCGACCTGGAGTTGGCGGTGTTCCGCGTGGTGCAGGAATCGCTGACGAATATCGTCAGGCACTCGGGAAGCAAGCGCGCAGCCATCCGCATGTCGCGTGAAAATGGCGACGTGATGGTCGAGATTCAGGACGAGGGCAAAGGAATTCCCGCCGAGCTGCTGGCTGAGGTTCAATCCGGAATGTCGGGCCTGGGCATTCGCGCCATGCGCGAGAGGCTGCATCCCTTTGGCGGCGAGTTGCAGATTGAATCGCGAGCGGGCGCTACGCGAGTATTGGTGAACATCCCTTTGCGGGATTCCGAAGTGAAAGCGGAGAGCGGCGAGCCGGCGCGCGCGGCGATCTGACCTGATCGCGCGAAAAATCCTGAAAATGACAAAACAAAACACCACGCATAGCACCGTTGCGTGGCCTTGTTCAAGAAAATAATTGTATTAAAACGTTTCTTACGCGGTAAAACGCTATAGCGCGCGAGTAGGAGTTTGTGTACTATGGCGGCAACTGCCACGCTCGGGTTCAGTGGCGGTGTCTGTTCCAAGCCTTTCAGGAGGGTCAGATGCCAGCTCTTATCGTTAGGTCCCACTCCGTTTCCGCTCTTCTACTTTTCGCAACCATCATCGCAACCGCACTGCTGTGCCCTGCACACGTGTGGGCACAGGCGTATTTCGGAACGGTGAGCGGCGAACTCACCGACGCAAGCGGCGCCGTAGTACAAGGCGCCAGCGTGATGCTTTCTGACGAAGAAAAGGGATTCAACTTCATTACTACGTCGGACAGCAATGGACGGTACTTGTTCCGTTCCGTTGCACCCGGATTGTATTCGGTGACCGCCGAAGCGAAAGGCTTCGCCAAGTCGACCAGCAGCCCGTTCAAAGTGGACGTCAATCAGAACGCCACCACGAACCTGACGCTGAAAGTAGGAGCGGCCAGCCAGACCGTGGAAGTAGGAGCACGCTCGCAGGCCATTCAGACCGAAGACGCGGAGACTGGGCAGGTGGTGAATCGCAGATTCATCAATGATCTGCCGCTGATCGAGCGCAATATCCAGACTTTGACCTCTTTGGCGCCGGGCGTTACCGAGATGGACGATCAGTGTCAGGAACCTTGCCTGGGCACGAATTTCGTGTCTAACGGCAGTCGCGGGGCCACGGCTGACATTCTGTCCGATGGCGCGTCGGTGACAAACTCTGAGCCCAACGGTGGAATCACCTCCGCAACTTACACGCCGTCGCCAGAGGCCGTGGAAGAGTTCAAGGTGCAGCAAACGAACTTCAGCGCGGAGTACGGATTTTCGGGCGCTTCGGTCGTGAACATGATCACGCGCTCGGGAACGAACAAGTTCCACGGCAGCGGATACGACTTTTTCCGCGACTCCAGCATGGATGCCAACGAATGGTTTGCCATTCGCGATGGACTGCTTTCGGACGCGCATACCCCAGCGCCCATCCCACAGTCGCGCCGCAACAATTACGGCTTCACCATCGGCGGCCCCATCATCAAGAACAAAACGTTTTTCTTCTTCAACTATGACGGGTTGCGCTCCTCGCGCGCGAGAACGCGTTCCGGGGCCGTTCCCACCGACCTCATGCGGGCGGGCAATTTTAGCGAGGTGTGTGATGCGGCGGGAGGAACGTTCGATACCGGCGGCCAATGCACTGAGTCCGCGGGCCAGATCTGGGATCCCTACTCAGGTACCTACAGTGCCGCGGATGGTGGGATCGTGCGCGACACATTCGTCCCCAACAACGATCTCTTAGCGTACGCCAGCCCGGGCGGTCCGAATCCGGGCGTTCAGGGCAATCTGATCGATCCGGTGGCGCAGCAGATGATGAACCTGTTTCCGGAGCCCACCTCTAGCGGAGACATCTACAACAACTGGTTCACTTCCGGCGCAACTCACAATTACAACGACCAGTTCGACATCAAGATTGACCATCGTTTCACACAAAGTAATTTGATAAGCGGGAAGTTTTCGTATCAATACAGTCACAGCCTGGGTCTCGACTGTTTCAAGAACTTCACCGATCCCTGTCAAGCTGGTCCGGGTTGGAGCAATGCCCACCTGTTCGCCATCAACGACACACATACATTTAGTTCCAGTTTGTTAATGAACGTAACGTTGGGCTTCACGCGCGGCGTCTGGCACTATGACGCATACAACCCTCACGGCCAGGATGATCCTCTGGGCGCGCTGGGATTCCCCGCGTATCTGCAGGCCAACGGATTCAAGGGCGTTCCTGCGATCTTCATCGACGAGTACAAAGCTGCCGGCTACACCAATATCGGCACCGATCCCTACGGCAACTACCGGCTGGGCCAGGACACCGGACAACTTGCGGTGACGTTCGACAAGGTGCATGGTTCGCACGAGATCAAGTTTGGGTTTGACGGGCGAATCCATCAGATCAACTACATCCAGACCAACGCTCCCGTCGGTTTTTTCAGCTTCAATATAGACGGTTCCGATGCTTGCCCCTCGGGAAAGGACTCCTGCGGCGGCGATTCGATGGCCAGTTTCATGATGGGCCAGATGACCCAGGGCTGTGGCTGGAACGACTGCGGCTCCAAGGAAGAAATCCAGACCAGGCCAGCCACTACAAACTACCAATACGCTTTCTTCGCGCAAGACAACTGGAAGGTCAGTCCAAAACTGACCTTGAATCTCGGCTTGCGCTATGACGTCACGTTACCGCGGACAGACCGCTACGACCGGCAAGACTGGTTTGATCCGAAGGTGGCAAGCCCGTTGAACGGTGGAACTCTCACGTACACCGATCCCTTGAGTGGCCAGAGTGTGACGCGGCAATTACTGGGCGGCGAAAAGTTCGCCACTTCCAGCCAGCGCACCAACTACGTGACGGACTGGAGCAATTTCCAGCCGCGTTTCGGCCTCGCCTACCAGTTTGCTCCGAAAATGGTAGTGCGGGGAGGCTACGGGATTTATTACGGACAGTCGCGTTCGGGAGTCACCGGCGTTGTGCCCTACGGCGGCGCGGGTTTCAACCAGTACACGAATGTGATCACGGTCGACCCTAACGATCGCGCCACACCTTTCGCACGCCTCAGCAACCCATTCCCCTTCGGATTGATTCAGCCAGCGGGGAATACGCTTGGCCTGATGAACGACGTTGGCTTTGACGCGAATGGCCCGTTGCGCACTGCCACCGCGAACCGGACTCCGTATGAGCAGAGTTGGAGCCTTGGCATCGAACGGCAACTGCCCAGCAATATCCTGATCAACGCAGAGTACATCGGTAAAAAGGGAACCCATTTCCCATTCAGTGGCTCGAACCAGCTCAACCACTTGGGGCCGGAAATCGAGAGCTACACTCCAGATCAAATCACCGCGCTGAATACGCTTTACAACAACCCGCCTAACTGCCTGAATCCTCCCGACAATCCTGGGCCTTGTAACCCATATTTCGGGATCGTCACTGATCCCAACAGCTCGCTGTCGGGTTCGATCCCGGCGTATCAATTGCTGCTTCCCCACCCGCAGTTCACGGGAGTGGCCACCGAACCTCAGATGATTTCCAATTCCATTTATCACGGGCTGCAATTGCTCGCGGAGAAGAAGTACTCCAACGGCCTGCAGTTCCTGGTGACCTACACATGGTCGAAATCGATCGACGATTCGTCCAACGCGGACGATAACGTGACCTGGTTGGGGAGCTTCACCAGCCTGCAAGATCCGAATAAACCAGCGATGGAGCGCAGCCTTTCCACTTTCGACATTCCACATGTGTTCCAGTTCAGCTACAGCTACGATCTGCCGTTCGGGCGTGGCAAGACGCTGCTGGGGCATATGCCGGGGTGGGCGGAGGCGATCCTCGGCGGATGGAAGACGAGCGGCATCTGGCGCGCAGCAGATGGGCGACCGTTGGCGTTCACCGTTTCCGATGGTCTTGCCCTTCCGACCTACGGTACGCAGCGGCCCAACATTGTGGGAACGCCGAAGCGCAATCACAGTTCGGACTGGGTGGACAACTACTTTGTGGACCCCAACGTTTTCCAGCGACCCGACGATTTCACGCTGGGCAATGCGCCGCGCGCGCTGGGGAGCGTTCGCAGTCCGTGGTCATTCACCGCAGATCTGTCTCTCGGTAAGCAGTTCAGGCTGCGCGAGGAGATGAACATTGAATTTCGTCTCGAGGCGCACAATGCGTTGAATCACCCCGTGTTTGGCACCCCGAGTACGCAGGTGGATGATGAAAGCTTCGGCACGGTCACGTACACGACAGTTGGACCGCGCGAGATACAGTTGGGATTTAAGTTTAACTTTTGAAACCGTCGTTGGTCGTCAGTCGTCGGCCTAAGAATCAAAACCCCCACTTCTGGCAACTCCGCCAGAAGTGGGGCACCCGCCTGACCAGGATCTTCAAACCCATCAATATTGGGTCGGAACGAACAGAAACGTCCCAAAATAGTTGTCCTGGTAGATATCGAAATAGATCGCTGTTCCATAAGTTGCGGAACTGGGCGGGTAGTTCGGGTTGCAGGGGCTGCCGACGCAAGCCGGGCCCGGCTGCTGGATATTTGCCGCTGCGGTTGAGGTGCTACTAATCGTGATCTGACTGTTCTGCTGGTAAGCGTATGTGAGGGTCTGCGAAGAGCCAACGGTTTGCTGGAAGTCACTAAGGTATTTGGTTCCCTTGAGCGAGCTTTCGAAGCCATAAGTCTGCGCAACCGTCGTCGTTCCCTGTTGAGATGTTGTCGTCGCATTGGTCATGCTGTAGGTGAATGTGACCGGAGCCGGCTGCTCTCCGGGAACAGCCTGGTTGTATTGAAATGAGTAGGGAGTGACTGTGTACTGGGGCGGGAGGAGGATGAAACCCGGGGCAGGAACGGGGCAGGTGCTGGAGCCGATAGCCGTCGTAAATCGGCATTGCCCGAAAGGATCGGCTTTCAGAATATTGCTCAGGTCCGTCGACGTGAGCCCAGGCCCCTGGCCGGTGGGCCAGTTTTCATTCGCAGCCCAAGGTCGTTGAAGAAGCGCGAGCTCGCTCTTGCATCCAGACGTCGCCGCATAGTCCCCGTTGAGGCAGCCCACTTCCACCTCCACGATGTGCACGGGAGCTACAGTGTCCAGCTCACTGAAACCGTAACCATACCAAATGAAAGAGTTGGTGCCGTTGATGGTGAACTCCGTGAAAAGCAAGACGGGATTGAGCCACACTTCGATCCGGTCGAGATCATGGTTCACTCCTTGGTAGTCACCTGTGGGCACTGGCCCAGGGCCAGCAACAGTCAAGCTTTTGCTCTTGGTATAAGTCACGGTGACGGCCGTTGTTCCTTGATTCTGCTGGGTCACAGTGCTTGATTGTGTGGTCTTTTGGGTGCCCTCCAGGTAGCCGAACAGGAATGTGCCGCCGACCTGACTCGAGCTAGTGGTTGTGCTGCTATTCGTAAGCGAAGCCATAACTGAAGTTGTGCTGCTGGTCAGCGAACTGTTCGCGTAGCTCACGGTGCTCAACGATCCGGGCGGGGAGTAGATCACCCCCACAACCATATACTTGGGATTGATATACCCTGATGTGCCGGTGTAATAGGTAGCCGTGAAGCCCAGGCTGCTGCTCGAAGCGATGGCAACAGCGACGGCATAGGCACTGCCGTAGCCACCTTCGAACAGAGTTGCGCCTCTGCCACTGACCGAGCGTTTTGGGCAGGTACTCTCAACCGGGGGATTGGTCATTCCCAGGACATTAACAGTCACATAAGACGGATATGGCATGATAGTGCCATTGGAAGCGACGTACGAAAAGCTGTTGTAGTAGTAGGTGTAGTACGAGTGGGTTACCTTCGGATTAGACTTTTGGTAGCAGGTCCGTAGAGTAGCAGTATATAAATAGCTCACAGAGCCCGAACCACCTGTAACAGGTATCGATCCGTGTTGTTGAGCTGCAGCTGAAAGAACGCTGCCGACAGTGACGAGAACAAGGCAAGCAATCTTGTATGGCCTTCTAAAAAAGGTCAACATGAGGCACCTCTTATAAGAAGAATTGCAACTGGAATCCAGTGCGGCTGGATTCTAGGTGAGAATAGGAAATAACTTACTGAAGCTTTAGAACTGTCCGGATTTTGTAACTAAGAGGGACGCTCTCCTTCAGGAGAAGAGATCGCAGCGCTGACGGTTGCAGCTAAGCAACTATTCCGAAGAATCCAAAGACAATTAGTGCGGCCCACCTTCGTCAGGGTTATACCTTGGCGGCCAATGCTTTTTGGGCTAGTTGGGCGTCGAGGTCGCCTACGGCTTTCAAGGTCAGGCCGCAGAGGTTGCATTTCACGAAGCGTGTGGCGCCTCCCAGGGGAACCACGGGGATAAAGAACAGGGTCAGCCATTTCTTGGTTTCGACGGCTGTTTGCACTGTGTTGCGGGCGCATTTGGTGCAGGGGCGTTCGACTTGCGCGGTCGGCTTGGCCTTGGTGCGGACTCCGATCAGAAAAAACATGTGGCAACCCTCCTCGCGTGACTTGGGATGTGCGAAAGGTAGCATTTGGCGAGGAAGTTGGCTTCGGTACGGAGGTACGTGATGGGGCGAATCGCAGACGAGTTAAGAGCACAGAGGAACCAGGTCACCCTGATGCGAGGAATTATGTGGTCGGCCTGACAATGTGTCGAGAAATCCGTCGCCGGAGTCTACGCCATCTCACTTGCTCTTGGAGTAGTACACGATCAGCGCGGTCGCAAGCCATGCCAACAGAATAAGCGCACAAACCCGATACAGCCCCATAGCCACAGGATTGTATCGCTCCCGTGGCGTTCTGTGGATTCCGTTTATGGGTAGGGATGTTTCGACTGCGCTCAACATGACAACAAGCTAATTTGCAGCTACGCTCGCGTCGCTCGAGGGACGGACGAAGGCGTGCGTCCCTACATGATGCTCAGGTTTCTACGCCGATTTCGCAAATTCGGCCTACCAGGAAATTCTCTGGCTTCTTGTCTTCCGGGATCGGGATTGCTTCGAGGGGGGTGTTGGGATTATGAGGACGGAGCAGTAAATGATTTTGGGCCAGTTCGACATAACGGACGATGCAACTATCGTTTTTCAGAACAGCGTACATATTTAATTCATTCTTGCGATAGGGCTTGAGTGAGGTGTAATGGCGGTCTATCAGAAGGGTGGATCCGGGGGTCAGGCGGGGGGACATGGCCTGGGCGTCGGGGGGATCGAGTTTGATCAGGACGAAGCGCTGCCATCCGGAGTGGTCGCCCTCGGTATCCGCCCGGAGTTTGTGAAGGAAGGACTTCTTGAACTTGAGGAATTCCTTCACATGCATGCTGGCTATGAGGGGTTGGGTGGCGGCGATGGAGGAATCAGCCACGGGTACGTTTTCGAAGTCGTCGGAACTGGGGGGCAGGACGGAGGCGCGTTTATTGATCTCGGAGGGGTCGAGGAGGTCAAGAACGGAGAGGTGCTGGACCTGAAGGACCTTGTCCATGCCTTCAAGGCTGAGTCCGCGCTTGCGGTTGAGGAAGTTGGAGATGTGAGCCTGTTTGAATCCCGTTTGCTGCGCCAGACGGAGCCCGGTAAGTTCACCTGCATCTATACGATCCCAGAGGATATTGCGAAGATTTTCTTGCAGGGCCTTGAACTTCATGATGGGCGGAGTATAGCACCGAGTTTAGGGCATGGTAGATAGGGGAAGTTCCTCTATTTGGAGGAATAAAAAGCGAATTCACAAGGGGGAAAAGAGAGCGATTTTGGGAGTAGGAAGAAATATTTTCAAGGGGTGGCAGGCGCTAGCACACGGAGAAGAAAGCCAGTTACGAGCCAAAAAGATTTCCACAGGCAACGGATGTTCAGTCAACCTTGACTGAGGAAATTCGCAACGATAGGATCGCGCCATCTGCGGTACCAAAACGCTCTATGGTAAACAGCCATGACGAGTCAACCAGAGAACCTCAACAACGAAGAGCGGATTTTTGGCGAATTTCGGAGGAAGGTCAAGGCTGCCGAAGTGTTGTCGGCATCCATGGAGCGCTTGTTGTTATCGCTTCGCTTCACAGGGAAGTGAGCGTTGTGATGCAAAACGGGCGCGTATTGAAGTCGGGCTACGAGGAAGGATACTTCCGGCGGCCGAGTGCGGACGTAGACGATGAGATCGCGACCAATCTGTGAGAGCGAAGGAGGTAGCGAGAGAATATCGCATAGGTTCTGAAATCCCCACCTCTGGCAAAACCGGCCAGAAGTGGGGCACCCAGGCCACCCAATGTAATCCATGAAAAGTAAATAGGTGCTGCAGGCCTTCGTACGAGAAACGAGCCCTGCGTTCGGTTTCCACCAGATGTGGAGATCAGCGCAGGGCTTTTTGTTTTCACCGCTGCTAGCTCCCAGCTTCCAGCTACTAGCTAGGAGCCTTCTTTAGAGCACTGGGTAGTGAGTTACTTCTGAAAGGTGTGGTAGCGACATTGGAATCATTGAAATCCTTTTTTCTTTTTTATCAGGAGGCAGTCATGAGTAGTGATCGGAATGATCGGGGTGTTGGAGTTGAATTGAAGTATTGCGAGCACTGTGGTGGGTTGTGGGTTCGGGAGCGTGGTGCGGGTGTGGTGTATTGCGAGACGTGTCAGCCGAAGGTGGACGATCTGCCGGCGGCAAGGAAGAGGCGGAGGACCAGGCTGCCGGCGCGTCCGAAGGCGGTGGTGGATCGGAATTGCGCGGGGATTGCGGATGAAGATCTCATGGGCTTCGCGGCGGCAGGAGGTGTGGCATGAGCGGGATGACCGATTGGATTGCCGCCGCGGCGGAGGAGACGGGGAGTTCGGGGTTTGGGAGGATTCGGGGTCGGGGTCTGGTGGAGGGAAGTCAGAGTCAAAACACTTTCACCACAAAGGACACAGAGGAACACAAGGGAGGTCAACGTCAAAACCCCCACTTCTGGCAAAACCGGCCAGAAGTGGGGCACCCGGGTTGGGAGTGTGGTGAGAATGAAAAGGATCGCGACGTTTGGGCCAGGCTGGATGAGCTCGCTGCTTTGCAGCGCTTGGATTCGTGGGAGGAAGAGCGGGAGCGGAGGATTTATCGACAACGGACCGTGAAGATGTTGCGGCGGTATATGCGGTATTCGATTGAGACGGGAAGGTTGCCGTCGCTGTTGGGGCGGGAGTTTTTTCGGGCGAAGGTTACGGCGTATATCGTGGTGACGTTTGAGGATCGGGTGATCTTCGTGCATGACATGGAGACTTGCCTGAACAAGCTGGATGAATTTTCACGGCAGCTGATTGCGCGACATATATTGCAGGAGCATGATCAGGCGGCGACGGCGAGGTTGCTTGGTTGCGGAGAGAGGACAGTGCGGCGTTATGCGCCGATTGCGTTGGACATGTTGAGCGAGATTCTGCTCGATGTGGGACTGCTAGAGAGGATTTCGCCGAAGCGGGAAAAATCTTGTCAAGAGGGGGAAAGCGACCAAAATTTCGTAAGTGATTGTGAAACAAGCAAAAATAAATTCTGAAATTTGGCCGGATTATTATTTCCAATTTGTTATTCTGGATTTATAGAGGGTTAGTTAAACAACTTCCTGTAGAGAGCGCGCTCACAAGGCGCGCTTTCTTTTTTGGGTGCGGTATTCCCACGTCTCGCAACTTCAGCGAGACCCTTCGGCTTCGCTCAGGGCAGGCATGGGGCACCCCACAGTTGGAATGGATATCTTAGTTATCAAGTTGGCGAATTCATAGGACATTGGGGATGGGGGCTGTGAAGAAGAAAAAGGCGAAGAGCAAGGGTGCGAGTAAGAAGAGTGGGCAGAGCAAGGAATCCGAGGTTAAGAGAGAACTGAATCCGGCTCAGGTGCTGAAGGACATCTCGGCTTTGGTCGACGCCAGTGCCAACAAACTGACGGAGGCCGTTATCGGTGAAGGGATGAAGGGGCAGGTATCGCCGGTGAAATATCTGTTTGAGATCGCGCATATCTATCCGCAGGACGGGATGACGCCGACGGAGCGCGAAGAATGCCTGGCGGAGACGCTGCTCGATCGGCTGAAGATTCCGAAGACCCCGGTGGTGCATGACGAGTTGCAGAAGGAAGAAGATGAAGATGTGATGGTGATGCAGCCGGTGAAGGATCCAGGGGAGAGTTCGGAGAAGGACGCGGACGAGACTGAGGAGAAGGAAGCGGCGGTTACGGCTGAGTGAGTGTGAACTCACCACAGGGATCACAGAGGTTCACAGGGAAGTCAAAACGCCTACTCTGTTGCGGAGGCACGGACAAGTTGGCTGCGGCTGGCACTCAATGCTAAGAAAGTCAAAAACCCCACCCTGTCGCAAAGGACGCGACAAGGGTGGGGCAACCTGACATGACTCACCACAGGGTCACAGACGTCACAGGGAAGCCAAAATCCCACCCGGAGTGAGTTCGAAGTTGATACCGTAGAATTATGTGCTACGAAACCGAATGGATATTACCTGGTTGACAGATCGGATTGCGGTCGGTGGAGGGATCTGGAACTCCGAGAACATGGGGAAGGTGGCGCGAGAGGGGATCACGCACGTCATCGATATGCAGATTGAGTTTGATGACACGCAACTCGGAGAGGAACACGGGGTTGAGGTACTGTGGAATCCGACTGATGATGATTTCACCGAGAAACCCGCTGCGTTGTTTCAGCGCGGGGTGGATTTTGCACGGGACGCGATGGAGAAACCGGACGCGAGGTTGTTTATCCATTGTGCGGCGGGGGTACATCGGGCGCCGATGATGGCGCTGGCGGTACTGGGGTCGATGGGGTGGAAGATGGAGGACGCGATGCAGATGATTGAGACTCGGCGTCCGGTGGCGGATTTTGCGGATGTGTATGTGGAGAGTGTGGAGAAGTTTTTGAACCACGGGTAAGTCACTCACCACAGGGGACACAGAGTTCCACGGGGAAGTCAAAGTCAACATCCCCACTTCTGGCAAAACCGGCCAGAAGTGGGACACCCGCAGTGATTTTTGGATTTTGGGAAGTCAGCTTCCGCGGAGTGTTGGAGCTGGGAATCGGAACTGCGGAGGAAAGTCAAAATCCGCAGTGATTTGGATTTTGGGGAAAGTCAACATCGGGTTTGGGATTTGGAGGATTGCGATGCGTGATGGACGGCGCCGCCTGATTGGGCGGCTTTTTTATTGGGCGCTGGTTGGGATTACGGCTATTGGCTTTCGGCTATCGGCTTTCGCTGCAGAACTCGCAGGGGGGCGCTGCAACTACTACCGTTGCGGACACTGTGTTTCTGGCGGATGGCAGCGCGGCTTCAGGGACGCTGATCATTTCCTGGCCTGCGTTTGTAACGGCGGGAGGGAATGCGGTCGCAGCCGGATCGACGAATGTTGCGCTGGGAGCGAACGGGGCGCTGAACGTGTCATTGGTGCCGAATTCGGGAGCCACTCCGGCGGGCGTGTATTACAGCGTGGTCTATCAGCTCGGGCCCGGGCAGGTGAAAACGGAGTATTGGATTGTGCCAACGACATCTCCGGCGAAGCTTTCGGCAGTACGGAGCACGCCGGGGGCAGGATTGGCGGCGCAGCCGGTATCGCTGCAGTATGTGAATTCGGAACAGGCAACGAAGGCGGACGATACGTCGGTCGTACACCTGAACGGCGCGGAAACGATCAGCGGGAACAAGACGTTCGCTAGCCCGCCGACGGTGCCAGCGCCTGCGAGTGCGGGCCAGATTGCGAACAAAGCTTATGTCGATCAAGCGATAACTAACGTGGGTGCGGGAAGTTATCTGTCGACGGCGGGTGGAACGGTGACCGGTCCGATTACGCTTCCGGGGAATCCCGCCACGATGGTTGCTCCCGCGACAGTGTTGTACGACGGACTCATGGCGAATGCGCCGGGATTCTGTAATTACACACTGGTGAACGCAGCGACCATGCATTGCACTATCGCATACACATACGTGACGCGCATCTCGCTGGCCGAGGTGAGGACCGCGCTGCCCAATTCGGAGTACGTCACGGAACCTGTGGGTACGCTCACGGATGGAGGAACGTGTGCGATCGTCAGTTCGACGACGCTGGATTTTTATCCGCAGTATGTTCCGCCGGTGAAGACCCTGATCGTGGCCAGTTATCGGGGCGCGGAAGGGCGGTGCCTGAGGTTATGAATGCGGAGAACATCGCGACGCTCGCGAATGGGAACGATGACGGGGTGCGCGGCGAAGTGAGAATGCTCGAGTTCCCGAATGCGCGGACGCAGATAGATTGCGAAAATGCGGCGCTAGCCATGCTTGAGGACGCGGGAGAACCAGCGTGGAGCGGGAGTTATCAGGTCTGGAGCACATTTCTTCCAGGCGGAGCAACGGACATTTTTCCTGGCGATGCGCTTGCGATTCATGTTCCATCGCAGGGAGCGGATTTCGGAGCCATCGTGAGAAAGGTGGAAATCGAAATGGTGGATCCGGCAGGCGATTGCGGATTTTACTCTATCGAATTCGCGAATGATGCCGCGGAGCCACTGGCTTATGAAGACGCGACCAGCGCCGGAGTAGTTCCATTGCAGGATGTGCCGACGCGGCTCGTCACCAGCGAAGTCGGCACATATTACCTTCCGAGCCTGACGCAAGCACAAATCAACCTGGTGACTTCCACGACAGTACAGGTTGATGCCGGAATGGTGCCACCGAGCGGTTGCGGGATTGAGGTCCGGGCTCATGATTTCGGCTGGGGTTCGGCGAATGAAAGGAACCTGCTTGGAAGATTTGGATCGAAGACGTTCACGTTACCGCGACTCGCAAGGACACAAAATTACTTTCTAAGGCTTTACGACAGCTCTTCGCCGGCCCGTTACTCCCGATATGCAGCCGCGTTGCATGTGGACTATCCGCTATGAATGACGATAACAACATGAGGACACGGCGAGCAATGATGGAGAGATCCGCGGCAGGCATTCCATACAATGCGAAGGATTTTCAGCTCGAGGTGCTGGACCGACTGGAAGAGATGCGAACCTTCGCCGAAGCACTGGATCACTCGTGGGACAAGAAGCTGCAAGCGGTGAAGGAGCAGCGGCTGCTGAAATTCGACAGCCGGACGTTGATCGCTCTAGGTGCACTGGCACTATCGATAGGTGCGTATGTCATGCAAGACGCTCGGAACACGGCACGTCAAGATTCCGAGATTGACGCTACGAAAGCCCGCGTACAGCGACTGGAGCAGATTGCAGCGACGAATACAGAGGCGAGAATCCGAACCGAGGTGCAGCTGGGCGAATTGCGCGATGGACAGAATGAGATCAAAGCGCTGATTCAGGCGCATGACAATGCCAGCCGGAAGGCGGGACCCCGAAAATAGGAAGGCGTTGTTGGCCGTTACGATTTCACCCCTGCCTCGGACTCGCGAAGCAGGCCCGCTCGGCTTCGCCTTCGCTTGACAGCCGAAGGCGGCTGTCACCACATGCGCTGTTTCGTTGGTTGGTGGTCATTGATCTGATTTTTTTGAGAGACAGGATTTTAGGAAGGAGCTATGAATTTTCTTAATCAACTTTTGCGGGGGATTTCGTTCATCCCTGCGCTTGTAAATGGGATCGAGGGGTTATTGAGTGGACGCTCTGGGGCTGAGAAAAAGGATGCAGCGATGTCGTTCCTCGAGAATGCGCTGGCCACGGTAGACGCGATTGCTGCGCGCGAGATAGTAAATCCGGAACAATTCCGTTTGGGGATATCCAAGATTGTGGACGGGACTGTGCACTGCCTTAATGCGTCGACTTGGGCTAAGAGTGGAAGTGCAGCGGCAACGTTGCCGCCTCAGTCGTAGTTCTACCATACGGAATCCAGGTCTCGCAACATCCGCGAGACCTGTGGCACCCTACGCTGTTTCTTTCGCCCCTTCGGGGCTCAGTCGATTGCATAAAGCGTCCCACGGCTTGCGCCGTGGGCTGCATTCTTTCGCCGCTTCACGGCTTTGGTCACGAGTATTGGCAAGTGTTGATCAGCCTGCTTCTTTCATTATCGAGTCCTGCCAAATGCTGATCAGCCTACTTCTTCGGCCCAGGTTTCGAGGTTCTTTTTTACTTGGGCCATGAATTGGTCGGCTACTGCGCCGTCGATTAAGCGGTGGTCGTAGCCTAGCGTCAGATGAACTATGGAGCGGATGGCGATGGAGTCGGTACCGTCTTTATCGGTGATTACCATTGGCTGCTTGGTGATTCCGCCTACGCCCATGATGGCGGAGTTGGGCTGATTGATGATGGGGAGTCCGAAGACTGCGCCGAACTGGCCGGGATTCGTGATGGTGAATGTGGAACCTTCAACGTCTTCGGGCTTGAGCTTCTTGTTGCGCGCGCGCTCGCCCAGATCGGTGATGCCGCGCTGCAAGCCGAGGAAGTTGAGATCGCCGGCGTTCTTAAGGACTGGGACAATCAGTCCCCAATCGAGTGCGACGGCGATGCCCATGTTGATGTGGCGGTGATAACGGATATTCTCGCCTTCGATGTTGGCGTTGATGATGGGCCACTGCTGCAGGGCCATGACGGCGGCGCGCACGAAGAAAGGCATGAAAGTGAGACGCGCGCCGTGGCGCTGCTCGAATCCGGATTTGAGCTTATTGCGCAGGTTCACGATGCGAGTGAAATCCACTTCGTACATGCAGTGGACGTGCGCGCTAGTCCGGCGGGACTCGATCATGTGCTTGGCGATGAGTTTCCGCATGTTCGACATGGGCACGAGATCGCCCGGATAAGGCGCGGAAGCTGCCGGGCGCGGAGGCGCCGGAGCGGCGGCTGCGGGCTGAGCGGGGGCAGATGGGGGCGTCGAGACCGGTTGCGCAGATCCCTGGTTGTCGATGAACTGCATGATGTCTTGCTTGGTAATGCGGCCGCCGAGTCCGGTGCCGGTGATTTGCGAAAGGCTGACGCCGTGTTCGCGAGCGATTTTGCGAACTAAAGGAGAAGATCGAGCTTCTTCAACTTCCTCTTCTTGAGCCGATGCGGCTGGCTCGGGCATAGGTGGCGGAGCTGCGGCCGATTTCTTCTCTTCTTTGGGTGGCGGCGCAGCGGCGGGCTTGGCTGCAGGTGGCTTTGCGGAGCTTGCTTCGCCGTCTACTGCGATCGTACCTACAACCGTGTTTACTCCTACGGTGGTGCCTTCGGTGACTTTGATTTCCTGGAGAACTCCGGAGGCTGGCGCGGGGATTTCGGCGTCGACCTTGTCGGTTGAGATCTCGAATAGAGGTTCGTCGCGCTGGACCTTGTCGCCGGGCTTCTTCAGCCACTTGGTGATCGTACCTTCTACGATGGACTCGCCCATTTGGGGCATGATGATGTCAGTCGGCATGATTTCTTCCTTGAGGCGCACGGACCCACAGATTGTGCCGGGCGCAAACGAATATTATAGCGTTCTGCATGACGTCTGGTCGCGGCGGGTGAAATCAAAGGCTTAATCGCATAACCGCAGAGTTCGCAGAGAAACTCCGCGGAGAACGCTGAGATTTGACCTCAAACGCATCATTGCGAAGGTTGTGATGAACTGCCGCTTAGAACACTTGACGGACCAGCCTTTTTTGCGTGCTCCTCGGCTCCGCCGTCGCTGGACAGCCGAAGTCGGCAGTCCCCACATGGCCTGTATCCAAGGAACCTAGTGGTGATCGTGACCCGCTTCTTTCGCTGGTTCTTTCTGTTCTGGGGCAGGGCCTGTACCGAAACTTGTCTTCAGGTAGTCCTGGACTGTGGGTGGGAGCTTGTCCATGTGGGAAAGGAACATCGTGATTTTCCACATATCGTCGTTGGTCAAAGTCTTATCCCACGCGGGCATACCGCTGTAACGGACTCCAGTCCGAATTGTGTAGAAAATGTGCCATTCGGGATCGTCGGGTGGATCGGAGACGAGATTTGGCGGAGGGGGATAAAAGGAGTTCGCGAGAGTCGAGGGTTTGCGGTCGAGGCCTCCGTGACAGAGTGCGCAGTTCATGGTGTAAAGCTTGATGCCGTCTTTCAGGTTGTCGTCGGTCGGCATGAGAGGGTTGGTGACGCGCGGGGCGTGGCGTTCCATAGAGGCGTCGACGGCGCTCATGGCCAAGTGCGTCTCCCAGTGCGGAGGTTCGACATTGGCACTGGTTGGAAAGAATCCGAGTGTGGCGAAACCTAGTCCGCCAAGGATGAGAATCAATAATGCGAGGATGATGCCGAGAAGGATCTTGCCCATGAAACCTCCGGGGGTATTGTGGCAGAAGGAGCAGGTGAATGGCTAGCCGAGGTCACAGAGATACAGAGTCTTGATGCGGCCGGCGGTTACAACGGATGAATACCTATCGAATTCCTTGCTTGACCCAACTCAGGGCGAGAGCAAGAAGAGCTGTTGCGAAAATCGTTATGAACAGCCCCAGCATCGTCCGGGGCGCATACTTGAGGAATCCGGATCTATTAGACGATGGCAGGAGGGTAGATAAGACGGCGACGCTAGCGAACTCGAGCGCCAGAAAACTCCAGAGATTGAACGATGCGCGAAAACCGGCTGCTTTCCACTGTTCGGCCATTTTAGGGATCCCGTACCAAGCGCTATAGCAAGCAGCCCACCACATGTAGCTGAGGAAGCAGTTGGCAGCGAAAGCCATCAGGATGGTTGCTACCGGCACGCGAAGAATCAACGACGATTTGTTAGTCATCTGAGGCTTGGGCCATCAGCGGCTGAAGCCCATGTTTCTGCTGCGCGTCCGGCACGACTGAAGTCGTGCTCTTGCCAGTTTACGGTCACGGAGATCTGATTTCTGCTCGATTCGCATTGTGAACGAAATCCCCACCTCTGGCAAAACCCACCAGAAGTGGGGCACCCTGATGTTGTGCGTCAGTATGCTTTCAGGGCACGGGACTCGCGGACGACGTCTTCCAGCTTCGGGAGATAGTGATGCTCCTGCGGCGGCGAAAAAGGGATCGCGGAATCAAGGCCTGCGATGCGGACTATGGGACCGTCAAGGTCGTCGAATGCTTCTTCGTTGATGATGGCGGCGATTTCTCCGGCGATGCCTCCGGTGCGGGCGTGCTCGTGCAGGATGATGACTTTGTTTGTCTTCTTGACCGTTTGTACGATGGCTTCGCGGTCGATTGGCGAGAGAGTGCGCAGATCAATGATCTCGAGATCGATGCCGTCTTTTTTAAGGATCTCGGCTGCTTCCAATGCGGTGTGAACCATCGCCGCATAGGTGATGATGCTCAGGTCTTTGCCTTCTCGCGCTATACGGGCCTTTCCAATCGGGACGATGTAATCATCTTGCGGCACTTCTTCTTTGATCCGGCGATAGAGATATTTGTGCTCGAAAAAGACGCACGGATTGTTGTCGCGGATCGCGGCTTTGATCAGGCCTTTGGCGTCATATGGAGTGGCGGGACAGATTACTTTCAGCCCAGGATTGTGGACGAACCACATTTCGGGATTTTGCGAGTGGAAGGGGCCGCCGTGGACGTATCCTCCGCTGGGGCCGCGTAGGACGAGCGGGGCGGGGGCTCCCCAGAGATAGTGTGTTTTCGCTACCATGTTGGAGATCTGGTTCATGGCGCAAGCGATGAAGTCCATGAACTGAAACTCGGCGACCGGGCGCATGCCAGTGAGGCTCGCTCCGAAAGCCGCGCCGACGATGGCGGACTCTGCGATCGGCGTGTCTATGACGCGCTCGGGACCGAAGCGGTCAATGAATCCGTCGGTGACTTTGAAGGCGCCGCCGTAAATGCCGATGTCTTCGCCCAAGCAGAAGACGGTCGGGTCCTTTTCCATTTCTTCCCAGATTCCCTGGCGGATGGCTTCTAAATAGGTGAGTTGCATAGTTTTTAGCGTTTTAGAGCGAACACAGGGTCCCTCGATTCAGAGAACGCTTCGAATCGTTCTCTTCCGCTCGGGATGACAGGGTGTTGGAGTGCCTCGAGGTTTTCATGACGTTCGACTCATTGTCATCCCGAGCGAAGTCGAGGGACCTTGCGTTCCGGCTGGATACCATTCAGCTGCCAAATCCTGCCACCGCGGATTTTTCCTTTCGATCAACCACATCTTCTTTTCGCGGCGCCAGCGCTTTAGTTGCTTTTCGCGATTGATTGCGTTCACCACATCGCCGAAACTTTCCCAGTAGACGAGGCGCGTGCAGTTGTAGTCGTCGGTGAAGCCTTCACGGATGTGGTTCTTGTGCTCCCACACTCGCTTGCGCAGATTGCTCGTCATGCCGATGTACAGTGCACGTCTTGAGGCGCTCTGCATCATAAAAACGTAATAAATGTAATCGTCGCGCATTGTGGTGCTCCCGGCTGAACACAAGGTCCCTCGACTGCGCTCGGGATGACAATGTGTAGGAGCATTTCACAAGAGCACAACGCATTTCTGTGACGAGTAAACATGATTTCCGCAGCGCCTTTGCACTTGCTGCTATTTAAGGTGCACGGCAGCTTCGGTTTCCTTGTAGGCTGCGGTTCCCTTTTTTACTTTTGGCATGCCGTATTTTGGTTTGATTTCGTGGCAGCCGTTTTCGCAGAAGACTCCGCCTTCGGCTGAATGTGGCTCGGGCATCGGGGAGTTCACTGCTATTTCTCGTTCTGCTTCTATCACTTCGTCGACTTCTGTGATCAGGGCTTCATTTTCTTTCGGGCTTAGCCACTTCTTTTCTTTCACCAGGTAGTTCTCGAATCTTGCCAGCGGGTCTCGTTTTTTCCAGAACTCGAACATTTCTTTTGGCACGTAGCTGGCAGCATCGTGGATTGCGTGGCCTTTCATGCGCATCATTTTGGCTTCGATTAAAGTTGGGCCTTGGCCTCGGTGTGCGCGTTCGACCGCTTCGTGGGCGGCATCGTAGACCTGCGCGGCGTCTGTGCCGTCGACAATTACGCCGGGAATGCCGTATCCGATCGCGCGTTCCGCGAGGTCCTGGCAGCGGTACTGCATGTTGGACGGAGTAGAGTACGCCCAGAGATTGCTTTCGACGATCAGCACCAATCCCAAGTCCTGAACCGCGGCGAAGTTGATGCCTTCGTAGGTAACGCCGGTGGATTGGCCTCCATCGCCGATCCACGTCATGACGGCGATGTTGCGGCCCTGCAGGCGCGCACCTAGAGCTACGCCAGAGAGAACTGGAATGAGGTCGCCCAGCATCGAGATGGGCGAGACCATGTTGCGCTTTTCGATGTCGCCGAAGTGGCTGGTGCCGTCTCGGCCTTTCGTGGGCGAGTCGGCTTTCGCCATGTATTGCATCATGGTGTCGCGGGCGCCGAAGCCGCGGACAAGCAATGCGCCCTGATTGCGGATCATAGGGGCGAACCAGTCGTCCTGATCAAGAGCGTAGGCGGAAGCGCAGGAGCAGGCTTCCTGGCCTAGGCCGAAATAAACTCCGCCGACGACCTTCCCCTGCTTGTAGAGATTCTCGAGGGCGATCTCCATTTTGCGGTTGAGCAGCATGTAGCGGTAGATCTCGACGGCTTGCTGCTTGTCGAGGTATTGGGAGTCGCGGATTGGAGGGACGGGAGCGTCGAGGTCCCCGGCGACTTCGTAGCGGACGTGCTCTTGGCCCTGGCGATCTTTTTCGGTGCGTTGGAGGACTGTGAATTGGGGATGTTCGAGGCGGTAGTCGGGGATCTCGTAGGTGCGGATACCCGAGCCGACACCATTGCCTGTTGGCCTCGCTCCGCTTCGGCGGACAGCCGAGGCGGCTGTCTCCACGCGAGCGGTGGCGCGCTTCGCTCCATTGCGCGGACGATTGCCGTTCGAGCTGGCTTTAGACTTTGGTTTTCTATTCCCCATGTAAGGCGGCGCGGAGGGCGCTTTTATTGATGGTATCGCGAGAGTGGGGGGGAGGGCTAGTTGAGTCGCGCCTCAGGCCCAACTAGCTTCGTCTTCCTTATGCATTTGGCGGAGTTCGGGTGGTGGCTTCATCGGAACATCGACTGTGCGGCCGAGCAGCGCATCGAGAGTGTCGACCCAGAGTATTTGAGATTGGAACACTACCCCGAAATTGCGGGAGATGGATTCGGCTACGGCGTTGAGGTCGAGTTCGCGGCCGAGCTCTTTTTGCGTCGAGGTTACAGGCTTGCTTGTGATGCCGCAGGGGATGATCAGATTGAAGAAGCTGAGATCGGTGTTTACGTTCAGTGCGAAGCCGTGCGAAGTGACGAAGCGGGAGATGTGGACGCCAATGGCGGCTAGTTTGGCTTCGGGTTGATCGCCGGCCAACACAAGGTCCCTCGACTCCAGAGAGCGACTCTTCGAGTCGTTCTCTTCCGCTCGGGATGACAATGAGTGGGGATCGGTCCAGACGCCGGTCAGGCCCGCTACTCGCTTTGTTGCGATTCGGAAGTCGGCGCAGGTGCGCATCAGGACGTCTTCTAAGCGGCGGACGAATTCGATTACGCCAAGGTGTTTGCGCTGGCCTAACACAGGGTCCCTCGACTCCAGAGAACGATTCTTCGAATCGTTCTCTTTCGCTCGGGATGACAGAGAAGAGGAGCACGGGAAGCCGCGGAGGTCGAAGATTGGATATCCGACAATCTGGCCGGGGCCGTGGAAGGTTACATCTCCGCCGCGGTCGCATTCGAAGAGTTCTACTCCGCGCTGCTGCAGGAATTCTGGAGAGGCTACTACGTTCGCGGCTTTCGCGTTGCGGCCTAGCGTAATTACCGGCTTGTGTTCTAGCAGGAGAAGGACGTCGCCGATCTTTTCTTCTTTGCGAAGGGCGACTAGCTGTTGCTGCAGCTTTAAGCCTCTCGCGTAATCAATCGTGCCGAGTTGGACTATTGAAATCAAATTCTTTTCGCCGCGGATCTGTACGGATTCACACGGATGAAACTCTTTCACCACAGGGAGCACAGGGGAACGCAGACGAATGCATAGGTCCTTCGTGCAAAGACGCTCAGGATGACGATGTTCCTATTTTTCGTGCATTGATCCGTGTTCATCTGGGTTGATCCAGGGCAAAGAAGTTCATGCGTTGATTGCCATTCCATAAACGCTGTTCGAGGCGTCTAGCATGGCTTCGGCTAGCGTGGGATGGGCGTGGATCGTCCACGTCAAGTCTTCTACTGTCATCTCCGCTTCCAGGGCTGCCACCGCCTCGGCGATCAGTTCCGTTGCTTGGGGGCCGATGATGTGGACGCCGAGGATCTCGCCGTAGTCGGCGTCACTCACGATCTTGATGAAGCCTTCGTGCTGGCCTACGATGCTGGCGCGACTATTAGCGGTGAAGGGGAATTTGCCTAGCTTCACGTTGTATCCGGCTTCGCGGGCTTGGGTCTCGGTCAGGCCAACGCTGCCGATTTCTGGATGGCAGTAGGTCGCGCCCGGAATGCGTTCGCGGTTGACCGGCTTGCAGGGCTTGCCTGCCATCTTCGCAACGGCGACAAGACCCTCCATCGCACCTACGTGCGCGAGTTGCGGCGTGCCGAGCACGATGTCGCCGATCGCATAGACTCCGGGCTCGGCGGTCTGCTGCCAGGAATCAACCTTTATGAATTCGCGTTCGGGCTTGATCTTGGTGCGTTCGAGACCGACGTTCGCCGTGCGCGGCTTGCGGCCAATGGCAATCAGGATCTTTTCGGCTTCGATCTTTTGTTGCTTGCCGTCGACCGTGATTGTGACCGCTACTCCCGTCTTCGTTTTGTCGACTTTGTCTACCTTCGCGCTGGTATGGAAGTTGATGCCGCGTTTCCGGTACACGCGAGCTAGTTCTTTACTTACTTCTTCATCTTCCACTGGCACCAATCGCGGCAGCATTTCTACGATCGTTACTTCGCAGTCGAAGGAACGGTAGATCGAGGCGAACTCTACGCCAACCGCGCCGGCTCCGACGATGACTAACGATTTGGGAATTTCCTTGAGGCTCAGAATCTCGATGTTGGTGAGAACTCGATCGCTTACTTCCATGCCTGGGATCATGCGGGCTTCTGAGCCGGTCGCGAGGATGACGTTTTTGGTCTTTAAGTTCGTGGCCTTGCCGTCGTTTGTGACTTCGACCGCGTGAATGCCGTTCTGCGCGGGACCCGTCAGTTTGCCGTAGCCTTTGATCGTCTCGACTTTGTTCTTTTTCATCAGGAACTCGAGACCCTTGGTGTGCTTGGCAACGATCTTGTTCTTGCGATCCTGGATGGCGGTCCAGTTGAGCTTGCGAGCGTCGACGCCTTCAATTCCGTATTCTTTCGCTTCTTTCAGGTGATCCCAGAGTTCGGCATTGAAGAGCAGGGCTTTCGTGGGGATGCAGCCTACATGCAGGCAGGTGCCACCGAGAAATCCGTCTTTTTCGATAAGTGCTGTTTTCAGGCCGTATTGACCGGCGCGGATGGCCGAGGTGTATCCGGCGGGGCCGCTGCCGATAATGGCTACGTCATAAATGGTGTCGGGCAAGGTCGTCCTCTGTAGGAATGGATGTCGAAGGGCAAACTTTAGATTCTAGAACAGGGCGGGCGGGAGCGTCCAAAAACGGGACCTCTGCGCTCTCTGCGGCCTTTCTCGGCGCACTCTGCGTTTTAACACTTTAACCGCAGAGAACGCTGAGAACACCCGCAGAGGTCGCAGACAAAGCTCAAAGTTCTCGACCACGGTAGAGCGCAAACGTTCGCCAAACTTGAGACTATTAGAAGGGCAGCATCGGAGGCCCGTGGCATCGGCTATTTTCGAAGAGACTCTGGGAAACGAAAACGATCAGAGGGAATAGCCACCAAGATATTGTCCAGGCGGGGATCCTTCGAATGCAAAACAGCCTCGCTTTCGCGAGGCTGTTCTTTCGCTCAGGATGACAAACCTGAAAAACTTAGTTGCCTTCGTTGCTGGCTCGCTTCCAGGAGATCAGTTCGCCGATCGTGGAACTGGTGCTCGAGACTGGCTGTTTGTAGGCTTCGACTTCCGAGCGGGAGGCTTCTTCGCCTACGGCGCGGATGCTGAGGCCGACTTTCTTTTCTTCTGGATTCATCTTGATGATCTTGAAGTCGTGCTCAATGCCCGGCTCCAGGTGCAACGGGTTGCCGCTCTCGTCAGTCGCCTCGGACTTGTGGCAGAGTCCTTCGACGCCTTCCGCGATTTCGACGAAAGCGCCGAACGCGGCTACGCGCAGTACTTTGCCGCGGACCACGTCGCCGATGTGATGGCTGGCGAAGAAGGATTCCCAGACATCGGGCTGCAGCTGCTTGATACCTAGTGACAGGCGGCGCTTGTCGGGCTCGATCGCGAGCACAATCGCCTTCACGCGATCGCCCTTCTTCAGGACTTCCGAAGGATGTTTCACGCGCTTGGTCCAGCTCAGGTTACTGACGTGGACCAGGCCGTCGATGCCGTCTTCGATTTCGATGAAAGCGCCGAAGTCGGTCAGGTTGCGGACGCGACCTTCGACGGTCATGCCGACCGGGAATTTCTCGTGCAGAGAATCCCACGGATTTTGCGCCAGTTGGCGCATGCCGAGCGAGATGCGACGTTCGGTCGGATTTACGTTCAGAACAACACATTCGACCTGGTCACCAACATTGACCAGCTTCGACGGATGCTTCATCCGCTTGGACCATGTCATCTCACTAACGTGGACCAGGCCTTCGATGCCCTGTTCGAGTTCGACGAAGGCTCCATAGTCGGTCACGCTGATAACGCGTCCGGCGACGTGGGCACCGGTGGGATAGCGGTGCTCGGCGTCTAGCCACGGATCCGGCGTAAGCTGCTTGAATCCCAGCGAGACGCGCTGCTTATCTTTGTCGTACTTGAGGACTTTTACCTGGATCTGATCGCCGACGTTAACGAGATCCTTGGGGTGAGTGAGGCGTCCCCATGACATGTCGGTGATGTGCAGCAGTCCGTCGAGCCCGCCGAGATCGACGAATGCGCCGTACTCCGTGAGATTCTTGACGACTCCTGTCAGAACCGAACCTTCTTCCAGGTGCTCCAGAGTCTTCGAGCGCTTTTCGTTCTGCTCGCCTTCCAGCAGGTCCTTGCGAGAGACGACGATGTTACCGCGCTTTTTATTGAGCTTGATCACCGCGACTTCGAGCGTCTGGCCCTTCATGCCGTCCAAATTGCGGATGGGGCGCAGGTCTACCTGCGAGCCGGGCAGGAACGCGTGCGCGCCGTGGATGTCGACAGTAAGTCCGCCCTTGATGCGGTCGATCACGACAGCCTTGATCGGCTTCTTCTCGTTGTACGCCTTCTCAATCTCTTCCCAGGCATGAATGCGCTGCGCCTTCTGGAAGGACAAATTGATGTAGCCTTCCTCGGCCTCGCCCTTCGAGCGCATGACTTCGATCTCGTCGCCAGGCTTGAACTTGGGTTTGCCCTCGTGGTCGAGAACTTCGGCCAGCGGCAGCATGCCTTCCGACTTGGTGCCGATATCGACGACTACATGAGTCCCAGTGAGTTTTAGCACCGTGCCTTTTATGACGCGGTCTTCACTGACTGCTTCTTCAGCTTCGGCCGTGAAGGTCTCGAGCGCGGAGGCAAAGTCCTCGGCGGGCGCAGCTTTGTCCTCAGCGGCAGGCGCCGTTTGAGTCGCGGCCGCTTCGGTGGCTTCGGCGGATTGAGTCTGTTCTGGCTGTTGCTGCTCCGTGGTCGGTTCGGCTTCGGTGGCAACGGAGGAGTTGGAGTCTTGATTGTGGGCGGTGGTGTCGTCGAACAAGATTATGCCTCTCTGGTGATCGGATGCGGGACTTGCTCTGCGGACTGCTGGATGAGTCGTTTGGTTGTGGTGGGCTCACCCTGGCGAGTGAGCTTCAACAATCCCAGCTGTCGGACGTTTTACAAAGAACCCGCGTCCAATGGGAACTCTTCGACTATAGCAACCGTGCGTGAACAGTGTCAAACCCAAATCCGGCGCGTGTTACAGCAATGTTTCAGCGTTACGATTTCCGAACAATCCACGCATCTGCTACCCTGCCGTGCTATGGACTATTTGTGGACGCCGTGGAGGTATGCCTACGTTTCCGGAACGGAAAAGACTACTGGATGCGTGTTTTGCGAGGCTCCCAAAGAGAAGGATGATGCCAAGGCGCAAATCGTCCATCGCGGCAAGCATTGCTTCGTCATTCTGAATACATATCCCTATACCCCGGGACACGTCATGGTCGTGCCGTATCAGCACCTGGATGAACTGCAGAAGCTGCCGGTTGAGGCGGCGTCGGAGATGATGGGATTGTCGCAGCGGATGGAGGGTGTTTTGCGAACGCTGTACCGACCGGATGGGATCAATCTGGGGATGAATATCGGAAAGGCTGCCGGGGCGGGGATCGCGGGACATATTCACATGCATGTGCTGCCGAGGTGGGTAGCCGATGCGAATTTTGTGTCGGTGGTGGGGGAGACCCGAGTGCTGCCTGAGACGCTGGAAGTGACTTGGGGGAGGATGCGAGAGGCGATGGCCAATCAACCGTAGCCGGAGCGCTCTGTCGAGCTTCGCTCGACCGGACAGCCGAGGCGGCTGTTCCCACATGGGGTATCAGACTGCGAGCCTCTCCATTTCTTTTTCATCAATGACAGGCACGCCGAGTTCTTTTGCCTTGTCGAGTTTCGAACCCGCGTCCGTGCCGGCAACTACATAATCCGTTTTCTTGCTTACCGAGCCGGTAACTTTGCCGCCTGCGTCTTCGATCATCTTCTTGGCTTCGTCGCGGGTGAACTTGGCGAGTGTCCCGGTTAGGACGAACGTCTTCCCCGCCAGCTTTGTGCTGCGCTCCTTCTTTTCTCCGGTGAACTTGAGGCCCGCTTTCTCGAGGCGCTTGACTAATTCGCGATTCGCCGGATTCGCGAAAAATTCCGCGATGCTCTCGGCGATCTTGGGACCCACCTCGCCAACATTTTGCAACTCTTCGGCGCTGGCGTTGGCGATCGCTTCCATGGAGCCGAAGTGTTCCGCGAGGAATTGTGCCGTCCGCTCGCCTACCATGCGGATACCGAGGCCATAGATCACACGTTCCAGTGGCAGATTTTTAGAGTTTTCGATCTCGTCGAGGATGTTCTGCGCTGATTTATCGGCGAAACGCTCGAGGCTGAGCAGGTCGGCCTTGGTGAGTTTGTAAATGTCAGCAACGTTCTTGACCAAGCCGCGTTCGGTGAGTTGTGTAACGAGAGACTCGCCCATGCCGTCGATGTTCATCACTCCGCGCGAAGCAAAATGCAGGATCGTCCCGAGCAGCTTTGCGGGACAGTTGGCATTGACGCAACGATAGTCGACCTCGCCCTCTGTGCGGGCTACCTTCGTCCCGCATACTGGACACTTTTCTGGAGCTTCGATTTCCTGCGTTCCGCGTGGATGATCTTTGTCATCGATGACCTTTGCGACTTTGGGGATCACGTCGCCGCCGCGCTCGACCTGCACGTAGTCGCCGATCTTCACGCCGAGACGGCCGATCTCGTCCATGTTGTGGAGTGTGGCGTTGCGAACCGTCGTGCCGCCAATTGGGACTGGGGCCAGCCCCGCGACGGGGGTGAGTTTGCCCGTGCGTCCGACCTGCCAGCGGACGTTCTCGAGCTTGGTAATGCCTGCACGAGCGGCGTATTTGTAAGCAATTGCCCAGCGCGGGGCCTTGCCGGTGAAGCCGAGTTCGTCCTGCAGGCCCGTTCGATCTACCTTGATCACGATGCCATCGATTTCGTACGGAAGAGAATCGCGCTTCCCTTCCCATTGCTGAATGAAAGACCAGACTTCATCCATGGAGTGGACCAGCTTGCGATTCGCGTTCACCTTGAATCCGGCCTTATCGAGTGCCGTCAGCGTCTCCCAATGACGGTCAAAATGCGTGCGGCCATTGGCGAGCAGAATGTAGGGGAAGAAGTCCAGCCGGCGCTCCGCTGTGATGTTGGCATCGAGTTGCCGGACGGTGCCCGCTGTGAAGTTGCGCGGGTTGGCAAACGTAGCCAGGCCATTCCGCTCACGTTCTTCATTCAGCCTTTTGAAAGCAGCCGTGGGCATCAGCAATTCACCACGAGCTTCGAAGTTGGGGGGAATGCCTGCTTTCTTCAGCCTGTCGAGGTCAATCGAGAGTGGAACCGAGCGGACCGTGCGGACGTTGAGAGTCACATCTTCGCCAGTCGTGCCATCGCCGCGAGTCACACCGCGGGCGAGTCTGCCATTTTCGTAGACGAGGGCGAGCGACATGCCGTCGAGTTTGAGTTCGCATACGTAATCAACATCTTTGCGGCCACTGAGTTCGTGGACCCGGCGTTCCCACCCACGCAGTTCTTCCTCGTTGTAGGTATTGTCGAGTGACAGCATGGGGGAGGAATGCCGGACCTTGACGAATCCCTCGCGCGGCTTGCCACCGACCCGCTGGGTCGGAGAGTCGGGCGTGACCAGGGAGGGATTTGCGGCTTCCAGGTCTTTCAGTTGCTGCATCAGCTGATCGAATTCCTGATCGCTGATGGAGGGTTGGTCAAGAACGTAATAGAGGTATTCGTGGTGGCGGATCTTTTCGCGGAGGGAGTCGATCTTCTTTTCGGCGTCTTTAACGGCGGGCATCGAGGAAGATTATAAGAGGGTTACGTTGGCGCCGCGACCTCGCTCGACTTCTCAAGATCACAATCCCCACTTCTGGCAAAACCGGCCAGAAGTGGGGCACCCTTTTGAGCGCGTTGTGGCAGTTGGCTAAACTAAGTCATCTAGTCTCAAAGGCTGCGTGGTTCCCTTCCACGAGGCATCCAACTGCTTTTTCACGAATCCCGCATCGTAGTCGCGCTTCTGCCCCAGGAGCGATTGCTGCAGGCCGAACAAAGATCGCGGATTGCGGGGATTGCGATCGAGATCTTCGCGGAAGACCTTCTCGGCTCCGGCGGCATCGCCGCTCATCAGAAGGGCTCCGCCCAGATTTTCACGCACGGGATAGAACCAATCAGGCGGCTCGCCATAATTGAGTTTGTCCTGGATAGCAACCGCATCGCGAAGCAACGAAATGGCTCCAGCTGTGTCTTTCTTTGCGATCGCGATCTTCGCGCCCAACACGTTCTCGGCGATCTTCATGATGTCTTTCGCCTTGTTGTTGATCGGCATCTGGAAGATTACGTCGGGAGGTGTGGCGGCCTCCGCTTCGGACACGATCTTGTACTCTGCCTCGGCCTCGGCAATCTTACCCGTCCCCGCCAGTGCGAGTCCGCGGCCAAAATGCCAGAAGACGCTCGCCGTCTTCATCGCCGGATCCGGTGCGGGCATCTTCAAGATTTCGCTCCAGTGATGGAACCGAATCTCGACTGCGACGGGAATCGTCATAAAGCCTTCGAGCGGAGGCATGTCTTTCACATGGGGTCCAACATTCGCCACGAGCAGGTCAGCATTCTTGCGCGCCTCCGTATAGCGGCCGTTCATGGCTCCGCACATGGCCACGAAGTGCAGGTTGTGGCTGTAATACATCATGGGATAGATGCCCTGCACTCCGGTTTCTTTGATATAGGTGCGGTCGACTTGTGCGGCTTGCTCGTTGGTTTTGACGGCCGCCTCGTAATCCCCGGTGCGGATGTAGATGTGTGCGGGCATGTGTACGATGTGTCCCGCGTTTGGCGCGAGTGCAGCCAGCCTGTTGGCTCCAGCCAGGGCGCGCTCGGGATTATTTGAAGCTTCTACCGCGTGGATGTAGTAATGAATCGCTCCGAGGTGATTGGGATCGCGCTTCATAACTGACTCGAGCGTCGCCACGACTTCTTCGGTTCCGGCTTCCGGAGTTCCGTCCTGATGCCAAAGGCCCCACGGATGTAGATTCATCCCGGATTCGGCAAATAGCGTGGCTGCGTCGAGGTCGTCGGGAAATTGGCGCGCGACGTCGCGCATCGCGTCACGATAGTCTTCAGCCGCTTTCTTCAGATCCGAATTCGCGTCGGCCGGGAAACGCTTCGCTATCGCCTGGATGTAGGCCTGCTCGCTGGCAGTCGCGTCGGTAGATAGATCGACAGCTTTCTGAGCAGCATCGTGCGCTTTCTTGTATCGGCCGGGATCGGCCGGGTCGTTGTAATTGGGTCCAACGGCCTCGGCAACGCCCCAGTAAGCCATCGCTAGTTTCGGGTCCAGTTCCGCCGCATGCTGGAAGGAGCGGGCAGCCTCGTCGTGGTTGAAAGCGTAGATAAAACGCAGTCCCTGATCAAAATACTTTTGTGCCTCCGGATGATGCGTGGAAACTGGATGATGAAGATCCCCGAGGCCGGTCACAAGGGTTACAGGATGACTTTGCATAGCGTGAGCGTGGTCTTGCGCCGACGCAGCAACGCACAGCAAAAGACCGCACAGTAAGGCTGCCAGAATTTTCATCTGGTTGGTCCCCCTTTGTTGTGTTGACTTGTTTCGAGTCCCCAAATACTAACGAAGCCGTTTGGCACGACTTCCTTGCAAGTGGGGCAAGCTTATGCCAAATTGAGGCGCTTGCCAAGCCGGGGCAAGCGCTGGAAACCGCTCAGGTACAATCCAGCATCCACTCGTTATGCGGAAGGCGGCGCTGCTCTACAATCCGGACTCTGGCGGCAGCAAGCAGCGCCAGCGGGAATTACAGTCTGCGCTGGAAATTCTGAAAAATGGCGGAATCGAGGCAAAACTGCTGGCAACCCAGTCGCCTGAGCATGCCGGGCAGTTGACCCGCCAAGCCATCGCCGACGGATGCGATACGGTATTTGCTTGTGGTGGGGATGGAACAGTCCACAACATTGCCCAGTTCCTGGTGAATACTCCCACAGCCCTCGGCGTGCTTCCGATCGGCACCGCGAACGCACTTGCCCATGATTTAGGAGTTCCACGAAAGATTCCACTGGCGGCGAAAGCTGCGTTAAAAGCCGAAACGCGAAGAATCGCGCTGGGCCGGATCACCTGTCTGGACCTGCAGGGCCAATCGTCAACTCGCTATTTCGTGGTGGCGGCAGGCATCGGGGTCGATGCGCATCTTTTCTACAAACTGCAGACTGGCACGAAGCAGAAGCTCGGAATGGCGGCTTATTACGCCAAGGCTTGGCATATGTGGTTTTCTTACCCGATGACGCGCTTTCACGTCGAGTACACAGAATCCAATTCCTCCAGAGCGACGGAAGCGCTCGTAACCGAACTGATGGCAGTGCGCATTCGGGAGTTTGGGGGAATTATTCAAGAGTTCGCACCCGGCGCATCGCTCGATCGCAACGACATGCGCCTGATTCTCTGTCACACGGGATCGCGACTGGCCTACTTGGCCTATGTGACCCGCTGTCTATTGAGGGGGTCCTGGAAGATTCCGGGCATCGAACTGAAGTACAGCGACAAGGCAATGTGCAGCTATGCGCCGTCGCAATCGGACCGGGGAAAAGTTTACGTCGAGGCTGACGGGGAGCTGATTGGAAGCTTGCCGGCCGAAATCTCCGTCATTCCGGATGCCCTCACCTTGTTGGCGCCACGACGCGGACCCTAATTATCCGTGTCTAGGAAGAGACATCCCTCATCGATCATTCATTGCACTATGGCGAAACACGGCGTCCGAAAATAGAATACATTCCACAGCTTGGAACCGATTACCCACTTCCTGACCGGCGCGTGCATGGGACGTGCCGGCCTCAATCGCAAGACGGCGCTTGCGACGCTAACTCTTACGCTTGCTGCCGAGGCGCCCGATCTGGACATCTTTGGCCAGTTCTGGGGACGCGCTTTTGGATTCGAGCACCATCGCGGCTTCACCCATTCATTTCTCGGGGTTCCACTCGATGCCGCCGCTGTGGTCGCATTCGTCTATCTGGTCTGGCGACTTCGCAAGCGGAAGACGAAAGATCCGAATCTGCCGCCGCGATGGGGAATACTCTTTCTCTACGCTTGCCTTGCAGGACTGAGTCATATCCTGCTCGATTTCACGAACAACTACGGCGTGCGGCCATTCTGGCCTTTCTCCGAGAGGTGGTATTCATGGGACATTGTTTTTATCTTCGAGCCCGTGATGTTCGGCCTGCTGGTATTGGGGCTTGTGACTCCGGCTCTCTTCTCGCTGATCGATAAAGAGATTGGCGCCCGTCAACGTGGACCGCGAGGGCGCGTCGGCGCCACTCTGGCATTGGCAGGGGTGGCGCTGACGTGGGGAATGCGGGACTATGAACATCGACGCGCCGTGAATGCCCTGCAATCGCGAATGTATCAGGGTGTGGACCCCCTGCGCGTCTCGGCGTACCCCACCGTGGTGAATCCATTCAAGTGGTACGGCGTTGTTGAGACGCCGGCCTTCTTCGCATCGTCGGAGGTCGACTCACTCGCGCCGGAAGTTGATCCTGAGGGCACGATGGATATCCGCTACAAGCCCGAGGAGACCCCGATCACTCTCGCAGCGAAAAAGACATACGCAGGTCGTGTTTTCCTGGATTGGGCACAATATCCGGTCACGGAAACTGAGGTTCTTGAAGATGGTAGTTACATCGTACGTTTTCAGGATCTGCGTTACCTCCAGATTCCGGGAGTGTTAAGGCGCAATGATGGCCGACGCACCCTGGGGAGAGCCGTCAAACTCGACAAGAACCTTCACGTGGTAGGCGATGTCTACGAAACCGGAAAGACGCAGGTGATCGAACCGGACCGAGGTGGGGACTGAGGTCGTTCTCAGCGTCCTCGGCGGATTTTCTCCTCGTACTCCTCGGTTCAAGATTCTAACCGCCGAGATCGCTGAGAACCGCCGCAGAGCACACGGAGGCGCTCAAGCGGTTAGCTCGAGAGAGACGACTCACCGGCTTGCTCTTGACGGCAACATCGGCAGCGCACAGAATAAGACTTCGTTCTCGAGGTGATCATGCTTCCTTATCTGTTCGTGTTGCTCGCCATTTTGATTCGCTTTCTGCCCTTTCTGGGACCGCTGAACGTCCTGCCGCATGCCTGGCATTTCACGCCGGTGGCGGCTTCCCTGCTGTATTTCGGAGCCCGCGGCTCGCGGCGACAAATGTGGATACCACTTGCTTTGTTGGCCGCAACGGATGTGGTGCTGACGCGGTTTATGTGGCACTATCCGTTCACCTGGGATACGTTCGTGACCTGGGGGTGGTACGCCGCAATTCTGTGGCTAGGAACGAACCTGCGCGAGAAGTCGGGGTTCTTTCGCGTGGTTCTGGCGGCGGCGGCTAGCTCCATTTCATTTTTCATCGTCAGCAATCTCGCCGTCTGGGCAGCAGGTGACATGTATCCCAGAACGATTGCTGGGCTAGAAGCCTGCTACTATGCCGCAATTCCCTTCTTCCGCGGTACCGCTGCCAGTGACATGGTTTACTCCCTTGCAATGTTCGGCATTCCTGCCTTAGTGCATGCGATGTCGAATGCGGGTGACGAACCCACCGCGGTGTGAGATCCGCCTATTTTTCAGACTGTTGATCGCCGCCGTTTTCCGAAGGGGGAACGGCGGTTTTCTTTGGCCTTCGAGTTCTTGCGAGCAGCCAGAGTAGCAGTCCGATCTCGAGGATGAATCCTGAAAGCAGCATCCAGTGCTGTTTGAAGATTCCGCCGAAGTGGCTGATGATCTGCGGCCCAAACCAGAGCACCAGAACGGACAGTACCAAAAAGCGCACGAAACGGCCGGCGAAAACAGCAAATATAAATTCGCGGAATTTCATTTCGAACGCAGCCGCGGCCAGCACGAACACCTTGAAGGGGGTCGGCGGCGGCAGCATCCCGGGAAACATGAGTGCCCAGAATTCGTTGCGCTCGAACGATTGATGAATCTTCTGGAAGCGCTCTTCGGTAAGCCGTTTCCGCAGAACCTTTTCTCCACCCAGATAGCCGATGAGGTAGAGAGGAATGCTGCCCAGGGCTGAACCTAGCGATGCCATGGCAACGTACAGCAGCATCCGTCTGCGATCCTGGTACACATATGTCGCGACGATGAAATCGACGGGCATGCCTAACAGAGCGCTATCGGCAAACGCGACAACGAACACGCCCCAGACTCCAAGCACTTTCATGAGCCCCAGAACCCACGCGGAGTAGCGCGCCAGTATGTGTCCGATGCGTTTCAAGACGAATAGCCAGTGTACGTGATGAAGAACAATGTGTCAGGCGAGGAACCGACCTGCGGTGCGCACTCATTTGACGCCGCCTGACACCGGAACCCCGCTCTGTCCCTGCTATGATCGCTACCTTCGGAGCTAAAAAGATGCGATCAATTCGCTTGCTAGCATTCCTGCTTCTTGCCACCTTCGCAACGGCTCAGCAATTCGACGTGGTTATCGAGGGTGGTCGCGTGATGGATCCGGAGACCGGTTTGGATGCTGTTCGGAATGTCGGAATTCGCGATGGAGAGATCGCCCGTATCTCCAGCGATCCTTTGTCAGGAAAACGAACGATTCAGGCATCAGGACTTGTCGTAGCAGCGGGGTTCATCGATCTCCATCAGCATGGCCAAGAACTGGCCAGTCAACGCGTGAAAGCTTTTGACGGCGTAACTTCTGCGCTCGAGATGGAGATCGGTGTCGCAGATGTTTCGAAATTCTTGCAGGCGAAAGAAGGCCATTCCCTCATTCACTACGGCACTACAGCAAGTCATGTTGCCGCGCGATCGCTGGTTTTTGGAGCGCCGCTCACCGCAGAAGGCCCAACAGCGCACGCCGGAATTTCTGGAATCCTGCCAAAGAGCGGCCCTGCTACGGACAAGCCGGCGACACCCGATCAGATCAACCGCATCGAGCAGCGACTTCGCGACGAAATCGACTCTGGAGCGCTCGGCGTTGGCATGGGAATCCAGTACACGCCTGGGGCAACACGTCTCGAGGTCATCGACATGTTCCGTGTCGCCGCCGAACGCAAGCTGCCGGTGTACACACACATTCGCAGCTTCGGCCGGATCGAGCCGGGTTCGGCTATCGAGGCCATCGAGGAAGTCATTGGAGCCGCGGCGATTTCAGGCGCACCGCTGCACATTGTCCATATCAACAGCACTTGCCTGCGTGAAACCATGGAATGCCTTTCGATGGTTGAGGGAGCCCGCGCGCGCGGACTGGATGTAACCACCGAGGCTTATCCCTACATAGCAGGAATGACCCAGCTGAATTCTGCACTATTCAATCCGGGATGGCGGGAGAAGCTTGCCATTGAGTATGGGAGTCTCGTGCTGCCCAACACCGGCGAACACCTTACCAAGGAGCGATTCGAGGAGCTGCACCAGTCGAGTGAGGCGCAAGACGTGCTTATTTTCGCAAACACTCAAGAGATGGTCGACGCAACCATCCCAAATCCACTGATCTTGATCGCCAGTGACGGCGCCGATGGACACCCGCGGAATGCCGGCACCTATTCGCGAGTATTGGCGCAGTATGTCCGCGAAAAGAAAACTCTCACATTGATGGATGCCTTGCGGAAAATGTCGCTGATGCCAGCCCAGATGCTCGAGCGTTCGACTCCCGACGCTCACCGCAAAGGACGGCTGCAGGAAGGCGCCGACGCAGACATTGTTGTCTTTGATCCGCAGACGATCACCGACCGGGCGACGTTTGAGAAACCGATGGAGCCCAGCGTTGGCGTGCGTGACTTGATTGTTGCCGGCACGCCGGTAATTGACGGCGGAAAACTGGTACCGGATGTGTATCCTGGGCGGGCGATTGTAGGAAAGAAGCGATGAGTGCGTGGACTGCCGTCCTGGGCAATGCTGAAGCACGATGTCGCATCTCTTATCGTCTATCTGACCCTAACGCGGCCGCGATAGAAGCCGTCGCGGACGGGCGAGGCGCCCGTCCCCACATTAGCATTGGTTATCCGTGCTCTGTCTTTCCGCTGAGGAGTTCCAGAGCGTGCGGCAGCAAGCCCGCTATCACTTCTAAAGATTCAACCGCACCGGCCGGACTTCCTGGTAGATTCAAGATCAGCGTCTTGCTGCGGACTCCACACACCCCGCGGCTCAGAGCGGCGAATGGTGTTTTCTTTCCACCTTCCGCACGCATGCGCTCGGCGATGCCATCGAGCAGTTTCTCGCAAACCGCCTTCGTTGCGTCAGGTGTGACATCGCGAGCGGCGATCCCCGTCCCACCAGTCGTAACGATCAGCGGAACTTCGCGCGCCAGGCGGATCAGCAGGTTTTGTATCTGGATAACGTCGTCAGAAACTACCTCTCGCGCCGCCACTGAAAAATGGAGCTTCTCGAGCAATTGAACAACGGCAGGGCCAGACCGGTCCTCGCGTTCTCCGCGAGCGCAGGAATCGCTGACGGTGACGACCGCCGCGGTAAGAACGGCTGGGGAATTAGCCATCGAGCAGAACGTCTTCCTCTTCGTCCTTTCGGCGGCTCACCGGGGCTGCCGGAGCGGGGGCTGAAACCGGCGCAGCAGCCGGCTCCGCAGGAGCGGCGTCCACTTCGCTTCCGCCATCACGAGCAGACTCGTCGAGCAGGCGAAGACCTTCCATCAACAGACCTTGGGTGTTGAGCTGCGTAGTCGCTTTATCCGTCTTGCCTTCAAAGTCAAGTTGGAAGTTCCCGCCAGTCCAACGCAGAACTTTGAACACCGCTTCATCTCCAACAAGCGATCCGTAGGTGGCGTGCTTAACCTGACCTTCGGCGAAGAATACCTCGCACTTCTCGCCTTCATTACTGAGCGACAGCTGGCAGCTCTTCCGTCCCATTTCAAGCGACTGCATGAGATCGATTACGTTCATTTGCGACAAATTGCCGCGCACCACGCCGTCTGACGGAGCGGTCTTGGCCATCTTCTCCAGGGCGATACGATCGATCATGCGCTTCACGCGGCGCGTCGCGTCTTTCAGGAAGAATGGCTTTTCGAGATAGTCGTCCGCGGCGTCGAGAGGGGAGAGGCGCTCCACGATATCGGCCTTGCTGGCCATCAGCACTGTCGAGAAGTTAGCTGTGGCCGGACGACTCTTGAGCTTCTCCACTAGTTGACGGCCGTCCATCCCGGGCATCCGATAGTCGCAGACAAGCAAGTCCGGCGGCTCATCCACCGCCTTCAGCAGCGCGTCGGCCGCATCGGTGGCAGTTGTAATCTTGGCGAGAGACGACAACGCCTGCTGCAACATTCCCAACACCATCGGGTTGTCATCAACTACCAGGAGCTTAACGTTATCGGCCATGAATTGGTTTCTTCGGGCGCCGGTACTCTCCGCTCTTCCCCCCGCTCTTTCGCTCGAGCACGATCTCTTGAATTTCGATGCCTTTGTCTGCGGCCTTCAGCATGTCGTAGATGGTGAGAGCGGCAACGCTGACTGCAGTCAGAGCCTCCATCTCTACGCCTGTTTCCGCGGTCGTCGCAACTTTTGAGCTGATCGCGAGGCCATTCTCGCACACGCGCACCTCGACATCAACGAGCGACAGAGGCAATGGGTGACACATGGGAATCAGTTCGGAGGTGCGCTTGGCAGCCATGATCCCGGCGATGCGGGCCACTTCCAGCGGATCTCCTTTCGGATTCGAGGGCAACGATGACAGCACCGCTTGACTGACAGATACGAATCCGCTGGCTTCCGCCTCACGTTTTGACACCGATTTGCCCGATACGTCCACCATCCGGGCTCGACCAGCGCCATCGTAGTGCGAAAGTTTCTTGGGCATGAAGGCTTCTGTGTAAGTTCTATCTTACATGGGTGCACGTAGCCTTCGGGGTCGGCTCACCGCGGCATAATCGGAACGAATTCTCCACGCTGAATCAAATCTCGGTCGGCAGGAATCACCACAAGGCAGTTCGCCCGAGCTGTCGCTGCGACATCACCAGAGCCTTGCCAGGAAACCAACTCCACTTGTGAGTCTTCGAACTCGCCTGAGAACATCCCCGGTAGAAAGCGTTTGAGGCCGGGCTTCACCCGGATCGGCGATCTTAGCCGCGCATAGGCAAATCGCAATTTCCGCCGAGACATTCCCGCCAGGGACTCCAGCATCGGCTGGACGAAGAGCTCAAACGTCACCATCGTCGAGACTGGGTTCCCAGGGAGCCCAAAGAAATAGGTTCCCTTTCCATCGCGAGCGTTGGCACACTTGCCGAATACCACGGGACGGCCGGGCTGGATTTTCGCACCGGTAAAGAAGAATTCAGCCTTGAGATCTTCCAGAACCTGCTCGACCAAGTCGTAGCGTCCCATGGAGACGCCGCCCGTCAACACCAACAAGTCGGCCGTTAGACCTTCTTCGATAAGGCTTCTTAGCCTTTGCGGCTCGTCTGGTGCGATCCCCAGGAGCAGAGGCTCGCCGCCCGATTCTCGAATCTGTACAGCCAGGGAGTAGCTGTTGGAATTGCGAATCTGGGTCGGACCGGGTTGTGCGTCGACCTTCACAATTTCGTCGCCGGTCGTTAGTACGGCGACTCGCGGGCGCTTGTAGACCTTCATTCGAGCTGCGCCAGCCGACGCCGCCAGCGCAATTGCCGCATCATTCAACAGCTGCCCTCCCGCAACCAATATGCCGCCCTGCCGCGCTTCAGCCCCGGCTGGAACCACATTCTCTCCGGGAGCCACGCCTCTGTTGATCTTGACCTGCGCCCCTTGTTGTTCGGTGTACTCGATCATGACAACGGCGTCAGCCCCAAACGGGACCGGCGCTCCCGTCATAATTGCTGCGGCTTGTCCAGCGCCAATCTGGCTGAGCATCGTGCTGGGACTCTCTCCGGCACGAATTTCGCCTATCAAATCCAATGTGGCTGGTACATCGGCCGCCTCCGCCGCCCGAACTGCATAGCCATCTCGCGTGGATCTTGGGAAAGGCGGCAGGTCTCGATCGGCGAGAATTGGTTCACTCAGCACACGCCCGGCGGCTTCGAGCAGCGCCACGGAATCAGATTCGTGCGCCTGAATTCGGGCGGCTTCTTGCTCAACCACATGTCGTGCATCTTCAAAGCTCAGAACATGGGAGACCTGAACTTGTACCATTCAGAGATGATAGAGGATAGGAAGCGACCTGAGGCTAAAACGCCGCAGTCAACCAGAGATAACTTTCCTGGCCAAGGTAATAAACCAGCTTTGCAGGCGAAAAACTCTGTGGTGTCGGTACCCCGCGTTAACGCGCTAACTCCTGCCCCAATGTAGCCGGATTGCTGGCAAATGAAAGCCCGGTTTCAAGATCAATCACCCGATCCTGCACGAGCTTGGCAATCTCGTAGTCGAAATGCTGCATCCCTTCGGACGACCCCGCTTTCATGGCTTCCAGCAAATCATCGTTCTCGCTCTCACCCTTCTCGATGCATTCCCGAGTGCGGGCATTCGCTTTGAGGATTTCGAAGGCGGCAACCCGTCCGCTGCGATCAGATTTCGACATTAGTCTTTGGCAGACGATGTAGCGGAATGACTTGGCAAAGCGCTCCCGAACCGACTTCTGCTCGGCCGGTGAGAATGAAGTGATGATACGCTCAATGGTCTTGGTCGCATCCATCGTGTTCAAACTGGAGAGCACCAGGTGGCCGGTCTCGGCTGCTTCGAGAACGATCTCCATGGTCTCGCGGTCGCGCATTTCTCCGACCATAATGACCTTTGGGGCCTGCCGCATCGCCGATCGCAGCGCATGCGCAAAACTCGGCGTATCGCTGTGCAACTCACGCTGGTGGATGGTGGAACACTTGTGATTGTGCAGAAACTCGATCGGGTCTTCGATCGTGATGATGTGGTAGTACTTCTCCCGATTGATCGCGTCGAGCAGCACCGCCAACGTGGACGATTTACCAGACCCAGTTGACCCCGTGACCAGCACAATTCCGTCTCTCAACTTAGTGATATCGGACAACTGCTGAGGCAACCGAAGGGATGCGAATTCCGGAATATTGGTAGGAATGACGCGCATCACGACCGCACAACTGCCGCGCTGAATGAACACATTGACACGGAATCGCGCCAGTCCCGGTAATCCGTAAGAGATGTCGCTGGATCCGTGTTCGCGGAGCGTGTTGATCGCCTGCTTGTTGTCGCCAATGAGATCAGCGGCAATTTGCCGCGTATCGTCGGCAGACAGTACGGTCATTCCCGGAACCTGCACCGGAATCATCTGCCCGTACACCTGGACCTGTGGCGGTCGGCCAGGAGAAAAGATCAAATCGCTGATCTTTTCAGCGGCCCGCAACATGGCGCTCAGCAAAGCGGGAGTGGCGATTCGACCGCTTCCTGAGAAATCTTCGAGAGCAACGGAAATCGGAGCAATTGTCGGTGCTGCCATTCGTCCTCACACACGGAATCGCACGCACCACAGACTGGAAGAAGGCTATGTAAGAACTGTACCGCGCGGGGGATGGCGACGCTAAGGCCATTAAGTGCATAGTCCTTCGTAACCGGGCAAAAAATCGGGGCGGCTCAAAGCCGCCCCGGGTTCGCTCTAAGTTATTGTGTACAAATAAGATCTACTTCTTCGCCGGCTTCTTCTTGGTCCCGTAGCTGGTTTCCACGGACGACCCGATACTGGTCAGCAGATCTTTCGCACTTTGTGCGTTCGGCCCCTCAGGAGCGACTTCAAGATACTTCTGAAACGCTTCTGCAGTACCTGGGGGTGCGATGGTCTTGTTGCCTTGGAGCGTCGCCTTGCCGAGCAAATTCACACCCTTCTGGTAATAGGCCTCGGCGCGCGTCGGATCCGCCGCGATACATTTATCGAAAGCCGCATTCGCATCGTCGACCCGACCGGCATTCGTGTAGACGGCGCCAATGTTGAAGTAGACCGAACCAGCTTGCGTCGGATCTGTTTTCGCCGCAGCCTCGTAGGACTTCACAGCGTCATCGACCTTGCCGGACTTGGCGTAGGCATCCGCCATGTTGATGTAGAAGCCCGAGAGCTGCTGGTTGGCCTTGGCCGCGTCTTTTTCTTTTCCCGCCTGGACGTTGTCCTGCTTGATTTGAATGGCTTTCTGATATGACTCTACGGCCGACTCGTAACGCTTTTGCTTTTCGGCCTTATCGGTCTGGGTAAGTGCCGACATGCGATAAGCGTCGCCCAGTCGATACCACAAGACATCGCGAGTAGCGTCGATCTGATTGGCCTCGGTCAGAGCGGCAATGGCAGTCTCATAGTCCTTCGCCGCAATCGCCTGGTTGGCGGCATCCAACTTGCCTTGCAGAGTCTTGACCGTATTGGTTTCTTTCTGCTGCTTCGCTTGAGCCTCTTGTCGGGCCTTCAGCTGCTCCGGGGTAAGACCCTCGCCTTTTGCCTCCTGTTCCGCTCGTTTCTTCATGTCAAAATCCAGCGCATCGTTGTCACCGAGCTGGACTTGGTATCCCTTGACGAGGTCGAACGCATTGTTGGCCTTCTGGTCGTCGGCATTCTTAAACACCTGGACGTTGTACTTGCCGGGTGTGAGCCCAAGAGAGAAATACTCTCCCTTTTTGTTGGTCTTTAGCGTGTATTTCTGACCGTTATCCAGATTGGTAAAGAGCACAATAGCGTCTGCAATTGGAGTCCCCTGCGCATCTCTGCATGTGCCCTTTACTGTTCCTGACGCTTGAGCGAATGCCACGGGCACACAAAGAGCCGCAGCCAAAACCGCGATCAAAAAAATTGCGAAATGCTTTTTCATATTGCCTCCCGGCAACAAAACTCATTGAGCCACGTATGGAATCGGATCCTGCACTCCTGCTGCCTCAAAAGCACGCAGGCGCAACACACAGCTGTCGCACACACCACAGCCCCGATCCTCGCGGCTGTAACACGACCAAGTTAAATCGAAGGGTGCACCCAATTCAAGGCCAAGGCGCACGATCTCTGCTTTCCGCATGGCGATAAGAGGAGTCTCGATTTCAATGTCTCCATCTTTGGTGCCAGCTTTCACCACTTGGTTGAAAGCTTTGTAATAGGCCGGACGGCAATCTGGGTATCCCGAACTGTCAGGTTCCACCGCGCCGATGTAAATCCTTTTGGCCCCGAGAACCTCAGCCCAACTGACGGCCGCCGCCAGGAAATGGGCATTGCGAAACGGGACGTAGGTGACAGGCACACCTTGCCCGATCATCTCAGCGTCCGGTACCGGAATTGAGTCGTCGGTCAGCGCTGATCCACCGATCATGCTCAACGACTCATTGCGCAACATCAGACGATCATGGATTTTCAAGCGCTGGCAAATGGCTAAAAAAGACTGGCGTTCGCGCTCTTCGGTGCGCTGACCATAGCTGATGTGCAGCGCTGCTGCATCGTGGTCACGCGCGGCCAGTGCCGCGCAGACACTCGAATCCATCCCTCCGCTCAAGAGCACGATTGCCCGAGATTTGGCTGAACCCGGCAAGCGTCAAACTCCCTTCATCGCAGGATCCCAAATGAACTTGTGGAGTTGCAGACTCAGCCTGGCCGGCACATTGTCGGCAAGCATCCATTCCGCGAGTTCCTGTGGATCGAGAAGACAGTGCGAGCTGTTGCGCACTCCTCTGGCATCCTTTCGAAATGCCGGAGAAAACAAAATTGCGTTTACTTTTCCCGGGAGCCGGTGGCGTAGCACAAACTCGCGAGCAAATTCGTAGTCAGCGCGGCTGCTCAGAACAAATTTCACTTCGTCTCGCTCGGTTAGTGCTTCAAGATTCTCCGTCTGGAACGTATCGCCCTCGCCAGAATCCGGGCATTTCACATCGACGATCTTCACCACTGCTCCCGGAACACGCTCCAATAGGCGTTCGCCGCTGGTTTCGAGCAGTACCGTGTAACCCTGCCCGGCAAGGCGTTGCATCAGGGGAATGAGTTCTCTTTCCTGCAACATCGGCTCGCCGCCGGTGATTTCAACCAGGCCACCATCGGGACTTAGACGCAGCACATCTTCGAATACCTCTTCGGGTGTCATCTTACGGCCGCCGTAAAAGGTGTATTCGCTGTCGCACCATGTGCAGCGGAGGTTGCATCCCGTCAGCCGCACGAATACGCACGGCAAGCCCGCGTAGGTTGACTCGCCTTGCAGCGACTTGTAAATTTCGGTGATTTGCATCTCTGTGCAGAGTTCCGGCGGCTATCGGCGGGCGTTTAGCAACACCCTATCCTCGTGATCATTCCGAGTACTTCGCCGTTGTCGTGTCTGTCTCAAAAACCGTAACATCCTTAACCCGAACCCGGCCCTTGGTCACGGTTCGCAGCCGGGTATTCGATTCATCATAGAAATACTTGGCCAGATTCTCCGCTGACGGATTTATCACAGTGAACGGTTCAATATCATTGATCATCTGATGGTCAAGGCGCTCGATGACATGCTTCATAACTTCCCGCAGATCTTTAAAGTCCAGCAGAAGGCCAGCTTTGTCCAATTCTGCACCGGCCAGGGTCACACGAATTTTGTAGTTGTGACCGTGCGGATTTTCGCACTTTCCTTTGTAATTGCGCAGGTAATGTCCTGCGGCAAACGAATCTTCAACGGTAACTTCGAACATGGTCCCCCATTGGCTGGCGGCAAAACGCACGCCAGCCAGGTGCTGCAACGAACCTCTATTTTAACGCTTGCGCAGGATTGAGGTCAGGCCCCGACTCCGAAGAAGCCTTCTACTACCCGCATGTCGGTAGTTCGCTTGTAATTGGGCAAACTATCCACGAACACGCGCCCGTACTGCTTCTTCAGAATGCGGTTATCGAGCAGCACCAGCAGGCCCCGATCGTGTAGGGAACGGATCAGACGTCCGAAACCCTGCTTCAATGTGATTACTGCCGACGGTACCTGATACTGAAAGAACGCATTGCCGCCTTCAGCGTCGATCGCCTTGACTCGCGCGGCAACAACCGGATCTGTCGGCACGGCGAACGGAAGCCGGTCAATAATCACGCAGCTCAGTTGTTCTCCCTGCACGTCAACACCTTGCCAGAAAGAAGACGTTGCAAAGAGAACGGCATTGGGAGTGAGCCGAAACTCCTCAAGCAGCGCGCTCTTTGGCGCGTCGCCCTGTCGCAACAGAGGGAATTCAATTTCTCCCAACAGCTTCTGATAGACGTCATTCATCTGCGCATAGCTAGTGAACAGCACGAATGCCCGCCCACGCGTGATCTCCAGCAATCTGCGAATTCGCTCTGCGGCTTTGACAGTAAATTGCGGAGTACGGGCATCCGGAAGGTCGGGCGGTACATACAAGAGTGCCTGGCTCTGATAGTCGAAGTGGGACGGCAGCACCAGGTCTCTGGCATGGTCGAAACCCAGCCGCTTCCGGATGTAGTCAAACCCTCCTCCAACCGCGAGCGTCGCCGACGTCAGGACGGCGCACTCCAATTTCGACCAGAGACACTCCCGCAAAATAGGACCGACGTCAATCGGCGTAGCTTGCACGAATACATGTTGGCGGCCGTGTTCTTTTGATTTCTCGGTGTCTCCTCCTGTCGAAGGGTATCTCCGTGGTGAAAACTGCCGCCCGCGACGCTCAATCCAGAACACCGTGTTGCGGTCTTCCGCTTCGAGAGCGTAGCTGAGTTGCACTTGGATCTCCTGCGCGCGCCGGACGAAACTGAATACCTCCTCCGGCTTCTGCTGCAGGCCTTCCAGTTCTCCGGCAATACGCGTAAAAGACTGGTTCAAAGCAACAAATTCATCGCCGTTTTCTTCCAGAAACTCGCGGCGCGTTTCAAAAGCAAATCGGCCGTCCCCGGGCGGCAGGAGCGAGAAGAACAGCTGCGAGCGTTCGCGCAAACTTCCCAATGCTCCTGATATGGAGGCTGAAAGCGTCCGGTTCTGCTGCATCGAATACTCGACGTCACGCGCCAGTTCCTCCACACGGAGATTGCTCACCGAAATTCCGAAATAATTTCCGGCGACATCCTCCAGTTCGTGGGCTTCGTCAAAAACCACGGCAGCTGCCTCGGGAAGAATTCCCGCGTCCGGCGCTCCATCCGCCTGCAGCTTGATAGCGAGATCGGCGAAAAAGAGATGGTGGTTGACGATGATGATGTCGCTCTCCATCGCTCGACGTCGCATCTCCGTGATGAAGCAGCGCTCCCACTGGCTGCACTTCTGGCCCGTGCAGGTATCGGCGCGTGCATCTAGTTTGTGCCAGAGCAGGCTGGCTTCGGGGAGTTCCGCCAACTCGGCGCGGTCGCCTGTCGACGTAGCCTTCTCCCACGCTGCAATTGCCCGGTACTGTTCGATCTCTTCCAGTCCGCTCAACACCGGCTGATCGGTAAGGTCATAGAGCTTTTTACGGCATAGATAGTTGTTCCTGCCCTTCATGTAACAAACCGAAAGTCGAGAGCCAGAACCCGAAGGACCGGCAGACAAGGCCTTCTCGAGGAAGGGAACGTCTTTATAGAAAAGCTGCTCCTGCAGATTCTTCGTCCCGGTGGAAATGATGACCCGTTTCCCGGACCGAATCACCGGAACCAGGTATGCCAGCGTTTTGCCCGTGCCCGTACCCGCCTCCACGACGATGTGCCGTTTCTCTTCAAGCGCCTGCTCGACTGCCTGGGCCATCTGAAGCTGCCCACGGCGGAATTCATAGGCCGGATGCGTCTTGGAAAGCACACCGCCGGGCGCGAAGAATTGGTAAAGCGAAGCATCTTTGCCGCTGGGAGCGGGTCGGCTAGAAGTCGCCGCGGACACGGGCTCGAAGGGAGTGGACACCGGAGTCTCTATAATAGCGATTCCGGAGCTTCCGCATCACATGCCCGAACCGACTCAAAACGTGACCAGAGCAGAAGCGACGCCGATTCCCATAATCGCGATCGTCGGCCGCCCGAACGTCGGCAAATCTACGCTCTTTAACCGCATTGTGGGCTCGCGCCGCGCCATTGTCGGCGACGAACCGGGAATCACTCGCGACCGCCTCTACGGAGATGCTGAGTGGAACGGGCATCAATTACGCGTGGTCGATACGGGTGGCATCCTGCCCGAAGAAAAAGATCTGATTCCGTCGGAGATTTTCCGGCAGGCCCGCGTTGCGCTCGACGAAGCCGCGGCAATCATCATGGTTGTCGACGGCCGGACCGAACTAGCCGGTCCAGACATGGAGCTCGTTCGCTTGTTGCGCAAGGCCAATCGTCCGCTCTTTATGGCGGTGAACAAAATCGACAGCGAAAAGCAATCTGCGCTGGTCGCAGACTTCCATCGGCTGGGTATCGAACAAATATTTCCTATTTCCGCCGAGCACAGCCGCGGTGTAGACGATCTGTTGGATGCGGTCGTCGCAAAGCTCCCAAGATTTCTCCCCACAGAGAACACAGAGATCACAGAAGACATACCAGATCACGAGGAGCCAACGACCGACGACCAACGACTATCGACCGAAGTTAAAGTAGCCATAATCGGTCATCCCAACGTGGGCAAGTCGACCCTCCTGAATTGCCTGACGGCGTCCGACCGGGCCATCGTTTCGCCAATTCCCGGCACCACTCGTGATGCTGTCGACGAAGTCGTCGAGCGGAACGGAAAACGCTTTCGTTTTATAGACACCGCCGGCATCCGTCGCAAAGGCAAGACTCACCTCATGGCAGAGAAACTCTCGGTCGTGATGGCGCGCAAGCATCTGGAGGCGGCTGACATCGCTTTGCTGATCATCGATGCAACTGAGGGAGTCAGCCAGCTTGACGCTTCCATCGCAGGTTACGCCCACGAGAGCGGGCGCTCCGTCATCGTCGTGATCAACAAGTGGGATCTGATGATCCACGGCCAGCAAAGGAAAGGTAGGCCCACGAAATCGGAGCGCATGCGCGAGACGAAACGACCGGGGGACCGCGAAGCCTACGAAGAGCGCCTGCGCTACGAACTGAAATTTCTGAGTTACGCTCCCGTCGTATTCATCTCGGCTCAAACGGGAAAAGACACGGACAGGATTTTTCCTCTCCTCGAAGAAGTATCCGCTGAACGCTGGAAGCGGGTCTCGACCTCAGAAATGAACCGATTCCTGGAGCGCGTCGACTTCGAACGCGCCTCGGTCCCCATGCGCCAGCGCGTGAAGATTCTCTACATGACCCAGGCCGCAGTTGCTCCGCCGACGTTTGTCCTGTTCACCAACCGCGCCGTGAAGCTGCACTTCGCCTATCAGCGCTTTCTGGAAAATCAAATCAGGCACGCCTTCGGATTCATGGGGACACCGATCTGGATCAAGAATCGGGCAAGAGACTGATTCAGAGGCGGGGCTAGATATGGAGAGCTGCGGGCTGGCGCTCAAACACCAGGAACGCAATGCGTAGAATGCCGGCGGCACGAACGCCATCGAGGGCCAGCTTCACCGCTCCCCACCTCGCCCGCATGTCTGCTTGTACGTAAACTTTCCTCTCCACGCTACGGTCTTTCAGGCGGTCGGCGATCTTCCGTGGCAAATCAGAAGGCCTGACTTGTTCGGTATCAAAATAAACTTTGCCGTCGCGTGTCACACTGACGATCATCGCGTCTTCACGATTCGCACTGGGCATGGAAACTGGATGTATCACCTTCGGCAGGTCGACGGAGCCGCGATGGTGATAATGCGAGCTGTCTGTCATGAACAGGAGCAGCACCACGAATAGCACCATCCCCATTGCGCCCGCGAATTGAAAGTTATTGAAGTCGCTGAATAGCTGCGAAGATCTGCGCCATGTCTGCAACATGTGGATGTCTCTACTGTTATTGCATCACCTCAGATTCGAAACAGAAGATTACCGTCGTACTCAGCAAGTAGGACACTACGAGTTAAGTTGCAATCACTCACCGTCCAGTCTCTGCTCCTTTGTCATCAATCCAACTCTCTGCACACCTGCGTGATGCGCCAGATCGATCACATCTGCCACGTACTGAAAATCAACATCGGCATCTCCGCGCACAAATGCCACCTTCTCGACGCGAGTTAGATAGATGCGCGCCAGCCGGTCTTCCAACTCGGCCCACGGCACGTCGTCTCGATTGATTTTGACTGAGGGATGTTGATCTTTCCCCGTCCAAATAACCTGGATCACAACTGTTCGTGGCTGCACCACTTCTGTCTTGGTGTCCGGATTCGGTTGTGGAATCTGCGCCTTCTCCCCATATTCCGGATCCATCGATACGACCAGCATGAACATGATGATCAGCGTCAGCAACACGTCTATCAGTGGCGTGACGTTGATCTGTGGTCCAGACGCACCTCCGCCTGCCATTGAGAAAGCCATCGGGAATCGCTCCTCTCGGGCACGCGTGTCTGCAACATCAGACACCTCATCACCAGCTTAGGTTCCAGTCCCGTCCGCCGCTAAAGCCGCATCGGATGCGCCTTTTGATTCATTCTGCCCCAATATGAAGTTGATTCCCTATACGCGGACCATGCATCATGGAGCACGGTCGCTCGAGACACGCGGCCTTGGCCACGGCTCATGCACCGTTTATTCCAATATTCGATCCCGCTCCTCTCTGCCCTCCTTCTCACTTGCTCCGCTCACTCCCAGGACAACTACGAAATTCAGGTCTACGGTTACGAGACAGTTCCCCCTCGCTCCACCATGGTTGAAATCCACTCCAATTTCACGGTAAACGGCAGCAAGACTGTTGAGGACGGCGTGTTGCCTTCGAACCACGCGATGCACGAAACGCTCGAAATCACGCAAGGCATCACCAACTGGTCGGAAGTAGGTTTCTACGTTTTCTCCAGCATTCAACCCGATGGCGGCTGGCAATGGGTGGGCGATCATATTCGTCCCCGCGTGCGGGTTCCCGACGAATGGCATTGGCCGGTAGGCGTGAGCCTCTCGCAAGAGATCGGCTATCAGCGCGCCGCATTCTCGCCCGATACCTGGACGTGGGAGATCCGGCCGATCATCGATAAGAAGATCGGCCCGTGGTATCTGAGTTTCAATCCCACACTCGACCGCTCATTTCACGGCCCGGGAGTGAACAAAGGTGTGGAATTTTCGCCCAATGTCAAAGTGAGCTACGACTTCACGAAGAAAATTGCCGGCGGCCTCGAATACTACGGCGCGTACGGTTCTCTGAACGGATTCGACCCTCTCCACGATCAGGAGCACCAATTCTTTCCCACCATCGACGTAGATTTCGGGCCGCAGTGGGAGTTCAACTTCGGTGTCGGAGTGGGAGTAACCCGCTCCACCGACCACCTCATCGTCAAGTGCATCATTGGCCGCCAATTCTCATGGCCGCAGCGTAAAACCAAGCTGAAACCGTGAGCCTTGCTACACTGCGGGCAAAGGCGGTGGCGAAAATGGCGGCGGTGTACCTTCCACCGGTGCCGACTGCGCTGCGGCCGGATACAACGCCATGCTCAACGGGCGGTAGCGACCTGCGAAGAAGTAGATCGAATACGCGGGGAAGAAAACAACCACAGGAACCGTGATCAGCGAGACCAGGAAGAAAAAGATCGCCAGCAGAATGCATCCTGCAATTACCGCGAGCGTTATTGTCAAAACGTTCCACGTGAGAGCGCCGTTCTTGGTCGCGAAGACTGCTGTGGCGACGACTCCAATAACTGGCACCGCAATGATCACCGCAAGAATGGCTGTGACAATGCCAATCGCGATCGCAGCCACGATCGAGAGAACGACCTTTAATACAACGTAAACCAGGTATCCTTTTTGCTCAGCCCGAATCATCGGCCATAACCGCCGCCAGCCTTCAAAGGCCGTAATCCCTTCCAGCGCCATTTGCGGGATGATGAAATCTTTCGTGAACACGTGAATGACGGCAATCGCGATCATGTAGACCACGAACAATGCAACAACCACAATTCCGGTCAGCACAAGCTGTACCACATGCGCTCGTGGCGGGGTAAACCATCCCATCCCGAACGCAAAAGCCGCAGGCAGCACGATAAGCAGCACAAATCCAGCGAACGTCGCCAGCATCAGGACCAGCTGCCATAGAAAATAGTGCCATCCGTTGCCTTGCCTGCGAGTCCATCCCGCGGCAATGTGGCATTCGCGGGTCAGCACGCCGTCGAACAAAATGAATCGCATGACACTGCTGATATACGTCAGCACCAGAAACACAACCAGACCGGTAATTACCAGGACGGTAATGACGCTAGCGAGAATGGCAGGGTCGATCTTCGGAAAACCATGCCATGGGGGCATACCGCCGCCCTGCGAGGAGCGTGGAAAATTGAGATTTCCTCCACTCCCCAACTCTCCGGCCAGCAGACCCACGAACGCCAGCCGTACCCATTGCCAGAACCGGAATGGGCGGAATAGTTGCCGTTTCGTGTGCTCGAAGGCAAGACTTACAGTATCGACGGCTGAGATTGGCACGGTGCACCTCCGCGAGGCATCGTCAGCAGCAACTTACTAAGAACAGCGGGCGTGAGCAAATAAATTCTTAGTTGGAAAGTGACGTGAGCAGAATCACGAACGGTCGGAACTACTCGTAACGCAGGGCTTCCACCGGATCGAGCTTCGACGCTCGCATCGCCGGCACCAGGCCGCTCACAACGCCAACAAATAGCAGTGCCGCCGTCGAGAGCAGCACTGTCGTCATGGAGATTCGCAGGTGAATATCCCCTTGGCCGGAATCGTCCTCGAACAGCGGACCCATCATCGGCATTGTTCCGACGGCCCATGCTATGAAGTACGACAAAAGCACCCCGATAGTTCCGCCCAGCAACATGATCAATAGTGTCTCGGCCAGGAACTGTAGCTTAATGTGGCGCTTACGGGCTCCCAACGCCCGCCGCAGGCCGATTTCGCGGATGCGCTCGTCCACCGAAACCAGCATGATGTTCATCACACCCACGCCGCCAATGCCGAGAGTTAATGTGCCAATGAAAGTCAGCAATACCTGCAATCCAATCGTCAGAGCATCGATCACAGGACGAAACTCGTCTCGGCCGAACATTTGAAAGGCTTTGGGATCGGTGGGAGAAAAATTCTGACGTGTGGCAACTGCTGCCAGCACCTGTGCCATTGCCTTCTTTTCGAATTGTGGAGCGATTGGCTCAAATACCATCACAGCCGCATAACGCGTATTCCACAGATCGCCGGCGGCGGAATAGGGAATCCACGAAGAATCATCGTCGCTCGAAAAGTAGTTGCTGAGCTGGATCTTCCGAGTCATGACACCGATCACAGTGAACCGGACTCCCGAGACCTGCACCGTTTCGCCAACCGCCGGACGGCCGCTGAACAACTGCTCCTTCAACCGTCCGCCGAGAAAAATGACGCGCCGCCTCTCTAGCTCATCCTCGGCATTAATCCACCTGCCCTCGGACGGCACTTCGTTGCGCATCTCGCCGTATTCGGGACACACTCCGCGCACCGGCGCCGTGCCCACCATGCGATCACCATATGCAATTCCCGGACGCCGCACCGTCTCGAGACATACGTGTTTGACGAGTGGCGCCGTTGCCTTCACCATCTCGAGATCCGACTGCTCCAGAACCACTTTCTTGCCGGCGCGCTGTCCGCCGGGCTGCTCGCTGGTCTGTTGCGGCCAGCAGATCACCACGCTCTTGCCGAAGGCATCGAATCCATGCACCAGAATGCTTCGGAAGCTGCTCCCATAAGCAATTAGAAGCGTTACCGTCGCAATGCCCCACACAATGCCGAGCATGGTAAGCAAACTTCGCGTGACGTTGCGCTTCAGTGCGACCCAAGCTTCGAGAATGATCTCAATCAGCATTCGGAACCCAGATTTCGGTTAGGCCTTCGTGAACCTTCGCGGTTCAAGCTCTTCATCCGCCAGCCTCATATCGCAAGGCTTCAATTGGATCAATAGAAGCCGCTCTCCGTGCGGGATACAGAGCTGCCCCCACCGCGATCGCGCCCAAAAGACCAGCAGCTGTCAACCCGGAACTCCAACTCGGAATCAGCCCCGCAAAGAAGTCTGGCATCGGCAACATATTCACCAGCGCACAAAATCCGAATGCAATACCAAGCCCGATACCGCCACTCAGCAATGCAATGATGAGCGCCTCCATAAAGAACTGGCGCAGAATCGTTCCCGCTGGAGCCCCAATCGCCTTTCGCACTCCAATCTCACGAGTACGCTCGCGGACCGCCACCAGCATCACGTTCATCACACCGATGCCGCCCAGCAACAGCGTTACGATTCCCACTGCGCCGAGAAAAATCTTCATCCCGTCCGTCATCGTCTTGAATGCCTGCGCTTCCTGCACCGTATCCCAGATCGGACACGCTTCCTTGTCGTTCGGATCGTAACGATGCATGCGTGCCAGCGCGACTCGCACTTCGTGTTTGCAAGCTTCATGTTGCGCAACGGACTTCGGCGTCACCAGCAACTGATCAAAATTTGTGCCGGTTGATGGAGGTTTATCCGGAAAATCACGGTGCATCGCCGCGTACGGCACAAAAACTTTGTTTACATCCCAGCCGTCGTAACTGGAGTCTTGCTTCTTCTTCGCCATCACTCCAATCACGGTGTAGGGAAAATCGTTCAGGTAAATCGAAGCTCCCACAGGATTGCGGCCTGGAAATAACTGCTTCGCCGCATCGGAACCGAGGAACGCAACGCGCCTCGCTTCATGCATATCGCCCCAATCGTAAAAACGTCCTTGGCCCACATCGATCGTCCGGATGTAGCCAAACGGCGGATAGGACCCCGTCACGGTAAGAGCAGCATCGTTGTAGTTCGAATGCGTGCGAACAGTGTCCTGTTCCAACTCGGGGATTGCATACTCGCAATCCGGAGATTCTGCCTGCACCACCGGTACATCCGCATCTTCCCATCGGATCCGGCGCCCTGCATTTAATCCTCCAGCCTGCAGGCTGGTGCGACCGTGAAACACGATCATCACGTCTTTGCCCAGGTTTCGTGCCTGCTCCGCTTGCCCTTTTCGCAAGCCTTCCCCCGCGGCCACCATCAACACGATCGACACAATTCCCCAGGCGATCCCGAACATGGTCAGGAACGCTCGCAACTTGTGGGACCACAAGGTTCGTAAAACGTCTAGAAATAGGTCGCGTACGGTCATGCAATGGATTGGACGGGACCCTTTGAGGAACGTCATCCCCGCCCCGGCCTACTCTGAGATACGCAACCAGCAAGGGATTTGTTGCAAGCGTTTCAGACTGGAAGCACTGAGGCTTTGAGGGTATGAGACTCAGCCGCGGGAGGCTAAAGCAGTTGCCCGAGCCAGCCACTCATCAAAATCTCGAAGGGCCGCCTCACACTGCACCCGATGTCGCTCCTTGCGGTCGCGAATCTTGTTCTCTAACGGCGGCAGCAGGTCAAAGGTGATGTTGGCCGGTTGAAAGTGCTTGGGGTCGGCGTGTGTTACGTAATGTATGAGGGATCCAAACGCTGAAGCCCGTGGAGCGGGATCAACCTCACTGTCCATCGCTAACGCGGAAGCATGCACACCGGCAATCAATCCCGTCGCGATTGATTCTACGTACCCTTCCACTCCACAGATCTGTCCCGCAAACAGCACGCGCGGATGCTCTTTCATCTGCAACGTCGGGCGCAACAGCGTCGGGGAGTTTATGTACGTATTCCGGTGAATCTGCCCATAGCGCAGAAAGCGTGCGTTCTCAAGCCCCGGAATTAAACGCAGCACACGCGCCTGCTCTCCAAACTTCAAATGATTTTGAAAACCCACCAGGTTGTATGAGTCAGCCCGCAGATTTTCCTGCCGCAATTGTACGACCGCATACGGCGTCTTCCCGATCCGCGGATCTCTGAGGCCTACCGGCTTCATAGGCCCGAATCGCAAAGTGTCGCGGCCTCGTCGCGCGATCTCCTCGATCGGCAGACATCCCTCGAAGTAGTTGAGCTTCTCCCAATCCTTCGCCTCCACGGACTCAGCCCCAATCAGCGCATCGTAAAAACGCTGATACTCTTCAGCATTCATGGGACAGTTGATGTAATCCGCGGTTCCCTTGTCATATCGCGCCGCCATGTAAACACGCGACATATCGATCGAATCCGCCTCAACAATCGGACTGATGGAATCATAAAAATAGAGAGGGGGGCTCTCTTGATCGCCTGACTCATCTGTCTCCAACGATCGACTCAGACGCGCAATCTCCCGCGCCAGGGCATCTGAAGTCAGCGGACCCGTTGCAACAATCGTAAATCCCTCGCTCTCATCAAGCCGGACAACCTCCTCCCGGCAAACACGGATTCGAGGTTCCTTCGAAATGGTCTCTGTAACGCGAGTTGCAAACGTGACCCGATCTACTGCCAGCGCGTGACCAGCTGGCACAGCGCATTCCCGCGCGATATCCATTAGCAGCGAACCCGCCCGCCGCATCTCCTCCTTCAACAGCCACGGAGCCGTATTCTCACTATCGGACTTCAGCGAATTCGAGCAGACCAATTCCGCGAAATCACCTGTCTGGTGTGCTGGCGTCGAACGCACCGGGCGCATCTCGCACAGATCCACATCCAATCCCCGACGCGCACACTGCCACGCCGCTTCGGACCCTGCCAGCCCCGCGCCGATTACTGTGACTTTCACCATTCCTTCTATCTTAACTGGCCCAGGCTCTCGGTCCGCCCGACGAGGCTATAATCCTGCCCATGAATCTCGAACAGAAAGTAGCCGAGCTGCAGCGCCGCAATCAGCTTGCCGAAGACGGCGGAGGCCCCAAACGCCGCGAGCGTCAGCACAAGGAAGGCAAGATGTCAGCCCGCGAGCGCATCGAGTTCCTGCTAGACGAAGGCACTTTCGAAGAAACTGACAAGCTGGTCACGCATCGATGCAACGATTTCGGCATGGCCGAGCAAAAAATCTACGGCGACGGATTCGTCACCGGCTACGGCCGCATCGAAGGCCGCCTCGTCTACGTTTTCGCCCAGGACTTCACAGTCTTCGGCGGATCACTCTCGGAAACCAACGCCGGCAAGATCGTAAAGATCATGGACCTGGCGGCAAAAATGGGCGCGCCCCTTATCGGCCTCAATGACTCCGGCGGCGCCCGCATCCAGGAAGGCGTCATGTCGCTGGCCGGCTACGCCGACATCTTCCTGCGAAATACTCTCAACAGCGGTGTTATCCCGCAGATCTCCGCCATCATGGGCCCATGCGCCGGGGGCGCCGTTTACTCGCCTGCCATCACCGACTTTGTGCTGATGGTCGACAAGACGTCTTACATGTTCATCACCGGCCCGGACGTAATCAAAACCGTCACTCTCGAGGAAGTCACCAAGGAGCAACTCGGCGGCGCGATGACTCACAATGAGACCTCCGGAGTTGCGCACTTTCTCGCACACGACGACGCCGAGTGTCTCTCGATGGTCCGCGAACTCCTCAGCTTCATTCCCTCAAACAATCTCGACGAGGCACCGCGCAAGACCTGCACCGACCCTGCGGACCGCGCCGACGCCGCTCTCGACAAAATCGTTCCTTCACAATCGAACCAGCCGTATGACATCAAAGATGTGATCCACCCCGTTGTTGATGATGGCTACTTTTTCGAAGTGCAGGAACACTACGCGAAGAACATAGTCGTGGGATTCGCCCGGCTTGACGGCCGCTCGGTCGGTATCGTTGCAAACCAGCCCTCCGTTCTGGCCGGTACGCTCGACATCAACGCTTCTGTCAAAGGCGCACGCTTCGTACGCTTCTGCGATTGCTTCAACATTCCTCTAGTGACCTTGGAGGATGTCCCGGGATTTCTTCCCGGAACATCCCAGGAATACGGCGGGATTATCAAGCACGGCGCAAAATTGCTCTTCGCCTTTGCGGAAGCTACAGTGCCGAAAGTTACGGTCATCACCAGAAAAGCCTACGGCGGTGCCTACTGCGTGATGGCCTCAAAGCACATTCGCACCGACGTGAATTACGCTTGGCCGACCGCAGAAATTGCCGTGATGGGTCCGGAGGGCGCAGTAGACATCGTCTACAAACGCGAACTCGATGCGGCCGCGAACCGTGAGCAAGTCCGTCGCGAAAAAATTGAGGAATTCCGTGACCGCTTCGCCAACCCGTACGTAGTCGCCGACCGCGGATTCGTCGACGCAGTCATTCAGCCTCGCGACACGCGCAAGAAACTGATCCAAGCACTGGCAATGCTTGAAACCAAGCGGGACAAAAACCCGCCTAAGAAGCACGGCAATATCCCTCTTTAGCAATGCATTTCAGGTCATCTTTTCAATTCAGGTGCGGAGGTCTTTCCATGAAGAAACTTTTCACGTTACCCGCTCTCTGTTTCTTATCTATCCCGCTCCTGTCCCAAGATCCCGGCGCTCAACTTTCCTCTCTCCCTCAACCCAAGGACTACGTCCAGCACCGTTCCTCCAGCTACGACCGCAGCGGAGGGAATGCCGACGCGCGGCCCGTAGCCCCCGGCGAAACGCTCACTTTGCTCGACGAAAATGGTCCGGGCCTCATCACCCACGTTTGGGTCACCATAGCCAGCGACGACCCCAATCACCTGAAAGCGCTAGTCCTGCGCATGTACTGGGATGGGGAATCCACCCCCAGCGTTGAAGCCCCGATCGGCGATTTCTTCGGACTGGGCCTCGGCGACTATCACCTCTATCAATCCCTACCGCTCCAAGTCAGCTCCGATAAAGCTCTGAATTGCTTCTTTCCTATGCCGTTCCAGAAACACGCCCGCATCACGGTTACCAACGAGGGAACGAAAAGAACTGACGCCTTCTATTTCAATATCGACTACCGCGCCTACAACAAGCCTTTGCCCGCCGACGGACTCTACTTCCACGCGCAATATCGGCAAGCCGCCCCCGCACAAGGAACCACCGAGCCATGGAAGGTCAATGGCGACATGGACAGCCGCAAGAATCTCAACGGTGAGAGCAACTATGTCTGGATGGAAGCCACTGGCCGAGGCCATTTCGTCGGTGTCACCATGTCAGTCCTACAGAATCAGGACAAGTGGTGGGGCGAAGGCGACGACATGTTCTTCGTCGACGGAGAAAAACTACCCTCCATCAACGGCACCGGCTCGGAAGACTATTTCCTTGGCGCCTGGGACTTCGGCGGACATCCCTTCTCATACAGCCTATTCGGCGCACCGGTAGTCGGCCAGGAAGTCGCCGGAGGCCGCTCGTCCGTTTACCGCTTCCATCTGGACTCGCCGATCCCATTCACAAAATCCCTGCGAGCCACGATCGAGCACGGCCACGCCAATCACCGTTCCGACAATTACTTCTCAGTGGCGTACTGGTACCAAACCGAGCCACACGCACCGTTCCCCGCCCTGCCCGCGTTAGAGCAAAGAATCCCGAAAATCTATCCAGTTGGAGGACCAGGCAACGCAGGAAAGTAAAAAAAGGGAAATGAAGTGTTAATCGGAAAGGTCCGGCCAGCGACCGAAGACCCAACGACAGCTTCAAAAAGTAAGAGAGTTCCGAGGTGGTGTAAGGTCCATTCGTCTCGGCCAGTAGCTCGCGTTTGACCCTTGCCGACCTGCTCTCGA